>Ga0209344_10000520_pt1 | contig 65502 bp, 68 predicted proteins | sample Cruoilmetagenom6_FD_187293 | JGI IMG/M metagenome (GOLD analysis project Ga0209344, IMG submission 187293) | Oil polluted marine microbial communities from Coal Oil Point, Santa Barbara, California, USA - Santa Barbara Oil Seep Sample 6 (SPAdes)... | ecosystem: Environmental > Aquatic > Marine... | reverse complement strand
TTTCAAGCAGCCTGCTGTTCGATATTGAGCCGCTGTTTCAGCGCTACAAGGTACAAGGCAAGCAGCGTCGGTCAGAATGCGGGCTTCCGGTGAAATTTCATCGTCCTTCAGTCCGTCCGGATAGCCCTTGTCGTCGAGGCGTTCGTGGAGTGCTCCGGCAATTGGGCTTTCAACCTCGCCTTGTCTTCGGGGCTCAGGTCCCGCCAGTCGATATCCCGTATTGCGGCCTCCATCGCATGGAGCAGATTGAGTGATATTTTCCGACCCGTTACAAACCGCAGCCGGACGTAGGCTCCAACAGCACCGGCTTGCCGCAGGTCTTCAGCGTCGTTGATGCCAATTTCACCTAGCCATTGCACGGATTTTGGACCCAGATTGCGCATTGAACCAACAGAGCCGATAGCTGCATTTTTGCTCTTTTTGCGAGATGGCATCGGATACCTGTCAGTATGCATTCATTTTGATGACCAATACGAGGTGTCAGTCGGAAATCGCAAGATGTTCAGCTCTTTCGGCTATTGAAAGCCGTCTGCTCACGGCAGTTCTGCCGCACCCAAGATTAGGTGCAACTGTTACCCGTAATAGCCATGTCAGGAACGAACAAGAGAAATCCCAATGTGATTGATTGTCGGCAATCAGGATCGGCCTACGGCCCGATGACTTTTTTAAAGCAAGCATCTGCCGGATATTTGACCAATCATCTCGCGCGTCTGTTGGCGCAGCGCTTACAGCAGCGATTGGCCATCCATGGACTGGCCCTGGGGGCATTCCCTGCTTTATTGGAGCTTTGGGAAGAAGAGGGGCTTACGCAGAAGCAAGTCATCGAAAAACTGGACATTGAGCAGGCGACAAGTGCCAATACCCTCAACCGAATGGAACGTGACGGACTGATCGCGCGGCAACGAGACGTCAATGATGGCCGTGTTCAACGCATCTATCTCACAGAGAAAGCGCGCGGGCTTGAGGCAGTGGCAAAGGCCGAAGCAGCAGGCGTCAATTCAGAGCTGTTTTCCGGGATAGACACCGCCGAGCGCGAGGCATTCGTTGCCACCAAGCAAAAACTGATCACACAGCTCAAAAGCTGATGATGTTGTCAGCCCGGCATAAAAGTGGTGACAGCGATGGGGGGAGGCGGAGCGGCTCCAGTCTGACCGGCCGACGCAACAAATGTAACTTCCGTTTCGCGCGATCATGTAGGAACCCTCCTTTTATCCGCACGTTGTTTGATAAAAGGAGGTTATAAAATGGCAAAGTATTCTGTGGGCGATCATGTGAGTTGGAACTCAGAGGCCGGACGCGTTAGCGGGCATATCAAAAAGATCCATGAAGCGGATTTCGACTACAAGGGCCATCGCCATCGAGCGTCCAAGGAGGAACCGCAATATGAGATCGAAAGCGACAAAACTGATCATATCGCGGCACACAAGGAGGATGCGCTGACCAAGCTCTCCTCGTAAGCGGTGAAATCGCAACCTTGGCCCTTCCAACTGTTGATCGCCCAATTCCAAAGGTCGCGCCTCCGCCCTTGCCATCTGTCAGCTGGGCGCTTTGTATGTAAGATGACGATTGCCATACTCCGGTAAGGGGCCAAACTTGCAGCAAGAACCATTTTTTGGGCTGAATTCCTATCATGTGGCTCTGGCTGTCACCGGCTTGATCGTGATTGCTGCACGGTGGCTGCCACGTCTGATTTCCAAGCGCGAACCTGCCGCTGCTCCCTTGATGATTTTGTTCGGTGCTGCTGCTGCGGTGCTGATACCGGGGTTGCCATCCCTGCCTGACCCACGCCAGACACCTCTGGTCTGGGAATTGGTGAGTGAACTCACCGTGATTGTTGCATTGTTTGGCGTAGGCATGCGCATTGACAGATTGCGCCCCTGGCGCCGTTGGGTGCCGACTGTCCGGATGCTCGCCATTGCCATGCCAATGACCATTCTGGCCGTAGCACTCTTGGGTGTTGGACTTGTGGGGCTGACGGTGGCCGGTGCGATATTGCTGGGCGCGGTATTGTCTCCCACAGATCCAGTACTGGCAGCCGATGTTCAGGTTGGACCACCCCATGAAGGTCAGGAACATCCAGTTCGTTTCACACTGACCACAGAGGCAGGTTTGAACGACGGGCTGGCATTTCCTTTTGTTTATCTTGGATTGATCGTGGCCGTCCAGGGTTTGAATCCTGGTGCATGGGCGTTGGAATGGTTCCTGCTCGACATTGTCTATCGCATCGCGCTCGGTGTCGCTATGGGGTGGGCTGGCGGTCGGGTACTCGGCTTTGTCCTTTTCTCAATACCAAAGGGAGCCCTTCTTGCCGAAACCGGTTCAGGGGTCATCGCACTGGCAGGCGTGCTTTTATGCTACGGCTCCACCGAGTTGATCGAAGGTTATGGCTTCATAGCTGTCGCGGTTTTGGGGCTGACATTGCGCCGCGTCGAAGAAGGGCATCGATTTCACCGGCAACTGCATGATTTTTCAGAATCTATCGAGCATGCGTTGACCGCGCTGATCCTTATTGCGCTGGGCAGCGTCATGCCGCTCCTTTTCACAGATTTGACCGGCACCCATTTTGCAGTCGCGGTACTGTTGATATTTGTGGTTCGCCCACTGTCGGGTTGGGTCGCGCTGGCCCGGACTGATCTCGACAGTCGGAGCAGGGCCGTGGTTTCCATCTATGGGGTTCGCGGCATCGGTTCGATCTATTATCTATGCTATGCCGGGAGCCATATAGAATTCATCAATGAATCCCAGCTTTGGTCTCTGATCGCGCTTGTCATTCTGATGTCGACAATCTTGCATGGTTTCACAGTCGGCTGGGCCATGGACCGATTGAAAGAAGATTGAACGATCATCCAGAGCTGATGCAGGCAAAGTGTAACCGAGCCTGACACTAAATCGCGGTTCAGCTGCTCACGATCAGCGTTTCATCTGTACAATTCACCGATCCTTCGCCCGATGCGACTGACAGCCCTTCGCCGCTCATCCGCACCTGGCCTTTGACCAATTGAGCCAATGCAATTGGATAAAGCTGATGTTCGGCTTTCAATACCCGGTCTCCCAAAGTCTCGGGCGTATCATCGTTCATCACCGGAACTGCGGCTTGGGCGATGATCGGGCCTTCATCCATATCGTCAGTGACGAAATGCACGCTGGCGCCGTGAATGCGGCATCCATTCGCAAGTGCTCGGTGGTGGGTGTCGAGCCCTTTGAAAGAAGGGAGCAGAGAAGGGTGGATATTTATCATCCGCCCACGCCAGCGACGGACAAAGTCGCCAGAGAGAATGCGCATGAACCCGGCAAGACAGACAAAGTCGGCTTCAGCTTCATCAAGTGCTTTCAGGATTGCAGCCTCGTGGGCAGCTTTGTCGGCAAAATCCTTGCGTGAGAACGACATCGCCGGAATATCAAACTCGGCAGCCCGTTCCAGCCCGGCAGCACTTGCGCGGTCAGAAATCACGGCAACAATGCCAGCCGGAAAATCAGGCTTCATGGCCGCGGCAATCAGGGCGTTCATGTTTGATCCGCGACCTGATATCAGAATGGCCACCCGCTTGCGTGGTTTTTTGGCAGGCGAGGATGGCGCAGGATCAGACTTTCTATCGTTCAAAGTGCAAGCTTTCCCTGATAAATCACGCCTTGTCCGTCGCTCTTGCGAGCCACAATCTGGCCCAGGCGGCACACTGTCTCACCTTGTTCTTCAAGTGCTTGTAGCACGTTTTGCGCGTCATCCGCAGAAGTCACAGCAATCATGCCAATGCCACAATTGAAAGTGCGCAGCATTTCAGTCGCCGCAACGCCGCCGGTTTTGGCAAGCCAGCCGAATACTGGCGAAACACTGACAGCATCAAGATCAATATCCGCTGCCAGTTCCTTTGGAAGCACACGCGGGATGTTTTCAGGAAAACCGCCGCCGGTTATGTGGGCAAGTGCTTTGACTGCGCCAGTCTGACGGATAACCGAAAGCAGTGATTTGACATAGATGCGGGTGGGTTCAAGCAGGGCTTCGGCCAATGTGATGTTTGGTGCAAATGGCGCAGCGGCGCCATAGCCAAGTCCCGATTGTTCGACAATCTTGCGGATCAGCGAGAAACCGTTGGAATGGGCACCGGAAGAAGAAAGTCCCAAAATCACGTCACCCTCGGCAAGATCAACCGAGGGCAGCAATTGACCGCGCTCGGCGGCACCCACTGCAAAGCCAGCCAGATCATAATCGCCATCCCGGTACATGCCGGGCATTTCAGCCGTTTCACCGCCAATCAGCGCGCAGCCGGACTGGATGCATCCCGCAGCAATGCCGCTGACGATAGACGCGCCTTCATCTGGGTTTAATTTTCCTGTTGCGAAGTAATCGAGAAAGAACAGCGGCTCAGCACCCTGAACAACCAGATCGTTGACGCACATGGCAACCAGATCGATCCCGACTGTGTCGTGCTTGCCGGTTTCGATCGCCAATTTCAGCTTTGTGCCAACTCCATCATTGGCAGCAACAAGAACCGGGTCGGAAAATCCGGCAGCCTTTAGGTCAAACAGACCGCCAAAGCCGCCGATTTCGCCGTCTGCACCGGGCCTGCGTGTTGAGCGCACCATTGGCTTGATCCGGTTGACCAGTTCGTTGCCCGCATCAATATCCACACCGGCGTCGCTATAGGTCAGGCCATTGGTTTTTTCGGTCATTACGGCGCGCCTTTTTTATTTTCGCCCAGGGCAATTTAACGTATGTGCGGGGAAATCGCATGTCAGATGATCAGGCGCAAGCCACGCTTGGCCTTCTAAAGCGATTTTTGCGGGGATTTCCCGTTGATGCGCTATATAGGCTTGAAACAAAACACCCAATTGCCACATCAGGGAGCATCCTGCCTGGCTACATGTAACAAGGATTTTCAAACTGACCTTACCCAATTTCATCACGATCGGTCGATTTGTTCTGGTCCCGGTGTTCATGCTGGCGATGTTTCAGGAGCAGGCTGGCTGGGCGTTCGTGATATTTCTGATTGCCGGCCTTTCTGATGCGCTCGATGGTGCGGTGGCGCGCTACTTTGGTCAACAAAGCGAGTTGGGGGCCTATCTCGATCCTGCGGCCGATAAGTTGTTGTTGGTGACAGCCTTCATCATGCTTGGCTATGCGGAAGCATTGCCACAATGGCTGGTGCTGCTGGTCGTCTCCAGAGATGTGCTGATAGTTGGTGCGGTTTTGGTGTCCCACCTGATTGCGTCGCCATTGCAAATGAAACCGCTGATGGTCTCGAAATTCAACACGGCTTTCCAGATAGCGCTTGTAACTCTGGTGCTTGCAGATCGGGCGGGTTTGGTATCGCTCGGAGGCCTCGCTTTTGGACTCCAAGTGGCCGTGGTAGGCTTGACCATCGCTTCCGCAACGGCCTATCTCAGAACATGGATGCGCCATATGGCGCAAGGCGATTGATACCGGCAACCAGCATCGACAACGGATAGCCGCCGGCTGTCCGGATTTACAAGAGGCGGAAATGACCGCCAGGGGATAGCGGCAATGACAACCCATATCGACCGCAAAGCGCTGCGTAGACAGATTTTCTTCTGGCTGATCGCGTTGTCGGTCTTCGGTCTTTTCCTGTTTGTATTCCGCTCGATTCTGCTGCCCTTTGTTGCCGGTATGGCACTGGCTTATTTTCTGGACCCGGTTGCCGACCGTCTGGAACGGATGGGGCTGAGCCGTATGGCCGCGACATCGCTGATTTTGGTGCTGTTCGTCGTCGTCTTTGCGCTGTCGTTGATTATCGTGGTGCCGCTGCTGATTTCCCAGGCCGTAGATTTCGGTTCCAAGTTGCCGGGCTACATTTCCAGCTTGCAGGATCTGGTGCGGACCAAATCCTTGATCTACGTACCTGAGTGGTTGTCGGGGCAATTGGACGGAATCAAAGACAGTTTCGCGAGCTTGCTCAAGGAAGGCGCTGGCTTGATGGGCACGATATTCCAGCAGATATGGAACTCGGGCAAAGCACTCGTCGATCTGGCTGCCCTTTTTGTGGTCACCCCGGTGGTGGCTTTCTACCTGCTGCTCGACTGGGACAATATGGTCGCCAAAATCGACGCCTGGATTCCACGTGACCACCTGAAAACTGTGCGCGAGCTCTCACGCCGCATCGACAAAACCATTGCCGGTTTCGTGCGCGGCCAGGGCACGGTTTGCATCGTGCTGGGTCTCTTTTACGGTATTGCACTTTCCGTGACCGGATTGAATTTCGGCTTGTTGATCGGACTGTTCTCCGGTCTCATCAGCTTCATCCCCTATGTCGGTTCAACTGTCGGTTTGGTGCTGGCCGTCGGCGTGGCGTTGGTGCAGTTCTGGCCGGATTACCTTATGATTGGCGTGGTCGCCGGGGTCTTTTTCCTTGGCCAGTTTCTGGAAGGCAATATCCTGCAGCCGCGGCTGGTTGGCTCGTCTGTGGGTCTGCACCCCGTATGGCTGATGTTCGCGCTTTTTGCCTTTGGCGCCTTGTTTGGCTTCGTTGGCATGCTGATTGCAGTGCCCACTGCTGCCGTTATCGGAGTGCTGGTCCGTTTCGGACTTGAGAGATATCTCGATAGCGATCTGTATCAAGGTAATTCCCGACAACTGGTATCGGCTGATGTCAGTCACGATCGTGCAGATGACAACGCGGTTTGAGCAAAATGCCTGACATCAGGAAGCCGGGTCAATTACCACTTGATTTTGGACATCGGGCCGCCGCAGGCCGCGAGGATCTGATCGTGTCTGACCGGATTAGTGCGGTCGTCACGCTAATAGATCGTTGGCCGGATTGGCCTTCGCCTGTTGTCATTCTGGCTGGACCCATCGGGTCGGGAAAATCCCACCTGACAAATATCTGGGCTGCGAAAACCGGTGCTTGTGCGGTTAATGCTACTGCCGGTGATGATGCATCAATTGAAGCCGCAATGGCGGGATCGGTTTTCATCGAGGATATTGACCGGACCGGGTTTGATGAAACGGTTCTGTTCCATCTGATCAACACGGTGCGCTCTCATAATAATTCGTTGTTGATGACCAGTCGTTTGTGGCCTGCAGCATGGAATGTCACGCTTCCCGATTTGGCCTCTCGGCTGAAAGCTGCGACCACAGTGGAAATTGGCGAGCCGGATGACGCGTTGCTTTCTCAGGTGTTGGTGAAATTGTTTGCCGACCGCCAGATAATCGCTGATGAGCGCGTGGTTTTCTATCTTGTTGCCCGCATGGAACGTTCACTTGAAGCCGCCCGCCGCATCGTTGCCCGGCTTGATGACATTGCTCTGGCTCGCAAGGTCAAGATAACGCGCCAACTTGCCGCCGAAGTGCTTGCTTCAGAGGAAGGCCACGAACGCGACACCGAACTGTCATAATCGTTTCGTTACTGTGGTATAACTCAGGGTAACAGACCAACGGAAAGCCAAGTCATGAACGATATGAGTGATATCAAGTCACCTGAAACCAAATCTCCCGAGACCAAATCCCTGATCAAGCAGGTACCTGAAACGGCTGACAATGATCTTCTTGACAGCCCGGACCGGTTTATCAATCGTGAATTTTCCTGGCTTCAGTTCAATCGGAGGGTGCTGGAGGAAACGCTCAACGAAACCCACCCATTGCTTGAGCGTGTACGCTTTCTTTCCATTTCAGCCGCCAACCTTGATGAGTTTTTCATGGTTCGTGTCGCAGGCCTTGAAGGGCAGGTGCGTCAGGGAATTTCAAATCGTTCCGCCGATGGTCTCAATCCCAGCGAGCAGCTTGAACAGATTTTGGGCGAGGTGGATGGCCTTCAGCTTGAACAGCAGGCGTCATTAGCCGTGTTGCAGCAATATCTTGCCGCTGAAAACCTGCATTTCGTCCGTCCCGCTGTTCTCAGTGCAGAAGAACTCGAATGGCTGGAAGAAACCTTTTTGCAATCGATATTTCCGGTTTTGACACCGCTGTCGATTGATCCCGCGCACCCGTTTCCATTCATTCCGAACCTGGGCTTCTCCATCTGCCTTCAACTGGAAAACAGGAAGAACCATGAGCCGATGACCGCTCTCGTGCGCTTGCCGGTAGCACTTGAGCGCTTCCTGCAGCTGCCTGACGACAAGAATCAGGCCATTCGCTACATTACGCTTGAGGACGTCGTTTCGCTGTTTATCGGGCGGCTTTATCCCGGCTACGAGGTCAAGGGATCAGGTACTTTCCGCATTATACGAGACAGCGATATTGAGCTTGAAGAAGAAGCCGAAGATCTGGTGCGGTTCTTTGAGACAGCGCTCAAGCGCCGTCGTCGTGGCTCCGTTATCCGAATCGAGTTCGATTCTGAAATGCCGCAATCACTGCGTGAATTCGTTGTCCATGAACTCAACGTTGCGGAAAACCGTGTTGCAGTTCTGCCAGGCTTGTTGGCACTCAACACACTTTCTGAAATTTGCAAGGCGCCGCGCGATGATTTGAGGTTCGAGCCCTATAACGCCCGCTTTCCTGAACGAATCCGTGAGCATGCCGGGGATACCTTTGCTGCCATTCACGAAAAGGATCTGGTGATCCATCATCCCTACGAATCCTTTGATGCTGTGGTGCAGTTTCTGTTTCAGGCCGCGCGCGATCCTGATGTTTTGGCCATCAAGCAGACACTATACCGGACTTCCAACGACAGCCCGATTGTCCGCGCACTTGTTGATGCGGCCGAGGCCGGAAAATCGGTTACAGCGCTGGTGGAACTCAAAGCGCGCTTCGACGAGGAAGCCAATATTCGCTGGGCGCGCGATCTTGAGCGCGCCGGGGTGCAGGTGGTTTTCGGTTTTGTTGAACTTAAAACACACGCCAAAATGTCGCTTGTTATCCGGCGTGAAGAAGGAAAATTGGTCTCCTACTGTCATTTGGGTACCGGCAATTATCATCCTGTAACCGCCAAGATTTACACTGATTTGTCCTATTTCACCTGCGATCCGGTGATTGCCCGTGATGTTGCCCACATTTTCAATTTCATCACTGGTTACGGTGAGCCGGAAGGACTGGCAAAACTGGCAATATCTCCGGTCAACCTCCGCCAGACCATTGTCAAACACATCGAAGCCGAGATTGAACATGCCAAGGCGGGGCGCCCCGCTGCAATCTGGATGAAGATGAACTCGCTGGTCGATCCCGATGTTATTGATGCGCTTTATCGCGCCAGCATTGCCGGGGTGGAGATCGAATTGGTAGTTCGCGGGATCTGCTGCCTGCGGCCCCAGGTTCGCGGGCTGTCGGAGAATATTCACGTCAAGTCGATCATCGGACGCTTCCTTGAACACAGCCGTATCTACTGCTTTGGCAATGGCAAGGGGCTGCCGTCCAAGCAGGCAATCGTCTATTTTGCCTCCGCCGACCTGATGCCGCGCAACCTTGATCGCCGGGTGGAAACACTCGTGCCATTGACCAATGACACCGTTCACGAGCAGGTGCTCCAGCAGATCATGCTCGGCAATGTTATTGACAATCAGCAGAGCTATGAAATCCTTCCAGATGGGACTTCGCGCCGGATTGAAGCAGACATTGACGAGGAGCCGTTCAATGCGCAGCTTTATTTCATGACCAACCCAAGTCTGTCGGGTCGTGGCGAATCGCTCAAATCCAATGCCCCCAAGTTAATCGCGCGACGTGTGGACAACAGCATAAAAAGCGATTGACCCTGCGCGCCGGAAATGTATTTGGGTTTCATGGGTGCATGAAGCGCTCTAGGTTCATTTTATGGTCGAATCAGAAGCGCAGGGGCGGTTGCCAGGAATTCACCCGATCTCGGTAGTCGACATCGGGTCCAACTCAGTCCGCATCGTCATTTACGAAGGGTTGAGCCGGTCGCCATCTGTCCTGTTCAATGAGAAGGTTCTGTGCGGGCTGGGTAAATGCCTGGCCGCGACCAACCGGATGGATGACAGCGCCATCGAACGCGCCATTGCCGCTTTGCGGCGATTTCGGGCGTTGTCTGATCAGGCCCGTGCCACCCAAATGCATGTGTTGGCAACAGCAGCAGCCCGTGAGGCCCAGAATGGTGCCGAATTCATTGCGCGGGCAGAAGCTGTTCTGGGTTGTAAAATCAGCATTCTGACTGGCGAAGAGGAAGCCAAATATTCAGCGCTGGGTATCTTGAGCGGCTATTACCAGCCTGATGGGATCGCTGGCGATCTCGGCGGTGGTTCGCTGGAACTTGTTGATATTCATGATCGTACCCACTCCGGAGGTGTGACGTTGCCACTGGGCGGTTTGCGCCTTGCCGAATTGTCAGATGGCTCGATTGCCAAGGCTCGGGTTATTGCCCGGCGTCATCTCAAGAATGCCGGAATTCTCGAAGGTGGTAAGGGCAGGACTTTTTTTGCGGTTGGCGGCACTTGGCGAAACATCGCCAAACTTCACATGCAGATGACAAACTATCCCCTCCACATGATGCAGGAATATGAAATCGGGCGGAATGAAGCCGACGAGTTCCTGAGTCAGGTCGTTCGCATGAAAGCGACCGGCGATACGCCGCTCAAAAATATTTCGCGAAATCGCCGCACGCTTTTGCCGTATGGTGCTGTTGCTCTTCAGGAAACGTTGAAGATCATGCAGCCGGACAAGGTCAGTTTTTCAGCACTTGGTGTGCGCGAGGGCTATCTTTTTTCTCTGCTGTCAGATCTGGATACGGGCCGTGACCCGCTTCTGACAGCGGCCAGCGAATTGTCTATTTTGCGTGCGCGCTCCCCAGAGCATGCTCGCGAACTGGCAGAGTGGACTGGCAGGATGTTCCCGGTATTTGGCGTTGACGAAACCGGGGAGGAAGCACGCTATCGCCGGGCAGCCTGTCTTCTTGCCGACATTTCCTGGCGTGCTCATCCAGATTATCGCGGTTTGCAGGCGCTCAACATCATTGCCCATTCCACCTTGTCCGGCATAACCCATGCAGGCAGGGCATATATTGCCTTGGCGAACTACTACCGCTTCGAAGGTCTCAACGATGATGGTTCTTCGGCTTCATTGGCCAGCATCGCAAAGCCGCGTTACGTCGAGTTCGCAAAGCTGCTGGGCGGAATTCTGAGGGTGCTTTATCTTTGCTCCGCATCGATGCCGGGAACAATTCCCAAACTGAAATTTGAACATGCAAGCGCTTCCGATGGTGATGTTGATATCGTTCTGGTGCTGCCTGAAGATATGACCAGTTTCCTGGGCGAGCGGCTGGAAGGCCGTCTCAACCAGCTAAGCAAGCTCACGGGAAAAAAAATCGGCATCCGTATCGGATAGTCCAGAGCTATACTTCGAGAATTGCCTCGAATCCGCCCCACATCAAGCGCATTCCATCAAATGGCATCTTGTCGGGCGCCATCATGTCTGCATCAAGTTCCTTCATGGAATTCTCTATGCCGGATTCCGCGGTTGCTTTGTCGGGCCAGGTAATCCAGGAGAAAACGACAGTTTCGTCGGCTTTCAGCTTCACCGCCATCGGAAATGAAGTCAGCTTGCCATCAGGCACGTCATCGCCCCAACATTCGACTATTGCAAGAGCGCCGTGCTTCTTGAAGACGTCACTCGTCGTTGTTGCCATCTCCAAGTAAGCCGCCTTGTTGGCCGTTGGAACTGCCAAAAGAAATCCGTTCACATAGGTCATCTTGGTTCTCCTGATTTAAGTTGCTGTTTGGTTTTCAGTGGCCGGCCAGCGGATGTTTCAGCCCTGTTTTGTGAAAAAGGCATCTGCCGCCTTACCCATCTCATCAGGGGCCAGGTCGGTTATATGTGTCGCAAATGACCATTCATGTCCGAATGGATCCACCAATACGCAGAACCGGTCACCCCAGAATTGATCGGCAACCGGTTGGGTGATTTTTGCGCCTTCTGCTTCCGCATGTGCTGCAAAACTGTCGACGTCAGCGACATAGATGTGAACCGAGGAAGGACTTCCCCCCAGGGTTTGCGGGCTGCGCATGCCATATTCGACATTCTCGTCGACCAGCATGATGGAACCGCCTTCGATAGAGATCATCGCATTCATGATCTTGCCGTCTGGCCCCTTCATCCGCCCATGCTCCTGGGCACCGAAAGCGCCGACGTAGAAATCAATTGCCTTTGCCGCATCCTGACAGACCAGATGCGGTGTCACCGGGCTCATGTTGGCAGGTCGATAATGTTTGGCGGCTTGGGGCATGATATTTCTCCTTTATGGAAACAATCACTCTCTGGTAGTCTTGTGACAAACATATGGTCTGGACGGATTATTCGACCATGTGGCAGTCAGAGTGTTTTGGCCAAACCGATCAACTGGTCGCATGCAGCGTTCCAACCCGCCTCAAAGCCCATTTCTTCATGTTTCTTGCGGCTTTCCTCGCTGAAATGGCGGGCCACAGCGCGGTATCTGGTACCGCCATTCTCATCGCGCAGGCTTACGGTCGCAACCATGAACGGTGAGGATGATGGCAACCAGCCCTCTGTGAAGGCGTCGGTAAAAACCAGTTTTTCTCCTTCGATCACTTCGAGGTAAATGCCTTTGTTTGGATGCTCGTTTCCGTCCGGGTCAACCATGACAATGTTATTGCGACCCCCGGCTCGCAGGTCGATATCCGGTTTTCTGATGCTCCACGGGGCAGGACAGTACCACTCTTTCATCAGCTCCGGTTCGGTCCAGCAGCGCCAGACAAGAGCACGAGGCAAGTCGATGAATCGGTCGAGAACAAGCTCTCTTTCTTTTGGAAACGTGGCCGTCATCGATAGGTTCCTTTCAAATTGCCCGGTTTGCTTGGCCGGGTGTGAAGAGCAGGCGGATATAGCGCAGAAGGTGGTCGATAGAGTCTGTGGCAATCCCGGCCGAGCCTTTGGCCTTGGCCAGAATGAAAGCCCCCTGCAGAACGGCTTGCGTGTGCAAAGCGAGGCCTTCGGGGGTGAAACCCGCAACCTGTCGGTCTTCCATCGCCAGCTTGATGTCTTCAGTGAGCGTCATCGCATGGCCGGTGATGGATGCATCACAGGCTGCCCGGATATTGGGCATTGTCTGATAAGCTTCCTGCACCATGGTGCCGACAAGGCAGGTAAACCCGGCCACTTCGCCGGCCAGTATTTGCTTGCGGAATTCAATATAGCCGACAAACCTGTCATAGGGATCGGTATGTTGGTGGTAAGGTGCACTCGCAAACAATAACGATGTTGTCTGCGACCAATAGTCGGCGACTTCGACACCCAATTGTTCCTTGCTTTTGAAGTGATGAAAAAACGCACCTTTTGTCACACCGGCTGCCCGGCAGAGATCATCAACAGAGGTGGCGCTGAAGCCCTTTGCGCGCACCATATCACGGGCGATTTCCAGCAGGCGTTCACGGGCAGGGGCTGGTTTGGAAGACATGGGATATTGATCCTTTTGCGAGAAACATACCAACCGGTCGGTATTGTTGCAAGAGATTATTCTCTTTTGAACCAATGTTGCTAACACAGCATCACTGGACCCTGCATTGCCTGGCTGTTAAACGGTCAGTACACGTCAGGGTTTCAAGTCGTTGAGGAAGAAACCACTGATCGGGCCAAAACAGGAATTGGGATTTGGTGGGTAAACAGTCATCTATGGTCGGCCTTGTCTGGTGCATGACATTTTTGGTGTTGGATGCAGCCCAGGCAGTTTGGTTTGGCGGCGTTCTTCAGAGCCATGATTCCTTCCAGATCGGGTTTCTTGTTTTTGGTTTTTCCTCGCTCGGCTGCCTCATTGTCGTGAGCCTGAATACTCCTGGTCAGTTCGGCTTGGCTTTTGCCAACCCGGGAGCTTTGCTGGGCATGAACCTTTCTGCCGTTGGTGCCTGGGTTTGTTATTTCTTCGCGATCCAACGCATAGAACCTGCCATTGCCTTCATGATTTTTTCCGGCATGATTCCGCTCACAACAATTGCTACTGGCTGGTTGGGTGTTGGCGAAGGTGAGCGTTCGCGCAACCGCACAGAAGCCTTTGGCAATGGCTTGCTCTTTGTCGGTATGGTTGTGCTTGCGGTGGTAACCTTGACTGGTCACTCAGGCTTTGTTCGCGGTGACATCTCTGTGGGCATTGCCGGGCTTGTTTACGCCGTGGCAGCAGGAGCCATGATTGCCGCCATGTTGATGTTCTCCCAACGGCTCGACCGAAGGGGCATGACACCCATTGCCCAGTTCGGACTGCGTTTCCCGCTCTATCTGGCATTTGCGTTCTTTGGCTGGCAGGCAGGATGGGATGCAAAAGGGGCGGTTGCCCTGAGCGACGTGTTGCAGGCCGTGGCGATTGGCATGGTCTTGTTGGCATTTCCCATTTATGCGGTTCAGAAGGCCGTCGCACAGGTCTCTTCACTCACGCTTGCAGCCATTGCAGCGACTGGCCCGGTATTGGTTTTTGCCTTTCAGATGCTAGATGATCGGGTAACTTTTGCACCGGCAACCTCTCTGGGACTGGCGATCTGCTTCTCCGGTGCGCTGATTGCTGCTTTTGGTGCAGGACGCAATATACGAAGAAACCGGATTCCGGTTGTAAGCTGACCTTTCCCGATCATTCTCTGTTCAAGTGCTTTGACAATCGATCATGAATGAAGGAACTAGGGAGCCAATGCCCGGAACAGGGAATTAGTTTGTCTGGTCAAGGAGTTGATGAATGAGTGCTGCAGGTCGCCTGAAATCGTTCCGAAAGTTGCTGGTTCACGCGCGCGCAATCCTTGAGCTTGAAATTGGCTTCAAGCTATGGGACGGATCGAAGGTCCCCGAAGATTGGCCGGACGACGGGTTGATGCTCTTATTGGGTGATGAAGGTGTGGTCGCAGCACTTTTGCGCAAACCGAAATCAGAAACGCTGCTTAACCTCTTTGTTGCCAAGCGTGTCGATATTCTCAATGGAGACGTGTTCGATATCGTCGAGCGGCGACCCAAGATGCGCACGCGCCATATTCGCAAACATCTCAACAAATTGCGACTGGCTACTACGCTTGCGCGTTTTGCCTTTGTCAGCCGTGGCGGACCATGGCCGCTTGAAGATCAGCCTGATGAGGCGCCTTCCGATGGCAGTCGCGAGGAAAATGAGAAAAACATCCAGTATCACTATGATGTTTCAAATAAATTCTATGAGTTCTTTCTCGACAAAGAGATGATTTATTCCTGTGGCTATTGCACCGATTGGGATAACGACATCGACACCATGCAGCGCGACAAGCTGGAAATGATCTGTCGCAAATTGCGATTAAAGCCTGGCGAAACTCTGCTTGATATTGGCAGCGGTTGGGGCGCGTTATCGTGCTATGCGGCAGAGCATTATGGCGTGACCACTTTGGGCGTTACACTTTCAACCGAGCAGATTGAATATGCACGCGCCAAAGCCAAGCGGATGGCACTGTCTGATCGTTGCCGTTTTGAACTGGTTGATTATACAACTGTGGAAGGTCAGTTCGACAAGATCGTCTCTATCGGCATGCAGGAACATGTCGGTATCGACAATTATCCAACATACTATTCGACCGTCAAAAGGCTACTCAAACATGATGGCCTGTACCTGCATCATGCGATTACGCGTCCTGCCAAGAAAGACGATGAAGCATTCCGCCGCAAGACCGAAGAGTTCGCAATTATCACCAAATATATCTTCCCCGGCAGCGAGCTTGATCATATTGGCAATACGCTGACGATGCTCGAGCAACACCGGTTTGAAGTCCATGACGTAGAGGATTGGCGTGAACACTACCAACACACTTGTCGGCGCTGGCATGACCGGTTGTTGGCCAATTATGATGCTGCAGTGGAAGAGGTCGGCGAGGTCAAGACGCGGCTGTGGCTGCTCTACCTTGGGGGCGTTTCAGTAGGCTTTGAGCGTAATGGCATCCGAATCTATCAAACGGTTGCCTCCCATGCCAATCGAGGTGCTTCTCCGCTGCCACCCACACGCGAAGACCTTTACCGGGATTTCTGAAATCCTTTGGCACCCTGATGCTGCATCAAGTGAAGACGAACAATCAAAAACCGGAGCAGAGGTTATGGGTTCAATTCCGCTACCACTTACAGGCACATGCCGGTGCGGGCGGGTGGAACTATGTATCTCCCAACCACCATTGGTGACCAGCGCTTGCCACTGCAGGGGATGTCAGAAGATGTCGTCATCCGCCTATTCGCTGACCGCGATTATCCCTGCGGCTGGTTTTGAAGTTACCAAGGGCGAACCGGTCATCGGCGGACTGCATGGTGCCGACCAGCATCACTATTTCTGCGCGCACTGCATGACGTGGATGTTCACCAAAATTGATGGCATCGATTTCTTCGTCAACGTTCGTCCAACGCTGTTCGACGACACATCATGGTTCCACCCTTATATGGAAACCTACATCTCCACTAAACTGCCTTTTGCCGAAACGGGTGCTTTGAAGAGCTTTGATCAATTTCCGCAAATGGACGAATTCGAAGGGCTTATGAAGGGCTATGCTGAGTGGGCCTGATATTCACTGAACCAGCAATTATTCCAAAGTGAAGTTTCCGACAGCGTTCAAGCGTTGCTTTTGGGGAGTTCGATCACCGCAACCCGCTTCTTCTCAAATCGGAGGCCCAACTCGCCGCGTACGAGCTTGAGGGCCTGTTCACCAAATATTTCGCGACGCCAGCCACTGAGCGGTGCGACGCCAGCTTCTTCGCCTTCTGAGGCAATCCGATCGAGATCATCACCTGATGCAATCACTTTGGCAGCAACATTTTGTTGTTCGGCGACCATTTTCAGCAACACGCGCAGTAACTCGCTAGCCGCTTGAGCGCCATCGGGTTGCTGGCGACGTTTGGGTGGCTTAGGCATTTCGTCCTTCGGTGTTTGCAATGCCGTTTTGATTGTTTCAATCAGTTCGCGGCCCTGGCCTGATCTTTCCCAACCACGAGGGATCGCCCGTAGGCGCCCCAGCGCCTCGGTGTCAGTCGGTTGTTGCTGTGCGAGTTCATACAGCGCATCGTCCTTGAGAACCCGCCCGCGCGGCACATTGCGCGTTTGCGCCTCGCGTTCCCGCCAAGCCGCAATATGCTGGAGCACACACAGCTCTTGCGGTTTTTTGAGCCGCATCTTCAACCGCTTCCACGCATCTTCCGGATGGGTCACATAAGTTGAGCGCGATTCAAGAATGGCCATCTCATCGGTCAGCCATTCGGTGCGGCCTTCACGGTCCAGTTCTGCCTTCAGCGCTTTGTAGGCGTCGCGAAGGTGTGTGACATCGGCCAGTGCATAATCCAGTTGTTTCTCGCTCAGAGGGCGACGGCTCCAATCTGTAAACCGCGATGACTTGTCAATTTGAACACCGGTGAGTCGCGAAATCAGCTGATCGTAAGAAACCGATTCGCCAAATCCGCAAACCATCGCCGCGACCTGACTGTCAAAAATCGGGTGTGGGACGAGATCGCCCTGATGCACGATGATTTCAATGTCCTGCCGCGCCGCATGAAAAACCTTGATGACGGAAGCGTCTGCCATCAATTCATAAAACGGTTTAAGATCAATACCTTCGGCCAAAGGATCAACGATCATGGCCTCGTCTTCGCTGGCCATCTGGATCAGGCAGAGTTGCGGCCAGAAAGTTGTCTCGCGCAGAAACTCTGTATCAATGGTGATGTAATCATGAGCGGCAAGGCGTTTGCAGGCCGCTTCCAGTTCGGGTGTGCTCGTAATCATATCCATTCTTTTCGATTAGCGTTTTTATTTTGATTTGTCTTCTGTCGCTTTCGTGTCACCCTCACAAAGCTTCCTGCCTACCTTGACAAATCGCCCCGCACATGCGCTTTTCCGCGCGATTTTTACCGGTCGCGCGCGTGTGGCTTTCCGGCCCGCGCCACCGGCTAATAGCCCAAGAGGATTACGATGCACCGTTACCGTTCCCATACCTGTGCGGCTCTGCGAAAGAGCGATGCCGGATCAAATGTCCGCCTTTCTGGCTGGGTACACCGGGTCCGTGACCACGGCGGTCTGCTCTTCATTGACCTGCGCGACCATTATGGCGTCACTCAGGTTGTAGCCGATCCGGATTCTGAAGGGTTTGCCATCGCCGAAGCCGTGCGAAGTGAATGGGTGATCTGCATTGATGGTGATGTCCGCGAGCGCACCGCAGAAACCATCAACGCCAATCTCGATACCGGTGAGATCGAAGTTTTCGCCCGCAAGATCGAAGTGCTCAGCAAGGCCAAGGAATTGCCTTTGCCGGTGTTTGGCGATCAGGAATATCCCGAAGATGTGCGTCTTAAGTACCGCTTTCTCGATCTGCGTCGTGAAAAGCTGCACGCAAACATCGTCACCCGTACTAAAGTCATCTCCGATATGCGCAAGCGAATGGAAGGCATCGGTTTTGCTGAATTCTCCACCCCGATCCTGACCGCTTCTTCGCCAGAAGGCGCACGCGACTTTCTGGTGCCAAGCCGCATCCATCAGGGCAAATTCTACGCGCTGCCGCAAGCACCACAGCAGTACAAGCAGTTGATCATGGCATCCGGTTTCGACCGCTATTTCCAGATTGCACCTTGCTTCCGCGATGAAGACCCGCGCGCCGACCGTTTGCCTGGTGAGTTCTACCAGCTCGACATGGAAATGAGTTTTGTCGAACAGGAAGAAGTGCTGTCCACCATGGAACCGGTGATCCGCGACGTGTTTACCGCATTTGCTGACGGTAAACCGGTAACTGCCAAGTTCCCGCGCATTGCCTATGCCGATGCGCTGCGCAAATACGGCTCAGATAAACCGGATCTTCGCAACCCGATCATCATGGAAGCTGTAACCGATCATTTTGCTGGCTCCGATTTCAAGATCTTTGCCAACATGATTGCTAACGACCCCAAGGTTGAAGTTTGGGCTGTACCTGCCAAAACTGGTGGTTCGCGCAAATTTTGTGACCGAATGAATTCCTGGGCACAAGGCGAAGGCCAGCCGGGTCTGGGTTATATCTTCTGGCGCAAGGAAGAAGATGTGCTCGCAGGTGCTGGTCCTCTGGCCAAGAACATCGGGCCTGAACGCACCGAAGCCATCCGTAATCAGCTCGGTCTCGGCGAGGGCGATGCCTGCTTCTTTGTCGCTGGACAGCCTGAGAAATTTGTCAAATTCGCTGGTGACGCCCGTACGCGCGTTGGCGAGGAACTCGATCTTGTCGACCGTGATCGCTTTGAGTTTTGCTGGATCGTTGATTTTCCATTCTTCGAGTACAATGAAGAAGAAAAGAAGATCGATTTTGCCCACAACCCTTTTTCGATGCCTCAGGGTGGCATGGATGCGTTGGAAAACCAGGACCCGCTGGATATCAAGGCCTATCAGTATGACATGGTCTGCAACGGCTTTGAAATTGCCTCTGGCGGCATCCGCAACCACATCCCCGAACTGATGCTCAAGGCGTTTGGCCTGGTCGGATTGGGTGCAGATGTGGTGGAAGAGCGGTTTGGCGGTCTTTATCGTGCTTTCCAGTACGGCGTACCTCCGCATGGTGGAATGGCAGCCGGTGTGGACCGCGTGGTCATGCTCCTGGTTGGCGCAAAGAACCTGCGCGAAGTCACGCTGTTCCCGATGAACCAGCAAGCCAACGACCTGCTGATGGGCGCGCCAAGCCCGGCCCAACCCGTTCAACTTCGTGACCTTGGTGTTCGGATCATTCCGCCAAAGGAATGATCATTGCGGCCTCTTCCTGCTTGATGAATGGGGCAGGCGAGACGTTGACCAAACTTTGCCAGACAAAAAGCCCGAGAGGACATTCCTCCCGGGCTTCGTCATTTCACATCACGTGACAGGTTTCGATCCGATCTAGTCGTTGGCTGTGATCTGCACATTCAACAGATCCACCAACTGGCGCGGATCGCCCATGCCAGCTCCCATGATCTGGGGGAACGGAACCGGACTTGCCGGCTTGGCAGAGACCGTAAGGTTCTTTGGATTTTCCAGATAAACATTCCCAGCGGCTATGATTTGGTTTTGCAATGCCGGAATGCCGAGTTGACCGACAACCAACGGCAACATGCCTTTGGCCGCCTGTGCCATTTGCGCGCCTGTGACCCCTTGTTGCTTGCCTGCATATTCCAGCAAGCGACCTGTCAACGATGCATCGTCAAAGCTGATTGTCGCGCTGGTGAATGTGAGCTGTTGCATCAGGCCCATCATCATCATGCCCTGTTTGTCGCTGCCCGCCTTTTGCGCTTCGCCCATCGTCTTGGCGAAATCCATGGTGTAGCCGGAAACATCCACGGTGATGTTCAACTTGCCGATATCATCCAATGTCAGTGCGTATTCCGGAACATGCAGGCGGCCACTGGCCAACTCCCACGAGGCATCCATTACGAGCGAGCCGTTCAGTTTTTCAAAGCCCAGATCATTGAGCGTTTTTTGTGCCTTGCGATCGTCAATTCCCTTTACGTCAACAGCAATGCCATTGACAGCGAGCGTAATGCCAAATCCGCTGTCGCCAGCCATGCGGGAAACGTCCACATCGGCGCTAGCCAGTTTGAAGACATCGAGGTTGTCCTTGCTGACCGTGACCGGGCCAGTTGAAAATCCGTCATAAAACAGAATGCTGTCTATTCCCTCAGCAGTCGGGTCCGCGGGAACTTTCAAACCGGTCAATTCTATGTCTGTGACCTGAACACGGGTTCCGTCCTCTGTGGTGTCAATATCGGCGATTGTTACTAGCTCGACAGTGTAGCCGCCATCACCGGTCTCACTGACATCTTCAAATATCAGGTCGCCAACTTCCATCGTAGGGCGACCAGCCGCAATGAACTTGGTTTGTTTGAGTGTAATGTCGGAACCATCGGTTTCTATTGCAGCAAAGGTGACTTCGCCACCTTGAGCCGTATAGGCAGCATTCAATTTGGTGGCAAAATCATCACCATCGAGCGCCAATGCGGGCAATGCTGTTCCACAGAGCAGCAACAGCGCAAGGCTTGCCGCACGCGGCAATCGTGAAGGGGTCCTGTACAACATCTTATCCTTTTACATAGCGTTTTTTGCCGCAAGTGGCGGGGCAATCGGTAAACTGCATAATTGGCACAAGGATGGCCGTCTGTGCACCATCGCACAAGCCGGTGCCGTGTCACAGTTAATTTATCTGACCGCGCATTTCGGCAATCCGGCGTTCGAGAAAGTCTCGGTCGCTATCGTTTCCGCTGAGTTCGATGGCCCGGCGGTAGGCGTTTGTCGCGTCGTTGCTACGCCCAGCCCGGCGAAGCACATCGGCACGCGCAGCGTGAAATGGTTGGTACAGACCAAGTTCATCATCAAGGCTGTCGATGAGTGCGAGGGCCGCTTCAGGCTCTTCAAGCTGCGAGAACGCAACAGCACGGTTCAGCAGATGGATCGGATTGCCCGTCATGGCGTGCAGTCCGTCATAAAGCAGTACGATTTGCTGCCAGTCGGTAGACGGAAAATCAGCTGCCTGATCATGGCAGGCGGCAATGGCGGCCTGATACTGAAAGGGGCCTGGCTGCTTGCGTTCAAGTGCCGTGGTTAGCAACGCTTCACCTTCGGCCATCATTGTCCGGTCCCACGCGGACCGATCCTGCAGATCGAGCGGCACGAAGTGACCATCGGCTGAACAACGTGCTGAGGCACGCCCATGGGTCAGCAACATAAGTGCCAGCAGCCCCTCGATTTCAGCCGTTTCCGGCTGCAATTGCCCGATCAGCCGTCCCAGCCGGATAGCTTCTTCACACAGCGGCGCGCGGATGGCGTTCTCGCCCGAAGTGGTGGAATAGCCTTCGTTGAATGTCAGATAGACGGTTTCCAGAACCGCCCGCAGCCGTGCTGGCCAATGGTCTGGTGCGGGGATCTCAAACCCGATGCCCGCAAGCGATATCTTGCGCCGTGCGCGAACAAGCCGCTGCGCCATCGCGTCTTCACTGACCAGAAAAGCCCGCGCGATCTCTCCGGTTGTCAGTCCGCACACGGAACGCAGCGTGAGCGCCACAGCGACATGCCGGTCAATCGCCGGATGGCAGCAGGTGAATATCAATGCCAGGCGCTCGTCGGGAATTGGTGGGGCATCAGCCATGGCCATCTCCTCCTGATCGAGCATCATCAACCGGGAAAGGTCATCGCTCTTGCGCTGAAAATTTTTGTCGCGCCGTATGCGATCGATGGCCTTCCGACGACCGACTTGAAGCAGCCAACCTTCCGGAGATTTTGGCAATCCGGTTCGTGCCCAATGGGTAAGTGCCGATTCTATCGCGTCTTGCAGGCAATCCTCGGCAAGCTGGAAATTTCCGGTCACCCGGTAGAGCGCCGCTGTCAACTTACCGAATGATCTACGGGTGAGGGCGGCAAGTGCCGCCCCCAGTTCATCCGCGGAAATCTGCTCATTTTCCGGCATGGTCAGTAATTCATGACGGGTCGCACTTCGACAGATCCATGTTCGGCAGTCGGAATCATTGCCGCATAGCGGATAGCCGCATCAAGATCTGTACAATCAAACAGATAAAAGCCGCCCAATTGCTCTTTGGTCTCGGCAAATGGCCCGTCCATTGTTTCAACCTTGCCATTGCGTACCCGCACGGTTGTTGCAGTATCTGTGCCTTGCAGGCCTTCGCCGGCGAGCATGACACCGTCTTTCTTGTACGTTTCGGTAGCCGCACCGTAACCGGCCATGAATGCACCGAATTCGGGTGTGTTGGGTGCCGGACCGGCGTCAGGGGCAGAATAAATAAGAGCAATGAACTTCATGGTTTTTCTCCTTGTAAAAATTGGTTGCGCCTCGATGGGCTGAACCAAGGACGATCACCGTTTGGCAAATTCGACAGCGCCACAAAAAATAATCAGCTAGCTGCAGCTAGAACGATCATGGCGATAGAAGTAACCACTGACAAGTTCGTCAACATGCTGCCAGCGCCCCGCAAAAATGAGATGCTCTCGCCACTCAGGCCAATCATGTGAAAAACTCGCCCCGCAAGCAGTGCCACTCCGGCGATGTGGATCAAGACGGTCCATCCGCCGCCAAGTTCTGCAAGCAACATCAATATCAGCGCCAGAGGCACGGTTTCGATAAAATTTCCATGTCTGCGGATCCCTAGCAGCAATGCATCATCGCCGCCTTCGCCGATCAGGATCTTTGTTTTTGCGCGCAGAAGGGTCACCGAGGTCGACAAGCCGATAGCAAGCAGACCAAGTGGGGCCGCGTAAATCGCTGTGAGTGCAAGGGTCATGGGTAACTCCGTTTTCATGATTGAACCGGTCATCTCAATGGTGACCAGTTGTAAGACGGTTGAACATTCCACCGATCGACATGCGAATTGACTTGCTCACCCGCGATGGAGACCCTGTTTGCTATTGGCGCAGTATGGGCCTACCGTGATGTCATCGTTTAAAATGTATATTTGACCAATTTTTTTGGAGCAGTTTCATGAGGAAAAGACCCAGCATAGGGGCTGTTTGCGGTAGCCTGTTCGTGTCGGCAATCCTGTTGTCCGCGCCAATGGTACAAGCCGCTCAGTTTTCAAATGACGGACGCTGCGATCCGTTCGAGCAATGTTATATTTCATGCATTTCCGGCCTGGTGAGTGCGGCAGGTGGAGTCGGCATTGAATATGGCGCCAGCAACACGACTTGCCACGGGCAGTGCATTTCAACGATCGACGGGCGATCAACCCAGGTCAAAGACGATTGCGCATTTACAACCTACAAGGCATTTCGCGACGGCAAGATAAACTGAACGCACCTGCCTGACACCCGATTTGGTGTCGCGAAGCTGATATGCGCAAATTCGATCAGGGCGGTTACAGCCGGAATTCTTCGTGTCCAATCGGGAGTGCTGATGTTCCGTCATTATTCGCTTTTCCAGAAATTTTAATTAGCGAGGGCAATAAAATGATCAAGTTCCAGCCTGCATTCATTGGGTCCGCATTTCTGCTGGCCTCCTTCGTCACTTTTTCGATTGCACCAGCATCAGGTGAAACAAAAACGCCTGAGGAGATCAAGGCAGCCGAATGCAAAGTCCTTTGGCAAGATATTCTGGATATCGATATGGGCACCAAGCAGATGCAAGTCGTTGTGGCCAAACCCGAAAACGCAAATGATGTCGGCGCGAAGGAAGAATTGGCGAAATACCAACAATTGCGGATCAAGGCAGACGCCAAATTTGCCGCCAAGGAGTGCCCGACACCTTCCTAGGGGCAGCACAACTCTGCCAGCAGGACCATAAGGACGCCTGCCGAGGACATCGGCAGGTGTCGACAATGCGGCATGGATGACAAAACGTTGGACCACTATAGCCGCACGCTTGCTCCGAATCGCCCCATAAAGTAATCGAACCCCATGGGAAAAAGCCTTTTACCGCCCGGTGGCGGCGATGAAATCCATCAGGTCGACTTAAAGAAAGCGCTTGAAGAGCGTTATCTGGCCTATGCGTTGTCCACCATCATGCACCGCGCGTTGCCTGATGTGCGTGACGGGCTCAAGCCGGTGCATCGCCGTATTGTCTATGCCATGAGCGGTATGGGGCTCAAGGCCAATGGTTCGTTCAAGAAATCGGCTAAGATCGTCGGTGAGGTCATGGGTAACTATCACCCCCATGGCGACCAGTCGATTTATGATGCGCTGGTGCGGTTGTCGCAGGATTTTGCCGTTCGCTATCCGCTGGTCAATGGTCAGGGCAATTTTGGCAACATCGACGGCGATAACGCCGCTGCGATGCGTTACACCGAATCCAAGATGACCGCGGTGGCAGAACTGCTACTCGAAGGCATCGACGAGGATGCGGTCGATTTTCGCACCACTTATGACGAGGAAGACAAGGAGCCGGTGGTGGTTCCCGGCGCTTTCCCGAACCTGCTCGCCAACGGATCGACCGGTATCGCCGTGGGCATGGCTACTTCCATTCCGCCGCACAATGCCGCTGAGCTCTGCGATGCCGCGATGCTGCTCATTCGCAAGCCTGAGGCTACAGTTGAAGACCTGATGGAGCACATTGAGGGTCCGGATTTCCCCACCGGCGGTGTGGTGGTTGACGACAAGGCCTCGATGATTGAAGCCTACAAGACAGGCCGTGGCGGTTTTCGCGTGCGTGCCAAATGGGAGACCGAAGATCTCGGGCGTGGCGGCTATCAGATCATCATCACCGAGATGCCCTATCAGGTGCAGAAATCGCGCCTGATCGAAAAAATTGCCGAGCTGTTGATTGCCCGTCGCCTGCCGTTGCTTGATGATGTGCGCGACGAAAGTGCCGAAGATGTACGGCTGGTTCTTATTCCCAAGAACCGCACTGTTGATCCGACACTTCTGATGGAAAGCCTTTTCAAGCTGACAGAGCTTGAAAACCGCATTTCGCTCAACCTCAATGTCCTGTCGATGGGGCGTGTGCCCAAGGTCATGGCGCTCAACGAGGTGCTGTCGGAATGGCTGGCCCACCGCCGCGAAGTGCTCCAGCGCCGCTCACGCCATCGTCTGGCCGTCATTGAACGACGTCTTGAGCTGCTCGCTGGCTTCCTGATTGCCTATCTCAATCTCGATGAGGTGATCCGCATCATCCGCGAGGAGGATGAGCCCAAGCTTGAATTGATGAAGGCGTTCGAGCTTTCCGATGTGCAGGCCGAAGCTATCCTCAATATGCGATTGCGGTCGTTGCGCAAGCTGGAAGAACTCGAAATCCGCAAGGAATTCGATGGTTTGACTGAGGAAAAGGCAGGCATCGAGGAATTGCTGGCATCCGAATCCAAGCAGTGGTCCACCGTGGCCTGGGAAATCGGCAATGTACGCAAGACCTTCTCCAAGGAAACCGAGCTTGGCCGCCGCCGGACCCACTTTGCCGATGCGCCTGTGGCCGATCTGGAAGCCATCCAGCAAGCGATGATCGAGAAAGAACCGATTACCGTCGTGATTTCCGAGAAGGGCTGGATTCGTGGCATGAAGGGCCATATGTCCGATATATCCGGATTGGCATTCAAGGATGGCGACAAGCTGAAACTGGCTTTCCCGGCCTATACGACTGACAAGTTGGTAATCATAACCACCGGTGGCAAGGCTTACACCATCGGCGCTGATGGGCTGCCCGGTGGCCGTGGTCATGGTGAGCCACTGCGTCTGATGGTCGACATGGACAATGATCAGGATGTGCTGACCGCGTTCACCCATCAAGCCGGTCGCAAGCTGCTGCTTGCTTCCACCATCGGCAACGGCTTCATCGTCAATGAAAGCGATATCGTCGCCAACACCCGCAAGGGCAAGCAGGTGATGAACGTCAAATTGCCGGACGAAACTAAACTCTGCGTGCCGGTCTCAGGCGATCATGTGGCTGTGGTCGGGCAAAATCGCAAGATGATCGTGTTTCCGCTCGACCAATTACCGGAAATGGCGCGCGGCAAAGGCGTGCGGTTGCAACGCTACAAGGACGGCGGCATTTCTGATCTCAGATGCTTTGACATGGCCAGTGGTTTGAATTGGGAAGACAGTGCAGGGCGTTCGCACAGCCGCAGCCGCGATGAACTGACCGAGTGGATCGGCGAACGCGCCCAGTCAGGCCGCATGGTTCCAAAGGGTTTCCCACGCTCGGGCAAGTTTTCAGGGTAATCACCGGATCTACCCAATTCTTCGGCTACTGACACAGCGTGGTAGCGTCTCGGTTCGAAATTGGATTGGGCGAATCCACCCTTAAGGCGGGTTTTAGGAAGCAGGTCGAGGAATAGGGTTCCCGAAGCTTCCAATTAGCGGGTCAGCAGTCTATTGCGCAACCAATGCCGCACTCGACATCTTCTCCCAATCGCAAAGTTAGCAGCTGGAATCTACCGATGTGCAAGTCAAACAGGTGTTCATTCCATTGATCGATACAGTGATGACTAAAGGTCATGGATCGGGAATGATGCCGGCGGATCTGCCCGCCGCAGATGTTGTCAAAGGCCTGCTTTTGTCTGAAACCGACATCAGCAATGGCAAGGTCAAAGCATTGCGGATCACCCATCGAATTGCACCGGGACTTACGGCCAAAATCATCAAGGTAAGTTGGAAATGAAGCATCTCATCAAAGTCATGCTGATCCTGGGTGCCATCTTTGCATCAGCTTTCGTGGTTGGAAGGCTGGCGGGCATATTGACTGTCGACAAGGTTCAACGTTGGTTGGAGGTGGCTCAAAGCGCTGATCCGAAATGGGTTGTTGGAACGGTGGTTCTGTTGCTGTTTCTCGATCTGGTTGTGGCCGTCCCGACGCTGGCAATCACAATTCTCGCTGGCTATTTTCTTGGCTTCCCGGCAGGGGCTGCAACCGCTGTGTTGGGTATGACATCGGCCGCATTTTCAGGGTACTGGATCAGCCGCCGGTGGGGGCAGCGCGGCATCGCACTTCTCGTGCGGGATGAAACGGACCGGCAGGAACTGGTGGAGACATTTCACAAAAGCGGCCCGGCGATGATCATTCTATCACGCGCAGCTCCCATGGTGCCAGAAGTGACTGCCTGCATGGCAGGGGCAACCAGAATGCATTTTGTTGGCTATTGCCTGTTCTTTGCCATCAGCACTTTGCCCTATGCGTTGATTGCCGCTTATGCCGGGTCGGTCAGCTCGCTCGACAGTCCGCAACCGGCAATCTATGCGGTGTTATCCCTTTATCTGGTTTTATGGAGCGGATGGTTCCTCTTTCAGCGGCGAAACAGGCGCAAAGTCGTAGCCTGATTTCCGAAACAAGGCGCGCGGCTTCTCTCCGTCTGAGTTTCAAATGGTTCAGCGGGCTGACCCGATCCGCCCGAAACCCGGCAGTTTCAGCGCCGGGTGAAGAATGTCCGCCCCGAAGACCAGACCCGCAAACCGGAACTCGATTCCCGTATCCAGGCCAAGTCCCAGTCCGGCCAATCCGCCCAGTGAGAAATCCGCATTGCGCCAATCTGGTGATACCGCAAGCGGAGAGGAGAGCGGCAGATAATCCTTGCCAACGGCAACCGGTGGCAACTGGATGTTCAGGGCCGGTACTGAACGAAGAACTGTCGCCACGAAAGTATTGGAATTTGGCCCCGGCCATATGCGGTAACCCCCTCGATAGCTGAACTGATAGCTTTCAATGGCATTCCTGAGGTCGGGGATCAGCTTCTCGGCCTCTTCACCATACACAGCGCCGATAATTGCCGGTTCATTGGAATACCAGCGGCCGTCGGCGGGATTGGAGTTTCGGCGGACAGGTGTGCCCCAGCCGACCTTGTCATAACGGGTATATTCGTTGGCAGATTTTTCTTTGAAAACGATCCAGCTGTGGACCGACAGAGCGCCTTTCAACCCGCCAGTGCGCGCAGCCATCACGTAGATTGCGGCTTCATCGCCTGCGCCCGCTGTTGGCAGCAAGCCTGAAGAAGACCAGTCGGCAGTCCGCCAGGAATTCGGATGGTCGCCCAACGCATATACCGCCATTGAAGCCAATGCAGGCGCAATGAAACAAACAAGAATGAGAAGTATAAACCGCCACAACCACTTCATGGTTGGACGTTAGCCGAAATGCCGCGGTAGAACCATGGTGTGGTGACATGGGTTATTCTGATTTGTTGCATCCATTTGTGGATCGCGGGTCAGTATGGCAGAAATTCATGCGGTAATTGAAACTGAAACGAAAATGTTATGGCCGCCAACAAGACAGCAGCTACAGGCGTAGATCCGACCGTGTTCATTGAAGGTGTGGACAATTTTGCACGCAGGGCCGACAGATTGATACTGTTAAACGTGTTCGAGCAATGGACCGGTGAGCCCGCAAAAATGTGGGGTCCAGGCATGATCGGGTTTGGTCAATATCACTACAAATACGAGAGCGGTCGCGAGGGTGACTTGTTTCTGACCGGGTTTGCGCCACGCAACAACGAAATGGTGGTCTGTCTCCTCGGAAAGATTGAAGGGCAGGCCGAGCTGCTCAAACGGCTTGGCAAACACCGTATGGGTCGTGCCTGCCTTTACATCAAGCAATTGGAACAAGTGGACATGGCTGTGTTGGAAGAACTTGTCCGTAAGTCTGTTGCTGCCCTCAAAGCAAAATATTCCTGTTGAGTATGGCTGTTGGTGAAGTTCGCGCGGCAGAAGACCAAAATACTTTCCCGCCGATGTGAAACTTGTCTTCACCCCTGGTAGCGGTGCCAGTCTCGGGATCGCAATTGCTCCTGCAGCAGGATGCGGATATTGTCGTTGATCTTTACAGCGGTCTGGCGTCCTTCAGGTTTACCGGCAATGATATTGCTTGGGTTGCGGTAGTTGGACAGCCCTCCACCAAGGCTTGGCGTATGCTTCAGAACCGTCTCGTTAGATATGTTGATGCGGTGGCACGTTATGGATCGATCCGCAAAGCTGCCGAAGTTCTCAACATCGCGCCAACCGCGGTCAATCGCCAGATTCTTGATGCCGAGCGGTCGCTTGGCCTGGCATTGTTTGAACGCTTGCCTCGCGGGATGAAGCTTACCAGCGCTGGGGAAATTGTGCTGGCGAGCGTCCGGCGAATAGATGCCAATGTCGACCTGATGATGGCGCAATTGCGCGATATTCAGGGAATGGTTGCTGGCCGCGTGCGGCTGGTGGCGTCACCGGGACTGATGTCCGCATTTATTCCCCGCATCGTGACGAAGTTTTCGGCCACCCGGCCAAATCTGGATCTGGCTATCGATGTCCTGACTCTTGAAGAGATTGTTCAGGCGGTCAGCGAAGGGGCTGCCGACCTTGGTTTGGGATTTGACATGCCTCGCGATCCGAGGATGACAACTTTGGCAAGCGCCAACCAAAAGCTCGGTTTTGTCGTTTCTTCAGACCACCCGTTTGCAGACAAGACGACTTGCAGACTGAGCGATGTGGTGGGCGAACGCATGATTCTGCCGCCGCAAGGGTCAAGTTTTCGCAATGTTCTCGATGTTGCATTTGCCGAGAGCCGGATTGAGCCACGTGTGATTGTAACGTCAAGTTCGGTTGAACTGCGAAAACAGATGGTCCACGACGGAGCAGGGATCACGATCCTGACTCCTATCGATGTATTGGGCGACACGGACAACGGTTCGCTGCGTTATGTGCCAATTGCAGACCGAGCTTTGCCGCGGCAGACGTTGAAATTGGTCGCCCGGTCAAAGGGTACTTTGGAGCCGTTGCAGGCCAAGCTCGCCGAAGAATTCAGCCGCGCCATTTCAACAGCTGTATAACAGCGTACACTTTATTAGCGCAGATCAAGCTAAACTATGCTCTTTTAATGCGCGTATTCTGCGGGATGATTGCGGCATGTCCAATACCCGGACCCGGATTTTCCAGGAGAAGAAAACATGCGCACCAGCGTTCTCACCATCATATTGGGCCTTGCAGCGGCACCTGCGTTTGCAACGCCGTGGCCATCTGAAACCATTCGGATTGTTGTCGGGTTTACTCCAGGAGGGTCTTCAGATCTGGTTGCCCGCCTGATTGCGCCGCTGGTTGGTCAAGACCTCGGAGCTACTGTGATTGTAGAAAACATGCCGGGCGCGGCTTCAACCATCGCTGCACAGCACGTCGCAGACGCCGATCCTGACGGCTACACATTTTTCCTGTCGAATGTTTCGGCCAACGGCATTGCTCCGTTCACCTATCCCGAACTTGGCTACGATCCAGTTGCAGACTTCGATGATGTGACTGTTTTGGGCTACATCCCGGCTGTGCTGCTGGCCTCCAAAACCAGTTCGGTGGACTCACTTGAAGCTTTCATTGCTGAGGCGAAAGGCAGCACTGAACCTGTGCTGTTTGGCTCCGGCGGCCATGGGACAATGAACCATGTCACAGGCGAGTTGCTCAAGCTGAAGGGCGACTTGAATATCGAGCACATTGCTTACAAAGGATCAGCTGAAGCGATGAATGATCTGTTGGCGGGTGTAATCGATTTTCAGATTGATGCACTAACCCAGAATGTCGGGCAAATTGAAGCTGGCGCTATCAATGCGTTGGCGATTTCGACACCAGAGCGTTCGCCTGCCGCGCCAGACATTCCGACTTTTGCCGAACTGGGCCTGAGCGAAGTGGTGGCATTCAATTGGGTAGGCTTGTCCGCACCTTCAGGCACTCCTGCCGATGTGATCGAGCGTTTCTATGCCGCAACTCACAAAGCGATGCTAAACAAGGAAATTCAAGAGCAATTTTCAACTTGGGGTATGTTTCATGTTGATAGCACCCCTGCCGAAGCGGAAGCTTTTGTGAGTGCAGAAGTCGCAAAGTGGGGAGAAACGATCAGCCAGGCCGGAGCCTTCAAGTGAGCAAAGCACGGGTCGTCTTGATCCTGAATGGCCGCCACGATGATCGTGGGTTCGTTCAGGAAGGCTACGAAGGTGCGTTGAGGGCAAGTCGTGATCATGGCTTTCATCTGGAGGTCGTGGAATACATCTCCAAATCGCCATACGGGCTCCAGCAGCAGGTCGAGAAGGCCGCCAAGAAGGGGGCGCTGGGTGTAATCGTCCACGGAAGCCGTGCCGACGCTGCCGTTGACGCGGTGGCGCCCAAGTATCCTGATTGTTCTTTCCTGTCTCCCGGCGGGCGGGCGGCTGGCACCAATGTGTGGAATTATGCGGTTCGCCATTTCGAAGCCGCATATTTGGCCGGCGTGCTGGCCGCTCGCAGTACACGAAGTGGAACAGTCGGACATCTTTCAGGGGTCTTCATTTCACCGGGGCGCAAAGGGCGAGCAGCCTATGTTGATGGTGTTAGGGCAATTGACCCGTCAATCCGGATTGTAACCGGATTTTGCGGGGATCAAGACGACCCGAAGCTCGCGGAAAGGTGGATTGATGCCGAAGCCAAAGTCGGCGCAGATATCATCTTCACCATGCTTAACTATGGCAGGACTGGTGCCATTGATGCCTGTCGTGCTCATGGAATTCACCAGATTGGCAACATTCGGAACTGGTGCAATGAAGAGCCGGATGTCTTTATCGGATCCGCATTGTCGCGCCACAGTTGGTCTATTCGTAATTGGATCGGCGATCTCCTTACCGGGAAACTTGAGAGCGGACACAATCTTCACCCGGGTCTGGAAGTGCCGGAAGCGGTTGGATTGGCAATCGGGCAAGGGGTGGTCGAGGAAATCCGCGATGAAATCGCGGAAATAGCGGCCGAAATCGTGGCGGGCACGCGGGTGGTGAACACCGATTATGACGGTCCGGAATTCTCACCTGATGCATCTGTTGAGGAGGCTTGAGTGTGACGCGAATGACAAAGCGAAGAAACAAGATTGATCTGATTTGCGGCGTCACTGTCATGCTGGTGGGGATTTACGCCGCATCGTCCGGTTTTAAATGGGACTTCGGTTCATTCCGTCGCATTGGTCCAGGTGCATTTCCCGCAGTCGTTGGCGCGGTGCTGATCGGGCTCGGTTTGATGATTTGCATTCTCGAAACCGGAGACCACGATGCACCGCCACCTGGAATCAACCTGCGTGGGCTTCTGTTTGTCATCGCCGGGCTTGGTAGTTTTGCGATCCTGATCCGCCCGGCGGGAATGGTTCCGGCGGTCTTTGCCTGCGTGCTGTTGGCTTCCCTTGCCGATCCGAAGTTCAAGCTGCGGGATGCATTGGGTGTCTGTGTTGTCATGAGTGTTCTGTCGGTAGGGATCTTCATCTGGGGGCTTGGGTTCCAGGCCAAGGCATTCGGTGCATACTGATGATGGACAATATCGCACTGGGTCTGTCTGTCGCCTTCTCGTTTGAAGGTTTGCTTTACTGTACGCTCGGTGTGGTCTTGGGCACTTTCGTCGGCGTTTTGCCCGGGCTCGGCGTTATGGCAACTTTGGCGATCCTGATGCCAATTACGTTCCATCTGCCCACTGTCCATGCGCTGATCATGCTGTCAGGTATTTATTACGGTGCGGCCTACGGTGGTTCAACGGCCTCCATACTTCTCAACTTGCCCGGTACCGCTAATACGGCAATAACCTGCCTTGATGGATATCCGATGGCCCAGCAGGGACGAGCAGGCGTTGCGCTGATGATGACAGCAGTCGCCTCCTTCGTTGGCAGCTTGCTCGGTCTGTTGATTTTAGCAACCAGTGCACCGCTTCTGGCGAAAATAGCGCTGAATTTCGGGTCGCCGGAATATTTCACTCTGATGCTTCTTGGGCTCTTTGCCGCTGGGATGCTGGCGCAGGGATCGCACGTTCGCTCGATATCTTCGATATTCCTTGGTCTGCTCTTGGGCATCGTCGGCACAGATATCAGCAGTGGCGTTCAACGGTTCACATTTGGTCAGCCGGAACTTTACACTGGTCTGCCGCTCGTCGCCATATCGCTCGGTCTGTTTGGCTTGCCCGAAGTGATTTCCAATGCTGGACGCTCCGATAACAGACCATTGGAAGCGAGCGCGATCACGCTGCGATCCATGTTGCCTGCAAAGGAAGATGTGAGAAGGTCCATTGCCCCGATGCTGCGCGGAACGGGGATCGGTGCCTTTTTTGGGGCTTTGCCGGGGACTGGAAGCCTGATTGCGGCTTTTGCGTCTTATGTGGTTGAGAAAAAAAGCCATCGAACTCCCGAGATTTTTGGCAAGGGCGCGATCGAGGGAATTACGGGGCCTGAGGCTGCAAACAATGCGGCTACGCAGACAGCATTTATCCCGACATTGACGCTTGGGGTGCCGGGCGATGCGATCATGGCAATGATGTTGGGGGTCATGTTGATCCATGGGGTCACACCTGGCCCACGTCTGATTACCGAGCAGCCCGACCTTTTCTGGGGATTGGTGGTCAGCTTTTTGATCGGCAATATTCTGCTGGTTATTCTCAATATCCCTCTGATCGGGGTTTGGGTCCGTTTGCTTCGCATTCCGTACCACATGCTGTTTCCAGCGATACTCGTTTTCATTTGCCTTGGAGTTTATAGTGTCAATTATGCGGTGGCAGATCTGGTGCTGGTCATGTTCTTCGGTGTTTTGGGTTATGCCATGACGCTGTTGCGCCTTGAGCCAGCTCCGTTGATTCTTGGGTTGGTGCTGGGACCGATGCTGGAAGACAATTTGCGCCGTACGCTGATGATCTTTCGTGGAGACCTCTGGGCCATTGCGGATCGACCTCTCAGCCTGTTGTTTCTGGCCAGCACTTTGGCGATTATTATCGGCAGTATTCTTGGACCTCGATTTCGTACTCTACTGAGAGCAAGGCAGGGGATGAAACAGGCGCCATAACGCTCGGCGGACTAACTGAGGGTGGGTGCGCGCATGTGCCCGGCGGAATGCCGCCTCGGTTCTGGACAATTGCAACGAGTGCGCAAACTTCTGGAATATGTGAAAGATTGTCATTTTAGCGCTATATAACCCAACCTGAAATCGAGCTTGAGCCTGTCGACAACATTTCACCCCTCGTAGCGATGCCAGCCTTGGGCTTGCAAATGCTCCTGCGGCAGAAAGCGGATTTTGTAGTCCATTTTGGGTGAGCCTTTCACCCAGTATCCCAGGTAAACATGGGGCAAACCCGCTTCAACGGTGCGGCTGATGTGTTCCAGTATCATGTAGGTGCCCAGCGAGCGTTTGGCCTCTTCGGGATCAAAGAACGAATAGACCATGGAAAGCCCGTCCGTCATCACATCGGTCAGTGCCACGGCCACCAGCTTGCCGGCCGGTGCCTCAGTCAAACCGTCACCCTCTTTGCGGACGCGGTACTCGATCACCCGCGAACTGACATGAGAATCCTCCACCATCATCGCGTAGTCGCCAATCGTCATGTCGGCCATGCCACCGCTGCGGTGGCGGCTGTCGAGATAGGCGCGAAAAAGGGTGTATTGCTCACTTGATGGTTCGGCAGCATATTCCGTGGCAATCAGATCGGAATTGATTGCAGCAATCCGCCGCATGGATTTGCCGGGCTTGAACTCTTGAGCCAGGATTCGCACAGAAATGCAGGCACGGCAGGTTTCACATGCGGGACGATAGGCGATGTTTTGGGATCGTCGAAACCCGCCCTGCGTCAACAGATCGTTGAGTTCGGGAGCCTTTTCGCCAACCAGATGGGTAAACACCTTGCGCTCGCTTTCTCCGTCCAGATAGGGACAGGGCGAGGGCGCAGTCAGAAAAAACTGTGGTGCGTTTATGGCGTGGCTTGTCATGATCTCCGAACTTTTCCCTGGCCCGGGGGTTGCTTGAAAGGACTAACTCCTGATTCTTTCCACTCAAACCTGATAATACCATGGCGCAAGCAGCGAAAAGGTCAACCAGATGATAATGACCAATGGCGTGCCAGCCCGGAGAAAATCCGAAAACCGGTAGTGTCCGGGCCCCATGACCAGCAGGTTCGTCTGGTATCCCACAGGTGTTGCAAAAGACGCGTTGGCTCCAAAAATCACTGCCGCGATGAATGGTGCCGGGTCCACGCCGAAGCCGTTCGCCAGCGCGATGGCAATCGGTGTGAACAACACGGCTGTTGCATTGTTGGACAGGATATTGGTCATGATGGCAATAACAAGGAAGAACGCTGACAGCGTCACCGATAAAGGCGCCCCCTCCAACAGTTGCACACCGCCATTGGCGATCAAGGTCGCTCCGCCCGTCACCTCCATCGCGGTCGCCAGCGCTATTGAAGTGCCAACCAATAGATAGATCTGCCGGTCAAAGGCACGCGCTGCCTGATAGAGCGTCAAGCAACCGGTAGCCAGCATCGCTGTCACACCGGCTATTGAAGCAACCACAATCGGCAGAAGTGAAAATGCCGCAGTGACAACTATGCCAAGAAAGATCAGTCCGGCAATTGGTGCCTTGCGTGATTGCGGTACTGCTTCGGTTGAGTGCTCAAGGATCAGCAGATCATGGTTGCCGCGCAGGGCGCGGATGTTTTCGATCGGGCCGCCAATCAGCAGTGTATCACCCGGCTCAAGCCGGATTTCAGAAAGGGCTGTCCGCGCCATGCGGCTTTTGCGTTGAAGGCCGAGCACCGTAACGCCCAGCCTGACGGAAAGACCGGAAAGCTGGATTGTTCGACCTGAAAAGCGCGAACCGGGCGCAATCACGGCTTCAGTCAAGTGGTAATCAGGTCCAGGCGGGCTGTCGCCTTCCTCATGCTCATCATCAACTGGTTCATTGGAAGTTCGGCCCCAAGCCAGCGCCTTTGAAAAGGCTCTTCGTGTTCCGGTGACGACGAGCGTATCGCCCGGTTCGAGTGTAATGTCGTCAAACGGCGGTAGAAAAGGTTCTTCACGCCGTTCCAGAAGCCGCAGCGTCAAATCACCCAAATCCGGGAACATGCCGCCTTTGGATGTTTGGCCGACAAAGGGATGATGGTTGCCAAGCGTGATTTCGCCGATGAATTGCGCGCCCGACTTGGCTGATGGCCCGGCCGCAGAGTCCCGATCGGGCAACATGCGCGGCAACACACCCAGCACATAGATGCCACCGACAACTGCCAGCATGACACCCATGCCGGTAATGTCGAAAAATCCGATTTCAATTCCGTAGTCCTTGGCAACTCCGGCAGCAATCAGATTTGTCGATGAACCCATCAAGGTGGTCATGCCGCCCAAAATGCAGATGTAGGAGAGAGGAATGAAAACACGGCTCGGGCGGATGGCCCGCTGAGCCGCCACCACCACCAGGATGGGGATGAAGATTACCACCACCGGCGTGTTGTTCAGGAATGCCGATATGGCGCCTGAAACTATCAGTATGATGATCAGTGGTCGCCACGCTCCCGGTCCACCCATCTTGCCGATGGAGCGCGCCAGCGAATCAACCGCATCAGTTGCAAACAGCCCCTGGCCGACAATCAATAGTGCCAGAACCGTAGCCAGCGCAGGGTCAGCGAAACCTGCCAGCAAATCGCTCATGGCGAGCGAGCTTTCGGCTCCCTCTGGTGTGTAAGGGAATGATCCGAACAACAAAAGCAGCGCCGTCAGTGCCACCAGGGAAATTGCCTCCAGTGGCCACCGCTCGGAGGCAAAGGCGACGATGGTCACGACAATCAGCGCGAACGTGGCGTATAGATGGAAGTCCATTCAACTCTCAAATCCGCATCGGGGATTGGGAGCATACCGTCTAATCCATCCCACCCACAGGGCAAAACTGTCACGCTTTGCCACATTGGTGCAAGAGCAACTGCAAAACTTGCCGCAACTGGAAAAAATTCTTCTCCGCATCGCAAGCCTCAGCCAGAAATGATGTCTCTAAGTGAGGTCAGTCCGAACCACTACAGTGCCCAAGAGTCGGTCATGAAGGGTCTGCTTGCGGTCAAGAAACAACGTGGCCAGCAAAATGAGCGGAGTAAGGATTGCATTGGCTGCCCAGAACAACACACTGTGGATAAGTGCGAACAGGAAATCAATCCGCCCGCCATCAAGGCGTTCCAACCGAATGCCCATGATCTTCATTCCTGGTGTGGCGTGATTGGCGCCTCCCAACGTAAAGCCGATATAGGGGATGGCCACCAGAAAAAACATTGCGCCATAAAGGAAAAAGCCCAGTCCGAAGGTGAGAATACCCAAAAAGAAAATGACCACGGCAACCGGCACGCAAAGCAATAGAATCAATGCGTAATCGAGAAAGAACGATAAAATCCGTTTCGTCCGCACACCGTCATAAAGGGCAGGGTCATCATATACAGAGCTGGTCAGGTCCAAGGCGTCGCTATTGCTCATATCGTCCTTCCGGGTTCTGCGGGTTTTCACCACGTCAATCCATCTCAATATGGGTAAGACACGGACAGAATTCAAATCAAAGCCAATATTCGCAACGACGGAATATCCAATGAGACCAATCAGCGCGCGGCGTTTTCCCGACATATGATCGCTGCGGCTTCCAGTGCGAAATAGGTGATAATACCGTCACAACCAGCCCGTTTGAATGCCAGAAGCGTTTCCATCATAACCCGTTCGCCATCGATCCAGCCATTGGCCGCCGCCGCCTTGATCATCGCATACTCGCCCGATACCTGGTAGGCGAAGGTTGGCAGTCCGAAATTGTCTTTCAGTGCCCGGCAGATATCGAGATAAGGCAGTCCCGGTTTGACCATCAGCATGTCTGCGCCTTCTTCCACGTCAAGCGCAGCCTCGCGAACCGCCTCCGTGCTATTGGCGGGGTCGATGTAATAAGTACGCTTGTCGCCCTTCAAAAGCCCGGCGGTGCCGATGGCTTCCCGGTAGGGGCCGTAATAACCGGATGCAAATTTGGTCGCATAGGCCATGATGCCGACATCCTGATGCCCGGCCTCATCGAGCGCCAATCGAATCGCCCCGATACGCCCGTCCATCATGTCTGAGGGTGCGATGATATCGGCACCGCAATCAGCCTGAATGACGGCAGCGCGTGCGATTTGCGCCACTGTCTCATCGTTGATGATCTTGCCATCGCGCAAAATTCCGTCATGGCCATGGCTGGTGAAGGGATCAAGCGCCACATCGGTGATGATGCCGATTTCGGGCACTGCGGACTTGATGGCCCGCGTGGCCTGATTGATCAGATTGTCCGGGTCGAGCGAGTTCGAGCCGGTTTCATCACGCAAATCCTGGTCAATGTTGGGAAAGGTCGCAAGCGCTGGAACTCCCAAAGCTGCCGCTTCCTTTGCGGCCTCCACCGCCATATCAATAGACAATCGGAACACGCCGGGCATGGCCTCGATTGGTTCGCGGATATTTGACCCTGCAACCAGAAAGATCGGCCAGATCAGATCGTCCACGGTCAAACGGTTTTCCCGCACCATTCGGCGCGACCATTCGGTCTTGCGGTTACGGCGCATGCGGCGGTGACCGGTAATGGTATCAACGTCAGGCGCAGTCACTGCATGCTGGTTCTTTATGCGCTTGTCCATCGGGCCACCTCATCGGTTCAATTCAAACATTTGCGGTCTGTTTGAACCCACAACTGGCTCTGGTCAAGATTAGGAGGGTTTCAATAGTGCCGATGTGTCAGTTGGCCACTTGCGATGCATACTTCCGAAACAATACAGGTTCACCGAACACAAGCTCGTTGTCGCCAGCGGAAAATTCAACCACCAACCAAGTGCTGGTATTGGCCAACTTTATCAGTGTCATGCTCATCCATGCGGATGTGTCGTTGCTCAGATGTTTGCCGAGATGAAAGCTTATCGGTTGAATGGTGCAGCCTTCTAGAGCCGAAAACTTGGTGGTATCTCCAAACTGACCCGCAAGTTTGGATGTCATGTAGTCGGAGCAAAGGCCTGTTGCGATATTGTTTTGTTCGCCCATGACGCGCCGAATATGCAATTCGTTCATCAATTTCTGCTCGGTGTCTGCTGATACGTCCTTGTATTCCGGTTTCAGCCCAGCGTGGAATTTGCGCCAGTCGGCAAGCTGTTTTTCTCGCCGTTTCAGATCCGCCGGAATATCGGACTTCAGGTAATTGTCGAAATCCTTTTGCCATTGGAAACTGCGGTTCTGTCTGATCTGTTTTGGCCGATAGTCACTGACGATGCCATTTATGCGATAAGGGCCGTCATGGAACTCCTCGGCCACTGCAATGAAGGCTGTCCTGATCCTGTCGGCAATTTCCGCTTCAACCAGATTGGCCGGACAATCGATGTTATTGCCAGCAACCAGCACGCCGCAAATATCGGTCTCGATGTATTCGCTTGTCACCGCGTGACCGGATTTCTGAACAAGTTTTGACATGAACGGATAGAAATCGTCAGCAATACTGAAAAGCCGTGGCGTTCCATGCATGCCGCGCGGACGTTCGAATTCCTGTGCCATGGGTGCGGCGAGAGGCAGGACCAGTAGCGCAGACACGACCGCGGCGACGCGTGAGAATGAAAATGGCCGCATCCTAGATTCCTCCCGTCAATTGAGCACATTTCTTCCGAAAATAGACCAGCGTCCCAAAATGTTTCTCTTCAAACAAGACATATGACTTGTCTTTGAACACTTCCGCGTAACCACCCGTGGATTTTAGTGTCGCTGACATTGAAATGGCCCAGCTCGGCTCCAGCAGCACGTCCATCATATGTTGAACCTCGGTCTGCGGCCGGTGAAATCGCGTATAGAAGCTGCTGGCATCCTTGCTCGAAAGAATACTCTGTTTTTCGAGATCAACAGAGGCGGTGTCATGACCAAGCATCGCCGACATCAGTATTTTGCCGCTGAACAATCCACTCTCGCGAATGGGTTTCAATCGCGCATTTCTGAAATAGTCCGGCGATGGCGTTGGAAAATTTATTTGAATGGAGAATGGCTCGTCAGAGCTTTCCGTGCAGGTCAGATAATAGAAATATTCGGGGTCGGGAAACAGAATGAAAAGACCAATGACTTTGGGGTCTTTTTCTACCAGCTTCAAATCCACATTTTCAGTATTGATTGCAGATGCCGATTGGGAACATAACAAAAGACAGCTTGCGAAGACTATGCGCTTGAGTGAACTTAACATATTTGATCCGTATTGCTTGGTCGGGACGAGTGAGGATTTTGGCTGATGCAGCAGTATACAACGTATTGTATTGGTTCGCTGAATGTCGTCAACTTATTGAGGTGTATGTGGTTAAGGTAGGAAAGTGAGGGATTGACGGAGAGCGATTGAAACGCACAACTCAGGCAAGCAGATCTTTCACAATGGAGGGACCTATAACTAAGTGCCAGTTCACGGTCAGTTTGCTCAGCGTGTGGCGGGAACCGAAACGCGAATGCGGTGTCCATCGGGATCTGCGGCCGTAAAATTTCGACCAAAGCCCATATCAGTTGGATCCTGCAGGATTTTGATGCCTTTGGCTTTCCATTCGACAGCCAATGTTTTGAGTGTCGCATTGTCGGCAACCGATACAGCAATCTCGCTGCCACCACCCGCGACGGTCGCTGCTGGCTTCACGTCGTCACGCTGCCACAAGCCGAGCATGAGGCCATCGAGAAGTGGCAGCATGGCAAAACCTGGCATGCTGTCTGCAACAGGTTTGCCGAAAATATCGGAATAGAACGTGGCGCTGGCGGCCGGGTCTTCAACGTAAAGAATGACGAAATCAAATTTGCTCATAGGGGACTCCATTGGTCTGGCCACTCAAATCGGCGGCATGGAGCATCTTTAAAATTCGGTAGTGCCAAATAATGTCAGTAGATGTTCAGTCAGGGTCCGAAATCCCTTCCTTTTCCCGCCATTCCTTGAGTAAAGCTTGTTTGCGTCGCCCGTATCGGGTTTCAGAAACAGTGAACGACAAGATCCGGTCGCTGCGGAAACTTCGGAAATCACTGCGCAATTCACACCAGCTCAATACCAGTCGCGCCTTGTCGAAAAACGTCAGCGCGAAGGGCCAGATTGTCCGCTCGCTTTCCTGACCGGCTTCATTGGCATAGCGAATGACAACCTTCCGCTCCCGGCGAATGGCGTCGCGAATGTCGGCCAGGCGGGTCACGCCTTCCGGCAGCTTGGCGCCGGGACCAACCAGAAGACCAGACGCTTCAAGATTTGGCTTGAGATCGTCGGGCAGTACATTGGCGATTTTGACCAGCGCACTGCGCGCCGCCTCGCCAAGCCCTTCGTCGGTCCGGATTGCTACCCATCGAGAGCCAAGCACAATGGCTTCAATCTCATCTTCGGTGAACATCAGTGGTGGCAGCATGAAGCCCGGTCGAAGCACATAACCCAGTCCTGGTTCGCCTTCGATGCCAGCCCCCTGTGCATTGAGCGCTCCAATGTCGCGATAAAGCGTGCGTAGCGATACGCCCAGTTTCTCGGCCAGATGTGCACCTGTTACCGGTCTGCGGTAGGAACGCATCTCCTGAATGAGCGATAAAAGACGTTCAGCGCGTGACATGAGATAATCGCCCTCGGGCATGATTGCAGAGCTAAGCACAATGCTGCCATTTTATGGCAGTTGGCAAGGAGTGTCTTTAATTAAGCGAGTGCAGGCAGCCACGATTATCTGCCAAGCCGCGATATACCAATGCTTGCCAGAAGCGGTGCCGAACCAGAAGCAACTGTGCAGAACTGGTTGAAAAACTGCCAGCGCGGAGAACAGTCCAAAAAATAGATCCACAAGACGATCGAAAGCGGCGAGATCGCCTGCTCGGCAAGTCAGGCGACAGAGTGGTCGATCCGTCTGGTCGTCGGCGATATTCCGGTGCGCGGCGTCATTGGCGCTGTGGCAAATCCGGATCCAGATGATCTGGTGAAACGCGCTGCGAATGAATTTGCAGCATTCCGGCAATTGACCCGATTGAAATAATCGGACGATATTTCTGCCATGAAGCCCGATATCAACCCGGTAGTCACCATGCAGCAGACAACACATATTGTCCTTTTGCGCGCAGTCAATGTTGGCGGGACTGGCAAATTTCCCATGTCGGAACTGCGGGCACTGTGCACAAGATTGGGTTTTGAAAATCCACGTACCTACATTGCAAGCGGTAATCTGGTGATTGAAAGCCCGCTCGCCGCTGAAGAGATCCGCCTGCTTCTGGAGACCGAGCTTGAGAAGCTGATGGGCAAGCCGCTGGGTGTGTTCGTACTATCACCGAAGGAATTGACGCGGATACTGGTCGATGATCCTTTCCCCGATGGTCCGGGCAATCTGGTGCATGTGTTGTTTTTGCCGGGTAAGGTCGATGCTGATATTCTAGCAAAGGCCAAAAACCAAACCAGTGTGGAGCTCAAACCCGGTCTTCGCGAACTTTACATCTATTACCGGGAAGGGCAGGGAGTATCCAAGTTGGTTATTCCTGCTGCCAAAATCGGAACGGCGCGAAATCGCAATACGATAGAAAAGCTCATTGATCTCGCGGAAAAGCAGTGATCAAGTATCCTCGGCGCGCAACCTTTTCCTTGATAAATGGCTCGGATCAAGCGCCATTGGCTTGCACCGCGCACTGAAATCGCGTTCATTCCCCCCCGCTGGGGATGAAATTGCAATGACTGATGACGATATCCATTCAGGACCGAGAATCGAGACGGGTTTGTTTGATAGCCTTCACACGCTGTTCTTGCGGGCGGTGTCGCTGGGCGCACTCGCTAGCACTAGCATTTATTGGGGGCGGCTGATCGGCTATCTCGGCGACGGGGACTTCCGCTTTGATACGCTGCCCATTCACTGGCAGTTTGCCATGGCCTCCCTAGCGGTGCTGTTTCCGGTGGCGGCACTTGGCGTATGGCTCGAGGCTGCGTGGGGCGGCGTCATCTGGTGTCTTGCCGCAATTGTTGAGATCGTGATGTATCGCTTTTTTCCCGAGTTGTTCGGGGCTCAACCGATGGTCATCACACTTTATGCCGCAGTGGCAGTTGTCTGGGTTTGCTTTCGGCTCGCCGTTTTCCTGCGCAAGCGCGACTTTGCACGCCGGGTAACACCTGATTTACCCTGATTGCGCTTGGGCCCGTGGTAAGGGCTCGTTAAGCGTGCATTTTAAGTAGAATTTTATGCGTATTCGATAGGTTGCTCCTCAAGGACGGCAAAAACGCCGCCAGTAAAACAGTGAGGCAAACAACAATGGCAACCATCCATCAGGCAGTGGCAACCCCATCACGTCACCATGCTGAAGCAGAAACAGAACTTCGTGATTTCTATCTCGAGTCCCTGCAACTCGTCGAACGTCTGCACCGTCGTCTTCTCGATGTGATCAAGGACGAATTCGATCGCAAAGGCCGCTCCGATATCAATGCGGTACAAGCGCTTTTGCTCTTTAATATCGGCAATTCAGAGCTGACAGCTGGCGAACTGAAAAGTCGTGGCTACTATCTCGGCTCCAACGTGTCCTACAACCTCAAGAAATTGGTTGATCTGGGTTACATCAATCATTCCCGGTCACGTGTCGACCGTCGTTCGGTCCGCATCAGCCTTACCGAAGAAGGCTCTGAAGTTGCAGATACTGTGGCCGAACTCTATGACCGTCATGTCGAATCCATCGCCAAGGTTGGCGGTATCGGCGAGAACGAATTCGAAGTTCTCAACAAGCTGATGCAGCGGCTGGACCGGTTCTGGAACGACTCGATCGCTTATCGCCTCTAAACGGCACCAGCAAACAATTCTGAAAAGGCGGGCTTGGGTCCGCCTTTTTCGTTTCCCTGGGCGTTGAACCGATCCCGCAATTTCCTGAAGGAGTGCGTTCATTTCGAATGCGTTGGCCGCTGCAAGTTGCAAATCCTGATAAAGTGACGTGATAACCTGTCGGGTGGATTGTCAAACATCATCTGGCCATAAAGTCGTGTCAGCAGAATTTCCTAGAGGCTGTCAGTTGGTCAATCCAATTGTTTTTGGCAGGACATCTCGAAAACGTGTATAAATCAGGGGTGGCAACCTGACCGCTGGTTTGTAATTGTTAACTGTGCCGATGATAGCCCATTGGCTTGGCCCCGCAGCTCGATAGTCCATGGTGGATATAATGAACAAGAAATCCGGAACCCGCGATATTTCACGACGCCTGTTTTTGGGTGGAGCCACCAGTGTTGCCGCTTTGGGTGCTGTGACCGGTGCAGCGCAAGCGCAAAGTTCCATCATGGACATCATCAAAGCGCCACGCCGTGGCAATTGGGACGATCAGTTTGATGCCAAGTCAAACAGCGCAGTCAAGGAAGTTGCCACCCGTGTGCCAGTGACATCGGCCGAGACAATTGGCTATGTCGAGCGCTCGATCTACCAGTATCAGGATATTATCGCCCGCGGCGGTTGGCCTGTTGTTCCGGCTAGCGAAAAACTCAAACTTGGATCAAATTCCCCAAGGGTGCGTCTGCTGCGTCAACGTTTGATTGCATCTGGCGATATGGATCGTACAGCCGGGCTTTCTGACGCGTTTGATTCCTACGTTGACGGTGCGGTCAAGCGCTTCCAGGCCCGTCACGGCCTGCCTGCTGATGGTGTGCTGGGTAATTATTCCTTCCAGGCACTCAATGTCAGACCGGATGTTCGCCTTGGCCAGCTTGAAACCAACCTTGTCCGCTTGCGCTCGATGTCGGGTTTTCTGGGTGACCGCTATGTCATGGTCAATATCCCTGCGGCACAGATCGAAGCCGTGGAAGGCGGGCGCGTGGTTCAGCGCCATACAGCAATTGTCGGCAAACTTGATCGTCAGACTCCAATCCTCAATTCAAAAATTCATGAAGTCATCCTCAATCCTTATTGGACGGCACCGCGCTCAATCATCAAAAAAGATATTGTCCCGTTGATGCGCAAGGACCCGACCTATCTGGCGCGCAACAGCATCCGCCTGATTGACTGGCAGGGCAATGAGGTTGCGCCTGAAACCATTGACTGGAATGCCGAAGAAGCCCCCAACCTGATGTTCCGTCAGGATCCGGGCAAGATCAACGCCATGGCATCCACCAAGATCAATTTCCACAATCCGCATGCCGTTTACATGCATGACACTCCGCAGCAATCGCTGTTTGGCAAGCTCATGCGTTTTGAATCATCTGGTTGCGTGCGTGTGCAAAATGTACGCGATCTGTCAACGTGGTTGTTGCGTGATACGCCGGGTTGGAATCGTCAGGCGATTGAATCGACAATTCAAACCGGTAACAACATGGAAATCCTGCTTGCCGAACCTGTGCCTGTCTACTTCGTTTATTTCACCGCTTGGGCGTCGGAAGATGGCGTGGTTCAGTTCCGCGATGATATCTATGAGCGCGACGGCGTCGACGAATTGGCTCTGAAGGACGGCTGATAGCCACTTTCGGACTTGAAAGCAGTTTCCCGATATTGTTCGCGGTCTCAAATCAGTTGACATCAGGCGCAATTGGGCTGGCTTTGCTTGCCCTCTCCGTGCAAGGGCGTTAAACAGCCTCCCGTGATGTCTGGCGCTGCGTCTCTGCAGCGTTCGGATTGATGGTCCCTGTTGCCACCCACCCAGAGATTGATCGAAGGAAACGGCCGATGTCTCAAGCCAATGCAGCCAGCTTTTCCGAGGGGTTTTTTACCCGCCCGCTCGCCGAAACCGATCCCGAAATTTTCGGCGCAATCGGCGATGAACTTGGTCGTCAGCGTCATGAAATTGAACTGATCGCATCAGAAAACATCGTTTCCCGTGCCGTTCTTGAGGCGCAGGGTTCGATCATGACCAACAAATATGCCGAAGGCTATCCGGGCAAGCGCTATTATGGCGGCTGCGAATTCGTTGATGTTGCCGAAACCCTGGCGATTGAACGAGCAAAACAACTCTTTGGCTGCAGTTTTGCCAATGTTCAACCCAATTCCGGCTCGCAAATGAACCAGGCCGTCTTTCTGGCGCTTTTGCAGCCCGGCGACACCTTCATGGGGCTGGATCTCAATTCCGGCGGTCACCTGACGCATGGTTCTCCGGTCAACATGTCCGGCAAGTGGTTCAACGTGCTTTCCTATGGAGTGCGACAGGACGACCACCTGCTCGATATGGAAGCTATCGCCAAGCAGGCCGAAGAGCATAAGCCGAAACTGATTATCGCCGGTGGCACTGCCTATTCCCGCATCTGGGACTGGAAGAGATTCCGCGAGATCGCTGATTCGGTTGGCGCCTACCTGATGGTGGACATGGCCCATATCGCTGGTCTGGTTGCCGGTGGTGCGCACCCATCCCCGATTCCACATGCCCATGTGGTCACCACCACAACGCATAAGTCCCTGCGCGGACCACGCGGCGGCATGATCCTGACCAATGACGAAGCAATCGCCAAGAAAATCAATTCTGCTGTCTTTCCGGGCCTTCAAGGCGGTCCATTGATGCATGTCATCGCCGCAAAGGCTGTGGCCTTCAAGGAAGCGCTGGACCCCAGCTTCAAGACCTATGCAGCCAATGTAGTTGCCAATGCCCGGGCATTGTCAGATTCGCTCAAACAGAATGGTCTTAATATCGTGTCAAATGGCACAGACAATCACCTGATGCTGGTTGATCTGCGTCCCAAGAACGCCACCGGCAAACGTGCCGAAGCTGCCCTTGGACGAGCCAATGTGACATGCAACAAGAACGGGATTCCGTTTGATCCGGAAAAGCCTTTCGTCACCTCCGGTGTGCGTCTCGGCACTCCCGCTGGCACCACGCGTGGGTTTGGCGAAGCGGAATTCCGTGAGGTCGGAAATCTGATCTCGGAAGTTCTTGACGGGCTCAAGGTAGCCAATTCCGATGAGGGAAATGCCGCCGTTGAAAACGCTGTCCGCAACAAGGTGATTGAATTGACCAATCGCTTTCCGCTTTACTCCTACATGGGGTAATGACTGAGCATGAAATGTCCCTATTGCGGTTCAGATGACAGTCAGGTGAAGGACTCCCGTCCCGCAGAAGATGGGGCGGCGATCCGGCGCAGACGGGTCTGCCCCGACTGCGGTGGCAGGTTCACCACCTTTGAACGCGTGCAGTTGCGTGACTTGCAGGTGCTTAAGAAGACCGGCCGCCGCTTGCCGTTTGACCGTGAAAAGTTGCAGCGTTCGTTCGAGATCGCGCTCAGAAAGCGCCCCGTCGAGCCAGATCGGATCGAGCGCGCTGTCTCGGGGATTGTTCGCCGTTTGGAGAGTTCTGGTGAAACCGAAATAGCAACCGACGAGATTGGCATTCTTGTACTCGAAGCGCTCAAGGCGCTCGATGATGTCGCCTTTGTTCGTTACGCTTCAGTCTACCGGGATTTTACCAGTCCCGAGGATTTCGAACGAACGATCGCCGAATTGCAGGCCCGGATCGACGGTGATACCAAAATTCCGGATGCAAATTGATGACAGAGCAACCGGCCAGTCGCGGTGCTGCCAACCACGATGCTGCCAACCACGATGCTGCCAACCATGATACTGCCAACCATGATACTGACTGCCAGTTCATGGCCCAAGCCATTGAACTGGCCCGTACCAATGAAGGCCTGACAGCCTCGAACCCATCTGTTGGAACACTTATTGTCAGTTACTCGTCCGGTGATGCTGAAATAGTCGGGCGAGGGGTCACTGCCATCGGCGGTCGCCCGCATGCCGAACCCCAGGCGCTGGCCGAAGCAGGCTCTCGTGCACGCGGCGCTACGGCATATGTCACGCTGGAACCGTGCGCCCACCATGGCCGCACACCGCCCTGTGCGGATGCGCTAGTGGCCGCGGGTATTGCCCGCGTGGTTGGTGCAGCGACTGATCCTGACCATCGTGTGTCTGGTAAAGGTTATGACATCCTCCGTGCAGCCGGTATCGAAGTGGTTGAAGGCGTGATGGCGGCCGAGGCGGCTTATGGTCTGGCGGGATACCTCACACGTCGAGTTAAAAATCGCGCGCATGTGACTCTAAAACTTGCGATTTCAGCAAATGGAAAAATTGGCCTGAGAGGCAATGGACAGGTCGCGATTACCGGGGCTGAAGCCCGCGATGAAGTCCACCGCCAGCGGGCCATTGCTGATATCATTCTTGTTGGATCTGGCACCGCACTGGCTGATGATCCGGAACTAACCTGCCGACTACCAGGACTTGAGCATCGTTCACCAATCCGTTTGATCCTTGATGACGGTCTTAAATTGCCCTTGAAATCAAAGTTGATCCAGACCGTCCGGCAGGCTCCGCTATGGATTGCGACTTCTCGCCCGCAATCTGACCTGGCAAGTCATCCACTTGCCGAAACCGGGGCGGAATTCTTTGCCGCGGAAAAAATTGACGGGCGGTTGGCCTTGCCGGAAATGCTTGAAGACATCGCCGCGCGTGGTCTTTCCACAGTCTATGTGGAGGGTGGAAAAGTTGTTGCCGAAGCGTTTCTCGACGAAAGCCTGGTGGACAGGATCATCCTGTTTACCGGACCAGATGTGATAGAGGGCGAGGGCGTGCAATCACCAATCACAGCCGCCACCATACCTTCTGATTTCATACATCTGCGGTCTGAAAGGTTTGGTGCGGACCGGATGGATATTTATGAAAGGGTCGGCTGAATGTTTACTGGCATCATCACCGATATCGGGCGTGTGGCTGCGGTTACGCAGCGCGAGCAGGGGGTCAGTCTGAGGATTGAAACCGCCTATGACCCCGCCACAATCGACATTGGCGCATCCATCGCTTGTTCGGGCGTTTGTCTGACAGTGACTGCCTTGCCGGATACCGGAAGCAATGAACGATGGTTTGAAGTCGAAGCCTGGGAAGAAGCTCTACGGCTGACCACCGCAGGAAACTGGCAGCAAGGCCAGAGGATCAATCTCGAGCGAGCGTTGAAAATCGGCGATGAACTGGGCGGCCATATCGTGTCTGGCCATGTCGATGCCACAGCCGAATTGGTCATGATCACAGATGAAGGCGAAGCACGTCGGTTTACCTTGTCAGTGCCTGATGAGTATGCCCGTTTCATCGCACCAAAAGGCTCAGTGGCCCTAGATGGCACGTCGCTGACGGTCAACAAGGTTGATGGCAACCAGTTCGATGTGCTGTTGATCCGCCATTCGCTGGATGTCACTACCTGGGGTGATCGTCAGGTCGGAGACAAGATCAATCTCGAAATTGATACAATGGCGCGTTACGCTGCCCGGTTGGCGGAATTTTCGAGCTAGACAGCGTCGGCGTTGAACGCCGACGCTGTCAATATCAGCTTTCCTGTCAGGCTCGGCTGTGGCGCACAACCGTGACAACAAACAACACCATCGACAAGACAGTCACAACTGAACCGGCCTTGGCCAGTCCCTCGCCGGTCTGTTGCAGTGCCATGACAATACCCGGCACAACCAGGATCACACCCAGAGTGGCGAGCGCGTAATGAACTTTCGCCAGCATGGCGGCAGCTGCTGCCGGGACCATGTGATAATAAAACCCAAACAAAGCCATTGTCACCCAGCCAATCAGGTTGAGGTGGGCGTGTGCCGGTGACAGGCTATGGTCGTGCGATGCCGACATGACGATGCCCCAGATCATGCCGCCGAGACCGAAAACTGCAGCCGTGGCGATGAAGTAAAATGGTATCCCTCTCATTTTTTTGTTCCCCTAAACTGCGCCCAAAGGTGGGCCTGTGAAAGTCAGGTTGAATTTCTCCCCAACACTGACGACATCAACCATATCCTCAGGGATTTTCAAGTCCCGGGCGGCCATTTCGAGAAAAAAGCCCTCAAAACCCCCTGGGGTCATGATTGTGATCATCCGCGCAGATCGTTCGCCAACCACCCGAAAAGTATGTTGTTTTCCGCGTGGAATAAAAACTACGTCGCCCGAAGTGCACACCTTGCTATCACCTTCCAGCCAGAACTCGACGTCGCCAGATTGAATCAGGAAAGTCTCGTCCGCATCGTGATGTATGTGGCGGGGAGGGCCATAACCTGGCTCATCAATGCTTTCAAAGACACCGATACTGCCACCGGAATTCTGAGACCGAAGTTTGATGTGATAATGCGTACCCATCCATTTGACGGTGTCTGCGTTTGCTTGCTGGTCCATTTCTTTTCCTCCAAGTTTGATTACGGAAGGTAGACCTCGAATAAAAATAATTGAAATCTATTGTTTTTATATTATAAATTTGCTGCATGGATTTATCGGGGTTTGATCTCAATCTGTTGCGAGTGCTTGATGCGTTGTTGCAGGAGAAGTCCACCGTGAGGGCAGGGCAGCGCATTGGGTTGTCTCAACCGGCAGTATCAGCAGCACTCGGCCGTCTTCGCCACGCACTGGGTGATCCGCTTTTTGTCCGCCAAGGCCAGAAATTGGTGCCAACGGATTTTGCGCTTTCAATTGAGCATCCTGTTCAAGAAATCGTCGACGGGATTGTCCGCCTGTTGGCGCGCCCTGGTGATTTTGATCCCGCCAAGTCCATCGCCAGCTTTAAGGTGTCCGGGTCAGATTTTTTCGCCGAGATGTTGATGCCGCAGCTGGCGGACACCATGTCGCGAATTGCGCCAGGAATGACGGTTCAACTCGTCGATCTAGTTCCGGATAACTATGTCGGCACCCTTGAGCGCAGGAAAATGGACATGGCGATCGTTCCGGAAATGAATTTTCCCGTATGGACCGATCATGCGCCAGCATTCATGTCAAATTTCTATGCCATAGCGCGCGAAAACCATCCGCGCTTGAAACGTGCGGGCATCAAGACTGGTGATGTCATTCCCATCGATTTGTTTTGCGATCTTGACCATGTGTTGTTTTCCCCAGAGGGAAAGTTAAAAGCCATGGGCGATGCTGCTTTGGCCAACGTGGGCCGTTCGAGGCGCGTTGTTATGACATTGCCGGTGTTTTCAGGTGTGGCCAATGCTGTCGCCGGAAGTGACTTGATCTCAATTATCCCCGGTCAACTCGCCGTCAAATTGGCACCTCGGATCGGATTGACCGTCCATCCGGTTCCCATGCCAATCGATGATGTCCGCATCTGCTTGGTCTGGCATCGCCGCTCGACAGTTAACCCCGCGCATGAGTGGCTTCGACAAACCGTTTTGGAAATGCTGTCTGATCTCGACAATGATCGATATGCAATGAAGAGCCTGACCGCTGAATAATCCCGGAAGCTTTCGTTATTCGCCAGCTTCAGAGACAATTGGCTCGACAGAAGTTGATAGTCGGCTCAGCTCATTTTCATGTGTCTTCAATGCGCTCTGACCAGCGTCGGTCATTCCATAGATTCCGGTCGAAACCCGTTCAAACCAGCCATAATGATTGTCCGACATAATGGTGCGCGCTTTCTCGACGCCGGTGGTTTTCGCGACGATTGCGCCTTTGGATGGCCCATCGGCGAAGAGTTGCTGTAGACAGCGCAGCGAATCCTGTCTGTAGGCAGTCATCAGACCTGAACGCATGGCTCTGCCCTTTGCGGGGTCGCCTGTACGCCTGGCAAATTCGCGCAACAGACGTTGTTTCTTGAGTTTGGATTGACGCGGTTTGTAGGGGGCAGGGTCAACATGCACCTCCACATGACCATCCTTCATCCGCACTGTTATCAGGCCTAGTCCCAACCTGCGGCATAGCGCCTTGTTTGATGCCAGGGCTTTGGTAAATGGGCGGCCCGACCCGCGTGGAACGGGAACATAGATGCAGTCGCAAACGAATTGCCGCTCTATCGCTTGTTCGGGGATTTGTCTGACAGTGACTGCCTTGCCGGATACCGGAAGCAATGAACGATGGTTTGAAGTAGAAGCCTGGGAAGAAGCTCTACGGCTGACCACCGCAGGAAACTGGCAGCAAGGCCAGAGGATCAATCTCGAGCTGAGCGATTCACTTGGTCAGTAGGGTATAAGATTGTCCGGTCAGCGGAATATCGATGTAGCCAGCCGCTTTATAGTCAAAATTGACCTTGACCTGACCGTTCCCATGCATCTGGATCCTATCCGCAATCAAGCCCATGAATGGCGAGCTGGCACCGAAATCCCCATTGCCGCCAATGTCGAGCACCTGATTGGGAAAGTAGGATATGCCGACCAGTTTGGTATTGCCATTGCCAGAGATCTTGTAGTTTTTTTTGCCACCAGCATCGGGATGACTCATGAAGAGCATCCCTGCCAAGGATCCGGTTTTGGGAGCAGAAAGGTTTGCCGAGCCATTACCGGTAATCGACAAATGGGAATCACCGAAAAAGTAGAAAACCACATTGCTGCCCGTCAGTCCGTCAGAGGCTGTGATTTTCAAGTCACCATCCTTGATGACATACACACCCGGACTGGCATACACCGAGCCTTTTGTGATGCTGATACCGCCGCAATACACGCCCGGATAGATGATTTCGCTGCCTGATGATTTGTAATTGTTCTCATCGCATCCCGACGTCGCAGGCGACGGCAGGCTTGCGTACGGATCGGAGACTTGTGAACAATTTGATTTCGGATCGGGGCTGTAATTGGTGCCCGTAAACCCGCCTGCAGAGCAGAAGGATTTAGCCAATGACGAGGTGTTTGAGGTATTGACCATGCCGCTGGCGGATTGGGAATTTGAATGAACGCCACAATTGGTAGAGATGTTGGCCGTGCTCCCCTTGATGGACAGAGCCGCGTCTGCAGTTTGGCTTAGCGCCAGCACGCAAGTATCTTTGTGGAACTCGCTCACCGCTGACGCCGATGCTTTGTGACCTAGATCACTTGCGCCGCGAATGCTCATGAATGTGCTTTTGATGGTTGTTTCGACGAGAACCGTGACATTTCGATTAACCGAAGTGGAAGCAACGCTGAAAGTGGTTTGCGGAAACAGGCCCGCATAGTTTGATTTGACAAAATCCGTGGCAATGCCTTCTCGTTCCGCATCACTGATGCCATCTGGTCTGACCGCAGCCAGTGCCGCACTATCAACGGACTCCTGAAGGTTGCGGTTATCGAGAACAAGGCGAGTGTAATCTATTGCCATACCTGCCGCGAGAAGAAGCGGAACGAGCAACAATGAGAAAGTGACAGCGAAACCGCCGCTAACACACTGCCTGAAGTGACATGCCCGAACAGCAATTGTCCTGGTTGTCCGCCGCAATTGCTGTTTGAAGCTCATTTTCAACCACCTTTGGTTTGAACCATTCAGCAAAAGTAGTCTAGAAAACCAAAGAACTTTTGAAAAATATACTGACAATTTTACGTATTGTAATAATTGTATATCTGAATATGACCCCAAGCCCAGCCAATCTGTAGTGAATTTTTGCCGAAATGCTGATGCCGCAACCCACTGACACCAATTCGCATATCGCGCCGGGAGATCGACACGGCGCTCGTCACTGAGATGAACTTCCAAGAATGCACCGATCATGCACTGGCCTTAAAGTCTCCGTTTTAAGCTATCGCGCGCAAAGGCCGGTCGCGTCTTGAGAGAGCGGGCATCAAGACCCGCGATCTCCTTTCCATCGATTTATTCTGTGATCTCGACCACGAATGGTTTTCGCCCGAAGGCAAACTCAAAGCCATGGGCGATGCAGCACTGACTAAGATCGGGCGCGTCAGGCGCGTTGTCATGAAATTGCCGGTGTTTTCAGATGTTGCCAACGCAGTCGCCGACAGTGACTTGATTTCATTGATTCCCGGTCAACTTGCATTCAAGCTTGCACCCGGATCGGATTGACCGTCACTCGGACACATGAGTGGCTCCGTCAAACGGTTCCGCAGGTGCTGTCCGGCCTCGACGATCAATGCCATATAATCAGTAGTTTGACCGAACCATAACCAGACGAGGCGGTGTCATTGATCCACACCGCCATCAACCGGATCATTGACTGCAGACAACCGACTCAGCTCATTTTCATATGTCTTCAATGCGCTCTGACCAGCGTCGGTCATTCCATAGATTCCGGTCGAAACCCGTTCAAACCAGCCATAATGATTGTCCGACATGATGGTGCGCGCTTTCTCGACGCCGGTGGTTTTCGCAACGATTGCGCCTTTGGATGGCCCATCGGCGAAGAGCTGCTGTAGACAGCGCAGCGCATCCTGTCTGTAGGCAGTCATCAGACCTGAACGCATGGCTCCGCCCTTTGCGGGGTCGCCGGTACGCCTAGCAAATTCGCGCAACAGACGTTGTTTCTTGAGTTTGGATTGACGCGGTTTGTAGGGGGCAGGGTCAACATGCACCTCCACATGACCATCCTTAAGCCGCACTGTTATCAGGCCCAGTCCCAACCTGCGGCATAGCGCCTTGTTTGATGCCAGGGCTTTGGTAAATGGGCGGCCCGACCCGCGTGGAACGGCAACATAGATGCAGTCGCAAACGGATTGCCGCTCTATCGCTTGATGAAAAAGCGACAGCGAAAAACCGGTTTTCAGCTCGACGATCAGAGGCTCTTCATCACCGCGCACACCAACCACGTCGGCCTCGCGAATTTCGCCTTTGACTTCATAACCTTGTTTTTCAAGAAACGTTTTCATCGGCTCGTAAAGCTCGGTTTCGCGTGTTGGTTTGATGGCTTTGGCCACGGTCCGCCCTTCATTTCCCTTAGCTGCTAAACCTGTCAGCCAGCCTTAGCTGATGCCGAGCTTTGATTCGCTCTGATCAAGTATAACCGGAATGATGAGGTCTTCTTCGTCCTCAAGGTGGCGCATCAACATGGTGATCAGCCGTTCATTTTCCTTCTGATAGCTGTCGCCGGCAAACTTCAGCGCATCGCCGCCTTTTTTTATTGCAGCTGCAAAGCCGTTGGCGGCATTGGCGTTGGCTTCAAGTGCCGAATGGATGATGTCGTGGTCGCCATCAAGAATGTCGAACCCGCGCGCCAGCCGCTGTTCGGCATTGCGGAAGACCGGGAAATAGTGATGGTCCTCAATGTTGTGATGGCCGTCAAGATTGCCCAGAAACCAGTTCAGGCGCGGCATGAAAAAACCGGCAAATTCCATGGCATCGGTTCTGTCTTCACGCCAATCGGAAATGGCACCCGTCAATATCCCGCCCATCTCGCGGAACATGTCATGGCGTTGCAGCCAGAACTGCGCCACCTGGCCAAGGTTTTCGTGGCCCTGCCAAACCTCGCGCGGATATTTCGCGATCAAGATTTTGAGATCTTCTGGAAGCCCGTGACGGGTCTCAAGTTCTGAAGGGTATTTTGACATTGTTCTCACATAGGCGTCCCAAGACCAAATGCCAATGTTTGGCCGGGCAGGGGCCCGTGGAGAGCCTGTCTGATGATATGTTGCGGCCTTCGGTTTTCCCGGAGGTATGCAAATCCCCCAAACTTTGTCATCCTTGCCACTGATTTCGACGCTGATCGGCAGAACAAACTGATATAACGCCGCCGATGTCTCCGATTTTGTGGTTGGCAGGTGTAAAAGCTGTCCAAAATCTTTTGCATTCCAAAGCGGGCAAAAAGGGAAAAGTGTGAAGAAAACCGGCTCGCCGCTCGATCTGCTGGAAAACAGAACGTACCGCATGCTTTGGAGCGCGACTCTGGCTTCCAACCTTGGCACGCTGATACAGACCGTCGGCGCTGGCTGGTTGATGACAACCATTGCCACATCGCCGGTACAGGTCGCCCTTGTGGCTGCGTCTAATACCTTGCCGGTGATGTTGTTTGCGCTTCCCGCTGGCGCGCTGGCCGACTCCTATGACCGTCGCAAACTGATGCTGGGCGCGCAAATTTTCATGTTTATCGTGTCGGTTTGCCTTGCGCTGGCAGCGTGGTTTGAACTGCTGACGCCGTGGAGCTTGCTGGCATTCACTTTCTTGCTTGGCTGCGGCATGGCGGTTCATAATCCGTCTTGGCAATCGTCTGTCCGCGATATTGTCTCTCGTGAGGAAGTCACATCGGCTGTGTTGCTCAATTCGATGGGCTTCAACCTCATGCGATCAGTCGGCCCTGCCTTTGGGGGTTTCATTGTCTCTGTGGCAGGTGTGGCCTGGGCATTCATCGCCAATGCGGTCAGCTATCTGTTTCTCATTGCTGCGCTCTTTGCCTGGAAGCGGCCGGAAAAACCGGTCAACCCTTTGTCGCGGGAGCCATTCTTGCTGGCAGTATCCGCAGGTGTTCGCTATGTCGCCATGTCGCCAAATCTGATACGCGTTTTGGTTCGCGGATTTCTTTTTGGTTTTGCCGCGGTTGCGGTTTTGGCTCTTTTGCCGATTGTGGCGCGCGATCTGCTTTCAGGCACTGCAGTCACCTTTGGTCTGCTATTGGGCAGCTATGGTGTCGGCGCCATCATCGGGGCATTGGGGAGCCAACGTCTGAGAACCAATTTTGACAACGAGTATATCGTGCGTGGCGGCTTTCTCGTCGTGGCTATTTCGGTTTTTGTACTTGCCGTTAGCCGCAGTTTGATTGTTGATTGCCTGGTATTGTTGCTTGCCGGTGCCGGATGGCTGCTGGCACTTTCGCTGTTCAACGTCACCGTTCAGCTATCTACTCCGCGCTGGGTTGTTGGCCGGGCGCTGGCGATCTATCAGTCATGCGTTTTCGGCGGTATGGCGCTTGGCAGTTGGGTGTGGGGCGGATTTGCCGGCACCCAAGGCCCGCCGACCGCAATGGTCTTGGCTGGCTTGGTTTTGATTGGTGGCGCAGTCTGGGGCTTTTTCTTCCGCCTTCCCGAAAACGGTGGCGACGAGTTTGATCCCCTTGGCCGGTTTCACGAGCCTGTACTCCGTCTCGACCTCAAACAGCGTTCCGGTCCGATCATGGTGATGGTTGATTATGAAATCGCCTCGGAAGATGTTCCGGCATTTCTTCATGTTATGGCCGAGCGCAGACGGATTCGCATCCGCGATGGTGCGCGACAGTGGGCATTGTTGAGAGATCTTGAGAACCCCGATATCTGGTCTGAGACCTACCATGTGGCAACCTGGAGCGAATATGTGCGCCACAATGAACGCCGTACCGTGGCAGATGCCAATGTCACCGAAAAGCTGATGTCCCTGCATAAGGGCGATCACCCCGTCCGCGTGCACCGGATGATTGAGCGTCAGACCGTGCCGCGTAGCGATGATACTCCGATCAAGCCCTATCCTGACATTCACCATCACTAGAATACCGGCTCCGAACATTTCGTTTTGGCCGGGCTGATCGACCAACGGCGTTTTCTTGTGGTATGTGAGCGGCAACTTCAGGGATCACCGCAAAAGCGTCGCAGGGCCAGATTTGACTTGCCAAGTGGAGTGCAAAGTGGTTTGACCGCCATTCAATTTGCTATAGCCACTGTGCGCAAAAAGCTCACCGCGACCAAATTTTATGGTCTATGCTCACAAGCCGGAAAAGAGAACCTGGGACAAGGAATATGGACAGGAATACCGCGCCGCATTTGCTCATCGTAGAAGCCCGCTTTTATGATGACATGTCTGATTCACTTCTGGCAGGCGCAACCAAAGCGCTCAAAGATGCGGGTGCAAGTTTTGATATTGTCACGGTAGCTGGAGCGTTGGAAATTCCCGCTGCAATTTCCATGGCGATTGACGCGACCGAGACCTACGGCGTTGAATATGATGGTTATATTGCCCTCGGGATCGTTATTCGCGGCGAGACCTATCATTTTGAGATTGTTTCCAACGAGTCCGCCCGCGGATTGATGAATTTGGCCGTCGCGGAATCACTGGCGGTCGGCAATGCCATTATGACAGTCGATAATGAAGAACAGGCCTGGGAACGGGTCAGTCCCGACAAGCTCGACAAGGGCGGGTTTGCCGCCCGTGCCGCACTGACCATGATCGCTTTGCGCGAGAAGCTGGGGTCCCCATCGTGACTGGAGCCGGCACCAAAAAAACTGACGGCGCACCGAAGGTGATTTCTGCAATCGAACCGGCAAATCAGCGTGGCGCTGCCCGCTTGGCTGCGGTTCAGGCACTCTATCAGATGGATGTCGGTGGTACCGGGTTGGTGGAAATCATTGCCGAATTTGAAGCGCACCGTTTGGGCGCAGAACTCGACGGCGAACAATACCGCCAGTCTGACCCGGCATGGTTCCGTGCGGTTCTCGGCGGCGTTGTCGAACGTCAGCGCGACCTTGATCCGATGATCCGAGGTGCTCTGACCGAGGATTGGCCGCTTTCCCGATTGGACGCTACGCTACGCGCAATCTTGCGGGCAGGGGCGTGGGAACTTGAAAAGAAGCGAGATGTACCAGTCGCCGTCATCGTCAACGAGTATGTCGATGTGGCGTGGGCTTTCTATGAGGACGAGGAACCGAGAATCGTTAATGCGGTCCTGGATCGCCTCGCTCGCACGTTGCGCGCCAAGCCAAATCAAGTGGGGTTGAAACAGACAAACAAAGGGAAGCGGAGCACCGAAGAATGACGGTCTCTGCCGGGCAAAATTCGGCATCAGGTGGCGGCATGTCCGCTGCACTCGTGCTGGCTCGGCGCAACGCACTCTTGCTATCCGCATCCCAAGCCATTGCCGGTTCAGCTGCACCCATAGCCATATCGCTTGGCGGACTTGCAGGCGCCTATCTGCTTGGCGAAGACAAATCCCTCGCAACGGCACCAGTAACCGGCTTCAACATTGGTGTTGCCGTAGGGGCTCTTCCAGCCGCCTGGTTGATGCGCAGGATCGGTCGTCGCTACGGCTTTATTTCCGGCGCGGCGCTGTTGGCATTGGGCGGCTTGGTAGCTGCTATCGCTTTGTTTCGTCATGATTTTATGCTGTTCGCGGTCGCGCTGGCCATCATCGGCACCGGGGCGGCCTTCACACAGCAATATCGGTTTGCCGCAGCCGATGGCGCGCCGTCGATTTTCAAGGCCTCGGCGATTTCATGGGTTCTCGCTGGTGGAGTGTTTGCGGCTATCATCGGCCCGCAAACCGTCATTTTTACCCGTGAAGCATTCACACCAGTCGAGTTTGCCGGCGGGTTTATTTCCATCATACCGCTGGCAGCGATTGCCATGGTCGTGCTCTCTTTTTTGCGCATTCCGCGTGACAGTGTTGTTGGCGATGAAGATCATGATGAAACCCCTGCAAGACCGCTTTTGACGATCATTACTCAGCGCCGTTTCATCACGGCGATGATTTGCGGTATCGGATCTTATGCGTTGATGAGTTTCATGATGACGGGAGCACCGTTGGCCATGGTTGGCTGCGGCTTCTCGCCCGATCTCGCCACCATCGGTATTCAATGGCACGTCATGGCGATGTATGCGCCAAGCTTTTTTACCGGACGTTTGATTGCGCGTTTTGGTCGTGACACGATCACCGGCGCCGGATTATTGATCCTGCTTGGTTGCGCAGTTGTTGCGGGCATGGGAATTGAGTTGTGGAATTTCTGGCTGGCGCTGATCCTGCTGGGCATTGGATGGAATTTCGGATTTATCGGGGCAACCGCGATGGTCACGTCCACCTATCATGCATCGGAAAAGAACGCGGTACAGGGCTTTCATGACGTCACGCTTTTCAGCTGTGTTGCAGCCGCTTCACTGATGTCAGGCAAAGTGTTGACCAATTGGGGTTGGGAAACGGTCAGCCTGATGTTCTGGCCTGTAGCGGTGTTCTGTCTGGCAGTTTTGGGCGCTCAAATGTTCTCTGATCGCAGGCAGGCGCGCGCTGCCACATAAGTCCTGTTGTCCGCCGGTTGACCTCGCCGTCAAGAAAACCGACGCAGAAATGACAGTTTCACACAGAAATCGACCTACCGTTGCCGCTTCACAGGTATCACCACTTGACGATGCGAGGACGTATCAGCAACATCCGCACCGGAATCCGGGGGCAGGTTGCAGTGCAATTCACTGTCTGAGGGGATTTTGATTTTTTTGGGCCGGGGGGAGTTTCCGGCCGTTTGACTGGAGGAATAACAGCATGACAATCTTGTTTGGTGTCATTGCATGTGGACTGGTTTCGATCGTTTACGCGATCTGGGCAACGCGCTCGGTTCTCGCAGCTGATCAGGGCAACGAACGCATGCGTGAGATCGCTGGTTACATTCGGGAAGGGGCTCAGGCCTATCTTTCCCGACAGTACACCACCATTGCAATCGTCGGCGTGGTCGTTTTGGTCATCACCTGGCTCTTGCTCGGCGCTCTTGCGGCCATTGGCTTTCTCATCGGTGCCGTGCTTTCCGGCGTTGCTGGTTTTGTTGGAATGCATGTGTCGGTCCGCGCCAATGTGCGCACCGCGCAAGCCTCTGCCAGCAGCCTTGCAGCAGGTCTTGATATAGCCTTTAAGTCCGGTGCCATCACAGGCATGTTGGTTGCTGGTCTCGCGCTTCTTGGCGTATCGGTCTACTACGGCTACCTCACAGGTACACTCGGCCTTGCCCCTGACAGCCGTTCCGTTATCGACGCGCTGGTGGCTCTTGGTTTTGGTGCTTCGCTGATTTCGATCTTTGCCCGTCTCGGCGGCGGTATCTTCACCAAGGGTGCGGATGTAGGCGGCGATCTCGTCGGCAAGGTGGAAGCAGGCATTCCCGAAGACGATCCACGCAACCCGGCCACAATTGCCGACAACGTTGGTGACAACGTTGGTGACTGTGCCGGTATGGCTGCTGACTTGTTTGAAACCTATGCGGTGACCGTCGTTGCCACCATGGTTCTGGCTGCCATCTTCTTTGGTGGAACCGAACTGCTCGCTTCAACCATGATGTATCCGCTGGCCATTTGTGGTGCTTCCATCCTGACTTCGATAGCAGGTACCTTTTTCGTCAAGCTCGGCCAGAACGGCTCGATCATGGGCGCGCTCTACAAGGGATTGATCGTCACTGGCGTTTTGTCGATCATCGGACTTGGTGCAGCAACATCGCTCACCATCGGTTGGGGTGAAATCGGTATTGTGGGTGGTGTAGCCGTTACCGGTACCGCACTGTTTACCTGTGGTATAATTGGCCTCATCGTGACAGCACTCATCGTGGTCATCACCGAGTATTACACCGGCACCAACAAGCGTCCGGTCAACTCGATCAGCCAGGCTTCGGTAACCGGTCACGGCACCAACGTCATCCAGGGACTTGCGATCTCGCTGGAATCCACTGCGATGCCAGCAATCGTTATCGTTGCCGGTATCATCGCCACCTTCCAGCTTGGCGGTTTGTTCGGTACCGGTATTGCGGTAACTGCCATGCTCGGCATTGCCGGCATGATCGTTGCCCTTGATGCCTTCGGCCCAGTCACAGACAATGCCGGCGGTATTGCTGAAATGTCAGACTTGCCACCAGAAGTGCGTCAGACCACCGATGCACTGGATGCCGTTGGCAACACCACCAAGGCTGTTACCAAGGGCTACGCCATAGGTTCAGCCGGTCTCGGTGCTCTGGTGCTGTTTGCAGCCTACTCGAACGACTTGCAGTTCTTCGCAGCCAATGCGGACAAATATCCGTACTTCGCTGATATGGGCGAAATCTCCTTCGATCTCTCCAACCCCTATGTTGTGGCTGGCCTGATCTTCGGTGGCATGATCCCTTATCTGTTCGGCGGTATTGCCATGACTTCGGTTGGTCGCGCTGCTGGCTCGATCGTTGAGGAGGTTCGTGCACAGTTCAAGGCGAAGCCGGGCATCATGGCAGGCACTGAAAAGCCTGACTATGGCCGTGCGGTCGACATTTTGACCCGGGCGGCGATCAAGGAAATGATCATCCCGTCGCTTCTGCCCGTGCTCGCACCGTTGGTGGTTTATTTCGGTGTGCTCTTGATCTCCGGCTCCAAGGCTTCGGCTTTTGCAGCACTCGGTGCTTCGCTTCTGGGCGTCATTGTCAACGGCCTGTTTGTTGCCGTCTCGATGACATCTGGCGGTGGCGCCTGGGACAATGCCAAGAAATCCTTTGAGGACGGCTTTGTCGACAAGGATGGCGTCAAACACGAAAAGGGCTCGGAAGCCCACAAGGCATCCGTGACCGGTGATACCGTCGGCGATCCTTACAAGGACACCGCTGGTCCGGCTGTTAACCCAGCCATCAAGATCACCAACATCGTGGCTCTTCTGTTGCTCGCAGTTCTGGCGCACTAAGCCCGAACACTTGCATCAGGCAAAATTAAACCCCGCGGTTCGCGCCGCGGGGTTTTTTGTAACTTTGATTGAATTGTATCTGTCTATGTAGCCGGGTGCTGCAGCTTACGCATTCAAGTGGAAATTACCCGCCGAGCAGGCCACGTGCCAACGATGCACCGGAAGCCGCTCCGCCAGCACCCGTCAGGATCTGCATCAGGAATGTTTCATCCTTGCCGCCAGTCGGTGTTGTGCGTGAGATCATGTCGAACGCACGGCCATCCTTGAGCGTGTAATTGGAAATGTTGGAAACCACGCCTTCTTCATCGAAGTAGACAGCCAGCACATTCTGCGAAACCAATCGTGGTTTCATGAACATGGCCCCACGCTGACGCTGCTGGGAAATGTAATAAAACACTTCATTGTCAAAGGTCGCTGTCGTTGATGGTGTTCCCAGCGACAACAAAACCTGTTCACGGCTGGAACCAACCGGTGTCAGATCAAGCGCCTGTTGATCGATGACATAGCCCTGTTTGAGCACTTCGCTTGTCGTACAGCCTGTAAGAAAGACGGCCGAAAGCGCGATTGCCGCGGTTGTCAGTCGAAAACCTTGGGCGGTTGCCTTGAAAACACTACTTGTCAACGACATCTCCATCAGATCGCAAGAAAAGCGGTGATTGCCTTTTGCGCCCCATTCGGTAAACCAGCTTCAGCCCGGATGCAACCGCTGCCGGGTTCGGCTGCTATCCAACTGCCATAATGGGCTTTTTTATGATCTTGTCGCTATTCGGACGAAAAAAATCAAACCTTCGGGTTGTTAAACGCCAGTATGAGGCCATCACCAAGGCCGCTCGGCACCCTCATATCTATCGTCACTGGAACGTGCCGGACACGGTAATGGGCCGGTTTGAGTTGATATCGCTGCATATGGTGCTGTATTTCCGCAATTCACGCCGTGCAGATGAAGCAGCCAAGTTACTGGCACAGGAGATCCTTGAAGCCTTCTTTGAAGATATCGACCATTCCATCCGTGAGCTTGGAATCGGCGATGCAGGCGTTTCCAAGCGAATCAAAAAACTCGGAAAAATGTTTTACGGACGCGCAAAAAGTTATGAAGAAGCACTCAACGCCGGCGACAACGCAGCACTTGCCGAAGCATTGAAGCGCAACATTCATCCCAATTCCGGTGAAGATGCTCCAAATATGGATAGGCTGGGCAATTATGTTTTTGCCACTGATCAGGCATTGGCAGGGATTGATAGTAAGAGTTACTCCAACGCAACAGTCACTTTCCCGGAGCCTGATGAGTTGGTGGACGGCAATTCTGATGCTGGCCGTGGAGAGGATTAGATGACCGATAATCTCAGCGCTTATTCCTACAAGATCAAAGTGGGACACGTCGCGACCAACCCGATCTCGGTCACATTCTCAGCTGATGATCGGGAATGTGCCCAAATAGCCCGGGTCTGGGATGTGACAAATATTCACAGTTTTTCGGGCACAGCCAACGTAGCGCGATGGAAGCGCGATGGTGTGCGTGTGAAAGGCCAGGTGAATGTCGATGTGGAGCAACCGTGCGTGGTCACGCTTGAGCCCGTTCGGCAAACAATCAGTGAGGATTTCGAAGCATTGTTCGTGCCGGAAAACTCCAAGCTCGCCCGGCTTGATCTTGACCCTAGCGGCGAAATGATTCTCGACCCGGAAGGCCCTGATGCACCGGAAACCTATTCGGGCGATTCGATCGACTTGGGTGCCGTTGCAGCAGAATTCGCAGTTCTTGCCCTTGATCCATACCCACGTGCGGAGGGAAGCGAGTTCGCAGGGTACATCGAATCGGATCCGGCTGACGATGAGGAAAAGTCTCCGTTTGCAGTTTTGAAGTTCCCTAAACCGGACAAATCAGGGCAGTAAGCCACAGTCGATACGGTCTGTTGGTTCCTTTTTGGTCACAAATCAGTTGTAAGGGTTCGCAAAACAGTTATTTTCAGCCCGAATTTCCACCTCACCGGTCGGGCTCGCAAATCAGGCATTGAAGTCAGCCCTTGCTTGCCGGTGGTGAAAAGTGGAAACAGGGGCGGATGCTAATGAGATGGTCAGGAATGGCCGCTAGACATTAGCGCACCCGGTTCGCCGGGGTACAATCGCCGTAAGGCAGGAAAGAAGGACGGGGCGTGGTACGCATTTCAGTTGATCTGATGGGGGGGGATCATGGCCCAGCAGTCACGGTAGCAGGGGTCGCCAAGGCCCTCGAGCGCCATCCGGAAATTCATTTTGTTCTTCATGGGCTGGCCGCTGATTGCGAGCCGGTGTTGGAAAATTACCCGTCACTGAAACAGGCTTCCACGTTTGTTCCAGCCGAAGTTGCGGTTCAGATGGAAGAAAAACCCAGCCAGGCACTGCGGCGTGGCCGTTATCGGTCTTCCATGTGGCGAGCCATTGAATCGGTCAAAGCCGGTGATGCCGATGTGGCCGTTTCTGCCGGAAACACTGGTGCCCTGATGGCGATGTCGAAATTCTGCCTGCGCACCATGGCCAATATCGAACGCCCGGCAATTGCTGCCATATGGCCGACCATCCGCGGTGAAAGCATCGTTCTTGATGTTGGCGCAACTGTCGGCGGCGATGCGCAGCAGTTGATTGATTTTGCGGTGATGGGTGCGGCCATGGCGCGCTCGCTGTTTGGTATTGAACGCCCAACAATCGGCCTTCTCAATGTTGGCGTCGAAGAGGTCAAGGGTAACGAGGAAGTCAAGGAAGCGGGCCGCTTGGTGCGTGCAGCCGGTTTGCCGGGGCTGGAATATCACGGATTTGTTGAAGGTGATGACATCGGCAAAGGCACGGTGGATGTTGTTGTGACCGAAGGGTTCTCCGGCAATATCGCCCTGAAGGCTGCCGAGGGCACCGCCCGCCAGATTGCGGAGTATTTGCGTGCTGCCATGTCGCGCACGCTGATGGCCAAGATCGGCTATCTTTTTGCTAAAGGTGCGTTTGATCATTTGCGTGAGAAAATGGATCCGAGCAAGGTCAATGGTGGTGTTTTCCTCGGGCTTAACGGCATTGTCATCAAAAGCCATGGTGGCGCCAGCGTAGACGGCTTTGCCGCCGCAGTGGATGTGGGTTTCGACATGGCTCGAAATGAACTCAAGCAGCGTATTGAACACGACCTGAATTTCTTTCATTCCCGGCGCTTGGTCGTTACCAGCGAATCCGAGACAAGCAGCGACGAGCAAGGCTAGTTTTATGATCAGATCAGTTATTTGCGGGTTTGGCGCCTCATTGCCCAAACGTGTGATGAAGAATTCAGATATCGCAGGTGTTGTTGAGACTTCCGACGAATGGATCATTCAGCGCACCGGCATCCGTCAGCGTCACATTGCCGATGAGACCGAAACCACAGCCTCCTTGGGAGAGGCCGCGGCGCGCGCTGCACTCAAACAGGCAGGTCTGACGCCCGATGATATCGATTTGATCGTGCTGGCAACCTCGACGCCGGACAACACGTTTCCCGCGACCGCTGTTAACATTCAGAATCGTCTGGGTATGAAACATGGCGCGGCTTTTGATCTCCAGGCCGTTTGCTCGGGCTTCGTGTTTGCCATGACC
>Ga0209344_10000519_pt1 | contig 65549 bp, 54 predicted proteins | sample Cruoilmetagenom6_FD_187293 | JGI IMG/M metagenome (GOLD analysis project Ga0209344, IMG submission 187293) | Oil polluted marine microbial communities from Coal Oil Point, Santa Barbara, California, USA - Santa Barbara Oil Seep Sample 6 (SPAdes)... | ecosystem: Environmental > Aquatic > Marine... | reverse complement strand
TATATTTTAAAACCCCCGGAGATGCCCAATAGGCACCGATGCCCATATCGTGCGCTGTTAGCCACATGTTCTGCACGGCCATTGCTGTGGCGGCAATTTCTTCCCACTCCGGAATACTCTCCTTTGGGTCTCGCTGCATACAGATTGCTATTACGCATCCCGCTTTTACAGGATTGTCCATGAATTTATTGTACGTAAACTCTGAGAAGTTTTCTGTAGTTTGTTTGTAGGTTTCGGCAAGAAATTTCCCCAAAGCAACTTGCGATACACCGTGAAAAACCTTAAATCGCCAAGGCTCTGTACGTTTGTGGGTTGGCGCCCAATTTGCGCTTTCAAGGATGGTTAAAACTTCTTCTCTGGAAATGGGTTGGTCGTTATATTGGGCAGGAAAAACCGCACGACGGTTCTTTATGGTTTCTGAAATCATTTTTTTTTAATTTGGCTCGTGAAGATAGTAAAAGCCTTGTTGATAAAAAACAATTTTAAGCGAATGTGGGAATTTTGAAAATAATATTTTGTTGCACCAAAACATCCGTGACCATTTTCAAATCCCCGCCTTTTGGTTCTTCGAAAATTTCCCTCGAAAGCAATTTCTCAACCTCGGTTTTCATTGCATTGCTGTGGTATTCCAACAATAATTCGTTTTCGCCCAACTTCACCAAACAATCTTTTTTGCCAAATTCTATAGATACTTGTGGATTTAACCGAAGTTGCGAATTATTTTGGGGATAATAAGCACGCTGCAAGACCTTGTAAAGTGCCTCCAAAACCCTCTCTACCGTTACAGATGTTAAGCAGATTCTATGTTCACAATTCAAGATTACATCATAATTACATTTAAGGTTGCAAACGCCTTTTTTTCCCCAGATAAGCTCGTTGTGCTCCGCAAAGCTGCCCCAACTTCCCGGACCGGTGGGCCCATAGATTCCGACAGTGGGCACATTAAACGCTCCAGCCACATGGGTTATTCCTGCGTCATTACCAATATGGAACAATGCGCCTGCCATCGCCTCGCCCACATCTTCCATTCCACCAGTAATGAACTCAACGTGCGGTATTGGTTTGGAGAAATATTTGGCAAGGTCAGGGTCGTCCGGCCCCATAATAACTTTGCAGTCTAAATTTGGGAAGATTACGCGCAGTCTTTCAATTAAGGCCGCATATTTTTCAGTTGGCCAAATTTTAAGTAAAAAACCAGCTCCGTGATGTACGACGAAATAAGAATTTGAAGCCTTTTTATTATTTTCAAAATAGGGGTAGCTTTCCAAATGATTGTCTATATCAATATGCAGTTTTGAAACCGTGTCTATATAATGCTGAATGGCGTGCTGCTTTACTTTTTTATGGGTTGGATATTTCAGGGCGTGCGGCAAATCATAGCCTCGAAAAGCTGGATAATTGCCCAGTTCGTAGATGTTGCTGTAATTGGATTCCTGATTGCGCGCTTCGGGTTCGCCCACTACCTTGACCCCTTTTAAATGTTTACGGAAAAAATCCACGAGTCTCGGCGCCACAGCAAAATGAAGCTCTTCAGAAACTGCCGCCAATTTATAGATAGCGGGAATGGCGAAGAAAATATCGCCTAGGCCGCCATAGCTTTTATAGACTAAAACCTTCTTCAATTTGGGCGCTTTGGTCTTTCCTGAATTGGTTAATATGACAGAAACTGCATTCCAAAAATTTTCCGGGGCCTGCAGCATTTCGGCTTTGGCCTTTTCAAAATTATCAGGGTAAAAGTCAAATGAAAACGTGCCTATTCTATCATTTGAGAGTATTTCGCAGCCCGAGAGAAATGCTTCTGCAGCAAGCCTTCCCGAGGGTTCTGGCCAAACTGGCTTACATATAAATTGTTTTGTCTTTCCAAGAATTTCAAGTACTTCCGCGTTTGAAACGGGCTCATGAAAAGTTATGTTCGTTGGCATTTCACGACGCAATCGGTTTTTTCCGAAAACCTTAAATTTTAATTCAGGATGCTCTTCGGCATAGGTTACATAGTCGTGCCCGCCCTTTAAAAAGTTGAGATCCCCAAAAAAAGGAATTGTTTCTTCGTCTTTTTCTTCGGAAGGCTTCAAATTGGCAACATCTACTGTGGGCGGCATGATTAAATGTTTTGCTACGGCTTCTCCATAAAATTCGAAATGTGATTGGTAATGTTTCGGCGATTGAAAAACATTTAGGGCCGCGCCGGAAAACAATTTCCTGAAAAGATGAAATTTATCGGGATTGCAACAATTACGGATGTTATAATCCACTGTACAGAGAATATTTCGGCGTACACAGAAATTATAATCATATTCAACCTTAATGTACGGAACTTGTTGGGAAAGAAGATATCGCACTAAATCCAGCTCAAAATGACAGCGGGAGGTACTGTTTAAAACTACTAAATCTGTTTTTGAAATTTTGGATTTTGTTTCTTCAAAATTCTTAAGAAAATCCACTGAAACGGAATACCCTTTTCTTTCACCCAGCGCCATCAATTCCTTAATGGTAAGTTCGGCACCGCGTGGGGTTTCTAAAAATGTATCGTGAAGAAATAGGATTTTTTTCAAAATAAAGGAGGGTTTAAATAAGATTGGACATTTCTGATAGAATTCAAAGAAATGTCCAATCAATTTAAAAAAACACTAACAAACAGACTATGCTTTTTCAAAAATTAAAATGTCGGTTCCACCGCCACCTCCGCTCACATCGCGCAGTTCTATTCTGGCAGGCAGGACACTTACAATATCCCAATCGTCATTAAATTCGTCAAAAGGAACTCCCGTAAAGTTTAGGGTCAATTCATTCCCGGAACCATTCACCAACCAGCTTCCAGTATTGGTATTGCTTCCATTTGTGGCAGTAACTTGGTCATTTACTTTAAAGTCAACCGTATAACCGTTATAATCTCCGGTTTCATCAACGCCACTATCAATATAACTCGCAACTTTCCAGTTTGAGCCAATTAAAATATCCCGAATAACTTGGGCATCGCCGTAGTAGCCATCGTCGTAGTAGCCATCATCATAATAACCATCATCATAATAACCATCATCATAATAACCGTCGTCATAATAACCATCATCGTAGTAGCCATCATCGTAATAGCCATCATCGTAATAGCCGTCACCGTAATAACCATTATCATAGTAGCCATCATCAAAAAAGTCATCTGAATCATCCGAAGAACAAGAAGAAATAATAGCTCCTGTAATTGAGATAGTTGAAACGGCAAGCAAAGCCTGTCCCGATTTCTTTATAAAATTCCTACGTTTCATAAAAAATGTATTAATGTTTATTATAAATATACTAAAAAAAGATTGCTTTTTCGGTATCTATATATTGAACAATCATCTTCGAAAATACCCTACCCTTTTTAGTGAAAAATTATCGGCGTGGTCTTTTTTTCTCTTTTGTTTTAGAGCCAACTCTTGACATGGCACATCTAAAGCCAATATAGTCTGCATCCATGTATTGGGGCAAAAACCGTCTTTGGGCCGGATCAAGCCAATAGTCTCTGTCGCGCCACGAACCGCCTTTATAAACGCGAACCTCATCATTTATCAATGTGGTTCTATTGGAACTTTTATCATATTCACGATGAATTTTGCCCGTGCTATCGACAAAGATTTTATGGATCGGCGCGTTGTACATCGGATAATCGGTGGAAGATTGGTTTTTGGCATTATACAGTTTTGATCTTTGATCGCCGTCCTTAAAATTTCTGTTGTCACTTGTTGAAAAATTTATACGAAGGTAGGTTTCCCATTCATCCACAGGAACTTGAATCAGTTCTCCCGGAAGTTGCCTTGGAATGAGTTTGCCGGTGGGCAGGGTGTCATAAATTATAGAATCTATAGTCACAACGTTAAAAGTACCATCAGAATTTCGGGAGTCTTTGGTATAAACATTTCCTCGATAATAATTGAAGTCGTTATAATCGTCTTCCACAATTGGTCTGTATACATCGGCTACCCATTCTGCCACATTTCCAGCCATATCATATAGACCGTAGTCGTTTGGGGGATAGCTTTTTACTTGGGCGGTAATATCGGCATTGTCATCGCTCCAACCGGCTATTCCACCGTAATCTCCATACGATTGTTTAAAGTTTGCCAATTGGTCGCCGCGCGACTTACGTTTTCCGGAGCGGGTGTATTGGCCGTTCCAAGGATACTTTTTTCGTCCTTTATGAATATTATATTCTCTAATTCCGTCGAGCCCCAAGGCAGCATATTCCCATTCAGCTTCAGTGGGTAGGCGGTACTCTGGAAGGAAGATCCCATCACTGCGCTGCATATATAAGTCGGTATGTTTAGCACCCAGAATTGTACTATCTTTTTTAAGTTCTACAAGACGACTGGAACGTTTACCACCATTTAAGATGGAATCATTACCTCCATATGCTAAAGTAGGTGCTTTGATATAGGTTTCTGTTGAAAATATTTCGTTTGCTTTGATATTGTATCTAGCATTAAGTGCTGTAAAATCGGCATCTTCCAATAATTTTTCATTCACCCTATCGGTTCGCCATTTGCAAAAATTTACTGCCTGTAACCAACTTACGCCCACCACCGGATATTCTGAAAACGCGGGATGGCGCAGGTAATTCTTCACCATAGCTTCATTAAAACCCAAAGGATTGCGCCAGGCCAAGGTATCGGGAAGCGCACTGGCATAGATATTTCCATAATTTTCATCATCGGGTGGAAATACACGTTTTAGCCAGTCCAAATACTCCAAGTACATCAGGTTGGTAACCTCTGTCTCGTCCATATAAAACGACATTACATGCTGCTGGTTGGGAATATTGTTCCAGTCGCCCATAGGGTCATCCTGCACGCGGCCCATGGTGAATGTTCCACCTTCAATAAAAACCAGGCCCGGACCCGTTTCCTGTTCTTTGGTCTTTTTATTATAATTTTTGGCAAAACCGCCCATCCGGCCAATCATTTTCCATCCCGTGGCCCGCGAACTGTTCTTGTAGTCGTCCTTTTTTGAACAGGAAAGGAGAAAAAGGATAAAGATTAAGGGAAGTATTCGCTTCATTAATCGACTGGTTTTTAATATGTCAAAAATAAAATTATTCTCGATTCAGTCAAGTTCACCAAAACCAGATTTTATAAAAAAACAATTATTGTGGGGAAGTTCTTACTTCTTATAGTTTTTTTTAAATTATCTATTTATATAAAGCATCCATTCCTTTAAACAAATATTTTGGTGCAGCCACATTACAAAACGTCCATAAACAAAAAAAGCCCATCCACTTCAGCGTAGTTTATAGTTTATCGAAAGACGCTGTTCAGGCTTTAGGAAGCTTTTCTTCGGTAATCCCGATCTGGGATTTAACCACAGCCCAAAAAGCTAGGGTAACTAAGGCTACAAAGTGCAAGGACATACTAAAAAAAACCGTTAGGATATTACATTCCTAACGGTTTTGATATTTAGGAGGGTTATAATTTCTTAAACCATCTTTTAATTGTGGAGAAATATGTGGTTGACACAGCTACAATTTTACGTAAGAGGAGGGTTGTAAAGAAACTAATTATTGCGCCTATAATCGCCAAGATACAGGTTGTGATAAGTTGTTGGGAACCTATATTGGGGAGCGTAGAAGCCAAAAAACCTCCAATGGTGCCGGCTATAAAGGGAATCTCCTTAGAGACCACCATTAGGCGCTTGTGGGGGCTCAGGATCCTCACCCTGAACCGTTGCCTGACTTACAGCCGTGGCCACTGTGCCAGCGACCACTACGTAGGTAGCGGCGGAAAGCAGCCAGGCCGGAAGGGCTACAGGCGCCGCGAGCAGGGTGCCGCCGGCCGTTGCCAAGCCGAGGCCCACATTGCGCAGGGTTCGAAAGAACTTAGGAGTGGGACTTTTGTATCTGTTTAAGATATTCATACCGATTTGAATTAATGTTAAGGATTACTTTTTCATTTTTATCCCTAGCCTGATGGTATAGGGAGAGGAGTTTCTGTAGGGCCAGTTTAGAGTTGATACCCGTACCAATACCCGTTAACAGGTTGACCGGGGCAATACAGCCACGCAGTTGGGTGATGGCATTGTTTGCGGGATGGATTAGGATATAACTTCTATTTGGCACGTCCAAGATTTCCAAGTGGTTGTGGAATTTGGCGGAGGTTCGGGACCTCAGTTCGTAGTTGCCTTCCGGGATGCAGGAACTATTTTGTTTGTTCTCTTTCCAAGGAAGCTCAATGGTAAAGCAGACGAAGTGTCCGTTTAAGGTGAGGGTACCATTGGTACCCCCACGCTTATAAACCCTTGTTAGGACAAGTTCCATTTACACATCGTCAACATTTACCACATTCAGGGCGTTGAAGGCACCATTCTTTAGGGAATAGTACTCGCCATTTACCTCTTGGTAAAACTCGATACCCATAACGACTACTACCGGCAGGGTTGAATTGGGGTTTACCGAAGCGGTAAGGTTTGCCGCTGCTACAGCCGAATTGTCGTATGGCAGGATACCCATGTGCATCTCGCTAAAGGAAAAGGTTTTGTTTGGGAAATCCAACTCAGCGACGCCCATTGCCAATTTAAAGTGGCTAGTACCCGATGGAGCGCCAATTTGCTCAGTGGCGGTAAAGGCTTCGATGGCAATGGTGGCATCGCCCGTAACCCGATCAAAACTTGGGATGAACTGGCCGAAGAAGGTGGTGCCCAGTTTTCCATTACTGTTAAAGTCGAAGTCCTCAAGCATTACCAGGTTGCCTTCCGAAAGGTTCCGGTTGCCCCGGGAATTTACGGCATCGGTTTTAATGATAGCCAGTAAGAGGGTGGTGAGCCTACTTACCACACGGCGGTCCTTAGCCTTTTGCATCAGGGATCGGAGGGCGGTGCGAATTAATTTACCGCCCTGGCCTGCCCGACCGAATTCGGAGTTGTTTTCACGGGTGCGTGCAAATGCAGCACTGTGAAGGATCTTGTCGCGATCAACTCCTCCCTTAGCTCGGGCAAGGTGACCGTCTGTGGTTTTGTAAAAGGCGATATCATCGATAGTACCTTTTAATTTGATAATTCCAGCTTGTTTAGCCATAATAAAATAATTTAAAGTGAACTGCAAAGATGGCTTTGGAGGCAGGTGATTGTTCACAAGAACGGAACAAGATGGGCGCGATTTATTTTGCGAAATTTCCAAAAGCCCTTTATATAAGGGATACCAAATAAGATATTTCCCCATTTTTTTATGAGCAGTGATTTTTTATGGGTGATGGAGATAGGGAAAGAGTGAAAAGAAAGAAGAAGTGTGGTTTTATTTATAGAATTTTTAAATTCTTATAAAAGAGGCAAAACCTTAATAAAGAAAGGTTTGGACGGAAATATGGCGGAATGGATTATTGCCATTTTTCCCAAGCTGTTCCCAAGTAATTATGTAATACATTTAATTTTGTAGGAAGATATGCCGTTATTCTTACAATTTAATGACTTTGCTATGGCTTTGGGGGGAGGCATGAGGTCAGGAATGGGCGATGTTGTTATGAAGTTGGATGTGGTTTATTCGGAACGGGGATTTATTACCTTCAGTTATTTATAGTTTTTTAGTTGAAAATCTGGATGTTAGGACTATGGACCTAGAATAGGTTTGGGGCGGAAGGTCTCTGGTTTATACAATTGGGAGCGTATTAAACCACACGAATTTTTTAGCCAATTTTCTCTTTATACTTAGATGGTGACATCCCCGTTTTTTGTTTGAAGACCCTATTAAAACTGGTTTTCGAAGGAAAACCACAGTCGTAAGCGATACTGAGTAGTGTGTATTGATCGCTTGCCCGCGCTTCAAGTCTTTTTTTCACTTCGCTTACGCGATATTCATTTATGAGGTTGTAGAAATTTGTATTGAGGTGTTGGTTTAGAAGTTCAGAAAGTTTTTTATCGCTAAGGTTCAATTCATCGGCTAATTCCGAAAGGCTCAGAGATTCGTTTAAATACGGTTTTTTAGTGGACAAGATTTCCTCAAGACTACGTTTAAGTTGTTCAATTTCCATTTCTGTAAACGTGTCCAATTGCCTTACAGGCTTGCTCGGGGAGGGGTGGGCATGTGGACTGGGCTGCCTTGTAGACATATCTTGAGAAATAAGAAAATTAGGCAAGAGTATTTTGGACTGAAACATTCCCTTGTAGCCCAGAGTACAATAGAGCGCGATGAGTAAAAAGGCTATAAGCGTTCCAATATTCCAAGAAATGGGTGGAAAGATTAGTTCGTAGATGGAGAAAGCGCTATCTATTACAATAATTATAAGGAAACCGATTATCAAGGTGATGGCCCACTGAAGATTATTTCCTGCGAGATTTGAAACAAACTGTTTGCGGGCATCCCGAATTTTCCGTACCAGTTTATAGGAAGCGCTGCAGTAACCCAAAAAGTAAAGGTTTTCAAGTAAGTTTAAATAGTCCGCAATACTAACATAAGCTTTGTGATACTCGGAGAAAAGTCCAAAAATCATGCTTAGGGCCACCGGGAATGATACCAAAACCCAAAAAACAAAATAGGGAATAAGATGTTTTAACAACAGCGGCAGTATGCTCCGTTTTGGGAAAATAAGCGAACGTATATAAAACAATAAGATTGGGCCCAACAAGAATCCCGCACCATTGCCCAAGCCTATGGCTATACCCCCTAGGAGCCTCGATTTATGTAAGAAAGCATAGTAGTAAAGCAGAAAAAAAATAGAGCTAGCAAAAAAGACTACGAGCAACTTTTTAGAAAGTCCCGAGTTGGCCTTAAGTACAAAAACCACCAATAGGAATAACAGGGACATGCCTGCTATTAATATAAAATCAACCAACATAGTCCAATTGTCCATACCGAAAATTAGCATTTAATTCGCTAAAATACAATATGACTCCAGTTTTCTTCTTCACTCTTTGAGAAACTTAACATTGGCCGTGCCTGCGTCAAAACTTAAAATATACATACCGTGTGGAAGCGCCTTTACATTAATTGATTGGGTTTCATTTAAAATTCCCTCAGCTATTAGTTGTCCCATGAGGTTATAAATCCTATAGCTTTTCCCCGTAAAGTTAGGCACATGGATAAAATCGTTTGCTGGATTTGGATATACGCCCAGTTTTTGGAGACTGTTTGTAGGCACATGCAATAAGCCATCTTTAAATTTCAGCAAATAATTATCCCGAAAATCCACAACTGTCACCATATCAACATCATTTGGCAAGGGATTTATATCCACGGAATTTTCGAAATGGCCTGCGAGGTAAATATTATTGGCACTGTCCACTCCTATTTGGTGGGTATCAATAAAACCCACGCCGCCGAACTGGTACGCACTAAGAAAATTTCCCTGGGCATCTAAGGACCACAAATATGCGTCGGTGGGGTTTACGGATTGTTTGTTCAGGATAAAATTTGAATTTGGGTTGGGGTCGAAATCTGCTTCCCCACCAAAAAAACCAGTAGCTACCACTTTACCATCAGGAGCTATGGCAATATCGTAGCCAAAAACGGGATCATTTGACACAAGTTGGGCCGCCCAAGCGATGGTACTATCGTGTTGAATTTTAACAATGAAGCCATTATATGCATTGGTACTGGAAAAAGTATAATCTGAATTCCCCGAGGAGGGATCGAAATTAACGGTACCACTAAAATTCCCTGTAATAACCATATTGTTTTGCGCATCCTGGGCAATTCCCAATATATTCACCGCACCACCTTCGGTAAGGGCGAGGTTAACTATTTCACCCAATTCATTTATCTGCATGGCGTAACCTGCAAAACCATCAGTAGCGGTGACCAAATGGGTTTCATTTGGTCGTGGATCCAAGTCGGTTGTTCCATTAAAATACCCACTTAAAAAAATTTCATTTTCATTCTTAACTACCATATCTAAAGCTAAATCGATGCCATCACCCCCATAAGTATATACGTAGTCAAAGTCACCTGTATTATTAAGTCTTAAGAGAAAAGTATCGCTAAGACCAGAACTGGACATCAATACCTCACCTAAACCTGGATCAAAATCTACAGTTGCGTATAAATAACCGAGTAAATATACATTGCCGTTCGGATCAACCCCAATGGCCGTTGATTCCTCATAATCTAGGCCTCCAATGCTTTTTGCCCACACGAATTCTCCATTGCTATTTAGTTTTAGGATAAAGACATCTCCCCCTCCTTGGGAAGTCAATAACCACTCCCCCGCTCCGGGGTCGAAATCGACCGTTTCATCAAAATATCCGGTAACATATACGTTGCCTTGAGCATCTGCGGTTATACCAGTGCCGTAATCGAACATATTGCCCCCGATGTTTACGGCCCATTCCAAGTTTCCGTCAGTATTTGTTTTTTGAACAAATACATCGTATAATCCATTAGAGGTAAGATTGTATTCGGTATTGCCAATATCAAAATCAGCAGTATCGGTGAAATAACCTGTAGTATAACTATTACCTTCAGCATCAACATACATGCGTTTAACAACATCTTCGCCTCCCCCTCCGAATCTTCCGCCCCATTCATACGATTGGGCGATCAAAAATATTGGTTTTATGGACAGGAGTAAGGTTAGTAATAAGTAACTTTTAATTTTCATACTGTTATTTGTTTAAGATAGTTAATATTATGCTTTACAACAATTGTTCAAAGCTCAAATAACACAATAGATATTTAAAAAATCGTTCCATTGGAAGCAGTGAAACCTATTATGTCCAATAATTTGTTTTCATAATGTTTTACTTGTCTAGCGTCTATCCCATAGTTCGGAACCAAGATATAATGTGTTTGTTAATATGTGTTCGTAAATACTATTAACATTATCACCATTTAGGAGTACAACATAACCATTCTTGGATTGTGGAAACATGATTGCCAAAGTGCTTACACCAGAATCTTTGCCAGTATGCAACAACGCAAACTCGCCATCACTAAACTCAGTTAGGATTTCCCAACCCAAACCGAAGAAGTTGTTTTCGCGCAATTTTACTTGATGCTTTTTCATTTCTTGAAATAGCTCTTGATTAAGTTCTGCTCCATTAATCACATAGGCTACAAACCTTCCATAATCCTCAACAGTAGTTAATAGATTAGCCGCAGCATTAGCTTCGTAATACTTAAGCGTTTCCATATTATTTCCGTTTTCGTCAAAGTTTTGGGCATATCTAGATTCGTCCATGGAATCATCCCACCAGAATCTTGTATCATTCATTCCAACAGGTTTAAAAAGAAATTCTTGAGCTAGCTCTTCAATAGACCTTCCCAGCTTTTTCTCAATTACTTTGCGTAAATATTCAAAGCCTTCGCCTGAATATTGATATTTCTCTCCTGGTTCAAACTGAAAATGTAGTTTATTGGAATCGGTCATATACCTCCAATTAGGAAATCCTGTTTGATGGGTTAGCACTATGAATGGTGTTAGCTTTTTGTACCGCTTATCATTATTGATATCTGGGTCTATCCAATACTTGTGAAGTGGTTCCTGTAAGTCCAAAAGACCTTCATCTATTAATTTTAATACTGTTAAAGCAAATACAGGCTTTGTTAATGAAGCTACCTTAAAGATGGTATTGTAAGGTGCTTGTTGATTTTTATCTAACGTACCATACACTTTTACCTTAGTTAATTTACCATTTTCAATAATACCCAAGCCCAATGCCGGAACATTGTTATCTTTAAGTAATTTTTCAATTGTATTAACGGTTGCAGTATAGTTTTCGGGATCGTGATGATCGTAACTCAACGCTTCGCTCAACACCCAATCAATCCCCTCTAAAAGCCATACATGCGTAAACATTGCAGAACTAGTCAAGATCTCTCTCTTGCCCTTTTCATGAATATAAAAATCGTGATGCCCTTTTTGAATAGCACCGTATAATTTTCCATTATTATATAAGGGAAACACCATTAAACTATTTGCATTAACTTTACGTATTGGTTTTTTATCTGGGTTTGAACAAATGTATTTTTTGGTATTTTCGAAAAAGGACTTTTTATCCTGAAATCCACTTTGGTCATGATAGAATTTTAAATCGTTTGCAATATGAGAGTCCAAATATTTTAAATCGCAACGATTAAATCCTCTTTCAAAGAATATACTGTCCTGTTTTTTTAGCTGTAGAAATAAGTCTGAATTTCTATCTACTTGTGCGAAGAGGCCACAAGACCCAATAAGGGTTACCATAACACTTAAACTGATTAATTTGATTTTGAACATGATTGATGATTTGTTTGTATGAATTTTTTTGCAAATATTTCTTTAAAAATAGAATCCATATAAATAAAACACCTGCCATTAACCCGACAAACACCCGACACACCTAAATAAAGCTAAAATTTATTTTAAAGTAAAGCTTTCCTTTTTTATCGATTTCAAAAGCATTTCTAATAATAATATAAACATTGGCAAGCACCAACATTACCATGACAATTAAATTGAACTTATTACTTATGGAGAGCCAATTCTTTATAAAAGCTGATAACATGAAAATGATAAAAGAACATATCGCCCATAAAATCTGAATTGTTACAAGCTGTTTTGCAAGTGGGGTAAATTCCTTTCTTATACTGATAATAATTAGCGGTACTATGATGTTTGCCGGAGGAAATATGGTAAATGGTAAGGAGGAAAAGTTAATGAGTTTAAGCAATGCCACATTTATTCTTTCGACGGAGTTTTGCTGATTTTCAAGTAGCGCCTCTTCTCTAATTCCAAGAGCTCTTGCCAATGCCCCCAAGGTGTAGCCTTTAGGCTGTGTTCCTGCTTCAATACGCTGTATGGTTCTTACCGAAACTTTGGATTTTTCAGCCAATTCCTCTTGTGTAATGCCTCGTTGTTCTCGTATATTTTTTAGCTTTGACATAATATTATAAATTATATAAACAACTTTATGGTTTATCTTTCCAATATTCGAATGCAAATTTAGCGACTTGGGCAATTGCAGTTTCTCTTTTCTCTTGCGTTTCATAGGAATTGGATATAAAAACTGAAATTGCAATATGGTTACCATTTGGAAGGGTGATAATTCCTACATCATTTGTTGCCCTAGTTAAACCATTATAAGTGCTTGAAGTGCCGGTTTTATGGATTACTGGAGTGTCTTTAGGCAATAGACCTTTTATGCGGCGACCGTATCGCTTTTTAGAGCTAGACATCAATTCATCGACTAATCTTTTTGAACTATGAGATATATACTTACCATTATGGTATCCCTCTAATAGCTTATTCATCGCATCTGGTGTGGACCAATTTTTGTATTGGATGGTATCGTTCTCAGCCTGAACCATTTCAGTTGTTGCAATAGCAATATTTTCAATACCATTTTTTCTTAGCCTCTGTTGTACTTTATGTACACCACCCAGTAGTCTTATCAAAACATCACATGCAGTACCATCACTTTCGGTGACATTGTATTGTAGTATCTCGAAAATTGTTAGGTTTACGCCATTGGGAAACTTATCCCTTATAGGACTATGTCCTGCTAAGGGTATATATTCACTCTTATCAATCTTAATAATATCATCTAAAGAAAATTTATTTTTCTCTATTTCTTGTAACATTATCAAAGCTATAGGAATTTTATAAACACTTTGCATGGGGAATTTATCCTTTCCATTGAACGCTACAGATTCCCCAGTTTCAATAAGAAGAGCACTAACCCCTAGATTACCTTGGAGATTCTTGGCAACCAGTGCGAATTGTAATTCCAACGGATTTTGTCCATTTAAAAGCTGAAAAAAAACCAATGCAGTTATTAAAGCAATGGATCTTGAAATGGTATACATAGATTACAAATTATTTTAATTCAGATTTTATTGTGTTAGTACTCCCAGAAACTCCTGTCTTCAAACCTTTCGCTATTAACCAAAAGCCTAGCACCAACTCAAAAATTCCAGAGGGAACGTTTAACGTTAAATACTCCATTGTAATGACTTCAACGAGATTAAACAATAGTAGCACACTTGCCACTATTGATAGAACGGTTCCTAATATTCCCCAAACAGATAACCATTTAGGTATTAATCTTGTTTTAAAAAACAAAATATACAGCATTAGGTTTGCGGTTCCGAGGGTGAATACCATAAAGATATGGTTGCTGTAGTCTCTTGTAGTTTTAAGAACATTTCCAAATGCTTCAAATATCCATTGATTTTCAGGAGGATTTTTTATAAATTCTTGACTTACTACAAGAATTGATAATAATATAACCGTTCCTATAATCAAGACAACCCCAGCAATGATTCTAAAACTTAAAAAACCTAACGCTAGCCTTTTATTGTATTCTTGTACGATTGGGTATAATAAAATGGCAAAGCCTATATAGGTTAGACATAATATAAACTGGAATAAAGCTGCTATCGATACTTTTGCTGCATTGGCAGTAGCTTCTGTTAAGTAATTTGGCGAATCGACTGCAGAAGCTATACTTAAAATACCTACTACTATACCTATAATGATAAGATATCCAGCTAATTTTACATTGTTTTTTAATAGATTCATAGACTTATTCTTTATCCAATATATTTGTTTTACCACCTTGGATTATTTGCATTTGGTTTTTTTCATTATCAAAAACTATCGCAATGCCCGCCGGTTCGTATTTAAATTCTCCTTTTGCCGTAGCCTGTAGATTCATTTTAGAATTGCCAGGTGCTTGGAGGTGTAATTGATTGCCCGATTTGGTTAGTGTTAATTTTAATGGGAAGGTATCGCTAGAATAGACACCTACATATTGGTTTAACTCTTTAGATTTTGGTTTGTAGGACCTAAAATCAGGAACATCAAAATGCTTATTAAAAAGACTATTGACTACAGCAGCCTCTATTAGGTTTAGACTGTAATTTGCACCGTTGGACGTGATGGCAAAAGCAATATTGTCATAAGGAAAATATCTTAACATCGAAATAAAGCCATCTATTTCTCCGTTGTGACCATAACTCACCTTATCATAGTATTCGGTTTTAAATAGACCCATTCCAAACTTATCCTGAATGGTTTTCATTTTTGCAATACTTTCTGGTAAAAGAATTTTGTTATTAAACAGCGCTTCTGCAAAGCGAATTAAATCGGATGGTGTAGAAACAATACCACCAGCTCCCATATCTATTGATGGGTCTGTTTCATTTGTTCTTTTCCATTTCTTCTCAAAATGATAGGCATAAGCTTCATTGTTATCTGGGTTTATTTTGTTTCCAAAGAATGTATTCTTCAAGTTTAAAGGCTTGATAATTCCATCTTCCAGAATTTTTCCATACGGTTTTCTGTAAAGTTTTTCCAAAATATAGGATAACAGTACATAGTTTGAATTGCTATAGGCTGCTTTTTCATCTGGTTTAAAATCACTACCTCCTTCGGCAATAATTTCAAGCATTTCCTTTTCGGTTTTGGGCTTGATGTGATAACTTAAAAATTCCTCTTTATTATCTGTGAAACTATGGATACCACTTCTATGATTGAGTAAATTTGAAATGGTAATTCTATCAGCGTTTTCTATTTCAGGGAAATAAGACTCAATTGTCTCATCAAGCGTTATTTTTTCTTCTTCAATCGCTTTAAAGATTAGGGTCGCTGTAAACACTTTTGAAATAGACCCAATTCTGTATTTTGTATTCTTATCTGGTTTTTGTTTTGAATCGATATCGGTATAGCCAACTTGTTTATCATAAATAATTTTACCATCTTTTAGGATAGCGACACTGCCCATAAATTTATGGTTAGCTTCTAATGTATTGAAGTAGGTATCTAATTTTTGAGTGTCAACATTTTGGGCGTACCCAACTTGGGTTGTCAACTTTATAAGCAAAGCCAATAAAAATAATACTGTTGTTTTTTGATTTGATATGGTCATGATTGACATTTATTTTTTAATTGTTCTATAAAATAAATTCCAAACTCCTGAATTGGCTTCCACAATATCCAATAGGCCATCCTTGTTTAAATCACCAATTGCTATGTGGTAGGTATCATCTTTTAGATCCTCTCTCAACCCTATTTCTTGAAATCCCAAATTTTCCATACCAAGGAAGACATAGTTTCGTTCCTCTGAATTTCCCTCAACAATATCCAGATAGCCGTCTTGATTTAAATCGGCAACCTTTATTGAGTAGGTGTTACGTTCACTTGAAAATTCGAAGTGATTTTTAAAGGTTAATGCCTCATCACCCAAATATATGATGTTTTGTGATCTCAAATTTCCAGTGACTATATCCAAAAACCCATCTTTATTGAAGTCGCCAATATCTATAGAGCGTGTTTCATCGCTTTCATTGCCAAATTCTACAGTTTTTGAAAACAACAGGTTTTTACCGCCAAGATATATTTTGTTTTTGCTTTGTCTTTCGGCGGTTATTAAATCCAGATATCCATCATTATTGATGTCAATTACCAAGGTTTGAATCGTTTGGTCTGACTTATTTCCAAAATTGATAATGGTTTCGAAATTCCCCAGTCCGTCATTAATACAAATTTCATTTACAGCCTTTCTGTTTGATATAATGAGGTCCATATCGCCATCATTATCCATATCTGCTATTTCAAGATTACGTGAAGGGGAAATTGAACCAAAAGATGTTTCTTTCTCAAAATTGTTATGGGCAGCACCGAAATACAATTTGTTTTTAACATTGTCATTTGCGACTGCCATGTCCATAAAGCCATCATTATTAAAATCTGCACTTTTAATAGCATAGGAAGCGTCCAAAAATTTGCCAATTGGCAAAGCTTCTTTAAAACCTCCATTTCCCTCATTATAATACAGGTAGTTTTGTTCAGCCCAATGCCTGCCATTTGCAACCAGCGCATCTAAATCGCCATCGTTGTCTATATCAAACAAAGTTATAGAGGCAGTTCTGTTAGTTTGGGTTCCAATAGAAAAAAAACCGTCGGCATTAAAAAATGATGTTTCCTGGGAATACCCATGATTTATAAATATGGTTAAGAAAAGTACAACTGCTGTTTTTTGATTTGATGATGTCATAATAAATGAGTTTTCCTATTAAAATAATAAATAGGTTAATTTTTTTTAGAGTTCATTTTATATTTTAAACAAAGGGTAAAACTCTTCTTCCATTCTTGAATTTATTTTATTTTTTTCCCTAAAAAGTATGAAAGAGCCTCCCCAAAGGGTATTGGGATAATCCAAAATTTGTTTAGTCATTTGCATTAAAGAGGGAACAGTGCTTTCAAGCTTATTAAGAGCCTCTTTTATTGGCATCCAGTAAATTTCTTCTTCACCTACTTTTGGCTTAAGTTGGCCACTTTTATAATTAGCAACATAAAGCTGACGCATATCAGAAGTAGACTTGAAATCATATTTATAGGTAAAGAGTCCTTTTAAATTGGGGTTAGAGATTGTTATACCATATACGTCTGAAATACTATCCAAAACTTCACTGATAGTTTGTCTCTCTTTGTAGTAAACAGCTGGTGTCATCCAACCAAACTTTGTTTTTCTCATTAAAATTTTATCGTTATCCTTTATTATTGTTAATCTGATAATGGTTTGATTTGATTGGGGATGTTCTTGCGCTATTAAATTGTCATTTAAACTAATGAGGATTAATAACAGTAGAAATATTACTTTTTTCATGTTTGTGTTTTTACTTGTTTATTTGATTGTAAAGTGCTTCTATCTTAGATATACCCGGTTCTTGCCCCATCCATTTTATGCGTTCTTCATGTGTATCCATATATCGATACAGCCAACTGATGCCCCATTTTTTGTAATATGTGTCTTCTTGATTGTAGATTGAATCTGTTAGCGATTCTTCAAAGCTTACAATGTTGTAGTCCTCTTGTTTTAATCTTGAAATGATTTCTGCTAAATAATCAGCATTAATAGCATTATCATGGCACAAATAAATGTGTTGAATTGGTCGCTTATAGATTGAAGCAGCCATCCTCTCATAAAAATTTACTAGTTCTATAGTCTTATCTACATATTGCTCACCAATAGATTTTGCCTTTTCGGTTTCTCCATTATCCAAATAGTATTTATACACGGTATCGAACATCCAATCTGAACTTTCAACCGTGAAAGGGGCTAGGGTATAGTTTTTTGATTTAAGATATTCTCTAATGTGTATATGCTGGGTCGAATCTTTACCCAGATCGTTAAATGGAAATCGGAAAAACTTGACCGCCTTATTATACTTGGAAGCATATAGTTTTGTTAGACTTTCATCTTTTTCTATATCTTTTACAAAACTTTCAAAACTGACTTCTGAATATCTGGAATGGCTGTAGGTATGGTTGCCGATAATAGCGTGCTCATTTTTAATCCACATTTCCAATAAATCCTTGTTTTTATCCAACATTTCGGTTTTGTAAATTTTATCCTCATTGATAAAGATGGTAAAGGGTAACTTTAAAGAGTCTAATACGTTTAACAGCAATGGGCTGAAATTATCCTTTTGATATTTGGCTGTATTAGGGATATCATCAATAGTGATGGATATGGCTTTTTGTTGTGAAAAAGCCGTCACACTTATTAGTATGAAAATACCTATGATTATGAATTTAAAATTCAATCTTTTCATTTTTTAATTACCCTTTAAGGAATTTATAATACGTGCATCCACCCAATAAATATCCTGATTACTGGTGTAGAAAAAATACTTGCCGTCTTTGGTTACAAAAGGACACAGCTCATGACCTGTTGTATTAATAACCGAACCCATGTTTTTAGCTTTAGACCAATTACCAGCATCATCCTTAAAACTGATATATAAATCTCCTTTTCCGTAGCCTTCTTTTCTGATGCTGCAAAAAATAACATATGATTCATCTGGCGACACAAAGACATCGGCTTCATAAGCATTCGTGTTTATAAAATCATTGAGTAATTTTGGTTTTTGAAATGTTCCTTCTTTAAAAACAGATGAATAGATATTAAAATCATGCTGTCTATTTTCTTCAACATCCTTATTAGAAGAAAAATACACACTTCCATTCTTTGCAAACGACATGTAATATTCGTTCTTGTTGGTATTGATATTCGAGCCTGCATTTATCAATTTTGTATTCCATTTGTTGCCCTCTCTTTGAATATACCAGATATCATAATCCTCTTTTACATCATCACTTTCTAACGCTTTATTGGATATAAAGTAGAGTCTGTTTTCATCAGGTGATAGAAAAGGGTCGTTTAAGCTATACTTGTCGTGAGAGAGCAATACTTTAGGTTCAGTCAAATTTTCACCAACTAATTTGGCATAGCGTATTTCTGCCTTCCCGTTAATATCAACACCATAATACAATTCGGTGGCATCTTTATTAAAAACCGAACCGAATTCTGATTCATCCGCTTTTGAAATGAGTCCTGGTGCAAAAATCTTTGGTGTTGAAGTTGGTGGGGTCTGACCAAGATATTTAAGTTGCTGTTGGTTGCTTTTTGGATTTCCCAACACCCAAAATGCCATTAAAAAGCAAAGCGTTATGATTCCATATAATTTCATTTTAATCTATTTAATTTATCGTTATACGTACTATGCATAAAACTATTTATCGTCCAAATATTCAAGAATATTCTGCGCACAATTTGAGGAGAAAAAGTTATCGCTATTACTAAACATAACCAGACCATAGCCTTTATCCTTATAAAATTGGCAATAGGCCCTAAAATCTCCGTTGTTACCAGAATGGAAATAGCGCAATGAGCTATCCACTTGCTTTACGGGAAATGCTATGCTACGGTGCCGTTCACCATCTTCATTGGGCATGCTCTCTTGCAACGAAAGCATCTCCTCAACGATTTCTTTATTATCGGATTTAGGATTCATCATATGGATCAAGAATTTAGCATAATCTATGGAAGTCGTATGAAGGCTATATGCAGCTCCAAACTCATTTCTTCCTTTTCTCAAAAATTTTGGGCCATTTTGGGTAGGTTTACCATTTCTATGTCCAAAAGCCTTTTTTAAAGAGAAATTTTCCTGCCAAGTAAACTGCATAAAATCAAGATTCAACGGTTTTACAACTTGTTCCTGAAATAGCTTATTTAAACCTTTATCATCAAGGTTTAAAAGGTGTTTCAGAACATCTTTCAAGTATTGGTAGCCTTCGCCAGAATACCCAAATTTGGTTCCAGGCTCGAACAATAATTTTAACTCACCATCAGTTTGATCACGCCAATTGGGCAGACCCGACGTATGGCACAATACCATTCGAGCCGTCATTTTTTTAAAACGTTCATCAGCTGCTAAATCTTCATTATTCAAGTATTTATATAATGGCATATCTAAATCAATTACTTCTTTTTTTACTTGTAACATTACAAAGTATGCAAACACAGGTTTAGATAGGGAACAGGCTTCAAAGAGTGTGTTTTGGGTGCATTTTTCTTGTGTAACCAGATTTTTAAACCCAAAAGCATTGTTATATACGACTTTATTGTTATGTATAATCGCAATGGACAAGCCTGCAACGTTGAGTGAATCTAATTGATGTTGAATAAAACGATTAAGTTCTGTTGGGTTTACTTGATTCGCTCTAACCGTTAGTATCGTTTTATCGTTAGTGTTACATGAGGTAAACCCGAAACTGATAAGTAGGAAAAAAATTAGAATATTCTTTTTCATTTGATTTTTTTATTGTTTCAAATAATCGCTATTGTATCCATCTGCCTTGGTCATACGCACATACTTTATTTCGCCATCCTTATTTTTTAAAAATTCATAAAGTGTGTTGTTGTTTGGTTGAATGAATATGTTTTCTGCCACAGGCACCAATTTTGATGAGTTACCTGTTTCTTCTAAAAATTTGAGGACGCCTTCAACAACTTGAAATTCCAATAATTCGTTACCTCCTTTAAATTGTCCAGTGAACTTTATGATATCTACACCATTTGTGTCTATGCTTTCAAAAACCCGGGGCCGTAAAAAGTCCCAATCGTATGCCACGGCAACTGCCCGGGCGATATAGCTCATCAGTGACATTCCGTTATCGCTGTTGGTCATTATGACTACACCTTGTTTATTGTTAAGTGAGCCTAGCAGGTAACAGGTAAAGCCTGAATTACTTCCCCAGTGTTCGAAGAGCAGGTCTGGGCTGTCCTGGTTATAAATCTTTGCAAATCCCAATCTGGTAGGTGTTTTGGCGAACACACTATCTGTCATTGTTTTTGATAAAATGGTATTGGTACTTGCATGATGGTCTTCTAACACAGTCACTAAAAAATTTGCTAAATCTGTAGGTGTAGTCCATATGCCCCCAGCTGCTTTATAAGGAAACAATTTATAAGGGTAGGGTTCTAAATCATTAGTATAGCCAGTAGCTATTTGCCGTATAAGATGTTTTGGAATAGGCTGTTCGAATGAGCTATTGTTCATGTTGCAAGGTTCAAATATCAGTTTCCTCATGACATCATTAAACTCTTTGCCAGTGGCATCCTCAATGAGTTTTTCAATGACGGAATAGCCGGGATTGGAATATATTTGTTTTTGTCCCGGAACCGACACCATTGAAACTGGAGGATCTATAGATGGTTTTTCCCCCGACAACATCTGGTCTATGGTTGGTAATGCTTCATTGGGAAAATAGGATGACTGCACATATCTTTCAAACCCAGCCGTATGGCCTAAAAGTCGCTTAAGGGTTACTTTCTCAGTTTTAGTGAAGTTATTCTCTGGAACCTTCCAGCCTTTTAGGTAGTTGTTGACGTCCCCGTTCAAAGATAAAACACCTCGTTCCACTAAGTTTAACGCGGCCATTGCGGTCACGGGTTTGCTCAAAGAGGCACCATTAAAAACGGTTTTGGGAGTTACCTTGGTGGAATCTGCAAGGTTGGCATAACCGTAGGTTTTTTGCCAGGAGATTTTACCATTTTCCAAAAAGGCGATGCTTACCCCTGCAATATCGTCTTCCCGCATAATTTGAGGTATTGACTTTTTATGGCCCATACCCTTTAAGTAATGTACTGGAACCAAGTTTTTTTCAATACGTTCTATTTGCGCTATGGAATCTTTATTTACATCTGTCGATGTCGTTACTGTTTTCTTTTTTTCCTTACAAGCTGAAAGGATAATCAGAGCGATTAGAAGTGATTTTTTCATTTTTTAGTATTCAATATTTTGTTTTAATCCGTTTTTATCAAAAATTTCGAAGCGGGTATTGTCCAGTTCATCTACATAAATTTTAATCCGTTCATTTCCTTTTGAATCATATATAAATAAGCCGGTATTTTTGTTTTCTTCACGACCTAAAAACATTCTATATACATTAATTTCGGAATCTAGATATGTTTTGAACTTTACATATTCAATCTCTCTTTTCTGTTGAGACATTGACTTTGTTCTATCAAGAAAATCTTGGTGCAATTTTTCTACTCTTATTGAATCAGATCTTTCCCTAAAGAACATACCGTACCATCTTTTCCACTCACCCTCTTCCATGTATTCGTCTTTCATTATTGCCATAATTTGGTCGTTCTTTTGTTGGTCGAAAGTGATGCCGGCAAAATTCTCGTCATCATTTCCATCATAATAGATACCACCCACTTCATCCCCTACACGATTAAAGAATATTATTCCCGGCAAATCTCTTTTAGAACCTGGATTATGAGGGATGCCATGGGTGGTGGCCAGAGCTTGCCTTTCAGGGTTACTGATTGAAATGTACAAGTTTTCCTCTGGATCAATTATGCTGAGCCTTTCTGCTTGAATTTCCTTGAATGTTTCCACATTTTTGACCTGTCTGTCATAAAAGAAAAAGCAGGCCAATCCAATTAACAGGAGAAAATTGATTGTTGGAAGATGTTTTTTCATATTTTTTGATTTGATGAATCCAGATTGCAATAAATTTAATTTTACAGGATACTATGTATATTTAAAATCGAAAGGATTTTTTCATTTTATAGAGTATTACCTCACGGGGAACGTATCGGATCAACATTAATTGAATCGTATTCCGATTCGGTTTGAAATAAAAATCCTGACGACACACCGATTAAATCATCGGTCTGAAAATTTGACTTCGGGTTAGAATATGCTGAAAACAACACGGGAAGCAGTAGAACAAGAAGTGGTTTTTTAATTGCCTTCATAATCATTGGCTTAAAACTAATTGGCATACATATAATACGTTAGGATGATTGCAGCCATATTATATACACCATGAGCTACTATTGAAGCAATTAATCGTTTAGTTAGAATAAATAGTAAGGTGTACATTATGGTTGGCATCAAGATATCAAACCAATCCAATGCAGTAACTGGCATATGTCCCAATGAAAATATAATGATGGAGAGAATTGCAGACACCCATAACCCTATTTTTGGGTTCTTAAAAACATCCTTTAGGATATTGATAAAATAGCCTCTATTAAACAATTCTTCCGTAATACCACCACCAATTACACCAAGGGCAATAAAAGATAAAAGTCCTATGATACTGCCATCATACATCTCTAGCATACTTTTTATATCTTCCCGATTAGCTCCACCTGTATTGGGAATTAATAGAGTGAACTGTATGACGGTCCACAATGCTCCAAAAACGATCCCCAAAAGAATATCTTTTTTGAGATTTATGAATCGAAGTCCGATAAATTTAAAATCCTTTTTCAGAAGTTTTAACGACCCATACAGTAATGCTGTAATAGAAAAAAACTGAAATAAGGCCATAAACAATAAATTGATGCCCTTTTTTCCGCCATTAATTTTTGTAACTCCAAAGAATACATCCGGAATGATAAAAAGCGCATAGCCCAAAATGATGGTTAGGATAAAAACGATTACCGTTTTTGTTTTACTTTCTGTGCTTTTATTGGTTGTCATATTAATATTTTTAAAATTTTTGTGTAACCCTTATTCTATTCCAAACTGCCCTTCTATGGTTTCCAAAATAAGTTCTGGGTTATAACCAATCCCTTTTTTGAATACGGTTTCCACATTTTTAATTACAGTAGCATCTTTTTCCAAATTTCCGTTCAGGATTACAAAATCGGCTCTTTTACCTACTTGAATGGTTCCAATATCCTGACGCTCCAATGCTTTAGCTCCATTACCAGTCATTATCTGAACAGTTTCTTCAGTAGTAAAACCAGCTTCAATCAGCAGCTCATAATTTCTTTGGTCACCAAATCCTGGAATCACGTGCCGTCCTGCATCTACACCTGCACATAACAAACCTCCCATTTTATAATATTGATATTCGAACTCCATGATGTGTTTTAATCTGTAATTTCTTATACTATCATTCATTTGTTTATCAAAACTTTCTCTACGTTCTATGTATTGGTCTTGTAAAAAAGGGGACATTGCTTTTATAGTTCTTTTATCTGCAAAGGCTCTGTTAGGTATGCTGGCTTCATAAATAGATACTGTTGAGGTTAAAAAGACCTTGTTATCTATCATTAACTGTTGTAAGCGCTTAACTTCTGGGCTGTTAATAATTAACTCATCCATATACTCCCTGCCGCCTCCACAAATTCCATATTCCTTATCGGTTCTAAAATCGCTGGCACTGTTCAAGCCGTGTTCAATACCGTCAATTCCTAGTTTGGCGGCTTCTTCAAAGGTCACAGAACATAAATGCCCTCTTACTCTTGCTTCATTATTATGAGCAACCTCAATGATTGTTTTTAAGTCATCAGGATTTGTATTTCGATAGACTTTAAACCATTTTACACCTTGATCTAACCAATGTTTCATCGTATCTTTCAGATGTTCAGTATCTCTTGGAACAATCATATTGGGGTTGCCACCTTGTCCAGTTATAAAAGGCGCGCTAGGGATGATTTCGGGTCCAACTTGTTTAGCGTCTTTTATTCGTTTTGACAGTTCCAATTCATTATAAGGTGATGCCGCGCCACAGGTCTGTATCGTTGTGACCCCAGAAGCTAAATATAATTTAGCAGCTACGTCACCAACATCAGGAAATCTAGGAATATGTAAATGGTTGTGCATGCCTACTATTCCTGGAATGATTGTTTTTCCTTTTAGGTTAATAGTTTTAGCATTTTGAGGGATTTTAATATCAGTATGATTACCTATCTCTTTGAAAATTCCATTCTCAATGAGTAGTATTTGATTTTGTTTTATAGCTTTACCCGTCCCATCCACTATCGTGGCATTGGTAAATGCCATCAGCTCTTCCTGGTATTTTATGTATGGACTTAAGCTGTCTGGTAATTTGATGTTATGATTTTCAAAACTTGTTTTATCTATATATGTTTTACCATCTGAAGTGTTTATACAACTTGAAAAATAAAGTAGAAATGCAATAAAAATATATTGATATATTGAATGATTGATAAACATTAATTAGCTTTGGTTAAATGAATTATAGGTTAATTTTCTCCAAAGAAATTCCAATGGTCCTTGTTTGTGGTATCGCAACCATAGATAGGTGCAGATAATTTGAATAACCCAAATAACCACAACAAATCCTAACAGCTCAAATCTTGAAAAGCTATTATGCAATCCAAAGCCATAGCCATAAAACAGTAGTCCTAAAATGATACTTTGGAAGATGTAATTTGACAACGCTGTTCTCCCTATTTTAGAAAACATCTTAATCTTTACATTCCTTAAATACTTCTGATATATCCCATTTAATACCAAGATATACCCAACGCCTAAAATTTCTTTTGGATAGGTAAAGAGCAATGCATTAAATGTGCTGATATTTGGAATATGGTCTTCGTACGTCCATTGATAATAGCGGAAATAGTTTATTGCCAATCCAATTATTAAAACAGAAACAGCTATAGGCCAATAATACCTCCATGATTTGTAGTCAGAAAAAATGCCTGTTCTAAACAATATCATGCCAATAATCATCACTATTAAAGTTGATAGAATTAATGATTGATAATAGAACTCACCTTTGTGAACCTTATGATTTTCATAAGAGTTTATCACTCCTTGCCAATAGGTGGGTTTTGGAACCTCAACTTTTTCTGAAAGATTAGGCGACTTTTTAGTATATCTGTTTTCCCAGGAAGTGATTAACTTATTGTCTTTATCTGTTCTTTTAGCCTCTTCTTTATTTAGTGCCTCGGTATAATTTGAATATGATTCCTGTCTTTTTGAAATACTCTCGTACGATTTCAGGAATAAAAAGGAAGCTAAAAACAAAACAATTAACACTAAATTTTCACTTTTCATAGAACGAAATGGAAGCAAAACCAGACCACATACAGCATAATGATATAATATATCACCATCCCATATAAAATAGGCGTGAATGACCCCTATAACAAACAACCACAACAACCTTCTAGCATATATATCCATAGCTGTTAAACCATTAACTTTTTGTTGGATACGCTCTATGAATATCACGAAGCCAACACCAAAAAGCAAAGCGAAAATGGTGTAAAATTTGCCTTGTGTTAAAAAATACACCCAAAAACGCGTATGTTGGTCTATTGTACTTTCATAACCGTATTTCCAAGAGCTCCAAGGGTTGGGATACGTAAAGGACTCAATATTTATGAATAGGATTCCAAGAATGGCGATACCTCTTAAAAAATCCAATGATGGTATTCGCTCCGTATTTGAGGTTGGATTTATGAATAGTGCCATATTGTTAAGACAATCTATAGTTTAGTTACGCGTTAAATTTAAAAGTCGGGTAAATATATACTGATGGCACAAGGCTTCCAAACGATGGGAAATGAGACCGTTAACAAAGCGTTAGCCGTGTAAAAAATTATTTATTTGAAGGTTGCATAATTATGAAATTGAAAGTTTAGTATATAAAGAAATCCTTTCCCGCGTTCTTGATAGGTTGAAGATTATTGCCATAGGTTTTATATTTGTCTGGTTTGAGAGTTAAATAGGGTTACGATTTTTAAACAAATTTTTCGTCATTATGAATCTTCTTTTTCTTAAACATCACGAAAATGGTTGAACGAGACACCAAAGACCGAAACGAAACAGAGAATTTTCTCAACTATCTTTCCGCAGAGGAACATTTGGATGGGGACGGGCTTGGCGAGCTTTTGCGGGAGCATAGGATTGACAAATTAAAATTAATAGCTGAAAACACCATTGACGTGATTTGTTTACACCATCCTGCAGATGGTAGGTATTTGTATGCCAGTCCATCAACGGAAAAAATAATGGGTTACAGTGCCGTGGATTTGGAAGGAAAAGTTCCGTATGATTTTATTTACCCGGGCCACCTAGCTGGGCTTCAGGAAAATATTCGAAATACAATCGTCGGAGGAAATAGTTCCATAGAAAAATTAGAGTTGTTGTTTAAGACCAAGAACAACGGCTATCAATGGTTTGAGGGCTACACCAAACCGGTACATAACAAACAGGGGACGGTGGTGCTGGTGTTGAGCTGTACACGAAATATACAGGATAGGAAGCTGGCCGAAATAGAAAAGAAAAAAAGAGAGGCCATACAGCAAAACTTGTTGCTGACCTCTGCCCTATTCGAAAAGAAAAAAGCCATTATCCAAAAGATAGAGCAAAAGATATTACAACTTAAACCGGATATGCGAAAGGAATTAAGAAGTGTTTTAACCCACATTCAGGAATCCTTGAATCTGGATGAAAGTTGGGAAGATTTTATGATCCATTTTAAACAGATACATCCCGATTTTTACAAAAACATCTCCACGGCCTATCCTGAATTATCCGCAAGGGACCTAAAGCATTTGGGCTTAATAAAACTTGGGATGACCTCTACTGATATAGCCAAGGCCCTGCTCGTAAAGAAACAAAGCCTTCGTGTGAGTAGAAATAGGTTGAAGCACAAATTGGGCCTTAGTGCCACTCAGGAACTTTCAGATTTTGTGAACAGTTTTTAACTACTGACTTCCCTTTGAAAAACAGCATTTTCCCTTAACCTGAGCAGTTGGTTTATTCCTATCAAAAAACTGAAGATCGTTAAGACCATAAAGAAAGTTTTATTTAGGGTAAGTTGGAAATTTCCAAAAGAGAACTTTGGAACATAACCATAGTACCCCATTGCAAAAAATATTGCAACTATTGCCGTTAAGCCAGATATAACATAATAATATGTGCAACGCTCGGATATAATGGAAGACCCTTTATACGTTTTTTCGGCTTCTATCCTTAACAACAACCTTTCGGTAAAATCGGCTGAAGTATGGATCTTACTTTTTTGTATCAGGTTTTTGGCTACTTCTTCTTTCATATAAGTTAAAATTTTGTGTAGTTTATATTGTGTTAAACGTTGTATTTTGGTTCGTTCATAATAAATCCGTCAATTGGTCTCCCAACATTCTCTTTAAGGCTTCGCCCATATTTTTGCGGCCCCGATGCAAATCCACCTTTATCTTGGAAGTGCTAAAACCGGTTATTTTGGCTATTTCCTTTAGGCTATGTTCACAGAGATAGAAAAGTCTAAGAACCAGGGCCTCGTCGGGTTTAAGCCTGTCCAGCGCCATGATCACATATTTTCGTCGGTCTGCTTCCCGTAGTTGTTGCAAGGCCAATTTTTCGTCCGGTGCGGGATCATTGGAGGTTATTTGGGTTAAGGGCAGATTGGACCTGTTGCGTTTTAGTTGGTTATAGGAGGTATTGACCACAATCCGGAACAACCAGCTCGAAAAGGCCGACTGTTGCCTAAAACTGTCGGCCTTGCGAAACACCTTGATAAAAGCTTCCTGGATGGCATCTTCTGCCTGGGCCCGATCTTTTAGAATAGAGCAGGCCAAGGAGAGGGACAGATCCTTGTATTCATCGACCAATTGCCTAAAAGCCTGGGTGTCGCCATTCTTTACTTTTTCTATTAAGCGTATGTCCTGTTCCTTAGTTGTCGCCACTTTTCCTCCTTAAATAGTGGGCAAGAAAGAGGCCCAGTGCCCCACAAATTAAAACCGTTCCCCACACTAAGAGATCAGTGGTGTCCTCGGTTAGGTTTAAGGATGTAAAAGTGGTAGCGATGATGAGTCCAAACCCCAAGGCCCCCAAAATACAGCCTATGTCTATATACTGCAGCTTTTTTGAAGGGGTTTGGGCTACCAATCCTTTTTCAATCATTGCCTTTTTTATAAGATAGGTATATTTTGCAATGATAAATACCACGGCCACTACTCCTGCCATTAAAACAATTGCGCCAAGCGCTTCCTGATAATTTTCCATAATTTGTTGACTTTTAAAATAAATATAAAAACTTTAAACCATTGGGTTTCGACAGACATCAAAATTGGGGACCAAAAACTTCGGAAAGCGCCACCAAAAATTCTTTCATTTTATTGCTATTTGTAAATACCACGATACCGTATTTACGTTCCGGCACAAACATGGCATAGGCCTGAAAATCGTGATTGTTGCCTGTGTGCATATGCATGGTGTATTCTGGCGTGCGCTTTTGTGCAAAACCTAGGCCCCAACCTGTTTGCCCTATTTCCTGCTTGAGTGGGTTATCTTCCTTGAATGAAATTTGCTCGGCCCACATGGTATTAAATGTTTTGGGTTGCAGGCCTTCCTCATTCAGCATAGCAAGTATAAACTTGGCATATTCGCCAGCTTCGCTATGTATGCTGGAATAAGCATTAAAGGTAGAGCCATCCCAATACCCTGGTCGCGGACGGCTGGCAGTGGGCCTATTTTCGGTGTCATGGCCAAAGACCTTGTGCTTTTCGAGATAATCGTCCCATACAAAAGTGGTATGTACCATCTTCAGGGGAATAGTTACCTCCCTTTGGAAAATCTGGTTAAGATCAGCCTTCCATCCTACTCCATTTAGAGTAGCAATTACGGCCGCCAAGTACTGATAGGCCTCCCCCGAATACATAAAATCGGTACCGGGCTTAAAGGCCAGTTTTATTTTTTGGTTATTGGCGTGGTTAGGAAAACCGGTTTGATGTGAGAGAACCATACGGGCGGTAATCAGTTTATAATCTTCCTGCGATTCGGGCGCAATTCCGGGATGCGGTAGGTATTGGTATAGCGGTTTGTCCAACTCCAAAACCCCTTTTTCCGTCATTCTCAGTACAAAATAGGCGAAGATAGGTTTTGAGAGGGAGGCACCCTCAAACATACTCTGCTTGGTGATGGGTTCCTGGGTTTCTTGATTCGCGACACCAAAGACCTCCTGGTATACAATTTCGTTGTTGTTTATAAAGGCAATGGAAAGGCCCGGGATGTTTTCGGCATCCATTATTCTTTCGATTTCCGAAGTAAGTTTATTGCTCGTAAAAGAAGTGCCATCCAAGGCCATAATGCCTTTTTCCTGTGAAAGCGCATTGGCGGTTATAAGCGTAAAGGCAAGGGCCAATATAAGTTTGTAAAGGGGTAAGTTCTTTATAATATTCATCTGTTTCAATTTAAAATAGTTAATGTTGGGTGAATTCACAGGTATAGGACAAGGTGGATCCGGAAAAGGTTACAGGGAAGAGGATTTTTTTAATTATCGATAGTAGGATACCGGAGTTAGGGATTAGAAAGGGGTTAACGATATTCCTTTTTCCAGCAATGGGAGTGTCCTTTTGAGGGTGTCATCACAGAAATGTTAAAAAAACCATTCCATGGATAGAAGACCATAGCCGCTGTCTTCTACCACAAAGAATAATAAAAAAAATTACTCTACTTAAATAACTCTTTCCCCTATGAAATTTAGCCCCTTAAATAAAAAGCCCTTAAAGTTAAAGGGTTTCCTTCCCATTACTTGGGAAAGGGAATGAATGAATATGCAATAATCCAAGAATCTAATAAGCTTAAAAGTATATAGCTTTACCTATGGTACCAAAATAAAATGAAAAGCTCCCAAATATAAATTCCCGGGAGCTCCTTCACCACATCATTAAATTTTAATGCCTATTGTTTCACGATTTTTTTAAAGAATAATTTTCTGTTGCTATCCAATACGCGCACCAAATAAGTGCCCACAGCCAAGTTTGAAATATCTACCCTGGAAGTATCTTCCCTATCCAATACCTTGGCACCCAATAGCGTATAAAGGGTTACTCGGTTCACCCTTGAGTTTTTTAGACTGATATTCAATACCTCAGAGGCAGGGTTGGGATAAATGGCTATTTCCTTATCGCCATTTCCAAAATCTGGGATTCCGGCAACATTCAAATCTACTGTATATTCTACCAGGCCAAGGTCAAAGGAACCGATGAAGGCCGTCACGGAATTTTCGCCAAACAGATAGGAGGAGGAACCCGAGCCTATACCCAACAATTGTTCATTATTGATGGACGCCCACGTTTCTCCTCCATCGGTAGAGTAATGGAGTGTAAATTCAGAGAATTCCGAACTGTATGTGGAAGCCATCATCGCCCCTTCCGTTTCGGTTGAAAAGGCTACATTAAAAACCAGAGAAGTGGTTTTTCGCATCCAGTTTTCACCTCCATCCTCTGACATAAAAATGCCTTTTGAGCTTGCCAAGGCCATTCGGTTATTATCCAAGGCATCTCTTTGCAGGTCAAAAATGAGGTCATTGGCACCCATAACCTCTAGCCCACTGCTATTGTTGGTCCAAGTGGCGCCACCATCCATCGAGGAATACACTTCTATACCAACCGGCATTATAATTTTTCCTGTAGTATCAATAAGTATTTCATGGATGTAATCAAGACTGGGTAAAGTGATATCGGTTACCGAAATATTGTTAATGTCGCTAAAATCTATTCTCTTTAACTGGGTTTCACTCGGTTCGAAGCCTCCGAAGGCTGCCAAAATGGTCTGGGGAGCATTTGGGAAGGTTGCTACGGCAGTCAGTCTATTGGCGAAAATCATCAACAATTCGCTTTCGGTAGCACCATTATCGTTGCTCATTCTAAGGCTGGACCCCATAAAACTGGAGGAAAAAGTGTAAACACGATTTGGCGTAATCTTATCTGCATATTGCGTTTGGCCAGGAGTGTTTGAGAAAATATTCAAGGGTACAATATCATAAGGCGTATCGGTACCGGTATTAAGGTCGCGATGCACGTAGCCGAATTGAACGCCGTAATATAGATTGGCATTCGCACCATTTAAATACATATCTATATTTCCCGTACTAACAAAATAGGGGCTTTTGGACCAACTCAGGGTTTCGCCGCCATCGGAAGAAAATAAGGGAACATAGTTGGCACTGATAAAAATTTCCTCAGAATTTTGCGGATTGTAACTCGCCTGCAGCCCATAATAGTAACTCTGCGGGTCATCATCCGGATAAACAAAGTTCTCCCAAGTATTGCCTCCATCTTCCGAAATTGCAATTTCATTTTCTTCCAATACTATGATTTGTGAGGGGTTGTTCTCATTAAAACTTATTACGTTGATGCAATCCAAAATTCCAGCTGTCCAAGTGATAGGAACAATATTAAAATTTTCGCCCCCATCAATGGATTTATACAGGTTTTCAACGGTACCTCCAAAACTGATGCCCGTACCCATCAGAACATGTTGATGGTTTGCCGGGTCAAAACTTATGGGATCCAAAATGATTCCAGGAAGTTTCTCTTCCCATGTCTGCCCCGCATCCTCAGACACAAAGAGACCCCCGTCCACCCCGGTACTGCCATTGCCCCGGGTGAGAAAAATTTTATCGGGATTGTTTGGGCTTATGGCTACGTCGTTTAAGAATACGGTGTCATGGTCATTGGTGTAGTAGATCATATTCCAATTATTGCCTCCATCGGCCGTGTAAAAAGTCTTCCCCTCAGTACTCATTCCTACTGGAAAGTTGGTATCGACCAATAAGATATCGGTATCGCCGTCGTAAAAATCGTATGAAGTAACATAGGCGCTATCCATCCGGTTTGGCAATGGGAAGGATTTTACAATGGCCGCGGTGGCAATATCGTATATTCTTATTTCATTTAAACTGCTATTCGGCAAATATGCCGAAAAGGTGAGGGCCGTACCATCTGGCGAGAGTTTTAAATCGCGGATGCTCGCTCCCTGTCCAATGAAAAGGGAATATAAAATATCCCAGCTGGCGCCATTATCCTCAGAAACTACTATGTGGTTTCCAAGAGTTACGGCATACACCTTATTGGGCACGTTGGCATCATAGGTAACATCAAACAGCCGCCCGAAATCATCCGAACCCGTCACCTCAAACTGGGCGTATACGGCAGATTGAAAAATAAATATTACAACAAAGAGAAGGGTAAATTTTTTCATATTTAAAAATTTTTAGTGGAACCCAATATTCAGGAATTATCTTCAATAGCCCTAAAAATTCATCCTAATTAGTGCGACGGCTTTTGGAAAAAGCGTGACATCCCCTATTAAAGTGCTGTAATATAAGGATATAAGGCAGCGCTATCTTCCAGTCCAATTTTATTGCTAATTCGCTCTTTCCGCTTGCGGGTGGCCTCGACGGTTATATTAAAGAGGGAGGCTATTTCCTTGGTAGTAAGATCCATATATAGATAACTTAGATATCGAATATCATTGGCCGTCAATTCGGGGTGGTTATTGCGAAGCTTTGTAAGCCACCCATGGTTCACCTCTTCAAAATGGGTGAGAAAGCTTGCCCATTCCGAGTCGTTTTTGAGCAGTTTTTTAAGTTCCTTTATTTTAGTGGATAAAAATGCATTGCGCGCAACTTCAGATTGGTGGGTCAAGCTGTTGATAACCTCCTTTATCAATTCATTGCGCCCCGAAATTTGAAGGGCCTTTGCCGCTAACTTCCTATTTCTATTTTCTATTTCATTCTTTAGGCGTTCCTGCTCCAGCATAGCTACCGCCTCCTTGGCGTGCAATTGTTTTTCGAGCAGGAGGTTGTCACTTTCTTTTTTCTGAAGTTCCAATTCTATAAATTCCCTATTCTGTTGATGCAATCTTTTTCGCTGCTTATTTTTTATATAGCTGTTGTACAAGGCCCAGGCAATTAGCAAAATACACAAAAAGGAAATGCCCAAAAGGCTGTATAGGGTTGTGCGTTCCTTTTGCCGCAGTTCCCTGCTCTGTTGCAATTCTCTTCTATAATCGGCAATTTCAAACTTTACCCGGTTGGTTTCAAACAATCGGCCATTTTTCAGTTGGTTTAGCGATTCGGTGAGGGAAATAATGGAATCCTTTGCTGTTAGGGCCTTATCGTATGCTCCATTTTTAATATATACCTCAGCCAATTGCCCATAAGCGCTTATTTGATGTTCAGGATTTACAGCAGCCTTTTGGGCAGCCTGTGCATATTCAATGGCCTGACTTATGTCTCCCATATCTGCCGCAATATTGGAAAGCAATACCAATATGGAAATCAGCTCTTCACTAAAGGCAATGGCATCCAATTCTGGCAGTATTTTTTCTGCCAGGGCTTTTGCAGCGGGGAGCTCTCCCCGTTTGTAATGGTTCTCGGCCAAGGCTATTTCTACCAAAATAGCCAGGGAAGGCTCCTTTTTCAGCATTTCCTTTGCCTCTGCCAAATAGGTAGCGGCCTGCTCTATTTTATCCTGTTGATTGGATACAATCCCAAGATTCACGGCATATAACCCAATTTTCACTTTTTCCTTATGCGCTTTGGCCAATACATAGGCCTTGGAGAAATACTCTTCTGCCTTTTGGAAGTCGCCTTCCTTACTATAGAGAATTGCAATGTTGTTAAGCACAATCATCTCTTCATTTCCATCCAAGTATTTTAAGGCTATGGTATATGCCTCCAGATAGTTGTCCAGCGCCTCCCCGTAATCCAACATGGAATAATAATTGGCCCCTATGTTGTTGATGGCCAAAAACTGCTGCTTATGCCATTGGTTTTCTTCGGCAACCGTGCGTACTTTGGTCAATAATTCCAATGATCGGGAATATTCCTTATTACTTCTCGCATTTATTCCCTGCAGCAAAAGACTGTCCAATTCTGCTGTACTCTGGGCCAGCAAAAAAGGGCCGAAAAGGAGAAATAAGAATATAGAGATTACTTTCATAAACCTAAAAAGGTTGTGAAGTTAACTTATATCCGAAAAAAGACATAATTATTGAATGGGAATTAGCAAAAAAACGATGCCGAAGTATGGAATGTGGTTCCGGATTGTTTCCTTTTTTTCCAGGTAAAAAAGTGGTAATATTTGCTACATACAGTTGCTCATAATCCAATTAAGGACAACTGGCCCTCCTTAGATGAAATGAAAATGCGCCAATAAAGGATGGAAAACAAAACCCCTCAAGAAAAATCTTAAGGGGTAACAATCCTAGGAAAAAATTTCAATTTATTCTACAACAATCTTTTTCACTACCGTTTGACCGTTGTCCATTCCAATGTTCAAGAAATAGATTCCTCGTGCATATTGGGAAAGATCAAGTGTATGCTGCGTTGCGGCTATAACCTTTTTTTCCATAAGTACAGCTCCCAATTGGTTTACAAGGCTTAGGTTATTTATAGTACCACTTGCTTCTATAGTCAAGTTCCTACTGGTTGGGACGGGATATATGCGGAATTCCGTATTGTCCTGAAAGTCATTAAGGGCCAATAAGGGGTTTTTAAAAATATATGCGGAGCCTGCACGATCCACAGGGTCTCCTCCATTTGCATCCTCATCTTCCCACGGCGCGCCTACAATCAATTGATTTGAATCCATCTCGATATTCCATCCATAAAAATCCTCTGGGGCGAGGTCTAGACTTTCCACCTTTTGAATTTCGGTAAATGAACCCCCAACCCTTTCATATACATAAACCTCTCCTTTTTCCACACCATAAGGGTGAGGAGCGCTAACAATTAGATGATTGTCCTGAAGCAAACAATTCCACCCAAAATTAGCCTCAATGGAGGGCGTAGAAGCGGTGATTTTCTGGGTCTCTATCCAGTTGCCCGACCCGTCATCCTCAAAAATATAGGTTGCGCCCGCGCCCCCGGCGTGCCCGTAGGCACCTATGGCGATACTTGAATTGGATATAGCTACCGAAGTGCCGAAATAAGCTTGCCCCATGGCGTCAGAGGCAGTTATTCGCTGCTGGTGCTCCCACACCCCACTGCTATTCCTCACGTATATATGGGCTGCTCCCTTGGTATTGTCTTCCTCACTGGCGCCTATCACCATATAATCCCCATCGAGGGATACCCCTATTCCAAAAATATCATTTTGCTGTGGATTTGGACTCAATATTTTCTGGACCTCGCTCCAATTTCCGCCAGATTTTTCAAATACATACACGCTACCTGTCCATGAGGTTTCTCCTGGCGCCCCTACTACAATGGTAGCACCCTCCATATCGAGCGAAGTAGGGTTCATACCCATCTTTGCATCTGCGCTAAAATCGCTGGCTATAAGTTTAGTGTCATATTCCCAGGAAGAGCCATTGCGTTGATAAACATATAAGGCCCCAGCCCGTTCCAAGCCGCCAACGTCCGCCCTGCCCGCGGCAATAACCATAAGATCGTCGGTCAGTTTCGCCCCTCCTCCGTATTCGGCCCCCATATTGGGATCCGGGGCAGTAAAACTTTGAAGGTAGGACCATTCGCCATTTGTATCTTTTTGATAGATATATGCCGCCCCCGAAGCAACATTCTCCCTGGACGTTCCAACTACAGCATAACTGTCGAGGATAGCCACCGAAGTGCCGTATTCTGCACGCGACTCACGATTTTCACTTACTATTTTAGCTTCTTGCGTAAATTGGGCAAAGCCTACGTTTCCCATACACATCAATACAATGATGGTTAAGGGAATGGATTTGATTAAATCTTTCATATGTTCTTATTTTTAGGTTCTTATTTTTTTAATAATCGCTTGAAAAATGTCTGCTTGGCGGTCTCTATTTTTATTAAATGAACACCACTAGTCAATGAGGAGATGTCAATTTGTTCCATATTCTCCGATACTTGAATTACTAGCTGTCCTTTGATGGTATAAATTTTCACATCCTCTATTTGTAGGTCTGCAGCGCTAATCCATAAGTTAGTGCTGACAGGGTTTGGGTAGATTGCAATAGCATCCTTTAATTGGGATTGGGCCACATCAAGGGTGCTCAAATCAATATTGTAGCGCACCAACCCCGTATCAAAAGTTCCATAAAACACATCGGCATTATCTTCATAAAAACGTACTATGGAACTACTTGAATTGATATACTCCAACGCCTCCCCGGAAATAACTTCCCAGTTTTGACCCGCATCGGTTGAATAAATAATTCTAGAATTGGCCCGCGGATATAAAAAGCCATCGGAGTAATGGTTACGAGCTACTATATGACCCGAAGTAATATTGGAAAAATCTACTTTGTCCACAAACTCCTCAAAAGTCCGCATCCAATTTTGTCCTTTATTTGTTGAAAGATAAATCCCCTTGGTGGTAGCTAAGAGATATTCGTTTGGGTCTAACGGATTTCTTTTGGCATCTAAAATCATATCCTGCCCCTCAACCAAGGTTTCCAGGCCGGAGGAGGTGTTTTCCCACGTAGCCCCTCCATCCGTAGAACTATAGACCGCGGTTCCTTGGGTAATGGTTATCCTATCCGAATCCATTGGATCAATTATGATTCCATATAACAGATTGGTTGACGGCAGGTTTACTTCGGTTATAATCGGCATGGAAACATCCGTAACGTCCACTTTATAGGCCATTTCTCCAAATGAAAACCAAATTAGGTCGGTATTGCTAGGATCGGTAGCCAGAGTATAAATGTTCAAGAACATCATACTACTGTAAAGGGATATATAATTGGCGCCATGGTCCGTACTCATTTCCAATACTGAATTCATTCCAAAGCGACTGCTGTTAAAGATTCTTCCTTCCACTTCCACATCGGCATACGGGAAGGTGGTTGCCCCAAAGGTATTGTTGAGGGGCCGCATGCGGTATCCAGTTTCGGAGTTGCTATCCAAGTCCTTATGGATAAACCCATTTCTGAGACCATAGTACAAATGATTTCCACCCGACTCAAAATGGGCGTCAATCCTACCCGTACTATTTACAAAACGATTGGAAAGTTTAGAAAGGGTAATACCCCCATCCAGCGAACGGAAGGGGTAAAAATCGGTTGTTATTATTACATCGTTGGCCTCAAAAGGATTGAAGGAAACAGACAATCCATAATAGTAATTCTCAGGATCGATAGCAGTATAAACTTGATGCTCCCAGGTAAGGCCATCGTCCTGCGTTACAATTATTTCATTTTCTTCCAATACCACAATATTGGCAGGGTTTGTAGGATTAAATTTAATAAAATTAATGTTGTCGTTGGACATACTAGTATAGGTTAACGGGACCACATTCCAAGTGTCGCCACCATCTTGTGAGCGATAAAGATTCTCCTGGTGGGTACCATAGCCATAAAAAGTCCCTAAAAGAATATCATTGCTGTTGTCTGGGTTGAATGCTATAGCACTATAGGTATTTCCTGGAATTTTTTCGTCCCAGGTGGTACCGCCATCCTCACTGACAAACAGACCCCCCATGTCGCTCCCCGGCGAAACCCCTCTCATAAGAAATAGTTTGTCAGGGTTATTGGGAGAAATAGCTACATTGTTTATTGATATATCCCTGTAATCGGGACTAAAATAAATACTTCTCCAAGTGGCGCCGCCATCGAGAGTTAAAAACACTTCATTCGTAAACCCGAAATTTATAGTATAAGTAGTATGCAGAAGAGCAATATCGTTGTTAGGACTATAGATATCGTAACTCGCAATTAAAATATCGGATTCCTGTGGATTGGGAACATTATATTCCTTTTGCACCGTTCCATCGGTAAGGTTCAATACTACAACTTTATTATAGGCCGTACCTTCAGCCTTTACTATAAAACTCAGGCTTGCTGAGTTATTGATAAGACGAAGGTCCCTTAAGGTGCAATACTGCACCATAGGATCGCTATAAAGAATCTGCCAAGTATCGCCACTATCGCTCGATTTAACAATATGGTTTCCCACTGTTCTGGCATATAGGGTGTTTTCCTGATTTGAATCAAATAAAATGTCGTAAAGCTGTCCGTAATCGTCATGGGCCTCAAAACTAAGCTGCGCCATAGCCGAAGGTCCTACTGCAATAAGAAGGAACACAAAAAGAATAATGGTCTTTTTCATAAAAATGTATTTTGGTTATACCCGTAAAAATAGAAAGTTGCGAGAAGGACAGGCAGGAAACAGGCGTGACATTTTGTGACAGGGACCGTATAAATTTGTGACAGCCCCCTAGATTGTGGTAATATAAACGGCTAATGACTTCCCGTCACCAAGGTCAAGCTTTTTGGAAATTCGCTCCTTTCTTTTTCTACAGGATTGGGGCGTAATGTTTAAAAGAGATGCTATTTCATTATTTCCCAAATTCATGTAGAGATACATTATAAACCGCACATCCTGTTGGGTGAGGTTGGGATGCAAGGCCAAAAGCCGAGTAGAAAATCCAGGATTTACCTCTTCAAAATGACTGAAAAAACTGTCGAATTGGGGATTGTTTTTAAGATGTTTGCTCAGGGCCTTTAGCTGCGAGAGCAATTCGGGTTGTGCCTTTACCTGTGCATTGGCGGAGAGGGTTTCTACAATTTCCTCAATCAATTCGTTGCGGCTGGAAAGATAGACCGCCTTTGAAGTAAGCTTTCTGTTTTTTAAGTCCAATTCATTTTTTAATCGCTGCTGCTCCAGTTTTATCCCGATTTCCCGCTCCCGTATTTGCTTTTCCGCCAGCAGACGTTTCGACTTTTCCTGCTCCAGTTCAAGTTCGGTAATTTTTTTTCTTTGCTTTTGTTTTGTAATATGGTTTCGAAATATCCAAAGGGCCAAAACAAAAAGCAGAAGTCCGAAAACCACAACGCTGTAGAAAAAGCGCCTTTCCTTTTGCAAAAGCAGTTGGCTTTCACTTAATTGATGGGCGTAATTCTGAATTTCAAACTTTATTTTATTGTTTTCATAGAGCGTAATGTTGCGTATTTTCTGCAGTGTGTCTCGGGCCATAATAACACTGTCCTTATAACGTAAAGCACTGTCATAGTCCCGTAACGATATATAGGCCTTGGAAAGCGCCTCATAGACATCTTCCCTATTTTCCAACGATTTGGAGGCAGCCCTTGCTCGCCTTGCATATTGTAGGGCAAGTTGATAATTTTGTTGCCTCTCATAAATTTGGGCGATAAGTAGGAGAACGAATACCCTATTATCGGCGTGGGCATCACCCACCAACTGGGGGAGGAGGGTTAATGCCCTTTCCCGAGCCTGGTCGTAATTCGATTTTATAAAAAGATTTTCCGCCAAGGCCATTTTGGCCATAATTTCTATTTCGGGCTGGTCCCTAACCAGAGGAAGGGCTTCCTGAATATATCTACTCGCATCCTCCGCCTTATTCATTTTATTGGAAACCAGCGCGAGATTTATGGCGTAATACCCATGCTTATTGCTGTTTATATCAGTGCTACTAAGCTCATATGCCTTTAAAAAATAATCTCTAGCCTTGGGCAAGTTTGACTCTTGAAAATAGAGAATGCCAATATTATTCAAGACAGTTAATTCGTCTTTAGTTTGGAGATGTTCTATAGCTATTTCATATGCTTTTAAATAGAATTCAAGGGCCTCTCCAAAATCGGACATAAGGTAGTAGTTGGAACCCGTATTGAGAACGGCGCGAAACTCCTGCTGGCTCCAATCATTCTTTTGGGCAATTGCGGTTGCTTCCAACAAAATCTCGAGCGACTGTACATGTTTTTTCTCAAACATAAGCGCAATCCCCTTTTCTATCATTGCATTGCATTCCGATTTACTTTCAACTTGGCCATAGCCAGCAGCACAAAATAAAATGAAAATGAGAAAGCATTTTTTAGTAATATCCATTGGAGAAAGTAACGTTTTTTTTGAGAGGTGAAAATATAAGAATTCCATGACAACAATCCTGTTTAATATCCTAAGTTTCCATAAAAATGAAAGGAAGAGGGAAAGTAGTGCGCAGGTCTTGGAAGCCCTCCAGGAGTGCCCAGCGGCACGGAGGATGCTGTGATCATTAGACTGAATAAATCAGGAACGATTTATATTATTGAATTAATGCAAGGTTTAAGTAAGTGATTATAGCATATTTATTTCCAAGCACTTTTTTATACTATTCACATTTTTATAATAATTTGTGCCCTAATTAATATATGTGATCCACTATTAAAAGTTTCCCCAATGAAGTCGCTACTAATTTTTTTATTTCTAATTATAAATGCACAAGAGGAAACACGACCCGAATGTGATATACTTATACAGCAAGCTATTGAAGCGATGCATCAAAATAAGCATGCCAAATCTCTGGAAATACTTACCAAGGTTCAGAAAATCGCCCAGGAAAAAAGTTGGCACAAAGAATTATTCTTGACGTTAAACAATATTGGAGCAAACTACTATAAACTTTCCGACTATGGGGAAGCCCTTGAAAATTACCTTCTGGCCTATGATATTGCCCTTACTTATTTGGATACAACCCAGGAAATGGTCGTTCTCAATAATATTGGGATTCTCTTCTATCAAGAAAACAATCTTGCAGAGGCAGAAAAGTATTTTTTAAAAGCTTATACCCTTGCCCATAAAAACACCGACAGTTTTAAGATGGGTCTTTATGCCGTCAATTTAGGACTGGCACTCAATAGCGCAGGCCGACTCGAGGATGCAAGGGCGTATTTGCAGAAGGCGCTGCCGCTTCTTCAAAACCATCAAAATGTATTATTGCAGGGGCGATATGCATTGGCCGAAAATTATTATTTAAGTGATGAACACAAAAACGCTAAGGAAGAATTATTGCGTTTAATACCTGAGTTGACCACTTTGGAATTTATAGAACAAAAAGCATCCGGACTGCTTTTACTATCCAAAATAGCGTTAAGCGAAGCAAATATAAAAAAAGCAGAAGAGTTTGCCGCCTTGGCCCAAAATCCCCATAATAGCTTGGACACGCAAATAAATATATTCCAACATCTTTCAAATCTTAATTATAGGGAAAAAAAGTACGAATTGGCCAGTAAATACAAAGATACGGTCATAATTCTCAAGGATAGTCTATACCATCTAAAGAGCAGTAGCCAGTTTGAGGCAAACCGTGTAAAGTTCGCCATGAGGAATTATGAAATTGAAATGATAGAGAAAACCAAAAATTATGAAGCAGAACGTAAAATGCTCTATGCTTCATTCAGTGCAATTGTATTTATAATTCTAGTGATTGTTTGGACCTGGAGAAATGCCCACATTAGAGATAAGCAAAAAAAGATAATTGCTGAAAGAAATCAAAAAATTAAAATGCTGGAACTGGAAAGTGAACTGGAAGCAAAAAACAGGACATTGGCGGTTAAGGCATTAAATATGTCCAATAGAAATGAAGTATTGCAGGAAGTGGTACAGAACATCAAAGAGCAAGTAGATTTATCAAACAAACCTGAAGTCAGGAAGTATGTGGCCATTTTAAACAAACAAATCAAAAAGGATAAAACCAAAGATGATTTTCTTATACATTTTGAAGAAACCAATCACGGTTTTTTGAGCTCGCTGCGGGAAAAACACCAAAATCTCAATGTGAATGATATACGTTTTTTATCCTATTTGTACATGAATCTATCCATCAAGGAAATTTCATCGCTGTTGAATATTACCCCAGATGCCTGCAGAAAAAGAAAAGAGCGTATCGCAAAAAAAATGGGACTTCAAGAAACGGCCGAACTATTTCCGTATCTCTCCCATATCTAAATATCTGGTTGTCCCATTATTTATTTTCCCATGTCCTATTAATTCGTGTGATCTTCTATGTGAAATTCAATTTGATTTTACACTTTAGCGCTGCAATTAATTTTATAACCAGTAAACCATGAAAAATCTTTTTACTCTCTTTTTAGTTTTACCGCTGTTTTTTAATACCACTATCCCCTTGTATGCCCAATTGGATTTTGTGGGGTCTGAAGATTATGGTAGGATATTTAATATTACGTACCATCCTACTGTGGAAAATAGACTATTTGCCACTTCTATGAATAACCACATTTTACGGTCGGAAGATAACGGAGAGACTTGGCATGTATTATTCTCGATGCGATATCAGGACGCCAATGAATTTCAAAACCTGAGAATGACAAATAATAATATGGCATTGAGTTTCGTAAAATACAATCGCGACTCGGCTGACAACAGTATCCTCATTTTAGATCTGAGCACAAATGCTATAATCAAAGAAATAGAAATTCCCAATAGTGCCAATGTAAAATATATCCAGTCATACGCTATCTATCCCCAAAATTCCGACATTATATTAATGAATGCCGTTCTTGAATTTGGCACCGATGAAATAACCTATTATACTACGGATGGTGGCCAAACCTGGGATCAAGTTTATTCTAAAAGTGACTATGATGGGGTCTCTCTAAATAATATTGCAATTAATCCACAGAATCCCCAACATCTTATATTAACCAGAGGGTTTGGGCCAAATGGTGTAGAAGGGGGTTTATTGACTTCCACAGATGCCGGTCAAACTTGGAACCTGAAGTTGGAAAATATTATTTTACACCCCATAGCTTTCAACCCCTTCAATATTGACGAAATATATGTAGCCACAGGAATAAGCTTCGGCAACAGCCCAGAAAACCTTTATCGTTCATACGACGGGGGAGAAACCTGGAATGCGATTCCTTTAACCTGGACGGAAGGAAGCTTAAACAATATCAATGTAATAGCGTTTAATCCTATTACAGAAGGTCATATCATTGTACTGGAAGAGAATGAAATAGTTGTTTCGAATGATAACGGAACAAGTTGGGAACATTATGTTTACGAGCCCATCGATGTTCATACTTACTATTCAGGATGGAATCTTTCCTTTAATCCATTTAATGAGGAGGAAGTTTTTATCAATAGTGATTACTTTCCAATGTTTTCTGAAGATGGTGGTGCTACTATAACGTGGAAAAAAAATAAGTATTTTAGATCAACCGGCTCAATAGGTCTATTTGCGCAGAGCGATATGCACTTATATTACGGAGTGCAATATGGTTTTGTACATCGGAATCTCGCCACCCAGACCGAAGAAGCATTTGATCTTGTTCCCTTGGATGCCTATACCCAAGGCGATGCCCCTGCTTTGTTTGTAGATACGACCACTGAGGGGCGAGTCTTTACTTTTAGTAGCGGTTGGTTTGGAGCAGACCTAGAAGTTAGTAATGACCATGGACAAAATAAATTTCAAATCTACAATACTTATATGAACTATGTGGATGCCTTAAAAGTGGATCCACATACCCCAAATGAAGTTTGGTATTCCCTATCCAATAATATGGGAGAAATTGAATTTTGGAAAGCCGATATAAGCGATCCAAACAATATTACCAATACTGCCATCACAGTTCCAGAAACGGGTTTGATAAAAGGTATATATTTTTATGAAAATGATGTGGATAAGGCACTAATCTCCATAGGAACAAATATTTATAAAACTGAAGACGGGGGGCTAAGTTGGGCAAATTCCAGCACGGGCTTGGAAGAACTGCTCCCCGGAACTGATTTAATTATCCATCTGGCTTCAAATCCTTTAAACGAAGACCAAGTAACACTTTCTACCAATCGAGGCATCTTCACATCCTTAAATGGGGGAGCAACCTGGTCTAAAATTTATGATGGCCTGGTCCATAGAACATTCCATTCAGAGTTTGTGGATGCGCATCTAGTGGGAATTGTATTTGATTCTGACGTTTCACAATTTACGATTGTTTATTCTCTGGATGGGGGACAAACATGGGAGGCTATTGCAAATGAAGAACTCTTACAGATTACCGCTGTTGACGCCACCGTAAAATTCGAGGAAGAAAGTGCCGAGGTTTACATAGGGAGCATAGATCTGGGATTAATAAAATATACCATCGACTTGCAGGCTTTGGGTATGGGCAATAATCCCGCTGAGAAAACCACCGTGCAAGTTTATCCAAACCCTGTAACCCATACGCTTAATTTAAGAAATAAAAAGACTATAAAAGACGTAAGAATATACAGTACGGGTGGGCAACAACTCTTGAGTAAAAATATCAATGCTTTACAAACACAGCTAGACCTTTCCTTCCTAAAGAATGGGATATACATACTTCAAGTGGAAGACAATATGGAAACCCACACAATTAAAATTATAAAAGAGTAGTTTTGTCGGTTTTAGATAGTTGCGTAACAGCTACAAAGTCTAGGATTTTTTATAATTCTTTTATATCTTAAGAAATGAGGATGAAATAGCTAGCAGGATTTTGGGCTTGGAAGGTTTAAAAAAATTGGCTCTAGGTTGATGAATTTAAACCCTCCCCAAGCCCAATCTCTATACAAAATGTTTAAGTTTTTCATTTATTAACCTTACCTGGTTTTCTAATATTCTTACTCATTCTGCCCTATACGTTTCGGTTGAAAATCTTATAGGACAAAACCCAGCAGATATTCAAATTGCCAAATATTATCAGCAACCTAAGCCATATTCGCTACCACTTCATAATAAGCCTCACTAAGCAATCTGACGGCAGTATCCATTTCCTGGGGGTTTAAATGGGCAAATCCCAATCGCAATGCCGTTAAATTGCGCTTTTGATAAAGACAAAGGCTTGGAAGCACCAATCCCTTTTTCCTTGCTTCCCTTTGTAAATCCTTCAGTGGGAAGAAGTTGGGGAACTGAACCCAAAATGCCAACCCGGTGGGGGCAATTGTTAAAGCAATCCGGTGTTTAAAATACCTGTTCAGCAATTGTGCAAACAGTTCCTTTCTTTCCGCAATTATTTTTTTGGACTTTCTTTGATATCGATGGATGTCGCCTTGATGAATAATATCTCCCAAGGCCTTTTCCATTATCAGATCCGGTTTTCCGAAGACATTTAAATATTTGGCTCCCTCCCGCAACAAATCCGGCGGCGCAATTATAAAATTCATTTGAAAACCGGGGTGTAGAAAACTTCCGAAACCACCCAGATAAATCACACGATGGCCCGCATTTAAACTGAATAAGGATTCCTTTTTATGCTTATCCAGGGAAAACTCAAAATCAGTATCATTTTCAATCACAATAAAATTATATCGTTCTGCCAGAGCCACCAACTTCTTTTTTCGAGCTTCAGATAAACTGACGGTCGTGGGATATTGGCATCTTGAATTTATATAAACCAACCGTATCTCCCCGGGCTTATAATTATTTTGAATATAATCTATGTCCATTCCCTCTGCGTCCACGGGGATGGTCTTCATCTTGGCACCGGCCTGGTTAAAGATCATGTTCGGGAGGAAATAGCTAAGTTCTTCTACCAAGACGATGTCGCCAGGATTTATCAGTAACCGTGATAAAATGGACAGTGCCCGTTCTATACCCGCTATGGGCAACAAAAAATTTCTGGAAAGGTGAAATTTTCTGGTCAGGTTTAGATAATTGCTCAATTGATCCCTAAAATAGGAAGTGTCGCCCTGTGTACTCGACGCTAGGCCCCCTCCATTTTTCCGCTTTAATACCGAGGCATAAAAACGAACCAATTCCTCAGCCTTTATCACGCGATAATCCGGGGTTCCGGCCGTAAAAGAATAGGCTTCCAGATTGTTCTCCAATGGAGTGTCCAAAATAAAATCCTTCCGGAAATCATACATAGCTTGCAGCGGAGGACGCTTAGCTGCCCTCACGTTTTGGGTGGCGGCCAGCGCCTCAGGATTATTTACAAAGGTACCAATGCCGGGAATCGTCTTTATCCACCCTTGCTCCTGCAGTTCCCATAAGGCCGCTACAATGGTTTTTCGGTGCACCTGTAGTTCTTCCGCTATTTTTCTACTGCCCGGAAGCCGGTCGTTGTTTTCAAGAATATTGCTTTTTACCGCATGGATAAACTGATAAACAAACTGCATATAGACCGGCTCCTTTTTTAGGCGATCTATTTTAATTAAGGATTCAAAATGTACTTTAACCGGACTACCCATTATTTCAATTGCGGACTACCAAAATTAATACTTTAATCCAAACCTTTGCGCCCAAATTTAGATTGGCAACGTTTTAAAAATTTGTTTATGAAAAAAAGAACAACCGTCTTCGCTCTCCTAACTACAGTGTCTATAACCGCATGGGCACAACAGCAGGACACCCTTACGGAACCAAGTGTACCGCGCAGCGAGTTGGAGGAAATCGTTATTCAGTGCAACCGGCTGGAGACCCCATTCAATAAAGTTACCCGGGACATTCAGCTTATCACCCAAAAGCAGCTTGAGGCCCTTCCCGCCAAATCGCTCAACGAGGTTTTGTCCTATATAAGCGGGGTGGATATCCGACAGCGGGGACCATTTGGAGCGCAGGCAGACATTTCTATCGACGGGGGAACTTCCGAGCAAACCTTAGTGCTTATTAACGGGGTAAAGATGCTTGACGCCCAGTCTGCACATAATATGATGAACATCCCCTTGCCCTTAAGCGCCATAGACCATATTGAAGTGCTAAGAGGTGCCGCAGCCCGGGTGTATGGAATCAATGCACTTACTGGGGCTATAAATATAGTTACCAAAAAAGAAAGCCATTCCACCCTAATTGCAGATGTTAAAACAGGCAGTTCCTTTAAGAGTAAGGAAGAGGGCGACGGGTCGGGGATTTACGCGGGAGGATCGGTTGAGGCTACGGCAATCCTTGGATCGGAAAAACAAAGCCAGCTTCTGGCACTTAGCCAAAGCAATTATAATGGCCAGCGTTACAATTCGGCTGCCCAGATTACCAAGCTTTTTTATGATGGAAATTATGACTTCAACCATAACAACAGCCTACAGGCTATGGCGGGCTACGCACGTAGCCTATTTGGAGCTAACGGCTTCTACGCCGCACCCCACGATTTGAATTCGGAAGAATTGGTTGAATCCTCAGTATTCTCTCTTTCCTCAAAACACAGCTTCGGCAAGCTTACCATTTCTCCAAGAATAAGTAACCGGTATGGCGAAGACGATTACCGATTTTATAAAGACGATCTGAGCAAAGGCCGATCCCTACATTACACCAACGCGCTGATGCTGGAATTAAATAGTAGGCTTGTTACAAAAATCGGAACCATCGGTTTTGGTGTGGAATCCAGATTGGAAACCATCAATAGTTCGAATATTGGAAAACACAATCGCAACAATCACGGCGCCTATGGGGAATTGAGTAGCCGGCTGGGAGAGAAAATTAGGGGCACAATTGGCCTTTATGCCAATTACAATACAGATTACGGGGTGCAGGTGTACCCCGGAATGGATTTGGCATATCTTCTCAATGCCCATTGGAGCTTTTCTACAAGTATTGGCTCGGGACAGCGGATTCCCTCCTTTACCGATCTATATTTAGAGCAACGCCCCGGGAATGTGGGCAATGAGTTTCTCCAGCCAGAAAACGCCTGGAGCTATGAAGGCAATATCCAGTACAGAAAGGGAAATAGTGGTATTAAAGCAGGTTATTTTTATCGCAGCATTTCCGATTTTATTGATTGGGTAAGGGACAATCCCTCCGACCCTTATTCCCCAACCAATTTCGGAAAAAACAAAGTGCACGGCCTATATGTAAGAGTGCAACAGGAGTTTCAGCTGGACGGCACGCAATCTTTCGGTTATACGGCTAGCTATAATTATTTGCACCCCAGTCTGGAGACCTCAACGCAAACCCAATCCAAATACACCTTAGAATCCTTAAAGCATCAGTTTGTTGCAGGCCTGTATTACCGGAAGCACGATTTGTCATTAAACGTTTTAAATAGGCTGCTTAAGCGTGAACTTGCCAGTGCCTATAACGTATTGGATATTCGTATAAATTACCAATGGCAGGATTTTCTGTTATACTCAGAGATAACCAATCTATTCAACACTTCCTACAATGAAGCGGGGGCCGTACCTATGCCTGCCAGATGGTTTGCAATCGGACTAAAATATGAGTGGACGAATATAAGGATTTGATATATCACAGTTCCTTCGAGAGAGCGGAAGGAAGTGTTGCCTTAGTTTTTCAAAACCCATTCGGGTTGCATTGGCTATCCATCCACCTCGATTATCCGGTTATGGAGGCTGGTCTTTAGGAAGTCGAGAAGTTTGGACTGATTGGATTTCCGCATTCGTATTTCTAGAAAAATTCTATAGTAATCGCCCACCTCCACATTAAACAATTGTTCCAGGGCGGTGGCAAGGTCCTTGATCCCCACATTGCCGTTATTGATTAGGCCCGAGGCCTGCAGGGCATAGACCAGCTCCACCAGATCTACCTTTTGGCCCGTCCATTTTAAAAGACTTTTTTGGACGGCTGCGCAATTCGATTGTATATACCGCTGCGATAAGTATTCAATTAGAGAAGTATGTGCTGTAAATTTGGCCGAGAGATAGTCCTGAGTGGTAGAAAATATGGGGTCGGAACAATAAGGCAAGCTGAGGCTTCCGGTTACGTAGGGACGACCGGGACGGCAAAAATACTCCCTATCCCGATCCTTCCGGCGGCATAGAAGGTATTGATGGAACTCTTTATACTCTATAAATATATGCCGTAGGGATCCTATGTTTTTAACCACATATTTATGTAGTGCTTTTTGGGAATGTTCGGGTTTTTGCATTTCAAATTCAAGGAGTTTGCTAAAAAAAATAAGTTTCCCGAAAACCTTGGGTTTTATTTCCTTAAAAAAACGACATTCCTCAGCGGTGTTTTCAAAACCGTGTTTTACTACTAAAACCCGTAATTCTTGGAGCCTCCTATAGCAAATTTGAAGGCAATCCTGTATGTCCAAAAATGAATAGAGGGGTGCATTTCCCCTTACGGTCAATTCTTTCTCCATAATTTCGACAATATGCAGGTAATACTTCATTTTAGATTTCATAAACCTGAATGGCAAGATTTGGAAAATAAAACTACTTATTATTTCGTGGCAATATTAGGGGCTTGCCTTACCATAAGTAAGGAGAAACCCAACTCGAGTTTGTAGGAATGATAGTAGTATGCAATCAAAAATATTTCTGGTTGTTTCGTCTATTATCCATAACTGCCTATCCTATCAAAAACCAATTAGGTGAAGATACTGTTCCGCTATGGGAAGTGGTGGAAGTAAAACCTCCAGACCAACCTATTGAGCTAGCACATTATCTACACCATTACAACCCACAAGTTTTTCTTGTGGATTTGGAGTTGGACTTAATTCCTGTAGCCGAGACTATTAAAAACAATGTTATGTGGGTTGGGATTACCAACAGTTATCGAAAAGCATATAGGGCCTTAAAAGACGGATTCTTTGATGTACTTATAAAACCACTGCCCATAGCAGCCATTACAACAGTATTGGGCGAAATTAGGCAGAAGTTGCTGGCACAGGACAAACCAATAACTATAAGTTGCCCCAAGGAAATTCGATATTTACGTTCTGGCTCCATTTGGTATATTAAGGCCGACAATAATTATGTAATCGTACATTTAAATGACGGGGAGCAATTTACCGTTTTCAATTCCCTTTCGTATTTTGAGGAGATATTGAGGTTTCCATTTGTGCGTATCCATAAAAGTTATATTGTCAATGCCATCCACATCTACCGAATTCACTACACCAAGAAATTTCTTAAGTTGAAGGGATGCGAGCAATTTATTCCTTACACTACTTCGTATGCACACCAATTGGAAGTTATCCATACCCTAAAGGGCAGTAACATAATTTAATCATACCCTAATAAAGTCGCTTTTCACCCTTGAAATTATACATTTCACAAAGTAAGCCGGCTCCAATAAAAGTAGTTCCAATAGCTCCCTTTATTTTTATGATAAGGAAGTGGCTCTCCTGCCTGAATATCAGGTTTTTCAAGGTGCACCATTGAATATACCCCATCAGGGCGATGGGCAGAACATTTATTCAATACCCTTAAATTTTCTTATCATGAAATTCAAGATTTTAGTACTCACCCTACTTTTAGGGGTAGGCTTGAATGCCTGTACCCCCACCGATCTTGTCCATCAGGTTCAAAACAGCAACCATAGCCCTATGGCTACGGGCGATGATTTAAGCCTAAGACCAGACAACGATAAAGATTGATTAGGTTGCAGTTAAACGAAAAGTCTTTCCTAAAAGGAAAGGCTTTTCTTACATTTGAATAGCTCCAATCTACACCGCCATGAAATCTTTCGTTTTAAAAAACCTACTGCTTTCCGGAAGTTTGTTATGTATTGCTTTTAGTAGCTGCAACGGGAATTTGGATTCCTCCGCTTCAAATATTACAACCATAGATTCGCTCCTTCAGAAAGCGAGAGAAACAAACGTCCCGACAGCAATGCACCAGGCCTATGAAGAAGTAAAAACCTTACAGAACGATAGCGTCAAAATGAACTACTACACACACATAGCATATTTGCTCGCAAATTCAACGGACAGCACCTTTTTTAAGCAAGTAAATGAAGAAGCCCTATTGCTTGCGAGGAAACTGGGCGACACCCTCCATATGGGAGAGGGCTATTGGCATTATGGAATTCATTATATGCAATGGCAGGATTATGGACAGAGCTATCTACATTATGAAAAGGCGCTACAGCATTTTCGGCACAGCAAACCGTATTATGCGGCGAAAATGCTTTATAATATGGCTTTGGTAAAGACCCATATTAAGGATTATACCGGAAGTGAGGTTTTGGTCTATAAGGCCATTTCACAGCTCCTTCCCCTAAAAAAATATAAGCAGCTCTATTTATGCCATAACCTTCTTGGGGCAATCCACGAAAACTTGGACGAATATAATATGGCGCTTGACCACTATAGGCAGGCTATGGTTTATTTGGAGCGCCACGGAGATGGCGGTATTTACCTTTTGGATCTCCAGAACAACTTGGGAGTATTATTCCAAAAAATGGGAAATCAGGAACCGGCCATAGCCTTATTCAACACTGCCTTAAAAGCAGACGAACACTTAAGGGAAGATCCTGCCTTGCATGCCCGCATTATAGACAACAGAGCGTATAGTTATTTTTTAAAAGAAGCAAATTATGATGTGGTTACAGATTACTGCCGCGCCCTTAATTTACGCGACAGCATTAAAAACAGGGCGGGTATTGTTATGAGCCATATTCATTTGGCAGAATACTATCTGCAAGAGGGTGACAGTGCGCAAGCGGTACACCACGCTAGCTGGGCCCTCCAATTGGGACAGGAATTGGAGCTGAACCGGGACGCGCTAACCGCCCTACAACTTCTGGCCAGAGCCGATAGCAAAAAAAGGGAGGACTATTTAAGCCAACATATTGCCTTAAATAAAATCCTTACCCGTGCCGAACGGGTCGTACGCGATAAATTTACCCGTATAGAATACGAAACAGCCAGTTATATAGAGGATAATAAACGCTTGGCACGGGATAAGGCAGTTATTGCCGCCGGTGCAGGAGCCGTGGTGATAATTTTATTGTTGCTCTTTACAAATTTCAGGGCACGCGCTAAAAACAAAGCCCTTGCTTTTGAAAGCGAGCAACAAAAGGCAAATGAAAAAATCTATCTTCTCACCTTAAAGCAGCAAGAAAATCTGGTGAGAGGAAGGCTCGAGGAACGTCGAAGGATTTCGGAAGACCTTCATGACAGCATTTTGGCGCGGCTGTTCGGAATACGGATCAACTGGGCATTTTTAAATATAGATGGCGAGTCAGCTGCCATTATTAAACACCGTGAATATTTAGGGGAACTCCAAAAGATTGAAAAGGAAATACGCGATATATCGCACGACTTGCGCAATGAACTCTATATAAGCGAAAACCAATATATCCAAAATTTAAGGGCCTTGGTAAAAAAATGGGAAAAACAAGGTAAGTTTTCAGCCGAGCTGAAAATTGTGGAAGAAGCTACCTGGCAACGAACCAACGGTTATTTAAAAACCAATATTTACAAAATAATGGAAGAGGCGCTGCACAATATAGTACAGCATGCAAGAGCCAATAAAGTAAAATTGGTACTAAAGGCCAACAAGCAGGTTTTAAGTCTGTATATAGAAGATGATGGTATTGGATATACCAAACGTTTTGCGGAAACCGGCATTGGAATAAAAAACATTAAATCGCGTACCAAAAAAATGGGGGGCACATGTGTTATTGAGGGAATACCCGGCCAAGGAACGAAAATCTGTGTACGGATACCACTAAAATATTGATTATGGAAGCAAAAGCATACAATACGCTAATAATAGAAGCATTTCGCAATGCTCTCTTGCATCTTGCAAATGCCATAGAGGAATTGGAATTTTCTATCACGGAGGCTACCACCTGTGATGCGGCCCAAAACTTAATGGAAAGGTACAATCCACATAAAACCCTGGATTTGGTTTTTTTAGATATAAAATTACCTCCGTCCCCCACCCTTGGCATGCTGTCTGGAGAGGATTTGGGATTGGAAATACGAGAAAAGCATCCACAGGCCAAAATTGTTGTGGCTACTACCTTTAACGACAATTATAGAATTCAGAATATTTTTAAGAACATCAATCCCGAGGGGTTTGTAATAAAGAGTGATATCGCCACCGAAACTTTGGTGCCAGCACTTATAGAGGTGCTTCAGGACCCACCTTATTACAGCAAGACCGTACTGCAGGCCATCCGTAAGTATATAAGCCACGACTATCTGTTGGATAAATGGGACCGGCATTTGCTCTATGAGCTCTCCCAAGGCACCAAAATGAAGGATTTGCCAACCCTCATGCCCTTTTCCCTAGGAGCCTTGGAAAAACGGAAGCGGCAGTTAAAAATAGTTTTTGGAGTGGAAGATGGCGAAGATAGGGAGCTACTGCAGCAGGCCCGACAGCATGGGTTTATTTGATATTTTTCTTGCTATAGGCTACCACCTTTAAGCTATAAGCAATAAGCTTGAAGCGCCGAAGATAAAAAATTTTTTTATCCATCATTTTATGAATTTTTTGAATGTTGAACCATTATCGGGACTGTTGGCCGCGTAGGACGATGGATCACGTCTTAGGATGCGGAGCAGGGCATAAGTATTTTAACGTTGACAATCAGCAAATAGGAAAGGATTGCCAACAGCTAAACACTCCAAAACAATCATTATGAGGCAATTAAAATAAAAATATTATTTTTGAAGAACGGGATTAGTGCTTTTCATAGGATACATTGTTGGCGGTTCGTTTTTTATTTTTTCCGTTTGTAATGCAGTTGCGCTAAGCCTGTTTCAAATGTTTTTACTTTTACAAATTCGAGTATTTGTTCAGGTCGCTCGTCTTTAAATAACCTTGTACCACTCCCTAGCAAAACAGGAATGACCGAGATAATAAATTCATCAATTAAATCATTTTTTAATAATTCATTAATTACTTCTGCACCACCATCGCAATAGATGTTTTTTCCATTTTCTGATTTGAGTTGCTCTACCAAATCGGTCAATTTTCCTGTGTAAAAAGTTGTTCTACCAACACTTGGTCTAGGAGTTCTTGTTATCACATACACATTCCTTCGTCCATTGTCGTAAAATGATGAGCCAATTTCCTTAAGAACATAATCATAGGTTTTTCTACCAATAATCAATGTGTCAATGGAATCCGTAAATTCTTTATAACCATAGTCTTCACCTTCTTTTTCTACGAGTTTTAAGAAGCTTAAGTGGTCATTAGGTTTTGCAATGTAGCCGTCTAAACTTGTGGCAATAAAAAGTGATATTTTTCGCATCTGTTTTAAATTTTTAATGATTTGGCAAAATTAGTTTTAGACAACCATTTACACTTTGTATAAATGCGACATTTAAAGCTGTGATGGTGAGAGTCCTGTATTTCGCTTGAATTCATTATTAAGATGTGAATGGTCATAATAGCCACACTCAAATGCAATATCTAATAAACTGCGATTTTCACTCGAATTTTTAATTATGTTTAAAGCATTTTGAAAGCGAATAATGTTTGAATATTCTTTTGGTGTCAGTCCAATGAATTTTTTGAAATTTCGCTCCAATTGTCTTGTCGTTATGAAATGTCTTCTTGAAAGTTCGTAAATACTCATTTGTCCGTTTGTTAAATGAATATCATCAATAACTTTTTGTAATTGATTGGATTTGGTAATTATTCTTTCGGAGTAAAAATGGTCAAAATAATTAAACGGATTTTCTATTATTTTATCAAGATTAAATGAATTAGATTTTTCAAATTCAACGGTGTCGTTAGTCAATTCATTTTGGGAGGTATATTTATAGAAATTTGCAAAAGTTGCAGGTTTTAGACACACACCTATTAAATGTGTATCGGTATCAATAAAGCTGTCCTTAAATGAAGTCATTGCACCAACTACATAAGTTTTCCCAAACTCCATTAAAGTCGAGCCGTTGTCAGTCAAGCAAGTATCTCCCAAATTTATTACTATACCTGCGCAACCATCTGGAAAAACCCGTTCCCACTGTCTTTCTGCCTCGTTTCCTTTCAGTTCCCAATAGAAATGAATATAGGGCTCTAATTCTTTGTAAGGTTTTACTTTTTTGTACTTCATTGGTTTCTGTGGAATCGTTCGTTACAATGACCGCCAAAGTTTTCGGGCTTTGCGTTCGGGCGGGTTTAGGAGCACAAAACTGTCAACCAACACTGAACTTGAATAGAAGCAAAAAGCTCCAAGTTTATACGTCACCCCGCCTGACGCAAAACCCGTGTTAGCGGGTCGTTGTTTACTTTTCTACAAGTTTCCTTAATCCGTCAATTACTACTGCCCAATTTTCAGAAGAATGTTTTGCTTTTTCTTCATCATAGTTTGATTGCGTGATAATCAATTCTGTTCCGCCTTTTGTTTGAGTTACTTCATAAGAAACTAATAGGTAATTTTCGGGTTTATCATCCAATCCACTCCAACTACTCAAATAAGAATAAGAAAGTTTCTTGTTGGGTAAAAATTCCAAAACTACGCCTTTGTCAACATACTTAGAGCCTTCATATTCCCCTGTCCATAAAATTTTACTACCAACACTCCAATCTGTTTCTTGATTTGAGCCAAAAAAGTACTGTTTTACTAATTCAGGATTTATTAATGCTTCCCAAACTTTTTCTATTGGGGCTTTAATTAATGTCTGATATTTTGATTGATGATTTGTACGCATAGTAATTTTATTTTTTATTCAGTATTTTTTATTTTTTAATGGGTTGTTTTTAATGTTATTATTTCTGACCTAAATGAGGGAATTTATCTCCTATTAAGTTAAGTTCAATCCCAAATTCTAGATAAGCTTTTAGTCCATCTAAAACGGTAGTAAAGCCACCGGTATTATTTTTAATTATATCGATTAAGTCGTCACCTATTTGGCTAAAACCGTAGTTTTTAATAACGACATAAGTTGAGTTATCTGTTAATGCTGTAAACTCAAAGTCAACCGTTGTTGTTGGGTCATCCCATTCAATAGTAATTTTTTTATTTGGTATAATTTCCTTTACCTGTATTCCACTTGAAACATTATACATTTCCCATTCCCAAGTGACTGCCTTGCCAACTTCTAATTGTCCGCTTGATTTAGTGAACCAAAATTTCGTTGTAATAGCTGGGTCAATAAAAGCTTGAAAAACGATTGATATAGGTTTTCTGATTAACATTTGTGTTTCTACTGTCGGTATGTTATTTGTCATTTTATTGCTTTTAAAAGTTCAAAATTCAGTTTTCGTTGGGTGGTCCTACAATGCCCGCCAACGGTCTCCTTTACTTTACACCGTAATTAAATAGTTAGTTACATTTACTAAGAAACAAGAGGAGAACTAAAACGGTCTTTGGAATAGCAGTTCCCTTATACGTATCAGTCCTCTTGTCTCTCTTAGGTTGCTTTAGGACCATTTGGAATACCAAGAATCTCTTCCTATTAAAGGTGATAGTCATAGCAACATTTATTAACCATTCCTTTTTTAAAAAGGAACAATATTTAAAAATATGAAAAATTACTTAGACATGATAGGTATTGATGTGTCTAAATTAACCATCGATGCCCATATTTACAACAGAGCCGTGCACCGAGTATTTTCCAATACCCCAAAGGCTTTGCCGCCTTTCTGGGGGTACTGGACAAAAAGAGCTTGGTAGTGATGGAGGCCACGGGCTATTACCATTATCGCCTTGCCCAGTTTCTCTTCAAAAAGGGGGTTATTGTATCCGTTGTCAATCCGCTGTCCGTAAAACGGTTCATCCAAATGAAGCTGGCCAAGGTAAAGACCGACAAGAGCGATGCCAAGGCCATCTGCGAGTACGGACAAGTGAACGAGGTGCCGCTCTACAATGCCCTGACAGACGTGCAGAGCGAATGTCTGCAACTGTTCTGGTTATTGGACAGTTATCTCAAAAAACGCACGGCCACCAAGAACAAGCTGCATGGAGAAGAGACTTTGGGCATTCCGTCAAAGTTTGTGTACAATTCCCTGAAGCGGGATTTAAAACACCTCAATAAAGAGGTCTTGGCATTGGAAGCACGCTTGTTGGAACTGGTGAAACAGGACCAACAACACCAATTGGCCTTGCTAAAAAGCATACCCGGAATGGGGGCCAAGACAGCACTGTTCTTGATTGTTGTGACCGATGGATTTAAAAAATTTGAAAGGGCCTCACAACTGTGCAGTTATGTTGGCATCACCCCGACCATAAGGGAATCCGGGAGCAGCGTGCGGGGCAAGAGCAGAATATCAAAGGTGGGCAACCAGAAACTCAGGAACCTTCTCTCCCTGTGCGCATTCTCGGCGTGCAAGCACAACAAAGTCTGTAGGGAGATCTATGAACGCATTGTGGCAAAGGGAAAGAGCAAAAAACTGGCACTTATTGCGGTGGCTAACAAACTGCTGAAACAGGCATTTGCAATCGCAAAAAGCGGTTTGCCCTATGATGAGAAATTTGTATACAAATTGAACTAAAAAGATTTGTTTTTCAACTCAGATCTTTGTTGTGCCCCGTTTTTCTTTTTTATTATACTCCATACAATGATTTACAAGCCTCTTCATAATCTGCGTAAGAATCAAGCTCTTGTTTTTTCAAATTAAGCTTACGCCTTCTACTGCTTAGCGAGCCAGTATTAGGATTTAATAAGTTTTCAAGGTCATCATCAGTTGTTTGTAAAGCCTGATATTCCTGTATCAGTGCTCTTGTCTTCAATACAACATCTTGATGAGCAGCTTGTTCCGGATCAAACGGAGGGGTAACTCCAAACGGTAATTTATGAACGTGTCTCTTTCCAAACGCCCCTCTTGGTTGAAAGTCCTCAATGATCAGGTTAATTGCATTGCTGTTGAGTAATCCTGATAAATAGATCGCTTCATCTTCTGTTTCAACTTCTGCCCAATAAACTGTTTGATCTAATATTAGACGATCAGCCTCATACTCAGACAGATCAATGTATGCTGAACAAACTTTGCCCCCCCCAGCACCAGTCATAACAATATAACCTTCATCACTCACGTATTGCTGCGTTAATTTTCCTCTTACATCAATCAAATTGAATACAGTCGAAACGTCTCTACTGTTAGCGTCCAATTCTCTACAGATTTCTCGAAAAGTATTTTGGGTTACAGTACCTTTTGCGTTTATCTCATTCTGAGGAACCATTTCCCATTGACGATCATCATTTTTTCTTATCGGTAACAAAGCTTTTTGAACAGCTGCAACATGAAATGGTGTCAATAAGTTAGAGGTGATGATATCAAAGAATAAACTTCTTGGAAGTACTCGTTCACTTAATCTGAAGGATTGATACTTATTAGCATCCTTAACTGTAAATGCCAACGGACTTGTTGTAGGGTCAATTGATTTGACACTGTAGAAATCATTATTGGTTGTTGAAGCAACTTCATAAAACAACAAGTTTCTTGGCATTATATCCGCTCCTTGTCTAAAACTGGCAGGGACAAAGAAACCTCCAGTAGATTCAGAGAGTTCTTGTTCACTCCATGCTGTTCTTTCTCCTTGTTGATTTCGATAAAATGTTGTTTGCTCTTTTGCTCCATCATCAAACACTATTGCTCCTGGGATCGGTTGAGTACTTGCTATGTCAGGATCTTTTTTTGAACCAAATAATATGACTGCATTATTCTTAAAAACATGTTTCTGCGTTTTCCATACTTCCTCAATATCGAGAGGAACAGGATTAGAGGATGTGAAGAACTTATACTTCCTAAAAGGGTTCTGATGGTGCCCGTTCAGAATGGTTTCAGGTACAATGCACCCAACCTTTCCGTTTTCAATCAAATATTTCTGAACAGCATGCAACAAGAATATAGTTGCTAATTCAATATGAAGGTGAGAAGATCCCGGGGGTTTAATATCAAAGGATTCGGCTTTGTGTTTTAAAATACTCTGGTACGGATTATCTGCAATTTTACTCAAGGCAAGCCAAGGTGGATTAGATACAATACCATTAAATTGTCCTGCAACTAATCCCGGCCTAAAGCTATTCCTCAGAATATATGACCAAATACCGTTTCTTCCATCTCTGTTTAGTTTATCGATCGTTAAAATGAGTTCTTTTAAAAAAGTCAGTACCTGTGCTTTTTGCTCATCTTCAAATTCAACCTCAAGTTCTGTAATAGTAGAATCGAGATAAAAGGCTATCAGATCATCACTTACACTGGATTCTGAATTTTCAGATTGTTCAGTAGCGACCAGATAACTTCTATTTACAAGTGAATCGAACAGTCTGCTGTATGCAGGGGTTATCAAAAATTCAGGAAGTTCAATTGAGTATTCTGCAATTTTTAGAGAATAAACGCTTTCCTCATTGTCATTAATGTTGTTAGATACAGGTGTAATTGCAAATAAAGAATCGGCATGGTACACAGGTATTGAAACAGAATGAGATCCAAGTGGTTGTAGCCAATCAATCGATGATAGAACCCAATTAATTTTTGAAAGTATTACCGCCAGAGGGTCAATATCAAAACCTGTGATTGATTGTATTAATAGTTGTAGTTTACGTTCATGGGAGGCTGATCCTTCATTCTGCTCAATCCTCTGTTTTGCAATTTCAATCGCTTCAACAATCATTGATCCTGAACCACAACACATATCAATTAGCTGTAGAGCGTCTGTTTCAGGAATGCCTTCTGCAACGTGTTCAACTAATTGATGTGCTAACCAATTTGGTGTCCATTCTTGACCAAGTAAAACCCTCTGTGATCTATGAGCTAACTGAGCCATCAACCTGCCAAAGAGGTCCTCTCCCGGGGTTGCTTTGAAATTGTATGCAACTAAATCTTGTTGAATTGCAAAAGCCACAGGCATTATCCGGTCTAAATATGGTTCAGTATTTAGCCAGCCGAAATAATCATACTCTACAAAATTTTGAAGTCCCTTATTCTCAAAGAATGTCCCATCAAGAATTGATGTAAGCTCTTGTTCATTGGAGCTTAATGCTTTGTTTTCTATGTAATTGGCACAGATTAGCTTACCTAATGTTTGGATGTACAATTCATCAACGTAAGTGTTGAAATCGAAATCATCAGAAACCCCTTCTTCTCTCAGATAGCTTACAAAACTGCACCATAATTCAGTAATCAGTTTAGAGTATTTAGGATTGTCTTCAAAAGCCGATTTTACTCCTTCATTTAGTGTAATGAGATGCGATTGGCAGAATGGGCTATCAAATCCTAAATCTTTGGCAATTGAATAGGCAGTAACAGGTCGAGATCCAATACGGCCAAGATATTTACATAAAAACCTTACCAACTCGTTAGCAGTTCGGTCATTGACAACCGAACAGTCCACAAACTCAATTTCATTCAGGACAATGTTATCACGGCTCCAGGCTTCTTCCGGAGCTTGAGATAAATCTATTTCGTACGCATACCATCTCACAGTATCTGAGAGAATACCAATAACCAACTCAGGGTCATGACCTTTATTGACCAGACTTGAACAATAATCTTTGACTTGATTTAAACCAGTGTTGTATTTTGACGCAACTGTAAGATTGCCTTCATATTCGATAGCTGTTAAATCAACAAGATTATCTACAAAACCAGTGCTTGACTTAGCACCCTTATTGATCTTTACAGCCGATTCACTCCCCTGAATGTGTCTTACTACCCATTTAGGTTGATCTGGAAATATATGTCTCAAATATGAAGTAAAGCTATCCCGAACCACTTGTTCATTCTTACCTTCTGAGATCAGTGAAATGCTATCAACTAAACATTCCTTTGCTGCTTCAATATTTGTATTGGGTTCGCTCATTTACTGGTTCTTTGTTTTAATAATTCATGTTTTAAGGATTTCAGTTCAGCTTGCTTGGACTTTGTACTTTTATTGATACCAAGGTATTTAATGAGAATTGTATCAATTCCATCAATCGTATCTTCATTATTTGTAGGATCACTCACTAAGGTTTTTCCAAGATTCGACAGTTTTGCAATAGCTATCTCATCTAACTTTGGAATTGGAATTTTCTTGATTTGAGTTGCTTCTAATTTTAATGCGCCACCACCCATAACTGTTCCGTATTCTTCCATAGCAACAACAAGCCAACTGCTATTGAATAGTGCAAGAGCCGAATAAATGTCATGTTCCGAAAGTCCTTCCGTCAACCAAATAGTAGAGAAATTTGCATCAATTAGATATTTGGAACCTGGATTAAGTCTCGTGATTGGATTATTACCATTAACTCTTGGAACAAACAGATCAGGAAGGTGTCTTGATGTTAATGGAGGAAGCATATACCAATATCTCGGAGGATCATTGGGCTTTGCTGGGTTCCATTTTTTAGAATTTGGTTCAACTGCGGATAATTTCGGGATGAATTTTGGTTTATCATCAGTGCCTACGTTAATTTTTTCCGCCAAAAGGATATGTTGGCTCAGTTCTTTTGGGAGCCTTTTAAAACTAAACCTCTTATATACACCTGAATTTTTACATTCTTCTAAATCCTTTGTATTCAGGTGCTCCCTGATAACCAAAGCAATGCCTTGAATATCCTTATTACTTATTATATAGGAAGAATCGGACAGTTCACTTTGCTTTCTTAGCACCTCCTTAAAGCAACCCGTGGGAATTGTTATCTGTTTTTTAGGAAATGGCGAATTAGGGACGGCTGAAACGCCTTTTTCTGTTTTATCAAGTACTGACATGTAAAAGAACATATTGGCACCTGTTCGTAAACCCTGACTAACATTCAGACCAATATCATCCAGTGAGACAAACTGTGGATTATTATTACCAAGCCAATCTCGTAAATGGGATGGTACTTTTAAAGTTAGTCTTTTTACTTTCGCTCGCGATTTGGTTGGCTCTACTTTGTGATACCATTTCAGACGGTCAAGTTTGAAATCTAATGCCTGTGCAAAGTTTGCAAGATTTACATGCTTCACCTTGATAAATGCGTTTTGCTGTTCTTTAGATTTAATTAAGTTTAGAAAATCTCCTTCTGGAAATTCCACACCTGGAAACAACTGGCCAATTAAACTCCCATCAACTCTCGCCTTTGAAAATATGGTGCAATAAGAAAACTGTTTCTCACCCCATTTTAAAATTGAGTTTTTTCTCTTTACTCTCTTTGCAACAATTAGTGTCGTCTTTACCTGTGCATCTGAAAACCATGTTGAATGTCCATCCTCAACTATTGATTCTATCTGAAACCATTTGAATAATAGATATTGAACTACTGCAGCGTATTCACGATTCAACCAGGTTTGTGGTACAACCATTGCTATTCTGCCTCCAATACGGGTTAGCAAAGCACATAGAATCCATGAAGGAACAGCTAAATCAGATAAGCCTGAATAAGAAGAGATAAGAAGCTCAAAGAGTTTTTTATCCTGCGTATCTAAGTGTTCAAAGTAATCTAAAGAAGCAATGAGGTTCCTTTTTATTTCAGAAGTGTCAAGATATTCGGGAGAGTTGTTTTTGTTATCAGAAATAGTCTGGTAACGCACATAAGGGGGGTTGGTAATTACAAGATCGTATTGGTGATTGGCTAATTGATTGATAATGTCTAAATCAAATGCATTGCCCCTGATGACAGAAACATTTTGATTAGCCGAAAATCGTTGATCGCATTTACGCCAAACATTTTGATCTATTTCTACACCAAAGAACCTCTTTTGTGTGTTACTTGTAGGATCGCATGCCCACAGCATATCTCCTGTGCCTACCATTGGGTCAATTATGCTCTTTGCTTGATTAAATTGTGCTAAGTGAGCTAAAAGAGAAGCAACCGGGCTACCAGAGAAATACTGGCCCAAGTTCTTTTTGTTTGATATGTCGTTTATTGTTGCTTCCAATTCTTAATATCCTTTAGATTTGAGAGTTTTCCTGTAACTCGGTTTGTACTATCTTGTAAAATTGTTTAGCGTTCTTGGAAACAGGAATGCCGGTTTCCAAGCATGTAGTTATGTATCTTGAAAACAACCGTTCTGGTTTTCTTTCATCATCATTATCAACCCCATTGAAGGCTTTATATAGAACACTTTGTATTATTTCTTCTTCAGCTATAACAGCCTTTCCGTTTCTTTTCTTGGCTGGTTTATTAGCCTTGTTCAACAATAATAGCGGGTCTCCCTGCACTTTAATACTTGAAGTAACCTGCTTAAAACTTCCTTGCACTTTGTCCAAAATACTAGAAAACGATACTTTGAATCCTGCGGTCTGGAAAGCACCAACTAAAGCCCTCCATATTTCGGCTTTAGCCGAGTGAAATACTAAACTGAAAGAACCAGTGTCTTTTAAGGTTCTATGAGCTTCAGAAAACACTTCACTCATTAGATCAGCGTATTCTTCTATTCCTTTATCCTGGGCTTTGTTTACAATGGCTTCTTTTTTTGCATCTGTCACCATGCCGAGCCATGCTTCATTTATTTGATTGATCTCCGAATAGGGAATGTAATCTCCGAATGGGGGATCTGTAAAGACATAGTCAACTGAATGATCTGCAATTTTCAGATCGGTGCTACTGGCATTTACAACGTCCACCTTACTTTTACTATTTTCAACAAGTTTAAAGGAGGCCGTAAATGTTTTGATCTTTCTTTTAACTCCTTCAAGAATGTTCTTTTCAACAGGCAAGTTGCTTATGTACAGCACTCCTGATTGCGCTCCGGTAATTACAAAGTCCTTATTGTTTTTCTTCACGACAACCCTTGACATTAAAGTTGAATGTGAAGCATTGTAGCTTAGCAACAATAATCTTAAAGCGTTTCTTAAATCCTCCGGATACGCTTGGGTCTTATCCCAAAGTTTTGAAAAGACGATCAGATTTTTATCAGAGTAAAAGTGATGTAGGTGTGTAATGCCTTTGTGATAACCTTTTCTGTGTAAGATTCCCCAATTCATAGAATAATCAGGAATCTGACCAACATTAAAATTTTCAACCTTTTCCTTTTCTGCTTGTCGATCTGACTTAGAAACCTTTCGGTTCCATGTTTTCTTGCCTGTTTTTCCGTAATACCACACAGGTACTCGTTTCTTTCTTATAACTCCCTTATTTAGAATCGGGTCTTGAATCTTTTCTGTACTCCTTTCTACATTATTAACAATATCCTTGTGATCGCATTTTGGGCAATTAAACTCTTGTATTATTTCTAAAGGGTTATGCTTTACAGAGTTATCCCAATAACTGACCTCCGTTTTGCAAGAGGGACAAACCAACATTTCTGACCATATAGTATATCTCAGAATCCCTTTTTCCCCATTAGGATCTGTTGCCTCATAAAGCCCACTCAACTCAGATTCCATTTCCTTTATGAGCTTCTTAGCTTCTCTTTCAAAAATTTTATGGGATGGAGGGTTACACATTACCTGACCAATAAGTGCGCCCAAAGAACTGATTTCGTATAAGATAGCTCTGCGTTTTCCCCATACAGGCTTTATGTTCATTTTCTCGGCAGTTTCGAGCATGTCTTCAGTAGGTTGATCACATAATTTAACCGCTAATCCAGTAGTGCCGCTTCCAGAAAAAGGATCTAAAACAGTATCGCCAACATTTGTATGGCAAGCTATGTAGATAGCAATAGCTTCAGGTGATATCTTGGTCGGATATGGGAAGGCATTATACAGAACACCTTTTCTGTTAGCCGGTAATGGGTTATTATATAAATTTATTAGTTCTTGCATAAATTAATGTCACAATTCAGGCTTTAGAAATTGGTTTTTTAACATACTCAAATTCCTTTTCTGCCACTTTCAAAGCATCCGTTGCTAAATCTTCATCTTTAACAATTTCATACACTCTATCAGCAAGCCATAATGTAATAAGCTCGTTCTGGTCGGCACTCAGTATTTCAGAGAATGTGATCACTTGCTCTCTTTTCGCTCTTCGTTCTCCTCTTTCAATTTTACTGAGCATTGGTGTGTCAATATCCAGCTTTCCAGCAACTTGTCTTTGTAGTAAGTTTTGCTGCTCTCGCAGCTCTCTTACCCGGTCTCCAAACTTATTCACAGTTTTCTTTTTATGACTTGTCAAATATTGTCAAATATAACCGATTTAAATAATCATTCAAAGGATATGAGGTAAGAATAATTTTTAAGGAGTAATAGGGGTATTGTAAGCTTCCCCTAAAACCGAATTGTTTAAAAGTAGAATAATTATCTTAATTTTAAACAGTATTATGAGACGAAGTAAATTTTCACCGCAACAGATTGCAAAGATTTTAAAGGAATTCGACAACGGAAAGAGTGTTGACCAGATTAGCCGTGAGCACGGTGTTGCCTCTGCGACCTTCTATAAGTGGCGCTCCAGGTATGCCGGGATGAACACCAAGGAGCTCAAGCGCCTCAAGGAGCTGGAAGAAGAAAACGCCAGGCTCAAGCAGATGTATGCCTCCCTTGCCCTTGACCACCAGATGGCCAAGGAGATCATCGAAAAAAAGCTCTAAAGCCCTGCAGGAAGCGAACCATTGCCAAAGAACTTATTCATTACG
>Ga0209344_10000517_pt1 | contig 65898 bp, 69 predicted proteins | sample Cruoilmetagenom6_FD_187293 | JGI IMG/M metagenome (GOLD analysis project Ga0209344, IMG submission 187293) | Oil polluted marine microbial communities from Coal Oil Point, Santa Barbara, California, USA - Santa Barbara Oil Seep Sample 6 (SPAdes)... | ecosystem: Environmental > Aquatic > Marine... | reverse complement strand
TGATAGCGCTCTAACGTCGTGGCAAGCAGCAGGCTTAAAAGGCGCCCCTGAACTCACTACGGTGATGACGATCAGTCTTGATACGCCAGAGATAATGGCAACAGCGGCTTTGAGCGCAGTATCTAAAGGCTACACCCATATCAAAGTGAAGCTAGGTAGTGCTGATGGGCAAGATGATATCCGCATAATTAAAATTCGTGATGCAGCACCGCATGCTGTGCTCATGGTTGATGCGAATGAGGGATGGAACGCGGAAACGCTCATAAGGTTTCTACCGGCTTTGGTCACAACAGGGGTTGTGATGTTGGAACAGCCTTTGCCTGTTGGTGAAGATGATATGCTGAGAGACCTCAACGCGCCGATCCCACTGGGTGCAGATGAAAGCTGTCACACCCACACAGACCTTGCGGGGCTAGTCGGTAAGTACGATGTGGTTAACATTAAGTTAGATAAAACTGGCGGGCTTACTGAAGCGCTGGCGACCGCTGAACAAGCGAGCGACATGGGCTTTGATCTGATGGTGGGCTGTATGCTGGGTTCTTCGCTTGCCATGGCACCCGCGACTTTGGTGGCGTCTCTTGCAAGCTATGTGGACCTAGATGGGCCACTATGGCTCAAAGGAGACCGCGATCACGCCATCTGTTTTGCGTCGGGTTCGATGAGCACAATCAACCCAAAACTCTGGGGCTAAAATCATATATCATTTCTGTGGCTTAGTATGACTTATTCAACGCGTTCCGCGACCGCGCGGTCATATGGCGTGAGGACACCAGCCTTCTCCTTGGGGTCCATGTCTGGATAATCGCTGGTAAAATGGAGCCCACGGCTTTCTTTGCGGTTAATAGATGATCGTACAATAAGATCAGCAACCGTTACCAAATTCCGAAGCTCAAGCAGGTCAGAAGTGACGCGGAAATTACCATAATATTCCTGAATTTCACTCATCAAAAGATCAATACGGCTTTTCGCGCGTTTCAATCGCTTGTTGGTCCGCACAATACCAACATAGTCCCACATAAATCGGCGTAGTTCGTTCCAGTTATGGCTCACAACTACCTCTTCATCACTGTCGGTTACCTTGCTCTCATCCCAGTCATGGGCAACAGGTGGTTGCGGCAGTGCTGGAAGCTGTTCGATGATGTGATCAGCAGCTGCGCGACCAAAAACCAGACACTCCAGCAGGCTATTACTTGCCATGCGGTTGGCACCGTGCAGGCCTGTGCTTGCACACTCGCCGATGGCGTATAGTCCGTCTAGGTCGGTGCGACCGTGTATGTCAGTTATGATGCCGCCACAGGTATAATGCGCTGCTGGTACCACGGGGATAGGCTCGTTGGTGATATCCATACCAAGCTCGCGGCACTTACGGTAAATGTTAGGGAAGTGCGAGATGATGAAATCAGGATCACGGTGCGAAATATCAAGCCAAACACAAGGTTCACCAAGACGTTTCATCTCGTGGTCAATGGCGCGGGCCACAATATCCCGCGGCGCTAGCTCTCCGCGTTTGTCGAAGCGCGGCATGAAACGTTCACCGTTCTTTAGGGTTAACACCGCGCCTTCACCGCGCATAGCCTCGGTGACCAAAAAGCTTTTTGCATCTGGGTGATAAAGGCAAGTGGGGTGGAACTGATTAAACTCCATTCCTGAAACACGGCACCCCGCGCGCCATGCCATGGCGATACCATCACCGGTGGTACCGTCGGGGTTAGAGCTATATAAATACACACGGCTAGCCCCACCCGTCGCTAGCACCGTCGCACGTGCTGTCAACCCTTGTACATGGCCCGTTCTAGTATTGAGCACATAAACGCCGTGGGCGCGTTCGTTATAGCCTGTTGGGTTATGCAAATGTCGATCAGTGATAATATCCACTGCGATATGGTGACTAAACACATCAATGTTTGGTTCTTCGTCCACTCGGTCTGAGAGGCTCTTTTGTACCGCCCGTCCTGTAGCGTCTGCTGCGTGAATAACGCGGCGATGCGAGTGCCCACCTTCACGAGTGAGGTGGAAGCCAAAGCCATCTTCTTCACGACCTTTATCTTTATCAAACGAAACACCGTGGCTCGCTAGGTCTTCGACGGCGTCGCGTCCACGTTCCACCACAAAACGCACTGTTTTTTCATCACATAGCCCCGCACCAGCGATGAGCGTGTCATCAATGTGCGACTGAGTGCTATCATCAGCTTCAAAGACTGCAGCGATACCACCTTGTGCTTGGTTGGTGGCGCCAGCGCTTACTGGCCCTTTGCTGAGCACCGCGATACGACCATGATCGGCTAGGCTTAACGCGAGGGTCAAGCCCGCAGCCCCAGAGCCAACAACAATAATATCGTATGTGCGACGCATCATGCTATTTCGACTCAGCTTTAGTGAGCTGTAGAAAGATGTCTTCTAGGTCGGTTTCGACTGTAGAGATATCTGTGACGGTGAGTTTGGCTTGGCTCACAGCGTCTAAAACCTTGCTGATTGGTGTTTTATCAGCAGAAATTTGTACACCAAGGCTATTTGGCGTTTTGAGTGTTGCTTGCAGTGCGCTCATGCTATCTGGTACCGCACTTAGGGTTTCAGCCACGTCGATGATAACCTCTTTTTCGTCGATTCGGCTAAGTAGTTTAGGGGTCGGCTCACAGCAAACCAACTTGCCGTGGTTTATAATGGCTATGGTGTCACAGAGCTGTTCTGCCTCTTCAAGATAGTGGGTTGTGAGAACGATTGTGGTGCCATTGGCATGAAGCTCGCGCACGAATTCCCAAAGCTGTGCACGCAGTTCTATGTCGACACCAGCGGTGGGCTCATCCAACACTAGCACTGGAGGATTATGGACCATCGCTTTGGCAACTAGTAAGCGGCGTTTCATGCCGCCTGATAATGTGCGTGCATATGCATCGGCTTGATCAAGGAGATGCACGGCTTTTAAAAGCTCTTCTGTGCGGCGTTCAGGCTTTGGTACACCGTACATACCAGCTTGCACTTCCAGCATTTCGCGTGGCGTAAAGAAAGCATCAAACAACAGCTCTTGTGGCACGATGCCGATGTTTGCGCGGGCGTTGCGTGGGTTTTCACTCTCATCAAAGCCCCAAATTTTTGCAGCACCACTGGTTTTTTTAACGAGGCCCGCTAAAATATTAATGGTGGTAGACTTGCCGGCGCCGTTAGGGCCGAGCAGGCCAAACATGGACCCGCGAGGAATTTCTAGCGAGACATTATCGAGTGCTAGTTTGTCTGGCATGCCGCCAGTTCCTTTATAAACCTTGGTTAGGTTTTGAATATCAATAGCAATTTCGCTCATTCTGTCCACACTTTCAAAGACTTCGTTGATTGGTAACTCTATATAAGAAGCGGTATCACGCTATGCAAGTGGTGGTCAATCCAAACCGTACCTGTGCATAACCGCAATTTAGGTATTTAAGGGCATTGTCGCCCGCGCTCGCCGCTTGTATAGATAGTATAGGGAAATAGTAGAGAGATGTTATTATGAGCGACGGGGATATCACACCACATATTTATTTGATCGATGGATCGGGCTTTATCTTTAGAGCTTTTTTTGGTTTGCCACCGATGACTCGCGCTGACGGCACTCCCGTTAATGCGGTTTATGGCTTCTCCAACATGCTGTTTAAACTTATTCAGGACTTGGATGATACAGATCGCCCGAGCCATTTGGCGGTTATTTTTGACACTAAGCGTCAGACCTTTCGTAACGATATTTATAAAGATTATAAAGCGCACCGCCCGCCTGCACCAGAAGAGCTTGTCCCTCAGTTTCCTATCATCCGAGAGGCTGTGAAGGCCTTTAACTTGCCATCACTCGCGATGGACGGCTATGAAGCTGATGATCTAATTGCGACTTACGCCACACAAGCCCGCGCCAAAGGTTGGCGCGTGACCATTGTTAGCTCAGACAAAGATTTAATGCAGTTGGTGGACGATGAAACTGACATGTACGACACCATGAAAAATGTAAGGATTGACCCAGCTGGGGTTGTTGAAAAGTTTGGTGTGGGCCCTGAAAAGGTTGTTGAGGTGCAAGCGCTTGCAGGTGACAGCGCTGATAATGTACCAGGCGTGCCGGGCATAGGCCTTAAGACTGCGGCGCTGCTTATTAACGAATATGGTGACCTAGAGACGCTACTTGCACGTGCGGGCGAGATCAAACAAAACAAACGCCGCGAAAAGCTAATAGAATTTGCTGATTTGGCGCGGATATCGCGCGACCTCGTGCAGCTTGAATGTAATGTTCCCGTTGAAGTGCCGCTTGAAGACCTGACGCTGGTGCAACCTTCAGGCTCAGACCTTTTGGAGTTTATTGACGAGCAGTCTTTTCGTTCGCTGCGAAACAAGGTGTTAAATCACTACGATGATATACACGAGGCCCCTGATCCATCCATGAAAGAGGTTATTGTCACTGACGTGGAGTATAGCTGTGTCACTACTATGGATGCGCTCAAGGTATGGATTGATGCGGCTTACGCGGCTGGCGTTGTAGCGGTGGACACCGAGACCACTAGCCTTAATGCCATGCGTGCTAAGCTCGTTGGTGTTTCCCTTTCTATTGAAGCGGGTAAGGCTTGCTATATTCCGTTGGATCATGTGGGCGAAGCGCCTGCGGGACAGCTCGATTTTGGCGATAGCAACACCCGCCCTGATCAAATTGATAAGGCAGCAGCGCTTGCAGCCCTCAAACCGCTTCTCGAAGCCCCGGCTGTGATGAAGGTCGGGCAAAACATCAAATATGACCTTCTTATTTTGATGAATGAGGGCATTACAATCGAACCAATTGATGACACGATGCTCATGTCTTATGCATTGGATAGTGGCAGACATGGACACGGAATGGATGAGCTTTCTGGCTTGCATTTAGACCATGCGACAATCCCGATCAAAGAGCTTATTGGCAAAGGCAAGTCCGCCATCACTTTTGACGCAGTACCGCTGGAGAAGGCGACCCCTTATGCTGCTGAAGATGCGGATATCACCGGGCGTCTCGCACGACTGTTAAAACCGCGTTTGGCGGCAGAGAAAGTGCGCACAGTATATGAAACATTGGAGCGACCTTTGGCGGCTGTGCTCTCACGCATGGAGCAGCGCGGTATTTTGGTTGATGGCAAGGCACTCAACAAATTATCCAATGACTTTGCCCTGCAACTTGCAAGCCTGGAAACGGTTATTCATGAGATGGTTGGCCATCCGTTCAACATCAACTCACCAAAACAATTGGGCGAGGTTTTATTTGAAGAAATGGCGTTGGAAGGTGGCAAGAAAAGCAAGAAAACTGGCGCGTGGTCTACCAATGCTGACGTGTTGGATAAATTGGCGGGCGAGGGGCATGACCTACCTGTAAAAGTACTTGAGTGGCGCTCACTATCTAAGCTCAAGTCTACCTACACCGATGCTTTGCAAGCTGATATTAATAATAAAACCAAGCGGGTGCATACTAGCTACCATATGGCATCCACTTCTACTGGGCGCCTCAGCAGTAACGACCCTAATTTGCAAAATATTCCAATTCGTACGGAAAATGGTCGCAAAATAAGACAGGCCTTTATACCAAAAGAAGGCCACACTTTGCTGGCGGCCGATTATAGCCAAATTGAGCTACGTGTCCTCGCTCACATGGCGGATATCCCAGCCCTTAAGCAAGCATTTGCGGACGGTGTTGATATTCATGCGATGACGGCCAGTGAAGTTTTCGGCGTGCCCATCGAAGGTATGGACCCCACTGTGCGTCGCCAAGCCAAAGCGATTAATTTTGGTATCATATACGGTATTTCGGCTTTTGGTCTAGCCCGTCAACTTGGTCTCGATCGCAAAACAGCGAAAGACTATATCGATGCCTATTTTGAGAAGTTCCCAGGCATTCGTGCCTATATGGATGACACCATTGAGAGCTGTCGAGAAAGCGGCTATGTGGAGACGCTGTTTGGCCGCAAATGTAATATCTCTAGTATCCGCGATAAAAACCCAATGACTCGTAATTTTGGTGAGCGCGCTGCTATTAACGCGCCTATTCAGGGCACCGCTGCTGATATTATACGGCGTGCGATGATTCGGATGGAGCCAGCACTGACTGATGCAGGGCTAGGGGACGTTCAGATGCTCCTGCAAGTACATGATGAGCTAGTTTTTGAAGTCCCTGATGCGCTGTTGGAGAAAACCATCCCACTTGTGAAACAGGTGATGGAGGATGCGGTTAAACCCGCTATTGATCTATCGGTGCCGCTTGTTGTGGACTGTGGTACGGGGCAAAACTGGGATGAAGCCCACTAACTGGGACGCACAAAAAAACGGAGCCGAGACCCCGCTTTTCTTAGGCAATTTTGTATTGATTACAGCGTGCCTGCGACAGCTTTGATAATGAAGAAAATCACCGCTGAAAGCACGGCTGCTAGTGGCACTGTAAATATCCATGCCGCGCCAATGTTCATTAGATGTGTTCTGCGCACCAACTTACGTTTTGCAGCTTTTTTAGCACTCAGTGGATTGCCACCTTCTATTTCTCCACCAGCTATTATTGCAGCCTCGTAACGCTCTCTTGCAGCTTTATTAGACATATATTCACGTAGGAAGCCAACACCAAAAACACCACCAACAGCAATATGGGTGGAGCTAACGGGCAAACCCTGCCAGCTGGCGAAAATAACAGTAATGGCTGCTGCAAGCGCCACACAAAAAGCACGAATTTGGTTAAGTTTGGTGATCTGCTCACCGACCTTTTTAATCAGCTTAGGTCCGTAGAGTATAAGCCCGATGGATATGCCGACAGCACCGATCATCATAACCCAAATAGGGATGGCTACCTTGCTCTCAATGCCGCCGTCCTGCACTGAGGACACCACAGCAGCCAGCGGCCCAACCGCGTTTGCCACATCGTTTGCACCGTGTGCGAATGATAGAAGTGCAGCTGAAAAAATAAGCGGAATGGTAAAGAGCTGCGCGACTGATTTTTTACGGTTTTCCATAGTGGAGGCCGCCCGTGCCACCAAAGGCTTGGAGATAAGCCACGCACCAACAAGAGAGCCAAACCCGATGCCCCACAAGGTAAGGGCGTCAACTTGAATAAGCTTTTTTAAACCCTTCATGGTGAGATACATACCAAAGGCCCCAGCCATGATGCCTACCATGATAGGCACCCATGTATTGGCAGCTTTCAGCTTGTCCTCTTTGTAGAGGACCATCTTTTTAATCACATATAAAAAGAGCGCCGCGATGAGGCCGCCCATGACGGGCGATATCACCCAGCTCATGGCGATTTTACCCATGATAGGCCAGTTGACACTGCTCATGCCCGCTGCTGCGATGCCAGCACCCATCACACCGCCCACAATAGAGTGCGTGGTGCTAACAGGTGCACCGATCCATGTGGCAAGGTTAAGCCACAGCGCGGCGGCAAACAGCGCAGATATCATAACGTAGATAAAGATTGTGGCATCACCAATTTGGCTGGGATCAATAATTCCTTTTTTGATGGTAGAGACGACTTCGCCGCCCGCGAGCAGGGCCCCTGCAGCCTCAAATATCGCCGCAATAATAAGCGCACCCACCATGGTCAGCGCTTTTGAGCCTACGGCAGGGCCAATATTGTTGGCAACATCATTGGCGCCAATATTCATAGCCATATAGCCACCAATTACGGCAGCCGCCACAACGAACATGCCCATGTCGCCAATATTTTGGAATTGATAGGCATAGACAAAAACGAAGATTAGAAATAATAGCGAGAAAGCCATATATCCTAGGGAATTTGTTTCACGGTTCCCAAGTCCCGATTGAAATTTAGATAGCCGTCCTAGGTCTTTATCGACCTTATGCTTATCCATGTGGCGTTTCCTCAGTTTTGTATTGAATATATGATAGCGCTTATCACATATTTTGTTAATTGACATTAAAGTATTGCGCGTTTGTTACAAATGTTTGACCCACTTGCCAACGAGTTTCCATAGTATGATGGTTAATATGGCTGCGAGATAGCCGTCAATGGCATAGTGCCAAGCTAGATGTACGGAGCCTATTTGTATGATGATCGCAAAGGTCCAAAAGAAAATCGCAAAAATTCTATTAATCCGCCCCATGGCGAGCGCCATTAGAACAGCCATAGAAACATGCATACTAGGCATAGCGGATATGCCGCTAGCCAGACTTGGGTCACCCGAGATATAATTATTCCAGAGCAGCGCTTGCGTGTCCAGCGCCCACACCTTTATCCACGGCAAGTAATGCACGAGCCAAACATCATGGCCCCTTAAAACATCCATTAAGGGGTCAAAGGGACTGGCTCCGTCGCTAAAGTGGCCGTAATAAACTGGCCCTGCTGACGACATGAGCGTTGCGAGCAAGCCACCAATTATAAACCAGCTAAGGATATGCGTGATCATATATTGCAGCCGCTCATCCTTTGGGCTGACGCGCAAAATGAAAAAGAACAGCACGACCCAATATAGGAAGAACCAGAGATTATAAAAAAGATTGATAACACCAGTTGCTATCGGCCCGCTGAAAAGACTGTGTGTAATGACCCAAGGGTCAACACCAAAATGAAGGCTTCTGTCGAGTGCTGCGAACGCCTCATCAAAGACAAAGGGATTCAAGTCCGGAATGAGTGACTTTAAAGACGTGAATGCTGAGAACAAAAAGGATGTCGCTGTTAGCAGCAGCACAAATCCGATGATCTCTTCGGGGTGTCTAATGAGTCTATGCAGCTCTTGGACCATGGCGGTTAGGGGCCTTGGGTGTCGCAGTGCAATCAGCTTAATGAAATAACCAATTATGAGCGTCAGAAGTGAAACCACGCTGAGGACCGTAAAGCTCGAGCCATAAAGAAAATACTTAGCCTCTTCAATGAGACCGTAAGCCACAAAGAGCAGGGTAATGCTGGTTATGAGAAATCCGTAAACAACGTAGATCTTATGATCGCGGCGCAGAACACCTGCCAAGCGCTGTTTAAATGTTTGAGTGTCTGCCACTAACCCGCATCCCTATTGTGAACCAATGGTTACTATAAAAGGGAAGCGGGTCAGGGGAAGAAGTTTCTTGCTTAGGCAGCGACTTTTCCACGGGTATTACCAGCAACGTAGAAAGTCTCACCGTTTTTAGCCATATCACGCAGCAATTGTGGTGGCGTAAAGCGCACCCCGTATGCTTGTGTAAGACGGTCAGCTTCAACGACGAAGGCTTCTACACCCATAGTGTCGATAAAGCTGAAGGGTCCACCAGACCAGGGCGCGAAGCCCCAGCCAAGAATAGAGCCAACATCACCAGAAGACGCATCGATCAACACGCCTTCTTCAAAGCAGCGCGCTGCCTCGATGGCTTGGCGTACCAGTAAACGAGATTTTATCTCATCTGCAGATGGTTGCTCTGCAGCTTCAGGGAAATGTTCGCTAAGTTCAGGCCAGAGATATTTCTTAGAGCCATCTTCAGGATAAACGTAACAGCCTTTACCGTTTTTACGACCAAAACGCTCGAGGTCCACGACCATGGTTTTCACAAATGCATCAGCGGGCGAAGCAATATATTTATCACCCAACGCTTTTTGAGTTGCCATGCCAATTTTATATCCCAAATCAATTGCGACTTCGTCACCAACTGCCAGTGGCCCCACAGGCATGCCAGACATTTTACCAACATTATCGATAAGGGCAGGTTTTACGCCTTCTTGGACCATGGCATAACCTTCACTCACGTAGGTGCCGAAACAACGGCTAGTGTAGAAGCCGCGGCTATCGTTAACAACGATTGGGCATTTTCTGATCTGCGAAACATAATCAAGCGCAACCGCCTGTGTCGCTTCGTCTGTTTTCTCACCGAGAATGATTTCAACGAGAGGCATTTTGTCCACTGGGCTAAAAAAATGAATGCCGATGAACTGTTCAGGGCGCGTGAAGTTTCTAGCAAGCTCAGTGATAGGCATTGTTGATGTGTTAGATGCGAAGACAACGTCTTTACCAATTGCAGCTTCAATTTTCTCAGTGACAGATTTCTTGATAGCAGCGTCTTCAAACACCGCCTCAATGATCAGGTCACAATCAGCAAAGTCTGCGTAATCGTCGGTCGTTGTAATGCGATCAAGCAAGGCATCGCCTTTTTCTTGCGTTACTTTACCGCGGGATATGCCTTTTTTCACTAGACCGCGAGAATAATCTTTACCTTTTTCAGCGTTGTCTTTGCTGATATCAAAAAGCACAACGTCCATGCCAGCTAGCGCGCTTACATAGGTAATGCCTGCACCCATCAAGCCCGCGCCAGCCATACCAAGGCGTTTCACTTTTTTCTTTTCCGGACCTTTAGGGCGCAGTGCACCTTTTTCAGCCGCTTGCTTGTTGATAAACAAGGTGCGGATCATGTTGCCCGCGGTTGGGTCGAGCAGAAGCTTAAGGAAATATTTGCTCTCGATTTTGAGTGCTGTGTCCATGTTAACTATACCGCCCTCATACATGCAGCTCAAAATGGCTTCAATCGCAGGGTAGTTATGCTGTGTTTGTTTTTGAGCCATAGCGTTGGCGCCAATAAACAATTGAACCGCTTTAGGGTTCATGGCACCTGCGCCGCCAGGATATTTAAAGCCTTTTTTGTCCCAAGGCTGAAGCGCTGAGCTATTTGCTTTAACCCAAGCTGTAGCATCTGCCACAACATCATCTGCCGCTTTAACCATATTGATAAGGCCAAGGCCCATAGCGGTTTGTGGGTTAAGTGGCTTGCCAGATGTAATGCTCTGTGCTGCCATTTGCAGGCCAGTTAAACGTGGGAAACGCTGTGTTCCGCCAGCGCCAGGGAGTAAGCCCACTTGGCTTTCAGGTAGGCCTAACTGTAGTTTAGGATTGTCAGCTGCCACACGGTAATGACACGCCAGACATACTTCTAGCCCGCCGCCAAGCGCAAGGCCGTTAATGGCGGCTGCGAAAGGTTTTGTGCCCTCTTTCATCAATACTTTAGCTGGCTTGCCACCAGTTTCCATCTTGCGTAGAAGGCGGGAAAAGCCAGATACGGCCTCATATTTATCTTCGAGGCTCATCTCGGCACCAGCACCAGCCATAGAGCCGAGCATGTTAAGGTCAGCACCCGCCATAAAGGCAGACTTACCGCTTGTGATAACAGCGCCTTTGATGGCGTCGTCGCTTAGAACGCGGTCAATACATTCGCTAAGGTCATTGGTAAACTGCTCGTTTACCACATTCATACTTTGATCTTTAAGATCAATGGTCAGTAGCGCAACGCCGTCGCCGTCTACTTCAAAATTAATTGTTTCAGTCATTTTCTGTACTTTCCTTAGACGCGTTCAATAATGGTTGCTGTGCCCATCCCGGCCCCAATACATAGGGTGGCGAGCGCGGTTTCTTTGCCGCTACGCTCAAGCTCATCAAGGGCGATGCCTAGGATCATGGCGCCAGTGGCACCCAGTGGGTGGCCCATGGCAATAGCGCCGCCATTCACGTTGATGTCGCTATGGTCAATGTCCAGCACTTGCATAAAGCGCAACACAACAGATGCGAAAGCTTCGTTCAGCTCCCAAACATCGATGTCCTTCTTGCTCATACCGGCTTTTTTAAGGGCCTTTTCAGCCGCGAAGCTAGGGCCGGTTAGCATAATGGTAGGCTCCGAGCCGATAGATGCCATAGAGCGGAATTTAGCGCGTGGTTTAAGGCCGAGCTTTTCACCCATTTCTTTACTGCCGATCAAGATGCCAGCGGCACCGTCTACTATGCCCGAGCTGTTGCCCGCATGGTGGATATGATTGATTTTTTCAATTTCAGGATAACGCTGCGTTGCAACATTATCGAAACCAAAAGCACCCATATCTAAGAAGGAAGGTTTCAAAGCGCCAAGAGTTTGCATGCTGGTTTCAGGACGGATGGTTTCGTCATGAGCAAGCGCAGTCATGCCAACCACATCTTTAATTGGTATCACGGAGTTATCAAAATGATGCGCGTCCCATGACGCTTTTGCGCGTCGGTGTGATTCCACTGCATATGCATCCGCATCATCACGGCTGATGCCGTATTTAGTGGCGATCAGATCAGCAGAAATACCTTGCGGAACAAAGTAGCTATGAAAAGCAACAGAGGGATCGGTCGGCCATGCGCCGCCGTCAGAGCCCATCGGTATGCGTGACATACCTTCAACACCGCCGCCGATAGCCATATCAGCTTCGCCGCTCATAACCTTGGCAGCTGCGATATTGGTTGCTTCCAGGCCAGAAGCACAAAAACGATTTATCTGAAAGCCTGCTGTGGTTTCTGCGTAGTTTGCATTAATTGCAGCTACTCGTGCGATATCAGCACCTTGTTCCCCTACAGGGGTCACACAGCCGAGTATCACATCATCCACATAGCTTGTGTCCAGATCGTTACGGTGACGCAGCGCTTCCAGTGTTTGAGTAGCCAGTTGAATGGGAGTAATCTCGTGTAAGGATCCATCGGCGCGACCCTTGCCGCGCGGCGTTCTTACAGCGTCATAAATATATGCTTCAGTCATTGTCTTCCTTTCGAGGAATTAAAAGTCGCTTGCAGCCATTGCCATCACTTCGTCGGCACCAGCTTCAATTTGTTTCAGCAAAGTGCCCGTTTCAGGCATCATGCGTTTCATATAATACTGCGCCATAAGCATTTTGTTTTCATGGAACTTAGGGTCACTTGTGCCTTCAGATAATGCTTTGGCAGAGCTAGCTGCATACCAAATCCACATATGTCCGAGGGCAACATGGCCCATGAGATGCATATAAGCAGTGGCACCAGCGCCAGCGTGATCTGGGTTCGACATAGCATTCTGCATCAGCCACATAGTTGCCGCTTGTAAACGTGCTAGGCCTTTTTCAAACGGGGCTATCAGGTCAGCGATGGCTTCGTTGTCTTTATGCTCTTCCACTAGCTCAGTTAGCATTTTAAAATATGCTTGGATGGCGCGACCACCTTTGGCAGGCAGCTTGCGTCCAACAAGGTCCATAGCTTGAATACCGTTGGTGCCTTCATAGATCATGGAGATCCGTGCATCGCGCACAAACTGTTCCATGCCCGATTCCTTAATATAACCGTGACCACCAAACACCTGCTGAGCATTGGTTGCATTATCATATGCGCGGTCAGTGAATACGCCTTTCACGATAGGCGTCATCAAACCAACGATGTCACCAGCAAATTCGCGGGTTGCTTCGTCAGGCGCGTTACGGTTTTGGTCTACCAACAAGCCAGCCCAGCAACCAAGCAAACGCGCAGATTCGTTGAAAGTGCGGCTGTTCAGTAGCATGCGGCGCACGTCAGCGTGCACAATAATAGGATCAGCAGGGCCGTCTGGGTTTTTTGGGCCAGAGAGCGAACGACCTTGCAGCCGGTCTTTTGCGTATTCAACAGCATTTTGGTAACTAACTTCAGACTGTGACAAGCCTTGTACGCCAACACCAATACGAGCGGCATTCATCATGATGAACATGCTGCGTAGACCTTTGTTTTCTTCGCCGATCAGATAGCCTTTTGCGCCGTCATAGTTCATCACGCAAGTTGAGTTGCCGTGGAGACCCATTTTTTCTTCGAGTGCGCCGCAAGAAACAGCGTTGCTGTCTCCCAGTGAGCCATCAGCGTCTACGTTGATCTTAGGTACGATGAAAAGCGAAATGCCTTTAACGCCAGCTGGGCTGTCTGGCATACGTGCAAGTACCAAGTGAATAATATTTTCAGCCAAGTCATGATCACCAGCAGAGATGAAAATCTTTTGACCAGTAATGGTGTAGGAGCCGTCCGCTTGTGGTTCAGCTTTTGTGCGCAGAAGGCCAAGGTCTGTTCCGCAGTGGCTTTCAGTTAGGTTCATCGTGCCTGTCCAGCGGCCTTCCATCATTGGTGGAAGGTACAGGTCTTTCTGCTCTGTTGATCCATCAATGTTGATAGCGGCCATCGCACCTGTTGATAGGCCGTGATAAAGCGAGAAGCCTTGGTTCGCGCCGTTCAAAATTTCTTCAAAGCAAATGCCAAGTACATGAGGCAGGCCTTGTCCACCGTACTCAGGGTCACCAGTTAAACCAGCCCATCCGCCTTCAACAAATTTCGCATATGCGGCTTTGAAACCAGTTGGGGTTGTTACTGTGCCGTCTGGCATAAGCGTACAGCCCTCAGCGTCACCAACTTGGTTGAGCGGCTGAAGCTCGTTCTCTGCAAACTTAGCGGCTTCTTCTAAAACTGCGCTAATCAGATCAGGGGTCGCATCGCTGTATCCTGGGAGATCGCCGTACTGGCTGATGTTAAGGACATCATTTAAAATATATGACATGTCTTTGGTGGGAACACGGTATGTAGGCATAGCTTTATCCTGTCTTTAATGGTGTTGCTGTTCGTTTAAATTTCATGTGCCGTAATGGTGGCTGGCTCGCCCGTGTCGCGGTCAAGCAAGGTTCCTGTGGCTGGGTCGGTTTCTAAATTCTCGAGTAATGCGCAAAATTCTGAGAGCTCTTTGATGGTGGCATCCAGTGCTCTGCGTTGTGCTTTTAGGGCATCAACACGGTTTTCGCATTTCTCAAGTGTTACTTCTCTTTGGCGTGCACGGCCATCGTCCAAGGCGTATAAATCCAGCATTTCAGCAATATCAGCGAGAGAGAAGCCAACGCTTTTACCGCGTAATATCCATTCAAGGCGGACACGATCAGCTTTACTATATATACGAGATTGTCCACGACGGACTGGGTTGATAAGACCTTGGTCTTCATAAAAGCGAATGGTACGCGAAGTGATATCAAACTCACGCGCAAGCTCTGCGATTGAGTAGCTCTCTTTGCTATCAATATTTTCACTCATTTCTACAAATGCCTTCTATTGTTTTGATAGCGCGTTTATACTTTACGTTTACGTTAACGTCAACTTAGATAATATCTGCATGGCAAATCTTTGATTTTACTGTGGAAACAAGCCCAAAAAAATGACATCCTAGATTTAGTTAAAGCAATAACAGCGCGAATCGAAGACGTGTTTATCGTCACTTGGCAGATTATTTAAGAAGAGAAGTGCTTATGGAATTTAAAACCAAAGATGAGTTTTTTGATTTTTATTTACTGGAACATAGCGACCCAACTTGCCGTGTACTGCACTATATTGCGACCATGACTATGGCCGCGGGTCTAATAGCTGCCATTGTTACAGGAAAATGGTTGCTGATCCTCACGGGGATATCAACAGCCTATGTGTTTGCTTGGATTGGACATTTCTTTTTTGAGCATAACAAGCCTGCTTCTTTTTCTTATCCTTGGGCATCGTTTAAGTCTGATGCCCGCATGTTCGGTATTTTTCTTAGTGGTAAAATTGATGAGCGGATGGAGCAAGCGCGCATTAATCTAAATGAAAAACACGCAGCTTCACTCGCTGGAGCCGAAGAATAGTTGACGAAAAATTGGCGAAGTATTTGCTTTTTACTGGGTCTTTGAGTAAGTGTGAGGTAGCACTCACCAACAGATAGTTAGGTTTTCACTTCATGCCACTTTATTTGCCAATTGCAGAATTATCGATGAATGTAATTCTTGTTATTGGTATGGGCGCGATCGTTGGTTTCCTTTCAGGAATGTTTGGTGTTGGTGGTGGCTTCTTGATGACCCCGCTTCTTATCTTTGCAGGCGTTCCGCCAGCAGTTGCAGTGGCAACTGAGGCAAACCAAATTACAGCAGCCTCAGTCTCCGGTGCACTCGCCCACATGCGGCGGGGCGGTGTAGACTTTAAGATGGGCACGGTGCTGGTTGTCGGCGGTGCTATCGGTGCCTTCCTCGGCGCACAGGTTTTTGCTATGCTCAGGGCCATCGGTCAGGTCGATCTGATGATCTCCATAATGTATGTTTTGTTCTTGGGCTCGGTCGGTGGCTTTATGTTTTATGAGAGTGTTCGGGCGATACTGCGTGACCGCCGCGGTTACGTAGCACCGCGCAAGTCCAGTAAGGAGCGTCATGGCGGCTGGGTCCATGCGCTACCTTTTAAGATGCGTTTTAGAAAATCACGACTTTTTATTAGCCCTATAGCTCCGTTGCTCATTGGTATGTTTGTTGGTGTGCTGGCGGCTATCATGGGTGTGGGCGGTGGCTTTGTTATGGTGCCTGCCATGATCTACCTTTTGAACATGCCAACAAATGTTGTGATCGGCACGTCGCTCTTTCAAATTATTTTTGTGACCGCACTCACCACTGTTTTTCACTCGGTTAACACACAAACCGTGGATATTTTGCTGGCCTTGTTGTTGCTCAGTGGCGCAGTGATTGGTGCGCAAGTTGGTGTGCGGGTCGGTGTTAAGCTCAAGGGAGAACAGCTCAGGGCGCTTCTCGCTCTAATGGTGCTGGCCGTGTGTGTTAAAATGGCGTTTGGCCTCATTTTAACGCCCGATGATCTTTTCTCTATTACCACGGTGATCAAGTAATGCGCCGTATATTAACCATACTTCTTTTGTGGCTCGGTGTGAGTGGGGCAGTGCTTGCACAGAATGTTGTCACAGACCTATCCGAGCGCGAAATTGATATTCGCTATAGTTTTAATGGTGCCAACCTCTTGCTGTTTGGTGCGGTTAATGAGGGTAAAATGGACCCTAGCATCCGCACGGATATTATCGTTGTAGTGCGCGGACCCAATGAAGAAATTATCGTTCGCGAAAAACAAAGAATGTTTGGTATTTGGGTAAATCAAGATGTTCACCGTTTTGGTAATGCCCCCGGCTTTTATGCTGTTGCCACCTCACGTCCACTGGCAGACATAGATAATATCGATCAGCTCAATGCACGTGGTATTGGTTATCTCTCTCTCGGCTTGGATCAAGACAGCCACGAGGAACATGCTGAAAACTTTCGCATTGCTTTGGTGCGCAGTAAAGAACGTGCTGGGCTATACAGCGAAAGCGAAGGTGGTGTTTCCGTCGTTGGTGGCGGCCTGTTTAGAGCTGATGTTCAATTGCCGGCCAATGTGCCAGTGGGTGACTTTACAGTAGAAACTTTTGTTTACCAAAGTGGGCGTTTGCTCGGGCATAAGCTAATGAGCCTTAATGTTGATAAGGCTGGATTTGAGCGGGCTGTTTATGCATTCGCGCATAATCAACCTTTTTGGTATGGTATTGTCGCTGTGCTCATAGCGCTAGCCGCAGGTTGGCTTGCAGGACTTGCTAGCCGCAAGTAACTAGGCTTGAGGCATACAACAGTATTTGTATTTTTTGCCACTTCCGCACATGCATGGGCTCTTCTTAAAAGGTTGAATATCGTCTTCAATTTTCATGACGTCCTGCTGATAAAACTCAGATAATGCGACAAATAGCTTGGGGTGCTTTCTTTGAAGTTCTTTTGGACTTTCAAAAAAATATTCGGAGGCAACCGCAAGAAACTCAACACTATTGGTCAGAGCATAGTCATCAATATCACTTCTGTTTTTACAAATTTCTTTGGTTTTGAGCGCAACCAGTTCAAACCACGGAGCAGAGAAAGCATATTTCTTAAGCCGCTCAGGATAGCCATCAGTGTCGCCGTCAGCCCTATCAATGAGATGGACAAATTCATGGATACCAACATTATAATTATCTTTACTGTTTTTGAAGCCAAAATGCAGGTCTGGTTGGCTTAAAATCATCTTCCCTTCCATCGGCCCTGACCCAACCATGCCAGCGTATGTGGAGTCTGCGGCACCGCATTCGAAGGTTTTATTAAACAGTCCTGAGAGTAGATAGACACCTGTTAGGTCAAAATAATGCCAATGGGGGAAGCCCCAAACAGGAATGATGGCACTTGCAGCGACTAAAAGCCGATCATCGTCCGTTAAGGGCCAGTCTCTAGATTCAATGGTCGTGGTTTGCCAAAATAACAAAACACGCTGATGGAAAAGCTCTTTGTCTTCAGCTGATAGCACACGGTAAAAAGCAACGTCATGGGTGAGAATGTCGGACCAGCTATGTTGCCATTTTAGTGGTTCAATAGGAGCAGGAGTGCCTAAAATTGACTGAATTATACGTGTGAGCCAATTACTCATCCAGCACCTTATTCACCTCTATTTCAAAAATGAAACTATCCGCTGCGAATTGTTTGCTAAGTAGCTTATGACCAGCCTCATTGGTCCACGCGGGTACATCGTGCTCGCTTGCGGGGTCGGTGGTTGTCACGGTAAGCACATCACCCTGCGCTAAAGCTTCAATCGCACGACGTGCTCTGAGCACAGGCAAAGGGCAGCGCAGGCCACTCGCGTCTAATGTCTCCCGCTTACGCACTTCTTGATAGTCCGAAAGCGGTTAAAAGATCAGGTGTACCGTGATGGTCTTCAGTGTCCGCAAGTCTTTGCAGGGCAATAATCGGCACATCAGTATGCTCAGCGATGGCTTGCATGTTGCTATATAGATCTGGGTTGTCCTCGCCGTCTTTAAGCTGTGGGCTCTCGTTGACCACAATGCCGCGTACATCAATGCCGCGCGCTGTGAGCGCTTCCATGGTAGCGAGCGTATGGCTCATTGTGCCAAGATAACTACCCGCAACCACAATCGCGGGCAAATCAAGTGCGGTGATCCAATCGGCCGTCAACAAGCTACCGTCGAGCGGAACATGTGCGCCGCCTACGCCTTCCACCAAAGTAAAGGGATGCTCGGACATGGTTTCTTTGCATGCTTCGATAACATCACTGGCATAAAGAGTTTTACCTTCGGCTTTTGCAGCCATCTGCGGCGCCAGAGGTGCGGAGTAGCGAAACGGAGACACTATCTCTATGGAATCAGGCGTAACCTCACGGCCCATCGCACGAATGAGATGGCCTGTGTCGCTATCTGCCATGGTCTCAGCAGTTACACCGCTGATGATTGGCTTGATTGCCATAACGGGCAGACCGAGCGCACGGCGTTGACGGGTGATTAGGCCCGCAACGATGGTCTTGCCAATTTCTGTGCCAGTGGCGGTTATAAAAATTCCGTTCATATCGTGCTCACTATGTTCAATGATTTCACTGCTTTGATTAGTGCATCAATATCGCTTATTTTATGGCTGGCTGAAAAGCAAAAACGTAGTCGACTTGTACCTTCAGCGACCGTAGGCGGACGGAAGGCGGTGACAATGAAGCCACGGACTTCCAAAGCCTTGCTTGCCGCCATAGCCTTGTCAGCAGATCCAACAAGCAGTGGTACAATTGGAGACGCGGGCGTTTTTAGCCCTAGAGCGTCACAAAAATAATTGGCATATTGCATGGGCTTGGCTGTCAGCGCTTTATCATTTTCAATGAGTTTTAGTGCAGCACTCGCGCCTGCAATTGTAGCAGGCGGTAGGGCTGTTGTGTAAATAAAAGCGCGTGCGCGGTTCTTCATTAGCTCGATCACTGGTTTGCTTGCAGCTAGATAGCCGCCGTAAGCGCCAACACCCTTGCTCAGGGTGCCCATTTGAAGTGGGACCATACCCGAGGCGCCGTCAGCTGCTACCGCACCCTTGCCGCCGCCTATAACGCCGAGACCATGTGCATCATCAACCATAAACCAAGCATTATGTTCAGCGGCGGCCTCTGCAATCGCTTTGATCGGTGCCATGTCACCGTCCATAGAGTATACGCCTTCAACGAGGATGAGAACATTCTCAAAGTTTCCGCGTTGTTCTTCAAGAATGCGTTTGGCGTCAGCGGCATCATTATGAGCAAACAACATAGTCGTTGCCCCTGATAGCTTGATCCCCGCATGCATGGAGGCATGAATAAGCGTATCTGCAAGCACCAAATCATTTTTACCAACTAGCGTGGGGATAATACCAGTGTTCGCCATAAAACCACTGCCAAACACAAGCGCTGCCTCGCTGCCTTTAATACGGGCGAGGCGCTCTTCAAGCTCAAGGTATAAGATATGATCGCCGGTGACCAAGCGGCTAGCACCGCTGCCTGCACCGTAGCGAATAGCGGCGTGGGCAGCCGCGATTTTAACCTCTGGATGCTGTGATAGGCCTAAATAGTCATTATCTGCAAAGCTGATAAGCGTTTTACCTTCGCGACTTGCGGTCATATCCGCTTGACGATCGGTGGGTCGCGTCACACGCGTAAGGCCAGCTTCAGCTATTTTGGTCAATTTTCCTACGGCGAAACTATCCAAAGAAGTTGCGGGGGTGCGTGGGGATGTTTTATCTTTGCTCATTGGCTCTGGATAGGGCTTATAGGCCTTGCAGTCAATAAGCCTTTTTGCTTGACTTACACCTATCAAAGGGCAAGTGTGCGGCGATAAACCTCACGATTGATAAGGACCATATTCATGGGCGCAGATGTAAAGTTACAAGGTCAAGTGGACGCTAATGAAATCCGTAACGATTGGACCACAGAAGAAATTTTGGCATATTTCGATTTGCCCTTGATGGAACTGGTCTTTCAAGCGGCGACAGTCCACCGTCTGTATCATAATCCAAATAAAGTACAATTATCACAGCTCGTTTCCATCAAAACTGGTGGCTGCGCTGAAGATTGTGGCTATTGCTCTCAGTCAGCCAAATATGCGCGTGAGACAGGCTTGAAGGCTGAAAAGCTGATGGAAGTGGAGCGTGTGTTATCAGACGCGAAGAAAGCCAAAGACGGCGGAGCTAGCCGCTACTGCATGGGGGCCGCATGGACCAGCCCTAAAGACCGTGACATGGATGTCATCGTTGCGATGGTTGAAGGGGTCAAAGACCTTGGTCTCGAATCTTGTATGACCCTTGGTATGCTTAGTCATGACCAAGTCGTTCAGCTAAAAGATGCTGGTCTTGATTATTACAATCACAACGTTGATACCAGCGAGGAGTTCTACGGAAAGATTATTACCACCCGCAAGTATCAAGACCGCTTAGACACGCTCGCTGAAGTGCGCTCCGCAGGCATTAATGTTTGCTCTGGCGGCATTATCGGCCTTGGTGAAGAGCGCGACGACCGCGCGGGAATGCTAAAGACCTTGGCGACACTGCCAGCGCATCCTGAATCTGTACCGATCAACAAATTGGTGCCAATCCCAGGGACACCGCTTGAGGATGCTGAAGAACTTGATCCGTTCGAGTTTATTCGCACTATCGCGGTGGCGCGTATTTTGATGCCTAAAACTGAGGTGCGCCTGTCGGCTGGTCGCGGTGAGATGTCCGACGAGATGCAAGCGCTGGCCTTCATGGCGGGTGCTAGTTCCATCTTTTACGGTGAGCAGCTTCTCACGACACCAAACCCTGAAAACAATAGCGACATGCAGCTTTTATCGCGCCTTGGCATGGAGCCTTTGTAAGTATTATGACCGATAACCCTACATGGTACGATGAGGGTATTGAGCATATTTGGTTGCCCTATACCCAAATGAAAACTGCGACCCCGCCGCTGCCTGTGGCTAGTGCTGATGGTGTGCGCCTGACTCTCACGGATGGGCGTGAGCTGGTGGATGGTATCGCCAGTTGGTGGACTGCAGCGCACGGCTATAACAACCCGCATATAATTAGTGCAATGCAAGAGCAGCTATGCCGTTTGCCGCATGTAATGTTCGGCGGTCTGGTCAACGAGCCTGCACTAAAACTTTCCAAGCGTCTCGCAGATATGTTGCCAGGAGATCTTGAACGTGTGTTCCTTGTGGAATCTGGCTCAGTCAGCGTTGAAGTAGCGCTTAAGATGGCGGTTCAGTATTTTCTAAATAAAGGCGAGAGCCGCACCAAGTTTTTGAGTTTTAACGGCGGTTATCACGGTGACACCATGCTAACCATGTCAGTTGCTGACCCTGAAGAGGGCATGCACGGGCATTTCAAAGGTTGGTTACCGACCCATCACGTGGTTGACTTGCCGCGCGACGAAGCGGGCGCTGAACGCTATACAGCCTACCTAAAAGACAATGCCCATGAGATTGCTGCGGTGATCATGGAACCTTTGGTGCAAGGGGCAGGGGGCATGCTGTTCCACGAGCCTGAAACGCTCCAGTGGGTCCGCAGCGCCTGCGATGAGGCGGGTGTCCTGATGATAGTTGATGAAATTTTTACGGGCTTTGGTCGCACAGGCACTATGTTTGCCATTGATGCAGCTGGGATCGTCCCTGATATGATCACACTCTCCAAAGCGTTAACGGGTGGTACTTCGCCGCTGGCGGCCTGTGTGGCACGTCGTCATGTCTATGAGGCTTTTTATAGCAATGACCCGAGCCATGCTTTGATGCACGGGCCTACGTTTATGGCCCATGCGCTTGGCTGTGCAGCGGCTAACGCATCGCTGGATCTGTTTGAGCGCGAAGATCGCTTGGGGCAGGTTGCAGCTATCGAAGCGCAAATGACCGTGGAGTTAGCGGCTTGTTTGACACTCGACAATGTCGCTGACGTGCGGGTGAAAGGCGCTATTGGAGTGGTGGAACTAGAAGATGCGAGTAAAATCGCTGAGCTCAAGCCACTGTTTATTGAGGCTGGTGTTTGGGTAAGGCCCTTCAGAAACATCGTCTATCTAACGCCGCCGCTTGTGATCTCTTCAGATGATCTCACCACGCTCACCAGCACCATCCACCACGTGCTGAGCAAATAAAAAACCCGACCAAAAGGCCGGGTTCTCCATGATTAGTATCTCGCTTGCTTAGTTGCGGTTTCCAAGGAAACGCAACAGCATCAAGAACAAGTTTATGAAATCAAGATACAGGTTCAAGGCACCCATGATAGCGGCTTTTGCCAGCATTTCAGGGTTAGACACTTGATAGTACATCTGCTTGATCTTTTGTGTGTCGTAGGCTGTAAGACCTGCGAAAATTAGCACACCAGCCGCTGAAATGATAAAGCTCATCATAGTGGACTGCATGAAGATGTTCACGATGCTCGCGATGATAATACCAATAAGCCCCATGAAGAGGAACGTGCCCCAACCGGATAAGCTCTTCTTGGTGGTATAACCGTATAGGCTTAGCGATCCAAAGGTAGCCGCTGTGATAAAGAAGGTGCGTGCAATGCTCTCACCTGTGTACATCAGCATGATAGAGCTGAGCGATAGGCCCATAACGGCAGCAAAAGCCCAAAAGACCAATTGCAGAGTTTTAGAGGACATTTTGTTTAGCCCAAAACTCATCGCCAGCACGAAGGCAAGCGGGGAGAAGGCGACAAGCATACCAATGCCAGTATAGCCGACAATGTATCCACCATTTATCTCATAAAGTGCATTGATAACCGTTGGTGATTGGCTACCCATCATGGCGACAATGCCAGTGAGCAGAATGCCTGATGTCATGTAGTTATATACACGCAGCATGTATGCCTTTAGGCCAGCGTCAAACGTTTTACCGTCCTCGCGTGTGCCTGCTTCGCTATATTGACCTGTTGAAGGATCAATCATGGTCGTCCCCTTTCATTGTTAATTCGTTCTTATAATTTGGCATGTTGTAGCCTAATTTCAAGACATTCCGTGTAAAATCTTTAGTTTAATGGTCTGAATTAGCCTTTATTCGCTCCTGAGAACCTCATTTGGCCTTATGCTCAGGGCTTTTACACTGGATAACAGCCCAAAGACTATGGTTACGAGTAAGCTCGCCACAACCGTGCTAATCATAACCGCAGGCAGCAAGGTGAAGGTCATTTCCATAAGCTCTGCCACCACAACATAGCCTGCTATCCCACCGAGTATCAGCGCAATGACAGCCGTGATAGTGCCAATAACAAGATACTCGAGGAGATAAGCCCTGAGTATTTGGCTCTTAACCGCACCTACCACCTTCATGATAACGGCGTCATAAACCCGCTCTTTAAAGCCAGCCGCTATCGCGCCTGTTAGCACAAAGATACCCGCAATGATCGCAACCAGACCAGTGGCTCTAATAGCCACGCCAATTTGCTCTAGCATCACGCTACCTTTTTCGATGATCTCTTTGGTGCGGATCGCTGTTACCGTCGGAAAGTCCCGAGTGAGCGTATTATAGGCTAGAGTTTCCGCATCGCCCGCGGCTCTGAGCGTCGCCATAAATGTATGCGGTGCTGCTTGCAGCGTATAGGGGTCGAACATGATAACAAAGTTAAAGTCCATGGTGCCCCAGTTAATTTCTCTGAAAGACCGAATAGAGGCGGTAATTTCACGTCCCATTATGTTCATGGTCATGGTGTCACCAATTTTTAGCCCTATACCTTCAGCTGCCTCGCGGTCTAGCGATATTTCTGGTGGGCCAGTGTAGCCCTCAGGCCACCATGTGCCCTCAATAATGGGGCTGTCCTCTGGCGCTTCAGCGCTATAACTGAGGCCGCGATCACCTCGTAGCACCCAGCGTACGTTCGAATTGGCCGCAACTTTGTCTGCCTCAACGCCGTTCACCGCTGTTACGCGGCCACGTAGTGATGGAACAGCTCGTAAGTCTTCGGTGCCATCAATACTGTTCACAGTGTCTGTAAAGCTGCCAATTTCGGTCGACTGAATGTCGAGGAAGAAAAAAGCAGGTGCCTTTTGCGGAACTTGGTTATTGAGCTCACGCTCTAAATTACCTTCCACCAGTGCCAGCCCTGCGAAAAGCGTGAGGCCTAACCCAAGGGAGATAACCACTGCACCTGTTGCGGTGCCTGGGCGGTGAATATTGGCGAGCGCCAAGCGGCGCAGCGCGTGTTTGGGGCGCGGAAGTTTAGCTGCAACCTTTTCTATCATACGTCCAGTGCCGCGTAGCATAATAAGGCTGATAAGAGCGCCCGCAACAAAGCCAGAAGCGAGAGAGATATTGTCAGCTAAGCCAACGGCTAGCAAAACAACCATAAAGGCAGCCCAGTAAACTAGGGCAACATAAGCACGGCGTGGCTTGCTTTTTTCAGGTGCTACCAGAGCCCTAAATAGGCGCACGGGCGGCAAATCACGGGCACGACCGAGCGGCCATGTGGTGAAAGCCACGGTGATTAAAAACCCGTAAACCGCCGCGAGCAATAAGCTCTCTGGGTATATGTTGCTGGCTGGGTTGATCGGTAAGCTATCTGGCAACATTAAAACCAGTAAATCAGGGAGCATAGCACCACCCACAACACCTATGAGAACAGAGAGCGTACCTATAAGCATCACTTGGATGAAATAGATTTGAAATATGCGCTGGCCCGTCGCGCCCAAAATTTTAAGCGTGGCGATAGTCTTGGTTTTTCGGTCCATATAGCCTTTAACCGCATTACCAACACCAACACCGCCCACAACAAGCGCGGTTAGCCCCACAAGGGTTAAAAACATGCTCATGCGCTCAATAAAGCGGCGCAAGCCCGGCGCAGCATTGTCGCGAGTGCGAATACCAAAGCGCGCATCAGGATATCGCCTACCCATAGTGTTCTTCCATTCAGAAACATTGGTCTCAGCAGGTAGGGCTAATTTATAGTAGCGATCAAGGAGGCTACCAATCGTGACAAGACCGCTCGCATCTAGCGCTTCATGCGAGATCATCACGCTCGGGCCGAGTTGAAAGCCAAGGTTTGCTTTATCGGGTTCATTTTCAATGAGCCCTCGCAGCTCAACTTCAATGGTTCCAACCTTTATCAAATCACCTATTTTAACTTTTAGGCGACCAGCCAGTGCGCTTTCTATGGCCGTACCATAGTATCCGCTAGACATCTCAGTGAGGGCGCCACTTGTTAGTCCTGATGATGTGGCGAAATCACCGTATAATGGATATAGTGCGTCGATAGCGCGTAACTCTACTAAGCTAGAGCCACCGTTCTCCGTATGGGCCATGGTACGCAGACGAGCTGAATGTGAAACCGTCCCCTGACCTTCCAGCCATGCACGTTGCTCCTTTGTTAAGTCGGTACGTATCGCACGTACTTCAACGTCACCGCCTAGCATGCTCTGTCCTTCAAGTGCCATACCTTCTTCAATGCCGCGTGTGAGCGAGCCAACCGCCGCTATCGCCATCACGCCTAATATGAGACAAGCCATAAAGATGCGAAAGCCTTTAAGGCCGCCGCGCAGTTCACGGTAGGCGATACGCCATACAACAGGAATTTTTGGTGAGTTACTAATGGACATGGTCTATTGATCCACCGTTTTTGAAGTTTCGCTCTTCACTGATGCTGTATCGCCAGTATCATCTATGATGCAGCCGTCACCCATAGATATAACGCGGTCACAGCGGTCAGCTAAGGCTGGGTCATGGGTAACAAGCACAAGCGTTGAGCCGCGAGACTTTTGCAGATCAAACATCAGGTTTATGATGTCGCGGCCTGTGGAGCCGTCCAAGTTACCCGTTGGTTCATCACCAAACAATAAACTAGGAGCAGGGGCTATAGCGCGGGCAAGTGCCACTCTTTGCTGCTCTCCGCCCGAAAGTTGGGCTGGGTAATGCTCGGCCCTAACACCGAGACCCACAAGCTCAAGCTCCTTTTCAGCGAGGTCAAAAGCATCTTTCATGCCGGCTAATTCAAGCGGGACAGCGACATTTTCAAGGGCCGTCATGGTTGGAATTAGGTGAAAGGCTTGCATAACAATGCCAATATTTTTAAGGCGGTGGAGGGCAAGTTCGTCCTCGTCCGCCGTGCCCATGCTAACGTCTGCCACGGTAATTGTACCGCTAGATGGCTGCTCTAAGCCTGTCATCAAGCTCATTAAGCTTGATTTACCGCTGCCTGAAGGGCCAACGATACCAACGGTTTCACCACTAAATACCTCAAGAGAAATATCACGCAGAATTTTAACAGGCCCTGCGCCAGAGGTTAAGGTTAGGTACACAGCGTCTAGGCTGATTATGGGATTTGAGTTCGTCATGTTCTGTCCTCGGTGTCTTTTTTAAGTCTTATTTATTTGCCATAAATTTTTGATGCATTAGGTATAACAATGTAGTTCAGTTTGAAATGTGTCAAAGGAATAAGGAATGATTAAGGCTTGGGCGGTGTTTTTTATGGTGTTATGTGGTGTTGCGGCACCTGCTGCATCCGCGGCAAGTGACGACCCTAAAACACTTACCGTTTTGGCGCTAGGCGATAGCCTAACTGCGGGTTACGGCCTTGAGGCGGGCGAGGGTTTCACCGATCAACTAGAGCTATGGCTACAGGAAAAATTAGGTGCAGGCAGTAAAGTTAAAGTGATCAACGCTGGCATAAGCGGTGATACATCCTCTGGCGGAAATGCACGCGTAGAATGGTCTTTGTACGGTGAGGCCGCAAACCCTGACGTTGTGATCGTAGAGTTTGGTGGTAATGACGTGCTGCGTGGTATTGACCCTACTTACACCCGTAAAAATATTGATAATATGGTGAAAATCCTTACGGAGAAAAACCTACGGGTGTTAGTGGCTGGCATGCAGGCTTCGCCGAGCCTTGGGCCTGATTACACCGCCGATTTCAATAGTATCTTCAGTGACGTCGCTAAAAAATATAATGCGACGCTCTATCCATTTTTCTTAGAAGGTGTAGCGGCTGATGAAGCGCTCAACCAAGACGATGGCATCCACCCAACACTTGAAGGCGTACAAATCATCGTCTCAAAAATTGGACCTGTGGTGTTAGAAATGCTGCTTGCGGATATGGCTGAGTAAGCCACCCGCAGCGCCGTCTACCAAATCATATACTAGTTCAAAGCCATGATCGCCGCCATAATAGGGGTCTGGCACTTCGTGGTACTCATGCTGGTCACTATAACCTAAAAATAGCTGAATTTTATGTTGCTGCTCTTGTGGTGAGCGCGCCATCAGGTCACTGCGGTTATCTTCATCCATTACGATAATGTAATCAAAAGCATCAAAGTCTTGTCTTGTCACCTTACGTGAGCGTTGCATGCTTATGTCGAGGCCTTTAGCAGCCATCGTGGCAGTGCCGCGACCATCAGGTGGGTTGCCTGCGTGATAACCAATAGTACCCGCACTATCAATGTTGAAGCTGTCACACAAGCCAGCTACCTCTACACGTGTGCGAAAAACACCTTCAGCCATCGGTGAGCGGCAAATATTACCCATGCAAACAAATAAAACTGAAACCATTCCCCGCAAACCTTTCTAGCAGACGACATCAAAGTTGATAAAGCGATTGTATGGCATCATACTATTCTGATAAAGGAGATTCCATCTTGCATAAAACTTGGATCATAATTCTAACAGTCATTTTCTTCGCAAGCCCAGTTTCAGCTGCGAAACAATCTGGTGAGGATTATACTATCGTCGTAATGGGCGATAGCTTGATCACAGGCTTTGGTATGCGCAGCTCAAAAGGCAATTTCACCCAACACTTGCAAAAATGGTTGAAGAAAAACTTAAATCCTGATGACGCGATTACTGTCATTAATAGGGGCGTTAATGGTGAAACCAGTGTGGGCGGGGCAAAAAGGCTAGTTAGCACATTGGATGCACTTAAGCATCGACCAGATTTAGTAATATTGGAATACGGCGCGAATGATGTTGGTTTAAAGTTGAACACTGAGCATACACGTGATGCCATGGACGCTATGGTGCAGTATCTGGACTATAAAGGTTATAAAGTAATTATTGCTGGGATGACCGCTACGCCTCGCTACGGCAAGGACTATAATGCAGCGTTCAACCCAATATTCGCAGATATCGCCAAAAAATATAATGTGGCCTTGTATCCGTTCTTTTTAGAAGGGATAGAATTTAAAAAACGGTATAACTTACCTGATTTGATGCACCCCAATAGCCTAGGTGCGGCGTATATAGCTAAAAAAATGGGCCCGCTCGTCAAGGCTGAACTGCTGCGCGACCCAGTTAAAAATCCAATACCTTCAGTGTATGGGGAATAGAGTTTGAACCTATATAAAAATATTGTGATTTTAACGGGTGCAGGGATATCTGCGGAATCGGGTGTTAAAACTTTCCGCGACAATAATGGCCTGTGGGAAGAGCACCGTATGGAGGATGTAGCGACGCCTGAAGCCTTTATGCGTGATCCGCATTTGGTGCATCGTTTTTATAATCTACGACGAGCTCAAATGAGTGATGTTACACCTAATCTGGCGCATTCAGCCCTCGCACTCTTGGAAGCTAACCACAGGGGCTCGGTGACAGTTGTCACTCAAAATGTTGATGACTTGCATGAACGCGGCGGCAGTAAAGATGTAATTCATATGCACGGCGAGCTAGGCAATGTGCGCTGTGGTCACTGCGCAGAGGTTGTGCAGTGGCATGGAGACTGTGATACCAAAACAACTTGTCCTACTTGTGCGGCTGGTGGGGCTATGCGCCCTGATATTGTGTGGTTTGGTGAAATGCCCTTTCATATGGACCGTATTTATGGCTTACTCGCAGGCGCTGATTTGTTTGTCTCCATTGGTACCTCAGGTACGGTTTATCCCGCCGCGGGGTTTGTTGCAGAGATAAACCAAATAGGGCGGGCGCACACATTGGAGATTAACATGGAGCCATCTGTGGGCGCTAGCCAATTTGCTGAAACGCGGCACGGCCCTGCGGGGGAGTTGGTACCAGTGTTTGTTGAAGAAATTTTAAGGGATTAAACATGTCGGATAGACCAAGTGAGATGAGCGATATTGAGATTGATGCGGCCATGACGAGCCTAGAGGGCTGGAATGTGCGCAGTGACGGTAAAGCGATCATCAAAACCTTCATGTTTGACGACTTTTTAACCGCTTTCGCTTTCATGGGCAAAGTGGCGGTGAAGGCAGAAGAGCTAGACCATCACCCTGAGTGGTTTAACGTTTATAACCGCGTGGAGATCACGCTCAACACACATGACGCTGGTGGTATTACGACACTCGACACCCATATGGCTGCCTTCATGAATGAGGTCGCGGAATAATTTTTAGTAATCTTTAATCTGTGGCAACCCACGCCTTAACGAGCTGATGGGCGATAGCATACTGCGGTGATAGACGAAACACATCCTCGCGGCTTTCTTTGAGAGCTGCGCGGGCTTCTTGCCTTGTGACCCAACGAATTTCATCTACTTCAACACCATCAGGGATACCGTCTCCCGAGATAATCTCTGCGTGACAGCCAATCATCAAGCTGCTGGGGTAGGGCCACGGCTGCGAAGTGATATACTGGACATCGCCCACAATCACGCCTGTTTCCTCCATCAACTCGCGGCGCACGGCCTCTTCAATCGATTCGCCCGGTTCCATAAAGCCTGCAAGCGCTGTGAACATCCCTGGAGGTAACTGCGGGCCTCGCCCTATCATGGCCTTGTTGCCTCTGACACCGAGCATAATGACCACAGGGTCTGTGCGCGGAAAATGATGTGTGTCGCAGCTGGGGCAAATACGTTCATAGCCCGCCTTAAGCATTTCAGTCTCAGAGCCGCAAGCGGCACAGTGCTGGTGGCTATCGTGTCAATTTAGCATCGATTTAGCCTGTGCCGCCATTCCGAGCGCCCCTTGGTCGCCCAGCGGCGCATTAAGCTTATAGGCAATGGTACGCAGATCACGGAACTTACCGCCTGTTGCGATTTCTGTATTTAAATCAGCAGCATAATATAAAATATCATCAAGGATACCCAAAAATATCACCCGCTTAAGGGTAGTGTCACTCAGCGTGTTTCCTGATACCCAGCAGATATTGCCAGTGGCTTCATCGCTTAAAATACGGTTATCCCAAAGCAGCATCACTTTGGCGCTTTCGCTATTTAAGCGGTCGGTTAAGATGTCAGCCTCGCCGCGCAGTAGGTCCGCACGGTCGAGCGGATTTCCGCTAAAAGTGGTTTTTATTTTGGGCATATGAGCCCCCTATAAACGACGTATGTGGCGCAATTATTTGCTCGCCCACGTTAAACTTGTCGATTTTCACTTGCAAGCAGCAACTGATCGCGCCATATAGGCGGCGGGAGGGCCATTGGACGTGGCGCTCGTGAAATCGGTCAGGCCCGAAAGGGAGCAGCCGCAGCGGATTGTCGCGGGTCTTTGGTTCCTCCCAACCACTTACAAAACTATATCTTCTTTTTCAGTGTAATCTGACGCCTTTTTGCTTTTGCTATGGGCGCTTTCCTGCTACTCCTTATTGTAGGAATTGTGAGGGACCAGATAAGCATGACAGACCAAGAAGAGAGCAAAACAGACGTTGCCTACCGCGTACTTGCGCGTAAGTATCGCCCAGATAATTTTGATGCGCTAATTGGCCAGTCAGCTATGGTGCGCACCCTCTCTAACGCTATTGATGCTGGGCGTTTGGCTCATGCCTTCATCCTAACGGGAGTGCGCGGAGTTGGTAAAACTACCACGGCGCGCATCATCGCAAAAGCGCTCAATTGTATAGGTCATGACGGTCCAACCATTAACCCATGCGGCACCTGTAGCGAATGTGTGTCTATCGCCGAATCTCGTCATGTGGATGTGATGGAGATGGATGCGGCCTCTCGCACTGGTGTTGATGACATACGGGAAATTATAGACGGTGTGCGTTATGCACCACAGTCAGCACGCTATAAAATCTACATCATTGATGAAGTTCACATGCTTAGTAAAAATGCCTTCAATGCGCTTCTTAAAACGCTTGAGGAGCCGCCCGAGCATGTGAAATTTATCTTTGCGACCACTGAAATTCGCAAACTCCCCGTTACCGTCCTATCCCGCTGTCAGCGGTTTGACCTTAAGCGGGTTGAAGCAGAAGAGTTGGTCGAGCATCTATCTGGTATTGTCGACAAAGAAGGCTGCACTGCGGAAGAGGCGGCACTTAAGCTGATTGCCCGCGCGGCAGAAGGTTCAGTGCGCGATGCGCTATCGTTGCTTGATCAGGCCATCGCCCACGGCGCTGGCACTATTGATGAAAACCAAGTGCGTGAAATGCTCGGGCTTGCCGACCGTGCGCAGGTGTTAGACCTGTTTGAAACGGTTATGAAGGGTGATATCGCAGCAGCGATCACCACACTGCGTAGTCAGTATGATCTAGGCGCAGACCCAAGCGTTGTGTTGCAAGATATGCTGGATGTGACCCACTGGCTCACGCGCTTAAAAGTGACACCTGATACAGGCAACGACGCGTTGGTTTCAGAGGCTGAGAAAACCCAAGGGGGCGAGATGGCAAAAACGCTTGCTATGCCGCACCTAACGCTGGCGTGGCAGATGCTTTTAAAAGGTCTTAAAGAAGTACGCGAAGCCCCGTCCCCTATTAGCGCGGCTGAAATGGTGCTGATCCGTTTGGCATATGCCATGGAGCTACCAGCCCCCGCTGATTTGGTTAAAGCATTAAAAAATAAATCTGCAGCACCTGCAGCGGCAGAGACTGCAAAAGGCGGAGCAGCAGGCGGTCCAAAATCGGCAGCAGCTGGTAGCACTACAACGCATATTACAGCACACCAAAAACTTGAGAGCGCAGTGGAGCATGCTGGTGCCACTGTGCTTGCCATGAAGCAAAGTGAAGAAGGCAACCACGCAGACCACCCAATGCCAATAACCTTTGAAGCGATGGTTGAGCTGTTTAAGGCTGAAAAAATGGGCCAAATCGCCATGGCACTCACCGACCGAGTGCGAGTGGTGAGCTACCGCCCTGGTGCCTTTGAAATTAATCCTGAAAACAACCGTTTACCAGCGACCTTTATGATGGATATGAAGCAGGCGCTGAAGGGTTGGACGGGCCAAGATTGGCTTATCAGCCTTAGTAATGAGGCGGGTGGCGAAAGCTTAAAAAAAGTTCAGAAGAAACGAGAAGATGCCCTAAAAGATGAAGCGCTTGAAGACCCTATGGTCTCAGCACTTATTGAAACCTTCCCAGAGGCAAAAATTGTACAAGTCCGGGAGCGTAGATGTGATGATCTCGACAGTGCATTAGACGAAGAAACCATGATGGCTGAGGCTAAGTCCGAAGCAGATGATTTTGAATTTTAAGAAACAACCTTAAGAGGGTGTGATGAAAAATTTCTCTGATATGATGCGCCAAGCGCAAGAAATGCAAGGCAAGATGGCTGAGGCGCAGGAGCGTCTTGAAGACGTGATGGTCAAGGGCACAGCAGGCGCTGACATGGTGCAGATCACCATGACCGCCAAAGGGGCGCTTCAATCTGTTACCATTGATAGCAGCCTGTTTAACGGTGAAGACAAAGAAGTGGTTGAAGACTTGATCGTGGCAGCCCACGGGGATGCAAAGATTAAAGCCGAAGCCGCAGCCGCCGAAGAAATGGCAAAAGTTACCAGCGGTATGAACTTGCCTGCTGGCATGAAACTTCCCCTTTAGGGTTTCGGTATGGGCCGTTCTCACTCCAACGAAATTGATCGTCTGATCCAACTTCTTGCAAAGTTGCCGGGGTTAGGGCCACGCTCAGCCCGCCGCTCGGTGCTACAACTCCTGAAAAAACGTGAAACGATTATGCTACCGCTTGCTGTGGCGCTTAGGGATGTTAGCGAAAACATTTTAGTCTGCGCGACGTGCGGCAACCTAGACACCTTAGATCCATGTCATGTGTGTGAAGACCATCGCAGAGACAAAAGCACCATCTGTGTAGTGGAGGATGTCGCGGACCTTTGGGCACTGGATCGCAGTGAAACCTTTAAAGGTCGCTATCATGTGCTTGGCGGTACGCTCTCTGCGCTCGATGGCATCGGACCTGAAGACCTTAATGTTGATAAGTTGGTTGAGCGAGCATCGGGTGAAGGGATCAAGGAAATTATCCTGGCGCTTAACGCTACGGTGGACGGACAAACCACCAGCCACTATCTGGCGGAGCGCTTAGAGGGACAGAATGTAAAGGTAACAGCACTGGCTCACGGCGTGCCTGTTGGCGGTGAGCTTGATTACTTGGATGATGGCACCTTGGCGGCTGCTCTGCGGTCTCGTAAAGAGATTGAAGAGTGAGCAAAGTAATCCATAAAGGTGGCTGTCACTGCGGTGCGGTTGCTTTTGAGGTCCGAGCACCAGCTGTCATCGACGCGCTTCACTGTAACTGCTCTATCTGCGCTATGGTTGGCTTCAATCATCTAATTATCGACAAAGCTGACTTCACGCTCCTAAGCGGAGCGGACCAACTCACCAGCTATAAATTTAACACGAAAACGGCTGATCACCTGTTTTGCAAGACCTGTGGTGTGAAAAGCTTTTACGTGCCCCGCAGTCATCCTCACGGTTACTCCGTCGATGTAAACTGTTTGGACATGTCCACGGTTGAGGGCATCAATCAAGGGTCTTTTGATGGTAAAAACTGGGAAGCGAATGTTGAAAAGATAACTTAAGTCAACATCTCTGCGATAATATGCTCATAGATATCTGTGAGGGCTTCAAGGTCAGCGACAGCGACACATTCGTTTGTTTTATGCATAGTTTTGCCAACCAAGCCAAACTCCACAACTGGGCACATGTCTTTAATGAAGCGCGCATCAGAGGTGCCACCTGTGGTGGAAAGCTCTGGGCTAACGCCGAGGCGTTTTTCAACGGCGCTATTTATAGCATCGGATAATTTGCCAGGTGCTGTTAGGAATGCGTCACCTGATAGCCACCAATTTACGTCATACTTAACGTCAGCGCGGTCCATGCGACGGCTGAGCTCAGTGGTTAATTCATCTGGTGTAAAAGTTGATGCAAAACGAACATTGAACCGCGACCATGCTTTAGCGACGATCACGTTATGGCTATCATTTTCGTTATCACAGTCAATGTTTACAATCTCGAGATTGCTCGGTTGAAAATGGTCATTACCGTTGTCTAGCGGCTCTTTACCCAGTTCGTTAAGCACAGAAACTAGGCTGGGAATCGGATTTTCGGCCAAATGTGGGTATGCTACATGCCCCTGTACACCATGAGTATGCACAATGCCGTGCAAGCTCCCACGCCGTCCAATTTTCATCATTTCGCCGAGCGTGTTTGGGTTAGTAGGTTCACCGACGAGACAATAGTCTAGCGTCTCATCTTGCTCTTTGAGCCACGTTAAAACTTTTTTTGTTCCGTTTATGGCGGGGCCTTCTTCGTCGCCTGTAATGAGGAAGGAGAGCGAGCCTTTGGTGAGACCTGTTTTTTCAATATGGCGATCTGCTGCTGCAACGAAGGCTGCGATAGCGGCTTTCATGTCCGCTGCGCCGCGACCCCATAGATATCCGTCTTTGACATCAGCGCCGAAGGGATCAAGGTCCCAGTGGTCTTCAACACCGAGCGGTACGACATCCGTATGGCCCGCAAAACAAAAGTTTGGGGCGCTGTTGCCGCGGCGAGCATAAAGGTTAGGCACGCTTGCCTCACCTTCTTCGTGAAAGGTCATCCTATGACAGATAAAGCCAAGCCCCTCGAGCGCGCTTTGCAGCACGTCGAGCGCAACCCCACTATCGGGAGTGATGCTTTTTGCGCGGATCAGGTCCTGCGCTAGACTTAAGCTATCTGTAGTCATCTGATTAGTCTCTCAGTAGCTCGTTTACACTTGTTTTGCTGCGGGTGCGCTCATCAACGCGTTTCACGATCACAGCGCAGTAGAGGCCAGGTCCTGATGTGCCGTCAGCTAGTGGTTTGCCGGGCAGGGTGCCAGGCACAACAACTGAATAAGCAGGCACACGACCCATGTAAACTTCGCCGCTCTCGCGGTCTACGATCTTAGTGCTAGCACCGATGTAAACACCCATTGAGATCACAGCGCCCTCTTCAACGATTACACCTTCAGCGACTTCACTGCGTGCTCCGATGAAGCAGTTGTCTTCGATGATCACAGGACCAGCTTGCAATGGCTCAAGTACGCCGCCGATACCAACGCCGCCAGATAGGTGTACGTTTTTGCCGATTTGTGCGCAGGAGCCAACGGTTGTCCATGTATCAACCATAGTGCCTTCATCCACGAACGCGCCGAGGTTAACAAACGACGGCATTAAGACAGCGCCCTTAGCGATGTGGGCAGAACGGCGCACAATGGAGCCCGGAACAGCGCGGAAGCCAGCAGCTTTAAAGTCTGCTTGGCTCATGCCTTCAAATTTGCTTGGTACTTTGTCGTACCAGCTAGCGTTCATACCTGGCGCACCTTCGATCACTGCCATGTCATTTAGGCGGAAGCTTAAAAGTACCGCTTTTTTCAGCCACTGGTTAACGACCCATGTGCCATCTTGTTTTTCGGCCACGCGGGCTTTGCCGCTGTCTAAAAGGTCAAGTGCAGCATCAACCGCATCGCGAACGTTGCCTGTTGTTTCATAGCTGATGGTATCGCGTGCATCCCACGCTGCATTAATTGTATTTTCCAGTGAGTCAAAAGACATAGTATTTTCCCATAGTTAGTCGATGAGATGGTCCCCATCGAATCATTTATTAATTTTGCGCAAGCATAGGCGTGGAGCCGTTTAAGTCAATAAATTCTGTTCTAAACTTATTGATCTGTCAGCTTAGTGAGCCAGTTGGAGAGGTCAGTGATTTCCACATCAACGAAATCAGGGTGATGTTCAGCTTCGCCCCAAACTGAGCCTGTGTTCACCCAAACGGTTTGCATGCCCAACTCTTTTGCGGGCTTTAAATTGCGAACCATATCTTCCACCATCACTGCGCGTGCGGGGTCCACATCGTGCTTTTCCATGAACATATCATAGGCCGATTGGTGGGGCTTGGGGGCGAAGTCGGCAGCGTGAATATCAAACACTGTGTCGAGAATGTCAGCCACTCCTAATTTATCCAGCACCCGCTCAGCGTACGGCGTGTCGGCATTGGTGAATACCAGCTTACGACCGGGTAGAGCTTCAAGAGAAGCCCTAAGAGCAGGATCTCTTTTGATAGGAGATAGGTCAATGTCATGCACGGTTTCTAGGTAATGATGCGGGTCAACGTCGTGGTGAGTCATTAATCCGCGCAGTGTGGTGCCGTAACGCATGAGATAATCTTTTTGGATGCGCCGTGCTTCCACGAGGTCAACATTAAACAAATCTGCCAGATAGCCACCCATCTTAACGTCCATTTGAGAAAACAGATCAGAGCCATGCGGGTAGAGCGTATTGTCTAAGTCAAATACCCAGATATCTGTGTCCGCCGAGATGTTCTTAGGATATTTAGGCATCGTCGCTTCTAATAAGTGTGCCAGCACCGTGCTCGGTAAAGAGCTCAAGCAAGATTGCATGCGCTTCGCGACCATCAAGTATTACCGCCGCAGTAGCACCGTTTTGAGTGGCTTCTAGGCAGGTGGCAACTTTAGGCAGCATGCCGCCTTTGATGGTGCCGTCTTTGATAAGTGCGCTTATGTCTGCTTCATTTAAGTCAGTTAGCATCTCGCCGTCAGTGTTCAGCACGCCCGCCACATCAGTAAGAAGCAAAAAGCGCCTTGCACCAAGGGCTGCCGCAACTGCACCTGCCATCGTGTCGCCATTGATATTAAATGTTTCACCACATTCACCCGCAGCGATCGGCGCGATCACAGGGATCATATCTTTTTCAACAAAATGCTTTAGGCCAGAAGCGTCTACTTTTTTCGGGCTGCCAACAAAGCCCAAGTCAGCGCCGCTGTCAGAGAGTTTCTTCTCAGCGATAACCATTTGGTTATCTTTGCCAGAGAGGCCAACTGCGTTGCCGCCTGCCGCATTAATCGCTGCTACGATGGATTTATTGAGTGTGCCAGACAAAACCATCTCAGCAACTTCCATCGTTTCTTTGCTTGTGACCCGTAGGCCGTCTTCAAAGTGACTTTCAATGCCGAGCTTATCTAACATCTCACCAATCTGTGGGCCGCCGCCGTGCACAATAACAGGGTTAATGCCCACTTTTTTGAGCAGCACAACATCCTGTGCAAACTGCGCCGCCAGCTCATCATTGATCATGGCATTTCCGCCAAATTTTATAACGAAAATTTTACCATTGTATTTGCGCAAAAAGGGTAGCGCTTCGATTAGCGTTGCAGCTTTACGTTGGAGATTTGCTTTATCAATGGTCATCTTGGCACCTTTAAGTTTCCGAATATTCGGTCCTTATGGCGCAAATCCTAGCGCATTGGCAATGATTTATCACGTTCGTGTGCCAACAAAATACCTGCGGTGATGAGTAATTGGCTTAAATAATAAAGAATCCAAATGAATATGGAGAGCCACTGCGGCGCTCCCATAAAGGCCTGACCGGCAATCATTGTGTCTGAGATTACAAAGAAAAGTGCGCCGATGCCAACCATACGGAAGGAGAAGCGCGAGAATAATCCTGCTGTTGCCATACCAATGAGTGCGCCCATGTAAATTAGAACCATGTTACGCTCAGCAGCAAGGTCGGGCCATAAAAGGAATACTGCGATGCCTGCTGTCGCCCAGATAACTGCAGCGCCTCGCACCCGCATAGAACTGATGTCATAAGAGCTCATACGGTTTCTTAAGAATAGTAAAATTAACAACACATGCTCGACCATAAAGCTTTGCATGGCATTGGTCATGGCGTCGGGCACGGGCATGGCGATTTGAATGTCGCCGACCGCACCTGCTATTAGGGCTATAAATAATATGAAGTGATCGAAAGCACTAATACGGAACATTGTGTAGAGTGCCAAAAAGGCAACCGCAGAGCCTTTTACATAGATGGGATTAAACGGCAGAATATTAAATGGGTATAAAATGGCAGCAATCACGGAGGCAACCATTGCTAGTTGTCCAAGTGTTTCTAAAACTGGATTTCTAGTCCTGTAAAAAAATTGCGACATATCTTTCCCCTAAAGAATAGATGGATTGTTACAGGCAAATAGAAATTGAGCAAGTAAAAAACTGAAAAAATCTATATGTATCACGGCATTAGGAAGATTTTGATGTGGAAAATTTAAGTAAAATTTTCCGTAATGCATCGTCTTGAATTCGTTGTTTTAGAAGATAAATTACAACTAATAAGTTTAGAGCAGCGCCCACTAAAAAGATATCAATGATACCGTACCCTGCCTTAAGGGTGACCATGGCCAAGATGGCGGAACCAACCATAAAAATAGAGTTAATGATGTTGTTCGCTGCGATCATGCGAGAGCGTTCGTGGTCACTTGAGCGGGTTTGAAGTGATGTGTAGACAGGTACGATATAAACACCAGAGGCTATTGCAATGCCAATGAGGTCAGCAAATATGCGCCAGTTATGAGGAGCAGATAAAAAGGCTGTTGCACCTATAAGTGCCGCGTCAGGCTGCGTTTGAGCCGCGCTACTTGCAAAGTAAAGGTCGATAGTAAATGCCGACATCATCAAGGCTGCCATGGGTACATATTTTAAGCTAACTTCGCCTTTAAGTAGCTTGGCGCAAAGCATAGACCCAATGCCAATTCCAATAGAAAAACAACCAATGAACAGCGTTAATACGCTTTCATCACCTCGAACCACCGCTTCGGTAAAGCTTGGAAATTGTGCCAAAAATAAGCTACCAAACATCCAAAACCATGAAATCAACATAACGATTGGCGTTACTTTTTTATCCTTGAGTAGTTTTCTAATCATATCAGATGTAGAGGTGAGGGGATTTGCGTGCACTGTTAAGCCTGGATCCGCGCAGGTTGTTTTGGGTACGTTAAAGGCAGAATAAACACCGGTAAGCGCTGCGACGAGCGTTAATCCACTGGTCCAAAAAAGTCCGCCATCTGAGCGCACAAGTAATCCACCAACGATATTACCCAGCAATATTGCTATAAATGTTGCGGTCTCTACAAGTGCGTTTCCGCGGACAAGTTCATTGCTGCGGAGATGTTCTGGCAGGATGGAATACTTGATTGGCCCAAAGAATGTAGACTGGAGACCAAGCAAAAACAATGTGACAAACATTAGCCACACGATGCTGTAATATAAGCTAATAGCACCAATTATCATGATGCCGACTTCTGCAATTTTTATGATGCGGATTTGCTTGGATTTTTCATATTTATCAGCGAGCTGACCAGCGAGGGATGAAAAAAGTGCGAAAGGTAATATAAACAATCCAGCAGCGAGCGGATTAAGGATGGCAGCGTTCAGTTCCATAACCTTAGAAAGGTCATAAGTGATCAGTGTTAGCATCGCAATTTTGAAAAGATTATCGTTGAAAGCCCCTAAGAATAGAGTAACGAAGATTGGTAAAAATCGACGAGAATTCAGCAACCCACTGTTTTCATTAGACATAAAATACCCTCACTTTCCCCCAGTCATGTATCGTATACAGGAATGTTACGGCCATCAAGTCACTATGAGTGACATAAAAAAAGGGACCGCGAGGGTCCCATTCTTTTCCAAAGATAATTACGCTAAATATGGCGCGGGGATTGTCGTCTGTTAGCACGAATAGTGACAACTGCATTTCGAATGCGGCGCCAATCATCGGCCTCATGTGGCTCCCCGCCAGACCGATAATTTTCAGCTTTTTGAGCAGCAAAAGACTCTGCTCGTGGCCCCATTAGATGAACTAACTGCTGTGCATATGTGTGGATATTTGATTCCCGCATAAAAACCTCTCCCCTTTTTTGTGCGCTCAATTGGTAAAGACTATATCATGTTCAAAAGTTTGGGCGAGGGGGTTAGGGTAACTCACGAGAATCTCTGGTAGATATTAAAACGTAATTTTGTAACATTTTTATGAAAAATTGACGACTCGCCTTTTAAACCTATTTATTGATTTCGATCTTGCGCATGAAATAAAATTTCTTGATTTCGAAGCTGCTTGCTGCAAGCTCTTAAATACGCTAAACAATTTCGCGTTGGGTGGTGTGCGCAGAAAAAGAAGTAATACCAAAGGGTGGGCTTAGGTTAAAAATGCAAGATGACAATGGCAAAATTGGAGTAATTTTACTCAGCCTTGGCACGCCTGACAGCCCTGACTTCAAGGGGGTTCGTAGGTTTTTATCTGAGTTTTTAAGCGATAAAAATATCATTGATATGAACCGTGCACTGTGGTTGCCGCTCTTACACGGTGTCATTTTAAATGCACGACCGTTCAAATCTTCAAAAGCGTATGCGAAGGTTTGGGACTATGAGAGAGGCGAGTCTCCTCTTAGAACCATCTCACGAGAGCAGGGATATAGACTGGGAGAAGAGTTCGCTGACGACGAAAATGTAATCGTCGATTGGGCTTTTCGCTACGGCACACCCTCTATCCAAGAAACGATGATGCCGATGATAGAGGCAGGCTGTGATCGTATTTTCTTGATGGCGCTCTACCCTCAGTACAGCAATACGACGGTTGGCACTGCTTATGAGAAGGCAGTGAAGGTTGCTTCTTATTTGAAGTCCCCACCAGAAATTCGTACAGGGTCTAGTTATTATAACCACCCTAAGTATATTGCCGCGATGAAAGACAGCATCGAGGACCAACTGAAATGTATCCCATGGGAACCAGATGTTATTTTAGCATCGTACCACTCTATTCCGCTACGTTATGTTGAACAGGGCGACCCATACCGTGATCACTGTGAAGAGACCCACAGGCTGCTAAAAGAAGCGTTAACGCACCGTGGTGATCAGCTACAGATGAGTTATCAGTCACGCGTAGGCTATCAACAGTGGCTGCCGCCATACAGTAAAGATAAAGTTAAGGAGCTTGCTGAAAATGGGGTTAGGGACTTGGTCGTGGTTGCACCTGCTTTTGCACAGGATTGCTTAGAAACTTTAGAAGAAATTAAAATGGAACTCTGTGAAGAGTTTTTGCGTGCCGGAGGTCATAACTTCCAATATGTTCCTTGTTTAAACGTGAGAGACGATCATATCGGGCTTATAAAAGAAATTGTTGAAGAGAATATTCAAGATTGGCGGGATGAGTTCAAACTATAGAGTAACTGCGCTACTCCATATCTTTTTTGAAGCCTTCCATGCCCGTTACCGTAACAGGTACATTCATTTCGCCGATACCTTCAAAGGTTAGGGTTATCATAAAGCTGTCGCCTTTTGTTATTTTACTACTCATTTTCATGAGCATGAGATGCAAGTGGCTCTTCGTAAAATTCAGTATCGTCTTCGCTGGAATTTTAAAGCTCTTATGTGTGACCATACTGTTGATGCCATCATTGGTGGTCATCTCATGTAAGTGGGTCATCGCGGCGTTCTCCGCTGAAAAACCAACAAGCAATATGTCTTTGTCAGATGTGTTATTGATGGTCATAAAGACGCCCGCAGGGCTGCTGGCATTGGCGGTTGGGCGGGCCCATGCATTATAGACCAGAACCGCATCATCGCCGGCACTGACGAGTGGGGTCATCACAAAAAATAAGGTGAATAGGGCAATAATTTTTTTCATCATGGTTGATCTCTCTTAGTTTTAGGCTCAACTTTTTTGGGTGGCTAATTTGTCCATAGCGGTCACCAGTTCATGCACAATATCTGCTTCAAACGCTGAATGCCCTGCGACAGGTATCATTTTTAAGGTGGCCCTGGGAAGTGCTTTTTTTAGCTCCCACGCTGAGCGCGGTGGGCATATAGCATCATAACGACCTTGAATAATGGTAATAGGGATATGTTTTATTTTATGGGCGTTTGCAAGAATTTGGTCGTCCTGCTCTAGGAAGCCATTATTTAAAAAATAATGGGCCTCAATGCGAGCAAAGGCGAGCGCGAAATCAGGTGCCGCGGACTGCCTGAGTTGCATGTCGTCGGGTACAAGTGTCACCGCATTGCCTTCCCACACAGACCAACGCTTCGCGGCTTCTAGCTGAGCATCAGGATCATCGCCCATAAGACGTTCACAGTAAGCTTTAATGATATCACCGCGCTCGCCCTCAGGGATGATCTCGATAAATCTTTCATAAGCCTCTGGGAATATAGCGCTCGTGCCATGGTCGTAGAACCAATTGAGCTCGTTTTGCATCATCAAGAAGATGCCGCGAAGCACAATCGCGCTAGTGCGATCGCTATGTTGCTCAGCATAGAGAAGCGCAAGCGTACTACCCCAAGAGCCTCCAAATAGGACCCATGTGTCTATAGATAGATACTGTCTGATACGCTCCATATCGTCGATGAGATGCCATGTTGTATTATGGTCCACTGATGCATGCGGGCGTGAGCGTCCGCAGCCGCGTTGATCAAAAAGGATAATGCGGTACTTCTCAGGATCAAAGAAACGACGTTGCAGCGGGCTAGTGCCGCCACCTGGGCCGCCGTGAATAAAGATAACAGGGATGCCGTCCTTGTTTCCAGATTGCTCAAGATAAACCTCATGACCATCCCCTACATCCAGGTGTTCAGCTGAGTAGGGCTCTATAGTCGAGTAAAGGTGGCGTCTTATATGTGTTGGTGCATTAGGCATATTTTCTCTTCATTGGCTCAAACCCATAGTAGGAATGAAAGATATAGCTTTGCAAGTGTTGACGGACTTAACTCAATCCCTTTTTCTCGCGGTTCAATTCCCATAGTGCCCAAATAATCGTGACCATACCAAGGAAGGCAACCATTAAAAAAGGAAGTTTAGGAGAGTACTTGGTGAATATCCAGGCGGCTGAGAGCGGCCCAGCAACACGCCCAAGAGCACTCATCCCATTAGAAAACCCTAATGCCTCACCTTGAATGCTGCGGGAGGTCCTAAGCGACAAGACGGAGTTTAAGCCAGGGTAGGTGATAGTAAGTCCGCTGAAGATCATGGGGAGGGCGATGACACCCTGATAGATGCCAACAGGGCCGAGCATCATAAGGGCGCCTGTAATAGCGATGACACAGCCGATGATCATTGAGCGTAGTTCGCCCATTTTATTGAACATGCGACCAATGAGGGTTGTTTGCACAATAGCCACAGCGATACCACCTCCCATCAGCAGAAAGCCCACTTGCTTTTGATCCCAGTGCAGCAGCGCCTCAGCCCAAAAAGGCACGATAGCGAAGCTGGCGCTTTGCGCCATGGCGGAGATTAGAAAAAATAGAAAAATCATGCCGTTAGGCAGTGGCCACAGAAGGTCTTTAATTGAATGCTTAACTTGCGGCACATGAATTGGGATGGGCGGCATGGACGTATCCAAATGGTCAGGGTCACATTCATCATCATCATTGCGGGTCTCAGGGAACCAAAGGTAGGTGAGGGCGAGCGCGATGAAACTCGTGCCTGCCGCAAAATACGCTGGTAGGCTGATATCAGGGTTGGCAGCGGTGCCAGAGAAAATACCGCCAATGGCAGGACCAAGCGCAAAGCCAAAGCCAAAGGCTGCACCGATGAAACCCATGGCCTTTCCGCGATCTTTTTTGGTCGTGAGGTCAGCGGCGGTCGCCATGGCGATGGCAACGTTACCAGCCATGAGCCCAGCAAATCCGCGTGCTAGGTACAAGCCGAATAGTGATTCAGCATTGGCCAGTAAAATATACGACAGAACAGCACCAATGAAGGTGCCTAGCATCATTGGGCGGCGACCAAAATGGTCAGACAAGCGTCCCCATATAGGCCCGCCGATGAAGGTCATGAGCGCATAGATAGAGACCAGACCAGTGCCAGTCATGGTGTCACCGCCGTAAGTAAGATTGATGAAGGGTAGCACTGGCACAATCATGCCAAAGCCAACAACATCAACAAATATAGCAAATAGAATTACGCTAAACGCGCGTCCACCGGGCATGTCATTCTCGCTTTATGATTTGTCAGTAGACTATGCTTTCACATCCTTTCTGCAAGTAAATAATACTGCATGAATAAGAATTGCTGGTTATAGTGTGATGAGGAGGGCGCAACTGCCATGACCCCAGATGTCTTAAGTCTATATAGATTTTATCAAAGCCCGCTGGGAGTTGCAGCTGGAGAGGCTATCTCGAAACGGCTACATTTGATGTGGCCTCGCATTGATGGTGATATGGTGGGGCTAGGATACGGTCCGCCTTTTTTAGATGGTTTTGCAGCCGATGGTGTACTTTGTCATGCTATGATGCCTGCACACCAAGGTGTTATGGCTTGGCCGCGCGGTGTGCCAGCATGCACAGCACTCGTTGACGATGATTGCCTACCGCTCAGTGATAACACCGTGAGCCGTGTGATTGTTGCACATGCTCTTGAACATGCTGAAAATCCAGAGAGATTGCTGAGAGAAGTATGGCGGGTGCTAAAACCTGGTGGGCGGGTCGCGGTGATTGTCCCCAATCGCAGACGCATATGGTCGAGCATGGAGCACACGCCTTTTGGCCACGGCAACCCATATAGTGCTAGTCAATTAGAGCGCTTACTAGGAGATAAGTTTTTGTCACCGATTCGCTCAGAGTGGGCGCTTGTTTTACCTCCTACCGAAAGCTTTGGACTTACAAAACTGATGAAACCAGCCGAGTGGATTGCCCGTGGTTATTTGCGCAGGGTTGGTGGTGTTCTCATAATTGAGGCGGAGAAACAAGTTTACGGTGCCATTCCATCAGGTAAGAGCAAAAAATCAGTTGTCCCAATCATAGCGGAAGGATAGAATTAGCTGTAGGCAAGATAGCTAGAGCAATTGTATTTTTATAATATTATGTCTTGATTTATGTATTTTACATAATTATATAATAAAATATACACAACAAACTTTAATATTATGACCTAAATTAGTGAGTAAAGATAATAATATTACCGATAATTACTGAGCTTACAGCTCTATAACAGTAGAAATAAGGGTATTACCATGAGCAAACCTATGAACGATGTCCAAGAAAAATCATTGCGTGAAGTAGCAGATCATCTACACCGTCTTAATTATGCGGTTATTAAAGCTGTAGAGGCGGGTTTGTCGGTGGAATTGATGCGTGCATCACGTTTTCATAATGAGCAGGGAGGATGGGGCGATCAGTTGATCCCTATTATTCATCACACCAGCGAAGATTAAAATGCCTGTCCTAGACACGTAACTATCTGAAATACTTGGGTCTGCATCTGGCAAAGTTATGGGTGCACCCTCTCAGATATTGCTGCGTGTGACTGAGTAGTCATTTGTCGCCAAAAACTCAAAATATAGATTAAGATTTATTCTCAATGACGAAGAGTGCTTGGTTGGCACGCCAATTAGCACGCTTCAAGCTACAATCGAGTGGTTCACCAAGGCTGTTATTTGGAATGAATTCACGAATTTGCAAGCCTTCTGCTTCAATAAGCTCAGCCAAGTCTAAAATGGTGCAAAAGTGAATATTGCTTGTGTCATACCATGTGGAGTGCAGGCTGCGGGTCACAGGCATTTTCCCTGTTGCAAGTAGCTTGTAACGGACTCTCCAATAGCCAAAATTTGGAATGGAAACAATAGCCCGCTTGCCCACGCGCAGGAGTGCATGCAAAACTTCTCTCGGACGGTGCGTTGCTTGCAAAGTTTTACTTAGCACCACCACATCAAAGCTATTATCAGGATAATCGCTTAAATCTTTTTCAGCATCGCCTTGAATAACGAATAGTCCCTTGGCCACACAAACGTTTACACCAGACTGCCCGAGTTCTATGCCTCGACCATCCACTTTTTTATTGTGGGTTAGCCAGTGCAATAACTCACCGTTACCGCAACCAACATCAAGCAATCGTTCGCCTTCGTTGATCTGCTCAGCGATAAGAGCAAGGTCAGGACGGAGTTTATCAGGCGTTACCATGTTAAATTCCTCTCTCATCTGCTGCTGCGCTAATAAAACCATCCAGAAGACGGTCCATTTCAGGCTCTTCTAGTAAAAATGCATCATGACCGTAGGGTGATTCGATTTCAGCAAAGCTGACGCGGGCACCCGCGGCGTTTAGCGCATGGACAATTCGTTTATTCTCCGCGGTTGGGTAAAGCCAATCTGTCGTGAAGGAAAACAAGCAACACCTAACGTGCTTCGCGCCCTTAAAGACATTAGCGAGGCGGCCGTTTCCACGTTTTGGTAGGTCTAAATAATCCATAGCGCGCGTGATGTATAGATAGCTGTTGGCATCGAAGCGATCAACGAAGCTAGCCCCTTGATGACGCAAGTAACTCTCCACTTGAAAATCTGCATCGAAGCCAAAGGTAACCTCGTCACGGTTTTGCAAGCCACGATCAAATTTTTTCGTGAGGCTATCTTCCGATACGTATGTGATGTGTGCTGCCATCCGCGCAACAGACAAACCTTTTTTTGGGAAAGTCTCTTCTTCAAGATATCTGCCCTCACACCAGTTTGGGTCAGCCATAATTGCTTGTCGCCCGACCTCGTGGAAAGCTATATTCTGAGCTGTGTGGCGTGCGGCTGTTGCTATAGGAATGGCAGAAAATAGGCATTCTGGATAGCTTGCCATCCACTCGAGAGCCTGCATGCCACCCATGGATCCACCGATTACACTAAACAGTTGCTTAATGCCTAAGTGGTCAATGAAATGTTTTTGCGCCCGCACCATATCAGCGATGGTGATCACCGGAAATGTAACCCCCCAAGGTTTGCCGGTTTCCGGGTTAATATCTTTGGGTCCCGTCGTGCCGAGGCAACTTCCCAGCGTGTTTGTTGCAATCACAAAGTAGCGATCGGTATCAATGAGCTTGCCGCTTCCGATGATCCGGGACCACCAACCGGGTTTGCCAGTAATTGGGTGATCGCTGGCGCAGTACTGGTCGCCCGTAAGTGCATGACACACCAAAATTGCATTGTTCTTATCTTCGTTAAGGACACCGTAAGTTTCATAAGCAACAGTAAAGGGTGAGAGCACCGCCCCGCAGTCTAACTGCAGAGGTGTGTTCTCATCAAATGTATGCGACGGACTATGTTTGCCTGGTGTACTGGTCATTGCTAACTCTTGATTTGCCTGAGACAGGATAATTCCTGTGTATCTTGGGCACAGAAAAGCCGCCAAAGACGCATTTGTCAACGATTGCTAGTAAATTTAAATGTTTTGTTCTTGATACGTTGGTCAAGGACACGTATTCCAAAGACATGAAATGATTTTAGGAGAGAGCCAGTGAGCCCCCAAAATGACCACCCAAAAGCCCATGATTTCATCATGGACATTAAAGCCTACGTACCTGGCCTATCGTCAGCGGAAGGGATAGTTAATCCCGTTAAGCTTTCCGCGAACGAATCTGTATTTGGCGCTAGCCCTAAAGCCCTTCAAGCGTACCGTGATCTGAGTGACAAACTTGCGCTTTATCCAGATGGTAGTTCAAGCGCGCTTCGCACAGCTATCGCCGATACCTTTAGTCTTGACCCAGACAAGCTTTTATTTGGCGCTGGCTCTGAAGAGATTTTGGCCATGCTGTTTGCCTGCTATGCAGGACCAGGTGACGAAGTGATATACCCAGAGGTAAGCTTTATTATTTATCCTATTTTGACGAGCACGAACGGCGCTACATCCGTTTGTGTACCTAACGCTAAAAACTTGGCAGCTGATGTGGATGGTATTTTAGAGGCGGTCACGAGTGATACTAAGATCGTTATTATCGACAATCCAAACAACCCAACAGGTGCTTATAACACGTGGGAAGAGGTTCAGCGCTTACATGCAGGTCTGCCGAGTGATGTGTTGTTAATTTTAGACGGTGCATACGCAGACTGTGCCACAGCGGATGATTTTCATGCAGGTGAAAAGCTGGTTGAAACCTCAAATAACGTGGTTATGACCCGGACCTTCTCCAAGATGTATGCTCTGGCTGGCTTGCGCGCTGGTTGGGCGTATGCACCGCAGTGTGTTGCAGATGTCATCAACCGCATTCGCTTGCCCTTCGCCCTTAACTTGGCGGCACAAACAGCAGCCCTTGCTGCGGTGACAGACACTGAGCACACAGCAGCTGCGCTTGCGTTTAACACAGAGGGACGCAGCTTGTTAACGGCTAGCCTTGATGCGATTGGCCTGAATGTGGTGCCGAGCCAAGCTAACTTCGTGTTTATTGAGTTCCCGAAAGACCCGCAGTATGATGCGGCAGCTGCAAACGCCTATTTGACAAAAAATGGCTATTTGCTACGTCGAATTCCGGGCGCGCTTACTGGTAAGTATCTACGGATGACGGTTGGCACTCAGGATCAAAATATGGCAGTAATCGAGCTACTCAGAGCTTTTTTAGATGGTGGACATGACGCAGAATGAGTTTGTTTAATAAAATAACTATTATTGGTGTGGGCCTTATTGGCTCTTCGCTTGCACGCGGTATTCGCCGTGCGGGTCTGGCTGAAACAATAACAATTGCAGACAAGAACGAAGCCTATTTAGCGCGCGCTGAAGAGCTAGACCTTGCTAATAATTACACCGCAGACACACTGATGGCGGTGGCTGATGCTGATCTGGTTATTTTAGCAACACCACTGGGTCAAATGGGCAAGGTAGCAACTGAGATGGGCGCGGGACTAAAGCAAGGTGCGATAGTCACAGACGTTGGATCAGTGAAAAAGAGCGTGTTAACCGCACTTGCACCGCATATTCCAGATGGTGTGCATGTCGTGCCCGGTCATCCTGTGGCGGGGACAGAACAATCAGGCCCAGATGCTGGGTACGCTGACCTGTTTAAAGATCGCTGGGCTATTTTAACACCATCAGAGACCGAAGACATTGCGGCTGTAGAGGCGGTGAAAAAGTTTTGGGAAGGACTTGGTAGTAATGTGGAGCTTATGGATGCTGAGCACCATGATTTAGTCCTCGCGATTACATCACACGTGCCTCACCTTATTGCATATAACATCGTGGGTACGGCCTCTGACCTTGAGGCTGTGACCGAAAATGAAGTGATTAAATATTCTGCTGGTGGTTTTCGTGATTTTACGCGGATAGCGGCGAGTGACCCAACTATGTGGCGCGATGTTTTTCTCAACAATAAAGATGCAGTGCTCGAGATGTTGGGCCGCTTTAGCGAAGATCTAACTGCCTTACAGCGTGCCATTCGTTGGGGTGATGGTGATGCCCTTCATGATCTGTTCAGCCATACACGCAATATCCGTCGCGGCATCATCGATGCTGGTCAAGATAGCGATGCGGTAGATTTTGGTCGCCCGCACGGCGAAGACGATAAAGATTAAGGTCTGATACGCGGCAGCTCTGCAACAACTACAGATCCATCAATTCGCAGGCGGCCAAATTGTGCTGTGATTGTGGTTTCGCGAGCTGGATTTTCTGGTGTATAATCTAAGATGTCAGCGTCTTTTAGATGTGAAAGTGGGGCGCCAATGAGCGTTAGGCTACCAGCCCCCATAGGCCGCAGATCTTCGTCGAGACTGATACTCATATCCGCCTTTAGCTCATCATCACTGAATTTTAGGGATAAACGTTCAACTTCAAGCGTGCCGCCACTGTCACGCCAATTTCCAAGCTCCACTCTGCTCCATTTAGTTGGGCCAACACCGTGCCATGTAAACTCAAGTTCACCGTTGGTTAAGCCGCGTACACTCCGCCCCTCAGACCCAAAGTTCACAAGTCTTAAGAAGCCCTTGAAGCGTGTTTCTTCCATCAGGCCTTCTGTTTCACCAGTGAGTGCAGACGGCAGGCGTAGATGCAGTTCAGCCACTGTGCCTTTTAGGGTATTGTTCTGTGTTAAACGTCCCTTTAATGTTGTGTCAGCTAGGTCAATACCCAGTTGTAGAGTTTGGTCTTCATCAGTTTTCGCGCTCGCAGATAGTGTTTTTGCATTCACTGTTAGCGCGCCGTTTAGCAAGTTGGCCTTTGCCTTGGTTGTGGTGACAAACCAAAGCTCTGGCTTCCAAACATGGCCTGTGAGCGTTAGGGCATCCGTCTCGAAAACCCAACCTTGTTTAGGGGCCGCAACCGCAAGACCTTCAACGCTCACTTCCATGCGGTAAGGAAATCCACGAAGTTTTGGAGAGCTGTATTGCACTTTCATGCCTTGATCACGCATGGCTTCCAAGCTATCGACTAAATTACGTTTTGCGTCGGTGCCCACGCTGGACCACAGCGCACCATAACCGATAGCCGCAATGGCTATTACGCCGCCTATATATTTGGGATTCATGTGCTTACGCTCCTACAATCAGTGCAAAGAGGTACTTGTTATATTCAATAGCGAGGTAACGCAAGGAGACATCAGCAACCACAGGATGTTGCGTTAGGCGGGTGTCTGATAAGTGTTCTTCAAAGGCGAGCATGGCGCGTGGCATGTGGTAATGCGCAGTGACAATGGTAAGGGATGAGAAGCCATACTCACGTGCCCATATCTTTGCTTCTTCAGCGTTGCCTACCGTGTTGGTGGCATCGCGCCCTAAGGTCACGCAGCAATCAAATAGCTTTTCAGAGCGACCCGTTAGAGCAGCAAGCGTCGCGGAGGCAACCGTACGGTCAACCCCTGAGATGAGCAGTTCTTTGCCTTTGCCCGCTTCCAATAGAGCGAAACCCTCACTAATGCGTTTGGCCCCACCTGTTAGCACAACAATGGCGTCGCTCTCAGGTGTGTTTTCAACTGTTGTGATTGTGTTCAGCGAGCCTGCGAAATTCCAAAAACCCACACCCCAGACAACGGCGAGTGCGATAATAAGCGTTATAAATTTACGAAAGCCAGACATCTTATACCAACGCTTTCAGCGCGCGTCGCACAGTTAACCGTGCGGTCCAAAGTGTAAGTAAAGTACCGACGATAGGCAAAGCGATGAGCGCGGTAATAAGGCTTTGATCTGGGCTAATGTTGGTCAGCAAACCTTCACCGACATTTGCCATAAGTTTCGATAATGCAATGAGCGTGATGACGGCAAGTAAGGTGCCGCCAATGCTGCCCTTAAAGCCATATACGAGATAACTTCGGTCAAACTCGCGCGCAATCACACGGTCCGTTGTGCCCATTAGGTGCATGAGCTCGATACCATCCTTGTGCGTTGCAAGGCCTGCCCTGCAGCCAAACACAACAATCGCAATGGTGCATAGCACCACCATGCCCATCAGTAACATTGCAATGGTTCTGAGCGTGGTTGCCAGAATAAGAACTTCGCCCATCCAACCCTGATGATCATCAAGGCGAGCATGAGGCGCAACCGTTTTCAGGCGTACGGAAAGTGCTTCGATATCAATACTATTCGCGTTGGTTAATTCCACATCTATGAGGCTAGGGATCGGCAGGCCGCTCATGTCTTTAACATCACCAAGCCACGGTGTGATTAGCGCCATCACCTCAGTGTCTGCGATAAGCCGCGCGTTTTTAACCCCGGGCGTTGCTGATAGCACCCCAAGGGCCGCGCGGGTTTCTTCTCGGCGCTCAACCTCTTTGGCAGCTGTGATTTGCACGGACACGCGCGCGCTGAGCCCAGATGACCATTTATTGAGGCCAGAGTGCAAGCTTAAACCACCAAACAGCGCCAGCGCTGATAGGTAAATCATTACACCAATGACCCAAGGCAGAAGTCCGTGCCCTTTTTGGTTTTTTGGTAAGAAATTTAAAAGTGGCTTCAGCATATCATTTACCCCTCAAATCGAGGGAAAGACTACCATTATGTAGGTGTAACACAGGCGCGCCGATGGTTTTTACAAGGCCTTCATCGTGGGTCGCAATAACAGTTGTAGTACCTTGCTTGTTTAGCTCGGCAAACAAATGCATTATGCGCTCACCCATTTCAGGGTCAACGTTGCCTGTTGGCTCATCCGCTAGCAACAAGTCGGGCTGTGCTATCACCGCGCGGGCGATCGCAACACGTTGTTGCTCACCGCCAGACAGAAAAGGCGGACGCGCATGCATACGGGCATCTAGCCCTACCCAGCTCAATAGTTCACTGACATGTTCTTTGATGAGCTTTTCCTTAGCGCCTTGAATGCGCATAGGCAGCGCCACATTCTCAAATGCAGTAAGGTGATCGAATAGTCTAAAATCCTGAAAAACAATACCGATACGCCTGCGAAGCTTTGGCATATTCATCCGCGTTTCGTTGGTAATATTAGTGTCAAAAAATTCGATAGTACCGCGTGAGGGCTTACGTGACAGATACAGGAGTTTAAGGAGTGAGGTTTTACCAGCACCACTCGCGCCTGTTAAGAAATGGAAAGAGCCTGGCTCTAAGGTGAAATTGAGATCTTTTAAAACCTCATCACCATTACCGTAGCGCATACCAACTGTATCGAAAGTGATCAATTTGTGTCCCTATTTTTACCTTAAAAGAGAATTACATAAAGGCTGGATAACGACAAGTCCCAAGAGATCAATTTTAAGAAAGAATGTCTCGTGTCTTGAGTTTATCGGTGCTTCCTCTTATAGGATTAGTAAGGAAGATTTTTAACAAGCTTTAAGGCAGAAAAATGATACTGACCTGTCCAGAATGTGAAGCGCAATATAGTTTGCCTGATGATGCCATCCCCGCAAAGGGGCGGAGCGTCCGCTGCGCGAACTGTGCACATGTGTGGATGGCGTTTCCAGAACCAGCTGAAGAAGAAGAGCAAGGTGAGCCTACATCGGCCAGCACCGAGCGTACAGAACAGTTAGCGGCGATTAAGGCGGCGATGGAAGCGGAAGAGCAGTTCGAAGAGAAGCTAGACTCAGATAAGGATATTGTCTCTGAATGGGCAGACGATGAAGGTGGGCCAGATTCGCCAGACGAAGTCGAAGAAGAAGAGATTATAGAGCCAGTGGAACCTGAAGAGTCAGCAGTTGCGACACGCGAATCTGTCATTAAACGCGTGGTTATTCCTGTGCCAGAGCCTGAAACAGAGTTCACAGACGAGATTGTCGATACCGAAGAAACAATAGTAACAGACGTTGAGATTGAATCTGAAACCATGGACGCGGTAGAGTCAGAGTTGGCACCAGAGCCAGTAGTAGCCCCTGTAAATGAAGAAGAGGGTGCTCGGCGTGAGCCTACTTTGTCTGTGGAGCCAATGGCGCATGAAGAGATTATTGCAGAGGCAGAACCTGTTAAAAACGCAGGTCCTGCAGTTGGTTGGATCGTACTATTTGTCTTTTTGGCAGCCTTGCTGGGTGTATTTTTCTTTGCCCAAGACCGTGTTCAAGCGCTATGGCCAGCCGCATCTGTTCTTTACGATATGTTAGGATTTTAACTAAAGCCAGTTTGGTAACTTATCCTTGCCGATGAGTGCATCTACATTTTCACGCTCGCGCACAACAGCCATTTCAGAACCCTTTACCAGCACTTCTGCGATTAATGCGCGGGTGTTATAGCTATTGGACATGACAGCACCATATGCACCGGCAGATTTAATTACTACCAAATCATCAGTGCACAGCGAGGTGGTCATGCGAGCTTTGGCAAAGGTATCACCTGTTTCACAGACAGGCCCTACAAAGTCGGCGGGCGCTTTGTCTGAAGCCGCAGCAGGCTCACGCACTGGTAAAATAGCGTGATACGCATCATACATAGCAGGCCGCACAAGATCGTTCATGCCGGCATCTAAAATGACGAACTGACGGCCTTCGCCCTCTTTCACATATTCAACTTTCGTCAGCAGAATGCCTGCGTTTCCTGCGATTAAGCGTCCTGGTTCAAATACCAACTCGCAGTCCAAGTCTTTGGCCATGTTGATGACCATCTCACCGTATTCTGATGGCAGAGGAGGTGCACTTTCGTCAGGATTATAGGGAATGCCAAGTCCGCCACCTAAATCAAGGTGATGGATGGTGTGACCAGCCCCGCGAAGACGCATAACAAGTTCCGCCAAACGCTCAAAAGCCAATTTAAAGGGCTCGAGGTCCGTCAGCTGAGAGCCGATATGAGCATCAATGCCTACGGCTTCAACGTTCGGTAACGCTTTGATACGGCTATATATTTCTTCAGCGTGTTGCCAAGGAATGCCAAATTTGTTTTCCGCTTTGCCTGTGGAAATTTTTGCGTGGGTTCTCGCATCAACATCAGGATTAATGCGAATAGAAACTGGCGCTACCTTATCCATTTGAACGGCGACAGCTGAAAGGCGCTCTAGCTCAGGCTCAGATTCCACATTGAAGCATTTGATCCCAGCCTTAAGAGCCTGCTCCATCTCGCGCACAGTTTTAGCGACACCAGAAAATACGATTTTCTCAGCGGGAATGCCTGCCATTAACGCACGCTTCAGCTCACCTTCGGATACGACATCAGCCCCAGCACCATCTGCTGCCAGCGTGGCTAGCACAGCTTGGTTGCTGTTGGCTTTCACAGCATAACAAATCAGCGGATTGACCGCGCCGAAAGCCTCGCGGAACACGCGAAGGTGACGCTGTAATGTGGCTGTGGAATAAACGTAAACGGGTGTGCCGACAGTTTCAGCTATTTTCACCAAGGAAACGTCTTCAGCCATCATCTGGCCGTTAATATAAGGAAAATGGTCCATCTATTTTTTACTCAGCTGCGGCTTCATAGCCAGTTGGGGGTTGCAACTCACCTTTTTTGCCGCAAGCAGCGACGCCAAGGGTGAAACTAAGGGTTAGGACTAGTATGAGGGCTTTTTTCATGCGCTGAGTTCCTTTTTGGCGGCTTCTACAGCTGCTTTTACCATGCTTGGGGCTGTACCGCCAAAACTTGTACGGCTCGACACAGATGCATTTACTGAAAGGACGTCAAAAACAGCCTTGGTAATGCGCTCATCAACCGATTGCATATCTGCTAGTGGTAGATCTTCCAGTAAACAGCCTTTGTCTTCAGCCAACTTAACGATTGTTCCTGTAATGTGATGGGCATCTCTAAAGGCCACACCACCAGCCCGCACGAGCCAGTCGGCTAGGTCGGTTGCAGTGGAGTAGCCGTGATTAGCAGCAATTGCCAACACGTCTCTATTGGGCTTTAGGTCGTCAATCATGCCTGTCATAGCAAGTAAGGCTAGCTCCATATCATCAACGGCTTGAAAAACAGGTGCTTTGTCTTCCTGCATGTCTTTTGAATAAGCAAGCGGCAGGCCCTTCATAACCATCAAGAGACCTGTGAGCGCACCTGCGATACGACCTAGTTTGGCGCGTACCAGTTCAGCGGCATCAGGGTTACGCTTTTGCGGCATGATGGATGAACCCGTCGAGAAACGGTCCGATAGCTTGATGAAATTAAACTGAGCGCTGGACCAAATCACTAACTCGTCAGCTAGGCGAGAAAGGTGCATGGCGGCAATAGAAAGATCAGATAAAAACTCAAGCGCAAAGTCACGATCTGATACCGCGTCTAGTGAATTGGCAGTAGGGCCGTTAAAACCAAGCGTGGTAGCTGTCATCTCACGATCAATCTGGAAACTTGTACCTGCAAGGGCAGCTGAGCCAAGCGGGCATTGGTTTAAGCGCGCGCGACAGTCGGCGAGGCGACTGCGGTCTCGTTTGATCATTTCATAATATGCCATCAGATGATGACCAAGGGTCACTGGCTGTGCTGTTTGCAGGTGTGTGAAGCCGGGCATCACAAAATCTGCAAAGTCTTCAGCCCTTGCGACAAGGATTGTTTGGAAGTTTTTAAACATCACATCCATGGCATCAACGGTGTCGCGGGTCCAAAGTTTAAAGTCTGTTGCAACCTGATCATTTCGTGACCGTGCTGTGTGAAGACGCCCAGCAGCATCACCAATGAGGTCTTTTAGGCGCGATTCGACATGCATATGGATATCTTCAAGCGCTAAATCGAAGGTGAGAGTGCCAGCAGTGATTTCTGCTTCAATTTGGTCTAATCCCTCTTGGATTTGCGCATTGTCTGTCTCGCTTAGGATACCCACGGACGATAGCATCGCGGCATGGGCTCTAGAGCCCGCAATGTCTTGCTGGTAAAAGCGTTTGTCCACATCAATAGAGGCGTTAATTGCCTGCATAATAGCGGAAGGCCCTGCACCAAATCGACCACCCCACATATTATTGCTATTTGGAGCGTTACTTTGGGATGGAGAAGCTTTATTGTCTTTATCAGTCATCTTATCGGGCCTTTTACCATTAGGGAGTTGTTTCAGTGCGGGTTTTAAAGCTGTTTTCGGTCGCTGTCGCCTGTTTTTTGCTCATGTACCTAGGTTTTAAGTTTTTTGAGCAAGTTAGCAACAATACAAAATACGCGCCTTACGCTGTTGGCGAGATGGCGGCGCTTACGTATTTTGATAACCCTAAGCCCGTTATAACCTTTCCTGTAGAGTTAGAAAATGGGGAAGAATATATAGTTTCACCTGCTGGTGGAAAGGTGCGTTTGTTGAACCTTTGGGCTAGCTGGTGTGCGCCTTGCCTCGTTGAAATGCCCTCACTCGATCGCCTGCAAGGCAAACTAGGGAGTGATAAATTTGAAGTGCTAGCCATAAACGAAGATTTTCAGGGTGCCCTAAAAGCTCGAGAGTTTATGGATAAACTAGAGCTGCAGCACCTTACACTCTATGCGGACCCAACAATGATAGGCACTTTTAGTATCGCTGAAAATAAACTTCCAACGTCGCTAGTGATCAATAAAGAAGGCTATGTCATCGCGAAATTTGTTGGCAGCCGTGAATGGGATAGCGATGAAGCTGTCGCGTTGTTCAAGTATCTAATTGGGGAAGAATAGCCATGCTACTCTCCTAGTATTTTAGCGTCAGGGTCTATTTCATCAAAAGGGACGATCATATCCTCTTCAGCAGCACCTACCAGCCACTCTTTCATCAGTGGGTGGTTGAACACAGCATCCATGTATGTCTGGCTAACATCTGATCTTGGTAAATCGTAGGTATCAAAGCGACCAACAACGGGTGCAAACATGATGTCCGCCGCGCTAAATTCACCAAAAAGAAAATCGCCAGCAGCACCAAATCTCTCACGCGTGTTGGTCCAAATGCTATCCACGCGGGCCACATCGCGTGCCACTTTATAGGTCATCTCCATATCGCGCCATTTGCGACGAAAGTTCATGGGACAAGCACCGCGAAGGTGCGTGAGACCGCTGTGCATTTCAGCGCTAATAGATTTGGCGTGAGCAAAGGCTTCGTGGTTATTGGGCCAGAGATCACCATCACTAATATGGTCGATATAATCAATAATGGCTAAGCTATCCCAAACATCGATATCACCGTGTCGAAGCAGTGGCACGCAACCCGTGGGGGAGGCCGCTCGCATGGTGCTTTTAAATTCATCCGTGTCTAGTGGCACCATTATCTCATCAAACGAAAGCCCCGCTAGTTTGCAAGCAAGCCATCCTCTCAGCGACCAGCTCGAGTAGGTTTTATTGCCGATGTAAAGTTTTGTGTCTGTCATGATCTGTCCTCACTTATTTTATAAAAAAGCCCCGTCAAAAAACTGACGAGGCTTTTGGGTTTTATCCACTCGCTGGTTATAACCTAGCGTGTGGGAACCGGCTCGCCTTCGCCGCGGTAGTCATAGAAACCGCGTTTAGTTTTGCGTCCAAGCCATCCGGCCTCAACATATTTCACTAGTAACGGACAGGGACGGTATTTGCTATCACCTAAGCCATCATACAGCACCTGCATAATTGCAAGGCAGGTATCAAGACCAATGAAGTCAGCCAGTGTAAGCGGTCCCATAGGGTGATTGGTTCCAAGCATCATGGATGTATCGATATCCTTAACGCCGCCAACACCTTCATAAAGTGTGAAAACCGCTTCGTTGATCATCGGCATCAAAATGCGATTGACGATAAAACCAGGGAAATCCTGAGACACCACAGTGGTTTTATCCAGTGTATCCACAAAAGTTTGGAAAAGCTCGAATGTGGCATCTGATGTCGCAATCCCGCGGATCAGCTCAACAAGCTTCATCACAGGCACAGGGTTCATAAAGTGAACGCCCATAAATTGCTCTGGCCTGTCCGTTACTGACGCTAGCTTTGTGATAGAGATAGATGACGTATTGCTGGCAATGAGCGCATCCGCCTTAAGATGCGGGACTAAAGCCTCAAAAATCTTGAGTTTTAGATCAACATTCTCAGTTGCTGCTTCAATCACTAAATCAGCGTCAGTAAAATCTGCTAATGCATCAGACAGAGAGATACGAGAGAGTGTCGCCTCCGCGTCAGCGGCGCTCAGCTTCTCTTTGCTAACCGCACGGTCTAGATTACTTTTAATGACAGCAAGACCAGCTTCAGCACGCTCCAGTGAAATATCATTTAAGATAACATCATAGCCAGACGCTGCAGATACATGGGCAATGCCATTACCCATCTGTCCTGCGCCAATAATTCCAACTTTTTTAATCACAAAGTTACTTTCTATGCTGACAGAGCTTTTTCTAACTCTGGTACTGCATCAAATAGATCAGCAACCAAGCCGAAGTCCGCCACTTGGAAGATAGGGGCTTCTTCGTCTTTGTTGATTGCTACGATGATTTTACTGTCTTTCATCCCAGCCAAATGCTGAATTGCACCAGAAATTCCAACTGCGATATAAAGCTCAGGTGCAACGATTTTACCAGTTTGACCAACTTGATAGTCGTTTGGCACGAAACCAGCATCCACAGCAGCGCGTGAAGCACCCACAGCAGCGCCAAGCTTGTCAGCCACAGCTTCAATGATTGCGAAGTTCTCTCCGCTACCCATGCCACGACCACCAGAGATGATGATTTTAGCACTTGTAAGCTCGGGACGGTCAGATGAGCTAAGCTCAGCGCCGACATAGGATGAAATACCAGCTGATGCACCCGCGCCGATGGCCTCAATGCTTGCTGAACCGCCTTCGGTTGCGGCTTTATCAAAAGCAGTGCCCCGTACGGTGATCACTTTTTTAGCGTCAGAGGACTGTACGGTTGCGATTGCGTTACCAGCATAAATTGGGCGCTGGAATGTATTTTCGTCGATAACCGCTACGATGTCAGAGATTTGAGCAACATCAAGCTCTGCTGCTACACGCGGCATTACGTTTTTACCACTGGTTGTCGCAGGGGCTAAAAGCGCATCATAGTCACCAGCGAGGCTTGCCACAAGTGGGGCTAGCTCTTCAGCGAGGGGATGTGCGTAATTTGCGTCGTCAGCGACAAGAACCTTGCTAATACCAGCAATTTTGGAAGCTGCACTGGCGGCGCCGCCGCAGTCGGAACCAGCAACAAGGATGTGTACATCACCAAACGTACCAGCAGCTGTTACGGCGGCTAGAGTTGCGTCTTTGATGCTTACGTTATCATGTTCTGCTAAAATAAGAGCTGTCATTAGATCGCTCCCTTTTCTTTAAGTTTTGCTACCAATTCTTCTACGCTTGCCACTTTGATACCTGCTTGGCGTGTCGGTGGCTCTTCAACTTTAAGGGTGGTGAGGCGCGGGCTTGTATCAACACCATAATCAGCAGGTGTTTTGTCTTCAATTGGCTTACGCTTAGCTTTCATAATATTTGGAAGGCTAGCATAGCGTGGCTCGTTGAGGCGAAGGTCAGCGGTAATAACAGCAGGAAGGTTGAGCTTAACGGTCTCAAGGCCGCCGTCTACTTCGCGGGTTACATCGACGCTACCATCAGCCATAACAACCTTGGATGCGAAGGTGCCCTGAGGCCAGCCAAGCATCTGTGCGAGCATTTGGCCCGTTTGGTTGCAGTCATTATCGATGGCTTGTTTGCCCATCATCACGATGTCAGTGCCTTGTTCAGCAACTACAGCCTTAAGAATTTTTGCGACAGCTAAAGGTTCTACTTCATCGTCTACTTCCACTAAGATGCCGCGGTCACCGCCCATTGCTAGGCCTGTGCGGATGGTCTCAGATGCGGCTTTAGGGCCGATGGAAACAATAATGATCTCTTCAACGCTACCTGCTTCTTTGAGACGAATAGCTTCTTCAACAGCGATTTCGTCGAAAGGGTTCATAGACATTTTGACATTAGCCAGCTCAACGCCGCTTTTATCGGCTTTGACACGTGCTTTCACGTTATAGTCAATAACCCGCTTAACCGGTACCAAGACTTTCATGAGGGTGCTCTCCCAAGAGTGACGCTGGATAAGAAATAAGGACAATTATCCGCTAGTTTAGGTCAAGCGGTCTTGCGCTCAAACCCGATGAATTTGAGTTTTATTGACTATCTTATTGGGATGTTTGAGTCAATGAGTACTGGTATGGATTAGAATGAGGTTTCTAATATTTTGAACGAATATTACCGATTGATGCCTGGTTGCCACAAAACATCGTCATGGCCATTATCATTTAAGACCCGCGCTAACACAAACAGGTGATCTGATAGACGGTTGATATACTGCACAGCCAGTGGATTTATATCACATGATTCGCAGGCGAATGTAATGCTGCGTTCGGCGCGCCTAGCCACCGTACGGGCATGATGCAAGTGCGCAGACGCGGCTGATCCGCCTGCGAGAATAAAGCTGGTGAGTGGTTCCAAGTTTTCATTCATCGCATCGATCTCGGTCTCAAGTCGGGTAATTTGGCTCTCAATAATTCTCAACGCACCTTCCATGTCACCGGGCGTTGAAAGATCGGCGCCTAGGTCAAAGAGGTCTTGCTGGATACGCGCCAACGAGGCGTCCACGCCTGCACTGTCTTTGGTGTGCATACGCGCAAGCCCAATAACAGCACCTGTTTCATCGACGTTGCCGTATGCCGCAACCCGCGGGTCATGTTTAGCAGTGCGTGAGCCATCACTTAGGCCCGTATCGCCTTTGTCGCCTGTGCGAGTGTATATTTTATTGAGCTTTACCACCGCGGTTACTTGGCGGCAATCGCAAGAAGTATAATAAAAACAAGGACCATAAACTGTGAGATAACACGAGCTCGCATAAGCTTGTTGCCCCACTTGCGGTTCACTTCACCGCCGCGTCCCATAACGATAACCCCCGCAATTAAAATGCCCAGAGTTACGATTAAACCGATGATTGCTAGTACCATTAAAAAAGTCATAGGTAACTATACCCTTTGATAGTTTGGTTGTTAAGCCAATTTGCTACTCTCATTGCAGAGCGCAATGACATCACTGGCACTCATGCCCTCTTCGCGCATGGATTTCAAGGTTTTTGCTTTATCTCTTTTTGCAAAGCGCTTACCGCTTTCATCTACTAACAGTGCGTGGTGGTGATATGTCGGCGTGGGAAGCCCGAGCAATGCTTGCAATATGCGGTGGATGTGGGTGGCCTGAAACAGGTCTAAGCCGCGCACCACGTCGGTAATGTTTTGATGCGCATCATCCACCGTAACCGAAAGATGATAGCTGGTCGGCGTGTCTTTGCGGGCGAGCACCACATCACCGAGGTTTTCTGGCGTAGCCACTTGGTCACCTTTGGCGCTGTCATGCCATGTCAGCGGCCACTGATGCTCTGCCTTAAGGCCGTCAATTGCTTTTTCAACATCAAGCCGCCAGCAGTGGTCTTCTCCATTTGCTAATTTATTTGCTATCTCAAAGATGCTGAGGCCCTTGCAGGTGCCAGGGTAATGGTGGCCTTCAGGCCCGTGTGGAGCGCTTGGACTTTTCTCAATTTCTAGTTTGATCTGCTTGCGGGTACAAAAGCATGGGTAGGCGAGGGCTTTGTCTTTGAGGACTTTTAACGCCACAGCGTAATCAGGCATATGCTGTGATTGAGTACGTATTTCCCCATGCCACTTTATGCCTAGCCAGCTAAGGTCTTCCTGTATGGCATCACTAAACTCGGGTTTGCAGCGGGTGCTATCTATGTCTTCTAATCTAAGGAGTAATAAACCACCATTCCGCACGGCAAAGTCTGCTGCAAGGAGCGCAGAATAGACATGCCCCAAGTGGAGATACCCCGACGGGCTAGGTGCAAAGCGCGTGATGATTGTGGGCTGCCGCATGGCGTTTTCCAAAATAATTATCAGTGTGGTGAGCTTAACAAATGCCATGATAAGATCAATGCTTACAATATGTCGATTTTTTTGCTATGAAGAACACAGTATATAGTGTGTATGAACGCGTGGCAGCGGGGAGAACGCCATGATCATAACTGGAAAACCTACTAATCCTGAAAACAGTCCGGCGCTCGTATTGAACGCTGATTACCGCCCTTTAAGCTATTACCCCCTGTCACTATGGAGCTGGCAAATGGCGTTAAAGGCTGTTTTCTTGGAGAAGGTGCAAATTGTATCACAGTATGACTGTGTCGTGCACTCACCCTCAATGGAAATGCGATTACCAAGCGTAATTGCCCTCAAAAAATTTGTACGCCCTTCGGTTTACCCCGCCTTCACGCGGTTTAACTTGTTTTTACGAGATAGGTTTACCTGCCAATATTGTGGTTCGCATGATGACCTAACATTTGATCATGTTGTGCCGCGCTGTGAGGGCGGCCGCACTACTTGGACTAATATTGCGACAGCTTGTTCGCACTGTAATGTCAGAAAAGGCCGCCATACTATACATGGTGCTGGCATGAATCTTAACCGTAAGCCTTGGCGCCCAACCACCTTTGAGCTTAATGATTGCGGACGGGCTTTTCCACCAAACTATCTACATGATAGCTGGCTAGATTATCTATATTGGGATGCGACGTTGGAGCGCTAATTATATGCGCTTGCTTAGCCAGATTGCGGCCTTGCAGCCCGTCATAATTGCAGTGGATAGTAGCGGGTAGGCTGTAGCTTCTTCCGCGCCGTGTTCTTTAGCGATTTCGCGGTGCTCCACTTCTTCCGCCTGAAACTTTTTGATGGTTTCTACCAGCGCAGGTTCAGTATCTTCAGCCTCAAGTTTATCTAGCTGTTCTTGGTAATGGTCATCAATCACAGTCTCTACAGCAGCTGTGCATGCCATCGCGGCTTTCTCACCCATTAAGGCGGTGCCTGCCCCTAGTGCGAAGCCTGCAACATGCCAGAACGGAGTGAGTATGGTCGGGCGGACACCGCGCTCTGCGATCATCTTATTAAAATGCTCTAAATGAACATCTTCTTGCTCAGCCATGTGTTTAATGAGCGGGGTGAGGTGGTGGTTTTCACCAAATACAGCCGCTTGACCAGCATAAATGCGAACTGCGCCAAACTCACCAGCATGATCAACGCGGATCATTTCTTCTATCTCAGGCGATAGTAGTTGGTCCCCAGGAAGTGGTTTAGCAGGTGTCTGTTTTTCAGTGACTTTGCTATAAACTTGTTCGTTCATGATGACCGCCGTTTCCTAATATGATAGAGACAGTAGCATGATAGGCTGGTTGCAACGATGGCATTATAGGCTGCCATTGAAAGACCAAACATCTCCCAAGGAATTTCATCACAGCGCACAATAGCACTTTCAATGTTATATAGCGTATCCATTGAAATGCTTGAACTAGTGCCATCAAACCCACTGCCAGTACATGTTTGCGGACCTTGCCACCATTTCTGCTCCACACCGCTGTGGTAAATTGCCACACCTGCATCCCAAATTGCGAGGGTTGCGATGATTACAAGCACCCACACTTTATCTTTCACTTTGAGGGCAGAAGCTATGATGGCGACACCAATAATGGCCATGTAAGGGTATCGCTGCGTCCAACACAGGTCACAAGGGGCATAGCCTGCCAGTTGAAAGCTCCAAGCAGAAGCCAGAGCAAGCGTTGAAACGATAAGCGCTGAAAGTACCGCGTCTTCATTGATAATATGTTTTATTTTTTCCATTGAGTTATCCTACAAATTTTAAAGCAACAAAGCCACCTATGATCACAAGAATAAATCCAGTCATTACCCAAGGCAGGCGTTTTTCAATAAAATCATTAATTGGTTCGCCGAATTTCCAAAGCAGGGCGGCTTCGATGAAAAAACGTGGTGCTCTTGCGGCAATGGCGGATAAGAAGAACACAAGTGGGTTCAAGCCAAATAGCCCGCTGGCGATAGTGATAACTTTGAAGGGGATTGGTGTTAGTCCACCTATTAGCACGATGAGGACGCCCCATTCGGCATAAAAAACTTCAAAGGAGGCAAATTTTTCCTGATAGCCATAAAACTCAATAAGGGGTTGGCCTGCTACTTCAAAGAAAAACGCACCTATGATATAGCCGAGCACCGCACCTAGGACTGATGAGATGGTTGTGATGCTAGCATAATACCAAGCTTTGGCACGATCAGCCAAGATCATAGGTATGAGCATGATGTCTGTTGGGATTGGAAACATGGAGCTTTCTAGAAATGAGAGCAGAGCTAGCCAGCTTACGGCGTGGCGGTGGCGTGCTTTATTCATGGTCCACTGATAGAGCTTTTGCATATATGGTCCCTTAAATTGTCTCTTGCCTAATAGCAGGGGAAAAGAAGTACTGCAATGGCTATTGACGCAGCGGATATTGTCCGTATGATGCGCCCGTCTTCCAAAGAGATCATGTGCCCACGTGGCGGAATTGGTAGACGCGTGGGATTCAAAATCCCATTCCCTCTGGGAGTGTCGGTTCGATTCCGACCGTGGGTACCATTAAAAAGCTCTGACCATCTGGTCAGAGCTTTTTTGGTGTAACTGTATGTGTAACGCGCTGGGAGATTTAGGACATTTCTACACTTAGTTTAGGACATAGTATAAATATCGGGCTTTTGCTCGGGATATAGCGGGATATAATGGGATATAACGGGATGAAAAGTACACTTCAGGGCGGATATCGTTGGTTTCTACCCATCAGACACAAGAAAACCCAGCCACTTTCATGGCTGGGTTTCTCGTTCAAAAGCCTAGACTCTCGGGCGCTGGCTTCTCCTCTCAGGCCTTGGAGGGTGACCCGAGCCCCATACCAAAGTAGGAATGAAGGCTCTTAACACCCCCAATGAATTCTAATTGTACTTTAAGCTATCTTTTAAAGACCTTTATAGCGTCTTTAAACGACACATTCACCTGGTTGTTTGGGTCGTACACCTGATGTTTGCGTTGCCGGATGATTGGGTGCTTGGTTCCAAGATCAATCATTAGCTGATAACGCGTATGACCACGGCTGTTATAATGATAGCCTTCTTTCTTGCGTGGCATCCTGCGCACAATCATCGCCTTGCATAGCCAGAAGAGGAGTCGTCGGGTTGAACGCTCTGTTTTGTCATAGTCAGATTCAAATAATTTTGGCGATTTAGTCAGTAAGCTGTATGCTGATAATATTGGTGATTGTGAGGAGGCCGAATCTGATGAATAACACTCTTAAAATATCATTATTTAGCTCGCTATGCTTTGTTACATTAGCTGGATTTGATTCATATGACCCACGCCAACTTAGTGCCATGGCAGATGAAGCTGAAAACATTCTCAATGTTCGAATAATATCTGCTCAACCTAATAATCTCGATACAGAATCGTCGCAATATTTATGCGGCTATGTCATGGAGGTTGAGATATTAGACGTTTATAAAGGGTCTAAAAACATTGAAACCATTATCTCATCATCAGCATTACCTGCAGGAGGAGAGTATACGGTTTTTAGCCACAGTAAGCCAAGCGGTAGTCTCGAATACATGAACTCATCAAAATTGCATTGGAATGATTATTGTAAAAATGAGATTGATGGAAATTTTGTGAACACATTACGCGGAGAGGTGATGAAAGCAAGCTATGTGGTGGGCACTGTCAAAGTAATCTCACGTGGCTAAAGTATAGCCGATATTGACATTTCCCTATCCCACGAATGATAGCCACTCAGATTGTGCGTCTGAGCGATGTTTCTTGTAAATCTGTCGATTAGTA
>Ga0209344_10000516_pt1 | contig 65924 bp, 62 predicted proteins | sample Cruoilmetagenom6_FD_187293 | JGI IMG/M metagenome (GOLD analysis project Ga0209344, IMG submission 187293) | Oil polluted marine microbial communities from Coal Oil Point, Santa Barbara, California, USA - Santa Barbara Oil Seep Sample 6 (SPAdes)... | ecosystem: Environmental > Aquatic > Marine... | reverse complement strand
CACTCCGCTCGTACTACAGCTCCGAGCTCATCGTTCAATCACCACTCGACAAATCACCACACTGGGGACCTTACCCAGAAGGAGAACCTGTACCCAATGCACCCACCGAGCAACGCCGGGTGACAAGTTATGGCATCAACAACTTCCTGGACACAACCACCGTGCCCTGGGGACCCAACTTCAGGATCCTCTTTCATGGATACAAGATGCACACAGTCCCTCGCCCGACCTCGGTTGTTCATTTCTTGCATATGGCTCAAGAAGGATCGTTCGCAGCCGCGGACCATCCGCACATCGAGAACTGGTTCGACCACCCCTCCCCTCCGTTCAAGGCCCAGCAGCAAGTCCAGATCAACGCAGTCCGCGGCGATCCCGAGACCAACGCAGCCCAGACCAACTGGGGATTCCTCGACGGCCACGCCGAAAGCATGACCTTCGACGAAGTCTTCACAGATATCAATAAAAACCGTTTCGATCCCGATGCTAACCCGTAAATAAACCAACCAATCCTTTAAAGGAATATCACCATGAATACCAAAGCAATCATCGCAATCACCGCCCTCTCCGTTTCCAGCTACGCCTCTGCCCAACACGCAGACCTTCTTCTCATCAAAGACGACGCAGGCAATCTCCTCACCGGACAGTACGACTTTGGCACAAACCAGATCGTCAACACCAACACCCGTGTGTACGAAGGCGAGTTCGACGCCTTCGGAACCTCCGACGAACCGGGATTCAACGCGCTCTCAGAGTCGTTCATCCCCACCGGATACCTTGCCCTCGACGCAAACAGCCCCGTCAGCTTCGATGCCAACACATTCCAGATTGGCAGCTCCTCCGCGAACCTCTACCACTGGGACGGCAACGGCCCAGTCAACTTCACTGCTGCAAACAACTCCCTGACCATCTCCAAAGCACCCTCGATCCTCTTCTCCTCAGTGCTCGACGCGTCAGATACCAATGTCGACGGTTTCGACATCGACAGCACCTCCTCAGAAGGGTTCCTCCATAAACACATCGACCTCGGACTCACCGATATCTCAGCATCCGCTAACGGCTTCTATCTATGGTCAATCTCAATTTCTATAGATGCTTCAACCACAGAACCAATCTATTTCGTCCATGGATTCGGTGTGGACGATGAAATTGCCCACGAAGCCGCGATCGACTGGACGAACACAAATCTCGTTCCAGCTCCGGGCTCCCTCGCAATCCTGCTCGGTCTCCCCGCAATGACGTATCGCCGTCGTCGATAAAGAATCAAAACCCAAAACAGATCCTTGTGAACCCCGATCAGTGTGATGTACGCACTGATCGGGGTTTTTCTGAATGAGTGGCACGAACGCTCTATATAGCACAGGACACACTGGCCACGCCGACATCACCACCGCCCAGATCTACACCCATGTCGACCGATCGAAACTCCGCGACACCATCAAAAACCTCCACCCCCGCGGCTAATCCGCCATAATCAGCAAACCCCACGCACCACCAATGCAATATCCGCCCAGCAATGGCGTAGAGCATAAAAATCCACATAGACCAAACCAATACAAAGGACTTCGATGTCTGCATTCAAATCATTCCGAATCGCCCTCTGCACATTCACACTCCTCGCATCAATCTGCCACGCGCAACCAACTGACGAACAGATCGACAAAATCGAAACCCTTGTCAGGAGCACCTTCGACCCCAACACCCCCGGCGGCATCGTCCTCGTCGCCCAAAAAGATCAAATCATCTACCAAGCCGCCATCGGCAAAGAAGAAATCAAGGGCAACCCACTCACCAACGACTCCATCTTCCGAATCGCCTCCGTCACCAAACAGTTCACCGCCGTCGCCATCCTCCAACTCGCCGAGCAGGGCAAACTCAACCTCGACGACAACATCAACAAACACATCCCAGAGTTCGACTCAAGAGGCGATCTCATCACCATTAGAATGCTCCTCAACCACACCTCAGGCATCCGAAACTTCACCAACCTTCCCGGCTTCAATCCCGATCTCGAAGCAACCGATGTCACCCCATCAGAACTCATGGACTTCTTCAACAATATCGAGCTCGGCTTCAAGCCCGGAACCCAACACTCCTACAGCAACTCCGGTTACGCACTCCTCGGAATCATCATCGAAAGAACCTCAAACCAAACCTACGCCCAGTACATGCAAGAACACATCTTCGAAAAAGCCGGAATGAAAATCGCTTTCGCCGGCGGAGACCACAACGACACCACCGGATTCGCTATTGGGCACCACAACGCCCGCTCCGGATACAAACCCACAGACTACATCAGCCTCACCTGGCCGTTCTCCGCGGGATGCATTGAAACCACCGCCGCCGATCTTCACAGATGGACACGAGCCCTCTACGCAGGCAAAGTCATCTCCCCAGAATCCCTCAAACTCGCCCACACAATCACCACCCTCCCCTCCGGAAGAGAAATCAACTACGGCTTTGGATGGGACCTCTACCAAGTACAAAACCACCCCTCAATTGAACACGGCGGCGGCATCGCCGGATTCGCCTCCTTCGCCCTTTACATCCCAAGCCAAGAAACATTCGTCACAATCCTCTGCAACACACAACCCGGCAGCCTCCAAGAACTCGCCGCCAAACTCGCCGCCATCGCAATCGGTGAACCCTACGACGAGATGCCAGAAATCGAAATCGACGCCGCAGAACTCAAAAAACTCACCGGCATCTACAACGACAGCTACGGCAACGAACGCCACATCAGCATCCGAAGAGGCAAACTCTTTTCTCAACGAATCGGAGGTATGGGGCTCTTCCTCATCCCCCACGCCCCAAACCGTTTCATGCTCAAAGATACCCTCATCGAAATCGAGTTTGTACCAGACGAATCAGACCAAGTGAACGAACTCATCTTCAGAACAAGAACCCACGACTCCCGCTGGGCCCGTAAACCCAATCCGTCACCGGCCAAAAAACCCTAGCGCCCACCACCACACAAACCCAAAATCGAGTACCATGCACCTTCACACTCCTACCAAAGAAGGTGCCCCATCGATACCGACACAATCATGAAACTCGCCGCCGTCGCGATCTACGCTGCGATCCTCCTTTTGATCGGCTACCTCGCCTCAAAGAAAATGCACAACATCCGAGATTACTTCGCCTCAGGCAAGAACCTCGGATTCTTCAATGTTGCCTTCTCTGCAAGAGCCACCGGCGAATCCGCATGGCTCCTCCTCGGACTCACAGGCATGGGGTACGCAGTCGGCGCCAAAGCATTCTGGGTCGTGCTGGGCGAGATGATCGGCGTCGGGGGCGCCTGGATCCTCATGTCCCGCAGATTCAAAAGACTCACCGACCGCTACGACTCCGTCACCGTCCCCGATTACCTCGAATCCCGCTTCCGCGATAGCGGCCACTGGCTCCGCCTCATCGCCGCCGGTGCGCTCGTCATCTTCGTCCCCATCTACGCAGGCGCGCAGGTCTTCGCGACCGGAACCGCCTTTAACGCCTTCCTCGGATGGGACCACTATGTCGGCGCCGCCGTCGGGTTCTCCGTCGTCATGCTCTACATCACACAAGGCGGCTTCACCGCCGTCGTCTGGTCCGATGTCTTCCAAGGCTCCCTCATGGTCATCGGGCTCGTCATGCTCCCGCTCGTCATCCTCAACCATGTCGGTAGCCTTCCAGAGGTCACCGCCGCAGTCGAAGCCGTCGATCCGCACCTCCTCTCATTGCACGGCCCCGGAACCGAAGGCCCATCCACCGGCGGATGGACCACCTCAACAATCATCTCCATCATCGGACTCGCCGCCATCGGGATCGGATTCTTCGGCTCCCCGCAAGTCTTCGTCCGCTACATCTCGATGAAGAACACCAAACAGATCCTCCCAGGCACCATCACCGCCCTCACTTGGACACTCCTCGCCGACTCCGGTGCCGTCCTCGTCGGCCTCTTCGGACGCGCCGTATTCACCCCAGACAATATCGGCAACATCAACGACAACATCCTCCCCCACGCCGCCCTCACCCTCCTCCCCGCCTTCGTCGCCGGCATCTTCATCGCGATGGTCCTCAGCGCCATCATGTCCACCATCGACTCCCTCCTCATCGTCGCCTCCAGCGCCGGTGTCCGAGACTACTGGCAAAAAACCAAGCACCCCGACATGAGCGACGAACGACTCATGTCCCTCTCCCGCAAGGTCACCCTCGGCCTCTCCCTCGTCGCCTTCCTCATCGGCATCGGCATCATGCTCTACGACAAAGAGAACGGCGTCTTCTGGATCATCATCTTCGGCTGGTCAGGCATCGCCGCCACCTTCTGCCCCACCATGATCCTCTCGCTCTTCTGGAAGAAGCTGACCTCCAACGGTGCCAAATGTGCCATGGTCGCTGGATTCCTCAGCGTCCCCCTCTTCAAGTTCGTCATACCGCCCCTGCTCAACAACTCTGGCAACGAAGTCCTCGCCGGCTACCTCGCCGACCTTGATGTCCTGCTCCCCAGCTTCCTGATCGGGTTCGCTGTTGCGATCGTCGTCTCACTCCTCGACAAGAAGGGCCAAGCCAAACTTGTCGGGATCGATGAAGACTTCCACTACGCCAAAACAGGCAATGAAGTATGACCCGCCGCGGACTAACATTAATCGAGATTGTGTTCGGAATAATCGCAGTCTGGTTAGTTGTCTGGTTGACGAGCTACCTATCAGCGATATTCGAAATGCCTCTATTTGCAGCCTCTGCACTTGTCGTGTGTGGCTATGTCATCATTGCCCAATTCTTTATTTTGATGTTCAAATTAACAAAATCAAAATCCAAAGACAGCGCTGAATCGCCATAGAAATAGCACTCACTCCCGTAGCAGAGCACACTTCTCCAGCCCCCGCACAAACGCATCCAATGCCCCCGAAAAATATGGGAAGAACAGTGATGGCTCGAGCATCTCTAGCTCTGAGAGCACCAGCCCCCCGTCCGCATCGGGCATCACATCTACTCGTGCATATAAATGCTCTTTCCCCGCCACATCAAGAACCTTACTCGCAAACGCCCGCATCTCGTCGCTGATCGTTTCCCGCAGCAGCACGCTCTCCTCCTGATCATCAAACCGGGGCCGCTTCTCAATTGCGTGGGTCAGCTCACCATCAATCACCACCAGCGCCGTCTCTCCAACAGTCTCCACGCTCTCCATAAACACCTGCACCATCATCTCCCGTTCCTTGATCATCTCATCAAAGAACGCCTGCGCCGATTCACCGCCGCCGTTTGAAAGATCAAACACCCGCGTCCCGAACGACCCCGCAGAAACCGTCGGCTTCACCACAATCTTCCCCCAACCACGCGCCATTGAAACGCCGACAACATCCGCCGCCTGGCCGCGCTCAAAGAACTCAGTCTGCACAACCGCCACCCCGCCCGCCTCAAGCTCAGTCAGATACCCCTTGTGCAGGTTCCACCGCATCGTCGCCGCCGGATTGAGCAGCTTGGTCAACCCATCAACCCGATCTATCCACGCCTCAAAAGCCCCAAGATCGTCAATATAGTTCCAGGTCGCCCGCACCACCGCGACATCAAAGCCCCCCCAGTCCACCGCTGGATCATCCCACGCCGCCACAACCGCCTCGTGCCCCGCCGCAATCAACGCCCCCATCAGCGGCACTTCGTCAATATCCGCCTCAGGCAGCTCCATACAACTCACATACGCCACTTTCATATCCATCTCCTACTCAGTCTCCACACGCTTCACCACCCATAATACGACCTACAATTGCCGAGCATACATACCCTGAAAGCATTCCCATGACCATCTATCAGCCACTCCCAGAACACCCCACCAAAGACGCCACCGATCCGGGCCTCCTCGCCGCCGTTGCCGCTGGCCAAGCCCGCCTCACCGTCGAGCAAGGGTACGAACTCCTCACCAAAGCCCCCCTCCACACCCTGGGCCGATACGCCGACGCACGCTGCCGCGACATCCACGGCGACCACCTCCGCTCATACATCATCGACCGCAACATCAACTACACCAACATCTGCACCGCCAAATGCATCTTCTGCGCCTTCAAACGCAAGGGCGACGAACACGACGCCTACACACTCACCCACGAAGAACTCTACGACAAAGTCCAAGAATGCTCCGACATCGGAGGCACACAGATCCTCATGCAAGGCGGCATGAACCCAGAACTCCCCCTCGACTGGTACCTCGATCTCTTGAGCGGCCTCCGAGAACGATTCCCACACATCAATGTTCACGCCTTCTCCCCGCCCGAACTCATCGAGTTCGTCAACTTCTTTAACCCTCCCGGAAAGACCCTCGTCGATCAAGTCTGCTGGGTACTCATCAAACTCAAAGACGCCGGCATGGGCTCACTCCCCGGCGGCGGCGGTGAAATCTTCGCCGGCCCCGTCCGCACCAAAATCGGCATGGGCAAATGCGACATGGACGCATGGCTCCAGGTCATGTACGCCGCGCATTCACTGGGCATGTTCACATCCGCCTCCATGATGTACGGCCACATCGAGGGCCACGCAGACCGCATCCACCACATGCACATGGTCCGCCACTGGCAAGACAAAGCCATCCAAGACTTCGGATCTGGCGAACTCCCCGACTCAACGCCCTTCGATCCAACATCAAAGACCCAAGATACCGGAGGCCACTACCTCGGATTCCACTCCTGGCCCTTCCAACCAGACCACACCTCGCTCGGCCGCCTCCCCCACTACCCAACCAAAGAAGATATCGAGCAAGGCCTCCCATTCCCAGGCGACGCCGTAGCCAAACTCGACGGATCCGGCTCAAAGGACGACGACAAAAACTTCGGTCGCCGCTTGCGCCTCGCAGGAGCAACCGAATACCTCCGCACCCAAGCCGTCTCAAGGCTCATGCTCGACAACATCTACACCATCGGCTCAAGCTGGGTCACCATGGGCCCCCACATAGGACAGACCGCCCTCTTCTACGGCGCAAACGACATGGGCTCCGTCATGATGGAAGAAAATGTAGTGTCGTCGGCTGGCACAACGTACTGCCTCGACGAACCGGTCCTCTGCAACCTCATCCGCACCGCAGGCTTCACCCCAGCACAGCGCGACTCCAAATACGACATCATCAAAACCCACACCACCAAAGATTCCCCCGACTTGCTGGTCACCGACTGGTCCAACCACCGAACCAAACGCCTCCACATCCAGAGCGCCGAGGAAACATCCTCAGATTCATCAGAGCAACTCGGCACCGCCCAGCTCACTGTCAGTGCTACTGCCAAATGATCAACATATTCAAAGCTATCCTCTGGATCTGCTGGGAATTATTCAAACTCATACTACTTTTCATATGCTTATATGCGCTCATGTGTGTATCCAGCGTCATATTTCTGGTCCCCGCATTCCTATTGCTCATATACACCCAATGGTCAGCAATCACTATGGCGATTGCGCTCGCCATTCTGAGTGGGTTCTATTTCACACTCTACAAACTCTATTGGAAGTCGGTCTATACCAATGCCCGGGCATACCTCATCGAGCAAATCAACAAGCGAAAACCAAACCCTGAAACACACTGCCCAAACTGCGGCTATGACCTCAGAGGTCTCAAATATATTCGATGTCCAGAGTGCGGAAAATTCAACCCGAAGTTCAATCCAAACAAGTTCCTTGACCAAAACCAAAGGCATAAAAAACCTAATAAATAGGCAACTCGAGAAGATACCAATGCAATCACCAATCGACCCAAAAACATCACTCATCCAACGCGAGATCGAACCCGGACTCATCGCCTACACATGCCCCACCTCAGGCGGCATCTGGATCGACCACAAACACTACTGGGACTGGATCCTCAAACAACCCGGCTTCCCAAAGCCACTACCCGCCAAACCCGCCCCGCCTGTCATCATCGAGAACGATCAGGACCGCCCATTGATCTCACCAGAATCCGGGCGCATCATGACCAAATACCGTGTCGGCCAAGGCATCACCTTCCGCATCGACCATGAACCCTCCTCCGGTGGCTTCTGGCTCGACAAAGGCGAATACCAACACCTCCGCGAGTGCAATCTCCACGACGAAATCCACCTCATCTGCTCACCCGAGTTTCAAAGAGAACTCGCCAATCTCGACTCAACAGAGTTCCAAAAAAACCAGTTCGAATCCTGCCTGGGAGCAGAGAACTGCTCGCAAATCCGAACACTGGTATCGAAACTCGACACAAAGCATTCCAGATCCGTGGCCGTCGCCTATTTAAACTGGTGCATGGACAACGATCCAATCTGAGATCGAACCACCAATCCAAGCTCCCCTCCCGCTCCCGATCTCGCCGAAAATCAATACAGCCCATCGGCGCCTCCCAATTTGCCGTCAGAGCATGCAACACCTAGGTTATCACCCCATGGATTCTGAAAATTGACCGGCTTTCTGCTTGACAGAAATCGCCTTTCCAGTATCATGCGTGCTTAGGTCTCAGTCCGGAGAAGAGAGCATGAAAAACAGACCAATCGTCTTCGCGGCTTCCGCGATGAGCATCGCCTCAATAGCATCAGCCCAAACTGTCCACTCCGGCCTCGACTACACCTTCGATCTCGAATGGTTCCAAGACATCACCCTCGAAGAAAACCAAGACCGCATCACAGAAAATGTCTGGATCACACGCGACACCAGCCAAGGCATCTTCAATATGGCCCGAGAATCAGGATACGAAGGCAACGGATCGACCGGACCAAGCCCCATCGGCACACTCTGGGCATGGGGCACCACAGCTGAGTACGACAGCCTCACCTATGACACATGGGGCGTACTCCATGGCGGATCACCTTTCTCATTACTCAACAACAATGTCGTTGTGTACCTCGAAGAAGATGACACCTACATCGACCTCATGTTTACAAGCTGGGGCTCATCCGGCGGAGGTGCCTTTAGCTACCAGAGATCAGTCATCCCCACACCCGCATCAACTTCATTGCTCGCCTTGACCGGAATGTTTGCATCCCGCCGCCGCAGAAGTTAACAACACGATCAGTCAGAGCTCCCCTTCCGCTCTTTGCGGAACACAATCTTGATCGACACCTCAACAAGCGACTCGGGATCATCCGCATCAAGCGCATCAATCCGCTTCCCCTTCGCCCGCCACTGATAAATCGCATTAAGCAGCGGCTGATCCACCCCGCTCACCCCCGACGAATACACCTTCTTCCCATCCCGCACAAACTCCGCCTTGGACACCTTCCCGCTCCCGTCGAACCACATCACCACCACCGGATTCGCAGGCACTGCAGACAACCGCACCGCCGCGGTATACCGTGGCCGAATCGTTAAAATCTCCATCCCCTTCCCAACAATCGGCGTATTGGGTTTGTGCGGATCGATCTCGATCGCCCGCTCGATCCGAGTCGCCACAACCTCTCGTTTCGAAAGCACCCCGCTCGTCCCCGAAGGAACCGGTGCCGGTTTCGGATCTACCGGCTCCCGCGCCTCGCTGGGTTCGACAACCTCGCTCGCCTCCGCTTTCTTAACCTCGGTCTGCTCGTTCTCTTCCCCAACCTCTTCCTGCACCACAGCCTCAGCAACAACAACCCCCTTCTCCGCCGAAGCCTCAATCTCTTCTACAGGCAATGCAACCCGCTCAACCAGCTCTTTCACCTGATCAATCGCCTCTTCTGTAGGCTGCTCCACTGGTTCAACAGCCGCGACTTCAATCGCCTCCTCCACAGGCTCAACCGGAGCCTCCTCAGAAACAACCTCTTGACTTTCCCCAACCACCACCGCCTGCGCCGCTTGATCCGTCTCCGAGATCGCCGCCTCACCGACCACCGCCTCAGGCTGCTGAATCCCAAGCCAATCGATCGACGCCGACTCCGCCTCGTTGAGCCCGAGCCGAAGCTCATCTTCTTTCTCAATAGGCGCGATCAACCGCTCACTGGCAACCGAAGGCTTTGACATCGACCCACCCGGAAGCTGCACCGAAAACAGCACCGCAGCCGCAAACAAATGCAGCAGCACACTCACCACGATCGAAACCGAAACCATCCCCCGACGATCATCAACAGCAATCAACCCGCTGGCACTCATCAATCCACCCCCCCATCCTCCGTCAACTCATCCCCAGCAACCTGTCCCAGAATCGAAAACGCCCCGAGCCCCCCGCCCGTCAGCCGATCCGCAAGCTCTATCAAAACCCCAGAACTCGACCCAACATCCACCGCAAGCACAATCGGTGCTTTGGGGAACTCTTCACGGATCGCAGCAACCATCCCCACCACAGTTTCCATCTCAGCATCTTCACGATTGACAAGCAGCCCGCCATCATCCCCTACCGCGATGGTGATCGGTTCTACACGCTCAGCAGGCACCCCCGACGACAACTCCGGAAGCTCCACATTCAGCACATCCGCCCGCACCATCATCACGATCGAAAACACGAAGAAGGTCAACAACAAAAAGACCACATCAATCATCGGCGTGATCTCGATCCGCACATCGTCCTCATGCCGCCGTAATCGTCTCATGATTTCCCCCCATCAGCCACAGGACGCACATACGACTTCCCACCCCACTGCGTCGGTGTCCCGCTCTCCAGCTCTTTCGCGGCAAGCCGAAAGATCCTCCCAACAAAGAACGAACCCACCGCAAACCCAGGAACCTGCCACAACGGCGCATGACTCATCCGAAGCATCAACCCAACACCAACAACCCAAGCAACTACCCCAACACCACCGACCAATCCACCCCAAACCTGCGTCGCCGGATTTCCCAACAAAACCGCGAGTACCACGCACCCCAATGACATAGCAGGCAGCCCAGCATTCAGCATCGGAACCCGCAAGCCATACCGACGCAGCCTCCCCGCTTCACGGTTTGCAGACTCCGTATAAATCCGCTTCCACCCACGCACAAACTCTTCCCAGCTCCCATACATCCCGCAACGCAGAATCCCATCGGCCATCAGCAGCCCACCATGCTTCCCGTTGTATTTCATCGTTTGAGCAAATGCAATATCCTCAAGCACCGCCCCCTTGACATGCTCGTGCCCACCAATCGCGTCGTACGCTTCCCGTTGAAACAGCATGAACTGCCCGTTTGCAAACGGCCGCTGACGCTCCCCGTCCGTATTGACCCGAAGCAACGGGTACTGCCGCGCAAGCTCGAACGCCGCCGCCGGCTGCACCCAACGCTCAAACCAGCGTTCCCCCTCAAGCGTCGAAAGCAAACTCAACATATCCAGCCCCCGATCATTGGCAAGCGCAACCGTCGCCCGCACGCACGCCGGATCAAACCAGGTATCCGCATCACTAAACAAATACACATCCGCCCCCCGCGCATGCGATGACCGCGTCACCCCGCTATGAGCAGCGTGGACCTTCCCCGCCCAATCATCCGGGCACTCATCAATCTCCACGATCTCGAACCGGTGATCCCCACCAATCGCCTCAATCGCCACCCCCTTGGTGTCATCGGTGCACCGATCAAGCGCGAGCACCACCGTCAACCGGTCATAATCCTGCGCCCGGAGCGACCTGATCAGCCGACCAATATTCCCCGCCTCATTATGCGCAGGCACAATCACACACACCTGCTCACCCGGAGGCGTCCGATCCGCAATCCCGATCCCGTCTCTCGCTGTTGGCAGCCCCCGCCCCACCTTGACAACCGCCCCCGCGACAGCCCCCCAATACACAGCAGATCCAATCGCCCCAACGATCAGCACAAACATCAGAATATCAAGAGCAATATTGGGCATGTCCGTCCGTGATCCCTTCCAACCCAATCCTAGGAACCCCCCAAGCAATAATTGGGCCGTATCCCCCTCTACCACCCCGCCACGCCGCATCCTTCTGAGACATACCCCATGAAATCCAGCAACAGGACATTTATATCTTGAACATCATTCCATTATCCGATACTGTCTAATCGCATCCCGATCAATAAGAATCGACAAACCACGACCAACAGCTGCTTCGTTCCAGAAAGATTGACACATGCTCATCAAGCTTTGCGTTCTCGCCACCATTCTCTCAGCATTCTCGACCCCCACCCCCGCCCAGCCCATCGTCATCCCCATCCCCGATTCCCCAGCGCACTACACCTACTTCAACAACACCTATACCGAACTCGGCTGGCACGCACAAACCATTTCCCAGCACCAAGGCGTCGCAGGATTCACCCTCGACTACACCTGGGACACCATCGACCCCGCCGGGGGGTTCTTCGGCACCTTCTACGCCCAATCCCCCTCCGGCACAATCATCCACCTCGGGTTCGCAGAATCCTCAGGCACCTACTCAAAATCATTCAACGACTTCGACCAACAATGGGCCGACGGCGATTGGATCTTCATCGTCGAAGATGTCGACGGCTTCGGAGAACAACGAGCCATAGACATCACCTGGACCCTCGATCTCATCGACGGACTCCAACCCTTCAACCTCATCAATGCCGTCCACCGCGACTCCGTCATCCTCACATGGAGCGAAGCCGTAGACAATGCCAACCTCTCCGGATACCGCATCTACCGCGACAACAACCCCATCGCCCAGGTCCCCGCGAATCAAACAACCTACACCGACGAATCCCTCGCCCTTGGAAACTACTGCTACAAAGTCGTCGCCATCCAATCCGGTGCCGAATCCGCACCCACCGACACCATCTGCTCCCAAGTCTTCCCCCTCGGAACCTACGGCCTAGAAGACGGCCCCACCGAATGGTTCCGCTATAACTCCTACTTCGATAACGGCTGGACAGATCTCCAAGTCTTCGATCAAGGCATCCTTGCCGATGTCACCATCACAGGCACATGGCACAACGACAATGGCTTCCATGACGGTACCCTCCATATCGAATCCGCCTCAGGAACCCTCTTTGAAACACACCACTCCGGAATGAACGATGGCCCCTTCTCATTCACCATCCCAGATTTTGCAGGCGAAGAATCCCAAGGCGACTGGAAAATCTGGCTCGAAGACGGCGACGCCTTCGGAGACGGCTACTACTCCGTCTCAGACACCACAATCAGCTTCCAAGTCGACTACCAAGTCCCCACCCAACTCACCGCAAACACCATCAACGACCACATCGACCTCGCATGGTCAGCCCCAGAAGACGCCACAGGCCTTACCGGTTACTCCATCCACCGCGACGACCAAGCAGAACCCATCGCAACACTCCCCTCAAACCTAACAACCTACACCGACAACCAACTCTGCGCCCAGCCAACATACACCTACACCGTGACCGCCCAATACACCAAATCAAATTCCCAGCCTTCACTCCCCGCATCCGTCGGCGCCCCAGGGGTCATCGCCATCACAGACTCCCCCCTCCCAAACCAACCAAACACCTACTGGCACAACTCCTGGACCGAAGCGGGCTGGGATGAGTTCACAGTCCCAGACTTCGGCGCAATCGACACCCTCCAAATGAACTTCACATGGGACGCCAACTGGGCCGTCCCCGAAGGACGCTTCTACCTCCGCTCACCATCAGGCACCGTCGCCACCCTCATCCACGGCGACGACCCAGATGAGTACTCCATCCAAATCAACGACTTCGGCGGCGAACCCTCCGCAGGCACCTGGCGTGCCTGGATTGAAGACAACGACTTCTTCTACGACGGAATGTTCAGAGCCACAAACATCACCCTTCTCTTTGATCCACCAACCAATGTCGACTTCAATAACGATGGAACCCTCGATTTCTTCGATATCTCCGCATTCCTGACACTCTTCAGCAACAACGACCCACAAGCCGACATGACAAGCGATGGCCAGTTCGACTTCTTCGACATCTCCGCCTTCCTCACCGCGTTCTCATCAGGCTGCTAACCACCCACGATCGACCGATAACAAGCCCACCCATACAGAACTTGCGAGTCTGTAGGGTTTGTGCCATCAACCCCCAAAACACCACCACACCCGCTCTACATCGCATGGCCAATCAAATTCTATTTTGTACATATAGAGAGTACGGGACTCACCACCGCCAAGCTCGCGCCATACGACGCCCGCCGGCACTCGCTCAACACCACAGGGATCACCACATGAAAGCAATACTCGCATTCGCCACCGCAGGACTCGCCGCATCCACCGCCACAGCAGATATCGCCTACGGCATCGACGACACCGGACACAATAACTCCCAACTCATCATGTGGGACACCTCCAGCGGATCAGTCACCAACCTCGCCAACGGCTCGCATTCTCAATACGACCTCGAAGCCTCAGATCTCAACGCCTCAAACCAATGGTACATGATCGGAGGCGGAAACGGCGTCGTACGCGATCAGGTCTTCCTCGCAAGCACCCTCGACGGTTCTCTCACAAACCTCGGCACACTCCAGTTCTCAAACTCCACCAACGGCCGCCGCGAAGTCGTCGGCGCGTCCTTCCACAACCAATCCGGACGCCTCTGGATCGCCCGAGAACGAGACGGGTTCTATTCCTTCGATACCAACGACCTCACCTCCCTCACCAAAGAGTTTGACCTCAACAAGAATGTTGAAGCAATGGCCTGGAACTCCTCAGGCTCCACGCTCTACTACATGGACCAAAAATCACTCTACTCGTGGAACAAAGAGCAAGGCAAGGAACTGCTCAAACGCAATTTATTCGAACAAGGCATTGAATCACTCGAGTTCGACACGCAAGGCAACCTCCTTGCAGGCATCGAATCCGGTCACGATCAGTTCGCCCTCATGAACATCGATCTCAACACACTCGAGCTCAGCGTCTTCGGCCAATACGACGCGCCATCAGGAGACCTCGAATCCCTAGCCTTCGCCCCCATGACGGTCCCATCACCCGGGACCGTCGCCCTCCTCGGAATCGGAGGCTACATAGGCCTACGCAGACGACGCTAATACCAGTGCCATCCCACTCCAATGCCGCAGCAAACCTGCGGCTTTTTTAAATTCTCAACCAGATTCAACAACCACCCCCGGCTACCATCCCCACTATGGAAAACGAGCAATCAACACAATCCAGCCAAGCCGACGGGCCGATGCCATGCCATTACCCGTCCTGCTCCAACTCGTCACGACCTGCGCAATCGTAACCGGCTCGCTCTGCGCCATCCTCGCATACTTCCGAGGCCTTAAATCACATCAGCAATCACTCAACGCCCAGGTCTTCCTCAATCTGACGCAGCGTCACGCATCCCTCATCGAGTTCCGCCGCCTCGAAGCCGACCTCCGCCTCAACGACCACTGGGAAGGCGATCTCGAGACCGCCGTAGCCATCCGTGAATACTTCGATCTCCTCGCCCACGAACACGCCCTCGTAGACCTCGGCATCCTCGACAAACGCGTCTGGAACATCTGGCAGCCCGACATCAAACGGATCGTCAACACCCAGCTCGTCTCCGAAGTCTGGCACAGCCGCACAAGGCACCTCCACCGCACCAGCCCAGACTTCACCCGCTACATCGATTCCATCCTCGTCAACCAACGAGGCGCCTTCGCCAACGGCCACACCGGAGGCACCATCCAGATCGCTTGAACAGGGTTGCACACACCGTGAATCCGCATTACTAGCGATTCTGTGTCCATCTCAACTAAGTCCTTGTGTGATACACCAAAATCCATTAGTGTTTTGGAGCAGCCTCCCATCTGATTCCTCAAATGGGAGTTCACTTGAAGGGGTAAAGCTATGCGAAACGATGGAACCACCACTCGATCAATCACGCTCGTCGTCGCCTTGGGAGTAAGTTCACTGGCCACCTTGCCAGCAATCGGACAGGTCACCTTCGAAGACCGAGCCATCTACGCCTCAAACGCATCTACCAGCGACTTCTTCGGCCACGCCGTCGCCGTCACAGGAAGCATCGCGGTCATCAGTGCATACAACCAAGGCCCCGGCGGCGGAGCCCCAGGCGCGGTGTATGTCATTGATGCAATCTCCGGACACGAACATAGGATGATGCAACCCAACGACATCGCCGCCTCAGATCAGTTCGGCTGGTCGGTCGCAGTCTCAGGGACAACCGCGATCGTCGGCTCACGCGCCGACGACGACGATGGCACCAACACCGGCTCCGCATACCTTATGGACATCACCACCGGCCAGGTCATCCACAAACTCCACGCCTCCACGCCCGCAACCTTCCAAGAGTTCGGATACGCCGTCGCAATCTCAGGACCGCGTGCCCTCGTCGGAACTCCCAAAGCAGGCACTTCTGGCACCGCATATGTGTTTGACACCGCAACAGGCCAAGGCCTCTTCGATCTCACCCCATCCGATGGTGATGGAGGGGATAAGTTCGGTCAAGCCGTCGCCATGTCAGGCAACCTCGCCGTCATCACATCCAACGGACAATTCGAAAACGATAACTCGGTCGGCGCCGCCTATGTCTTCGACATGACCACAGGACAAGAACTCTTCAAACTCACCGCCGACGACGGCGCATTCGCAGACAACATGGGACTCTCCGTCTCAGTCTCAGGAAACCTCGCAATCATCGGCGCACACGGCGACGACGACAACGGCTCAAACTCCGGATCAGCATACATCTTCGACATCACCACAGGACAACAACTCCACAAACTCACACCTGACGACGGCGCAGCAGACGATGAGTTCGGACGCGCAGTCGCAATCTCAGGCAACCTCGCAGTCGTAGCAGCACACAAAGACGATGATCGTGGCTCTAACTCTGGCTCCGCCTATGTCTTCGACGCCACCACAGGACAACAACTCATCAAACTCGCCGCCTCAGACGGTGACAGCAACGACGACATGGGCCGCTCAGTAGCAATCACCGGCAATCTAGCCGTCACCGGCGCCTCCAATGCAGATCGCTTCGGCTCCGGCTCAGGCGCCGCCTATGCCTACAACATAAAAGAAAAGGCGGGCTGCCCAGCGGATCTCACAGGAGACGGCATCCTCGACTTCTTCGATATCAGTGCTTTCCTCGCCGCATTCTCCGCCTCAGATCCTGTCGCTGATTTCTCTGAAGATGGCGTATTCGACTTCTTCGATATCAGCGCATTCCTCTCAGCATTCACCAAGGGATGCCCATAACACCACCCCATTCACTATCCCAAACACGCCCTCGACCGACCGGTTGCGGGCCAGCGGAGCACGGATCACGCTCCTAGAATACTCCGAACCCCGGAGCAATCGGTCATGCTGGTCCAAATGGAACTCTCCAGAATACTCATCCACGAGCGCAAGCCCGAACAACTGATCGAGCTCCGTGAACTCGATCCAAACCTCGAGTCCCCCCGCTCATTCCCCATCGTCATAGGGATCGTCGAAGCCGCCGCCATCGGCCGCCGCCTCGAAGGCATCCACGCCCCGCGCCCAATGACCCACGATTTACTTGGCACCATCATCGAAGGACTCGGAGCAACCCTCGAAGCCATCACCATCACCGACCTCATCGACGGCGCCTTCATCGCACAACTCTCACTCGCCCGCCCCGACGGCAACCTCGTCCACATCGACGCAAGACCCTCCGACGCCATCGCCCTAGGCATCGCCAACAACACCCCCATCTTCGCCGACGACTCCGTCATCGAAGCCGCCTGCGTCATGACACCACCCGACGCCTCAAGCGACGACGACGAATTCAACAACCCAAAAAATCACCCTCGCCACTGACACACCATTGCCATTGATCACCATCTTCAACCAATGATTCCCTCATGGGCACCCAGCACTAAACAACTGAAGAAATACTGAAATATCAAAAAAATCAAGCACCTGATCGTCATTCAGATCAACTACACACGCCGCCTCACCACTCCCACGCACCGCAAACACCACAACATCACTCTCCTGATTCGCACCACTGCTATCGGTCACGAAACAGCTATAGCTATCCGTGTCCGAGAGCATCGAATCCATCACAACCAGCATCTCCGTATCGGACCCACTGACACGCCCATCGTCAACTATCGCTACACCATTCCGACGCCATTGAAAAATTGATCCCGAACCACTCGGCACAACACTCAAGGTTCCCATCTCCCCCTCATCAACGATCACACTCTCAGGATGCCCAACAATCGGATCCACCGAAAACTCAATCTCCAAGTTGAAGTAGTTCCCCGAATCAATCTCGGATGACAACCCAGTCGTCAAATCAACCCGCACAAGCTTCGGCGGCGTAGTCCCAAAGACCGCCGGCGCCCGAATCACCCCAACCTGGTCATCAATCACCCCGACCCCGTAGTACCACTCATCAACAAGTGTCGGCGTATCGCTCCCAAAGATCATCTCAGGATTAAGCCCATCATTCCCAGACCGAAAGACCATCTTCGCGTACCCAGAAAGCGTATGAAAATAGTTCTCCGTCCAAACAAAATCACCCGACACCGGATCAATACACACATCCCCAATAAACGCGTTCGGATTCCCAGCGTTCACCATCGGCACATAGCTCGGCCCGCCAAAACCACCCAACTGACCAATCCCCAACGAAGTAGGATCCGTCAGATCGGTCATCACATACACACCCCGCTCAACATCAATATCAAGCGACAATGGCTCAGGCACATTGCTCGCCTCAAGCACAGGCAAACCACCGCCCGTCGAATTAGCACTCAAGATCTGCCCATTCTCCCACCAAAAGATCCGCCCCGTCGCCGGGTCAACCTCAATCTTCGATGCCCCAACACTCAGCCCGCTCCGCAGCACAACCAAACTCGCCGGATCAAGCGACTCATCCACCGACGCGATCCGCGCCTCCCCCGTCTCGATCGCCAGAAACACCACCCGCTGATTCGCCCGATCCCACTCCACCCCACGGAACGCCACAAAGTCCGGCGACGCCACCGTATACCCCACAACCCCCCCACCGGTCACATGCTCAAGCACCGCCGACTCATACCCCGCATACCCATACCCCCCAGTCACCTCATACGGCTCAGCCCCAGCCAGCCCACAAAGCCCAGCCAACACCACAACGCACACGCCAATAACCCTCTGAATCATCTGAAAACTCCTCGGTCCAAGCCGGATCTCAAAAGAACATGAAAACAGAAATATAGAGTACATGAAATCTCCCAAAAAGCAATGGAAAACTCACTACCCAAATAATTCAATCCCGCTTCAACCATCGCCCCATAATGCCACTCGCCCAATGCACATGTCACCATTTCTACCTGGTGCCATGAAGCCGCCCTCTTCGACTCCTGCATAGCACCCACCCCTCGCGCCAAAGAACTGGATCATTCCGAAGATCGAACAACCGAGAATGACAAAATACCTTATTATTGTGCTATGCCTCCGCTAGTCGGTTTGTGATTCAATCCATGTATAAGGAACCCTAATCATGTCACCATCAACCCACCACTGGCTCACGCTGGCCAGCATTGGCCTTTCAGCCCTTGGCGCCCTCCCTACAGCAGCACAAACCGTCAACGAAGATATCAAAATCATCGCATCCGATGCAGCCACAAGTGACGGATTCGGATTTTCCATCGCGATCTCAGACACGACCGCCATCGTCGGAGCGTTGCGTAACGATGACGAAGGCACCGACTCCGGCTCAGCCTACCTATTCGATACAGAAACATGGCAACAACTCAACAAGCTCACCGCATCCGATGCCGCAGCAAGCGACCTCTTCGGTCGATCCGTCGACATCTCGGGCACTACGGCAATCGTCGGATCGCCATATGACGACGACGCGGGTTCCTTCTCAGGCTCCGCCTACCTGTTTGATACAAAGACCGGCCAAGAACTCTTCAAACTCACTGCATCCGATGCAGCGCCGCTTGATGAGTTCGGCACCTCCGTAGCAATCTCAGGCACGATAGCAATCGTCGGAGCATTCGGAAACGATGACGCAGGCTCCAGCTCAGGATCGGCCTACCTGTTTGATACAAAGACCGGGCAACAACTCTGCAAGCTCACCGCATCCGATGCAGCGGAAAACGACAGGTTCGGCATCTCTGTCGCGATCTCGGGCACAACCGCTATCGTCGGGGCTGTACGAAACGGTCACCCGGACCACTTCTCCGGTTCGGCCTACCTGTTTGATACTCAAACCGGTGATCAGATTGAACATTTTGCCCGATCTGACGCAGCATTCGGCTGGTCTGTCGCAATCTCGGGCACGATGGCAATCGTCGGAGCCTACGGCGACACCCACGCGGGCTCCAACTCGGGCTCAGCCTACCTGTTCGATACAGAAACCGGGCAAGAACTCTTTAAGCTCACCGCATCCGATGCAGCGCCACTTGACTGGTTCGGAGACTCAGTCGCGATCTCGGGCACGAAAGCAATCGTCGGAGCACGCGGCGACGATAGCGACGACGGGAACTCAAGCTCAGGCTCAGCCTATATATTCGATACAAAGACCGGGCTCCAAATCGAGAAACTCACCGCATCCGATCCAGCGGATTATGACGATTTCGGAAGCTCAGTCGCGATCTTGGGCACAACGACCATCGTCGGTGCACGCGGTGGCGGTGGAACCGGCTCCGCATATATCTTCGACACCAGCACAACATGCCCCCCCGACCTAACCAGCGACGGCGTGCTGGACTTCTTCGACTTCTCCGCATTCCTCACCGCATTCGCCGCCGGAAATCCAGCAGCCGATTTCACCGGTGACGGCCTCTTCGATTTCTTCGACATCAGCACATTCCTCACCGAGTTCACCAACGGCTGCTCCTAAACCCACGGCAGGATGCCCCAGCGTATTGTTCGAAAAGGGAGCATATGAAGACGCGGATCATGTACATAGAACTCAAAAGCAACTGTGGCGACGGGGGTCCCGCCGCATTGGCCGTGTCCGGTTCTCAAAATCTCGCAGCTCGGTGTACTACGGCGGAACGCGGTTCGAAACACTCAAGGGAAGGGGTATCAGCGGGAACTACAGCAATGTCGAAACCGGCGAAGAGTACTGGATCTCAGGCTGCAAAAAGCACGGCCAAGATCACCATTGGGCAGGCGGCGGGGCCGTCGAGATCGACGACGATGTCCGTGAAGAATACTGGACCGAAATCCGCAGCCAACCAGAGCACAAAGACAAACAAACCGTCTGAGGCTGGGCGTTCCGAATTGGAACTTACACTACTGATTTGACAAAGGGCTGACCTAAGAATGTTTAGTATTGAACTTATTGATCCCAACAAACCGCTTCCAGATTTTTATGTTGGTCCAGGCCACTGGACTTGCATTAAAATCGGTGGCCATTCTGAACGACTTTGTGTGCCAACTGTATTTTGGAGTACTGAACAATACCAAGATCATTGGGCGAGTTCTCTTTCTCACTTGAGACGGCATGGACGATCAGTTTTTGTTGTATCAATTGTTGCTCCAATTTGCAAGGACCAACTACTACATTGCTGGGCAGTATCTAGCCAGCCCAATATGTGTGCCCAAGAGTGGATCATTGAGACTGCTGATTACAAGGACGGACTGGCTTTAGATCAGCTAACTGCAGAACTTATGCCAGATGACCAAACCATTGATGAACTGTTCTCACATGGATCGGTACTAAAATAGTCTATATATGCCGAGCACTCATTGATCACTTTACAAACCACCGACAACAATTAAAGATATCCCGCCCAACAAACCCATGAATGCAGACCAAACCAACAGCCCCATAAATACACCCATACCAACTGCACTAGACACCGCTCGCCTGTCTCGTCCAGACCATTTTGAAGGTCTGATTATTCTCGGGATATAAACAACTTCATTGGATTGATCCGTACGAACACTGTTTGATGTTTGGTGCATGAAGGTCTCCTAATTGTAGATATTATCACAGAATACCACCGGGTGCGGGTGTCCCGATCTCGCCGTCTTCGGCGCAGTCGGGTCTTCATCTTACCCAAATCCACTCTTCTCTGCGTCTCAGCGTGAACTTTGCGGCCTCTGCGTTCCTCTTCTCCCTCCTACAATCCACTCCTATGCCCACAACCCCCACCCAACTCCCAGACTTCGACGCCGCCGTTGCCGCACCCGTCTACCTCACCCGCGACATCCCCGGAACCTCAGGAACACTCAAAAACAGACCCGAAGATTTCCAGGTCCAGGAAATCCCCATGTACCAGCCCGCAGGCGAGGGCGAGCACATCTACATGTTCGTTGAAAAACGAGGCATGTCCACACTCCAACTCCGCGACATCCTCGCACGCCACTTCAAAGTCCACCGCCGCGCCATCGGCCACGCCGGCCTCAAAGACAAACACGCCGTGACCCAGCAAGTCATGTCCATCCAAACCCCAGGCAAAACCCCAGAAGACTTCCCCGCACTCGTCCACGAAAAACTCACCGTCCTCTGGGTCGACCTCCACACCAACAAACTCAAGCGTGGCCACCTCAACGGCAACCGCTTCTCCATCAAGATCCGAGATGTAGACCCCACCGCCGTCGTCCACGCCAACCGCGCCCTCAAACAACTTTCAACCCAAGGCGTTCCCAACCGCTTCGGATCCCAACGCTTCGGAATCCTCCAGAACAACCACGAGATTGGCCGTGCCATCATCATGGGTGACCCCCAACTCACCCTCGACCTCCTCTGCGGCCCAACCAAAAAAGATTCCCAGCCCTGCCCCGCCAACCAAGCCGAATCCCGCGATTTGTATGCGACAGGAAATTATCTCGCCGCACACGAAGCCATGCCCAAGCTCTTCAAGGTCGAACGCCGAGCATTAAAACTCCTCGCCAACGGTGCCGACCCCGCCGCCGCGGTCAAAGCCATTGACCAAACCGCCGCCGGATTCTTCATTTCCGCGTTCCAATCCGCGATTTTCAACGGCATCCTCAACACCCGGGTCCAAGCCGGCACCCACGACCATCTCCTCCCCGGCGATGTCGGTTTCGTGCTCAAATCGCGGCAATTGTTCCACGTGGAACAATCGGATACCGAACAAGCTGAGACTTTGGACCGGCTCGCCAGCGGCGAAATCTGTGCTTCGGGCCCCATGTGGGGGACCACCATGACCCGGGCATCTGGGGAAATTGACCCGATTGAACTCCAAGCCCTTGCCAACACTGGAGTATCGACGAAAGATTTAGAATCGAGCGAAGCCCGCGATCAATTACCGATGATCGGGGGCGACCGCAGGCCGCTGCGGATTCCGGTAATCGATCCGGAAGTCGAGGGCGGAGTCGATGAGCACGGGGCGTACATCCGGTGCGCCTTTGAGCTTCCGCGTGGTTCCTTTGCCACGACGGTGATGGACGAGATTATGAAAATCGAAACCGGCGGAGCCGGCGACGGACAGGAGAATGACCATGAGTGATGACATCCGGCACATCTGTTTCGACTGGGGCGGCGTCATTCTCAAAATTTGCCGAACATGGGAAGAAGGCTGCGCTCAGGCGGGCGTTCCCAAGCAGACTAAAAAGGTCGGCGCGGCGTGCTACAAAAAGATGCGTGCCATCGAGCCCCGCTACCAGACCGGGCAGATGAGCGACAAGGCATTCTTCCGGTCGATCTCCAAAGCGAGCGAAGAGGCGTTCAGCATTGAGGATGTCGAGAAAGTCCACAACGCATGGCTGCTCGAAGAATATGCCGGGGTTGACGATCTGATCGACGAACTCAACGAGTACGCCGACCTGACGACCGGGCTGCTGTCCAATACCAATGTCATGCACTGGGATCGGATGGAAGAAGATTCACCGAGCGCGTTTGCGATCGAGCATAAGCACGGGAGTCATCTCTTCGGGCTTGCTAAGCCTGATGAAAAAGCATTCGCGGCCTACGAGCGGCGCGTCAATGCTGCAGGGCCTCAGATTTTGTTCTTCGATGATTCGATCGAACATGTTGAGGCGGCGCGGGCGTTCGGATGGCTGGCCGAGCAGATCGACCATACCAAATGCACGGCTACTCAGATGCGTGGGCATCTTGAGCGGCTGATGATTCTTGAGCCTGATGCCGTTTGAGTTATTCCGAGTACCGGGTCAGGATCACGGCTTGGCGAACGTTTGGAACCAGTTCTGAACCAGCGAGATGCTGATGCGGCTCTGCTCACTGCTGTCGAGCTCGAGAGTGGTAATCAATGCCTTTCCATCGGGCGTGATGTACCAGTCTCTGCCGAGTTTGATATTGGAGAACACTTGAGATGGGAGCCCGAACTGGATCGTCGGCTCGGTAGACACATCGACGACTTGGATCGTTGGTTCGTCGTCTGGTTTTTCACCGCTGGACTGAAAGAAGAGGCGTTTGCCGTCGGCGGACCACTGGGGGCGAGTCCCGCCTTTGGTGGAAACCTGCCACTTTCCGTTCCCATCGGGAAACCGGGTGCAATAGATCTCGAACTCGCCGGACTCACTTGAGGCATACGCGAGCAGCGTGCCGTCCGGGCTCAGGGTGATCGGTCTATTTGACTGTCCTTCAATAGTCAGAATCTCTGTTCTTTGAGTGAGGTCATCCATGGAAGTTGCGAAAACAGCATCCGGAGTTGAGATGTCCGTAACGATCGCGTGCTCCCATGTACTATCGAACCCAGCGATCATCCCATCAACCGAAGGGCGTGATTCGCCGGATCCATCGGTGAAGTAGAAATAAGTCCGGAAAATTCCGTCTTCGGGCTTGCCCCCCGAGACCGCGATTTCCCGCCCATCGGGCGACCATCCTGAGACGGCCATGATCATCTCCATGAAGGTCACACGACTGGTGACACCCCTGGTCAGATCATGGGACCAGATATCGAACTTGGGTAGGCTGCCCCCGGAGAAGGCGACGCGGGTCTGGTCCGGGGACATGGACGGGGCAAAGCGGAGATCAAAATCATCATCAATGGTTTTTATATCTCCGTCATCTGTAAAGACCGCATACTTTCCATTCTTCATAGAGTTTCCACGCTGGAATGCCAGCACTCCACCATTGGAGACTGATCCCTGCGAAGCATTCTGTTCAACGACAAACGGTTCGCCGATTGGTTTGAGCGACTCGGGATTAAATGCGATTGCCCAGATTGCTTCCTCTGTCGTTAATCTTGAAAAGAGAATATGGCCGGATGATGAGTAGGCGGGACCGGACACGGAGATGTCTGTGAAGTGTTTGAGTACCACCCGTTTTATCCCGTTGTAGGCGCAGAGGTTGTAGCCAAAATTTATGTCAAACTCTAAGTAAAGAACCGTGTTGGTTCCAGGGATTCCGGTCACATCCTGGATGCCCGGGATCTGCTCTGGATCGATTTTTAATAGCATCGTCGCCTTACCGCCGCGGGCCGAGATTTGGGTGAGCCCTTTGGAGTCTCCAACCTCGCCGAAGAACACGATCCGGTCATCGTTGGTCCATGCGCCTCCGGTTGACCCGTTGAACTTATGGGCTTCACTGGTGAGCTTGATCGGGTTGCCGTTGTTGACGGCGATTTTGAACATCGAATCATTCGTGTTGTACCCGATCCATCGGCTGTCGGGGGACCAGAAGATGCCCCTGACCTTTTCGGTCCCCGGCATCGGATTTGACTCGAATGAATCCAGTCTGCGGAGTTGGATGACACCGTCACGCTTGTAGGCGATCATCGAACCATCGGGTGATATCTTTGGCCCACACCTCTCCAATGATGAGTCTGTATTCTCAACGACAATATCCACCTTGGACACCATGGGCTCGGCGGCATTGGGGCTCATCAGTGATGACGCGATCCATCCACCAAACCCAACGATCGCCATCAACACGAGGACCATCAGCAGCACCCCCGGCCCGAACGATCGACCGGTCAAGACGGGCTCTGACCCGTTCTCCTCGTTCAATCGCATCAACTCGATACGCAGATCGCCGATGTCACGGAATCGCTGTGATTTGTCGCGGACGAGGCAGCGTCCCAGTACGCGGCGCACATTGGCGGGTGTTTCCGGGGGCAACCTGGTGAGATCGACATCCTTGTGCAGCACGGCTCCGATTGAGTCGGTCGCGGTTTCGCCTTGGAACGGGCTCGCGCCCGTGAGCATTTCGTAGAGGATAACGCCGAAGGCCCATACATCGGATCGTTTATCTACACGGCGCCCGCGGGCTTGTTCAGGGCTCATGTATGCGGCGGTGCCGAGGATTGTGCCGACGATTGTCGGCGAATGCTGAGGTATCGTTGCTCCATCAAAATCCATGCCCGTTGAGCTCTGCCCATCGTCGGTCCGTGCGAGTCCGAAGTCGAGCACCTTGGCGACGCTGCCGGGTGTGATCATGATGTTGGCGGGTTTGAGATCGCGGTGGATCACCCCCGCATCGTGGGCGGCCTCGATGCCGGCGGCGATCTGGGTCGCCAGTTCGATCGCTTCATCTACAGGTATTGGGCCACGATCGAGCCGGTCGGCGAGGGATTCGCCATCTACGAACTCAAGGACGAGGAATCTCGATCCGCCCTGTTCTTCTACACCATGGATCCCGGCGACATTGGGATGATTCAGGCTCGCCATGGTTTTGGCTTCGAGTTCGAAGCGTTCAAGGCGAACTGCGTCCTGTGCCAAGTCTTTTGGCAGGGATTTGATGGCGACATCGCGTTCTAGGCGGGCATCTCGGGCGAGGTACACCACGCCCATCCCGCCCCGGCCTATCTCACGAAGTACTTGATATGGGCCGATTTGATCCTGCATGGGCACATGGTAACCTGAACACAGCCATTCAATTCGAGATTTGATGGTTCAGTTAACAATTTTCTGTTTGGATGCGGGGAATCCGTGATCAATTTGAGAGTTGGTCGGCAGCAGCGTTGATGGCTCTTGTGCTGAAATTCGTTTAAGTTGGCGATTAATTTTCGAGTGCCGAAGACATATCTTTATACAACTTGAATGGATGAAACTTCGACCGGATCACTTTTCAAACAGCTCTTTGGCGTATTCAAGTACGAAGCTCCGTATTTCGTGGGCGGCTTGTTCGTTGGCGGCGAGTACTACGATGCATACATTCTCAATTGGTAACCGGAAGAACTCGGCGTTGAACCCCGGGAATGCTCCGTCGTGGTACATGGTTGGGGTTCCTCGTGATGAGGTTGCGGTTTTCCATCCGAGCCCGTAGCGGTTTGCAACTGGTGTGCCGGCGAGTTTTTGTTGGTCCATGCTCAGCAGCTCTTCGCTTTGGAACGCTTGGTGAAATGCAGCGAGGTCTTGGGCTGTGCAGAGCACGCCGCCGGCACCCAAGCGGAGCCACGTTGTCTGGAGCGTGCGGATGTCGCCGTTAAACTTAAAGTCATCGGCCATTGAGCCGTAGCCAATGGCTATGGGTTCTTCACCTGTGAGTTCACTGATGTACACGGCACCATTCATTCCTGCCGGCTCGAATATTCGCTCGCGAACCACCTGACGGAAGGGCTTGGATTCAACCTGTTCGATAATCGCTGCGAGGAGTCCATAGCCAACATTTGAATACGACCATTGGGTGCCGGGCTCTCCGTCCAGCTTTGTTGCGAGGGCCCATGCGAGGAACTCGTCTTTGTCGAGTTGCGCGATTGGGTTTTCATGGTTCGGGACTAGACCTGAAATATGCGAGAGCAGGTTTCGAATTGTGATGTCTTCTTTGTCTGCGGGCACATTGTCGAGGTAGTTGTTGATTGAATCGTCGAGCGCGAGCTTGTCTTCGTTGACAAGTTGGAGTGTGACTGTTGATGTGAAGGTCTTGGCGATTGATCCGATGTAGAAGAGTGTTTGGTCATCAATTGGCTGGGTGTCATCGGTGCCTCTTTGGCCGAATGATTTATGATAGATATTCTTGCCTTCGATTTGAATGAGAATCTGCCCTCGGAAGTCGGATGTGTTTTCATCGATTGGATTGGTGTTGCCTGCGAGTGCGGCGTGGCTGGAAGCGGCGAGGAGTAGGCCGAGAGAAACTCGTTTTTTGATATTGAGCATTGGTGAGTCCTGTGGGAAGTTCTTGAGTCATGGCTGAAGCCTTGTAGAGCCTCTTTGGGATTCAGTTGACAGGATTTTCAATCTCTTGAATCAGAGTACAGATTACTCCGTGGCTCATTGATCTTGAGCCCGTCGCGGTGTAGCACCGGCTCTTCTCTTGAGCTAGTTTTCTGTGATTTTGTGCGTTTGGGTTGTTTTTTTATCTGTTGTAACACATAATGCTGCATGACTGCTAACAAGCGTACATCTGGATCTTCGCTCGCTCAAGAGCTTGGTAAGAAGCAGCCGTTTGAGATGCGTGAGCAGGAGGCGTATCTGAACTTGGTGCGGACGATGAGCGTGCTGGGGCGGGACTTTTCGCGGTTGTTCAAGGGCTATGGCATTTCTGAGACGCAGTACAATGCGCTCCGGATTATCGCGGGTTCAGGGAAGAAGGGCGTCCGGATGGAATCGATCGGTGAGCGGATGGTTGCTCACGATCCGGACACGACCCGGCTTGTGAATCGGTTGTTGGATGGAGGCTTTGTGGTCAAAGAGCGGCTGGAGGATGATCGGCGGTGCTCGGAAGTGCGGATAACGGCGGAGGGGCGGGAGCTGCTCAGGAAGCTCCGGAGGAAGGTCGATCGGCTCCATAAGGCGCAACTCGGGCATATGAAATCCGCGGAACTGAAAAGTTTGAATCGGCTTCTGGTGCTTGCGAGGGATGGCGAGGGGTTGCAGACGGGTCGGTTGAATGATGAAGCTTCAACAAATTCGGATTGACACGGTTTTATTTGGAATAATATGTGTTGCAACACACTTTATCCTTCCGAGCCGGCACGCGTCTGAGCTCACGAAAGGAGCAAGATCATGACAAGCACACAGACACTACGGGTATGGGACGGGGCGGGCAGGGGCCGAACCGAGCTTGGATGGCTCAGCGGGGCGCACTCGTTCTCGTTCGGGCGGTACATGGATCCGGATCGGATGGGCTTCCGGTCGCTGCGGGTGATCAATGATGATGTGATCTCTACGGGCAAGGGCTTCGGGATGCATCCGCATCAGGAGATGGAGATCCTGACCTGGGTACTTGATGGAAAGATCGTTCATCGTGATAGCACCGGGATGCGTGGGGAGATTGCTCCTGGGGATTTGCAGTTGATGTCGGCGGGAACGGGGATTCGGCATAGCGAGACGAACGGGCTTGATGACGGCGAGACCAAGCTGTTGCAGATTTGGATCGAGCCGAATGTTGCTGGTGTCACTCCCGGTTATCAGCAGGCTTCGTTTGATGTTTCGGGCCGTACTGATCGTTGGCAACTGCTTGCGAGTCCTGATGCTCGGGATGGGTCTTTGAAGATCCATTCGGACGCGGAGGTCTCGGTGGCGTTGCTCGGCGAGGGTAAATACATTACTGCCGGGGTCTCTGATGATCGGCACGCGTATGTGCATATTGCACGCGGGCGGGTGCGGATCGGCGATCGAGAGTTTGCCTCTGGAGATGCTGTATCGTTCAGCGGGCGTGCATTGGAGATCATGGCGATCGAATCCAGTGAACTCATGTTGTTTGAACTGGCATAAATCGCACAACCTTAAGAGAGACTGGTGTCTCTTTGCACAAAATCGAAATCTAAGGAGACAGGTATGAGCAATGAACAGAATGTACGGATCGAATCGCTGTTGGACTACATTCGCGGTGGGCGGATCATGGACGCGATGAATGAGTTTTATGCGGATGATATTGTAATGGAGGAGCCGGCGTACGGGGCGACGGTTGGGCTTGCGGCGAATCTTGAGCGGGAACAGAACTTTGTGGACTCTGTTGCCGAGTTTACGGGGTTTGAGACACCGAAGGTGATGATTGGCGATTCAAGTTCTTCGTATGAGAATGCGATGAGTTGGAAGGCCGTCGATGGAAGCGAGGTCCATGTCGAGCAGGTTGCAGTACAGGAATGGCGCGACGGCAAAATCGTGAACGAACGCTTCTACTACGCGATGGGCTGAAGAGTGGAATGAATAGAAGTAACCCCGACAATACCGGGGTTTTTTTGCCGACTGGCGTTAGCCGGATGCAGATGATTTGCGGGCTAGTTTAGTTCCCAGTTTAGGATAACGCGGAGGTCGGGTGCTTGGTCGGCGGCGTTGCCGGTGGATTTGAGCAGGATGAATGTGCCGTCGGGCATGGGTATGAAGTCAGCGACTCCGGCCATGTCGGTGGAGATAGTGCTCCGCTCGGATACTTTAAGATCCGGCGTCCTCTCGATGGTGACGGCGAAGAGCGTGTGTTCTTCTGCGTCGATGCCGAAATAGTACAGCGTCTGGCCATCTGTAGACCATTTCGGGGAATCGCCGCCAAGTTTCGTGACTGGGTAGATCGGGGTGCTCTCAGGGTTTTCTGGGTCAAACGGACGGAGGTAGATTTCACTTTGGCCTGAGCCGTTGGCGGTATAGGCCACCCATCTGCCATCGGGATTGAACGCTGGGTTACCTTCGTTTGAAGGGGTGGCGTAGAACGATCGGCCGGAGTCGCCTTCGCCAACATCGTAGAGATAAATTCCAGGCTCGCCTTGCTCGGATGCTGTCGCGATCAGCACATGGCGACCGTCGGGGGTAAACGATTGATCCTCGGAATCGACCGGACCACTACCCGGTAGCAGTTGCGACGGGGTTGCACCGGGCACAGCATCCATGACCATAATCTGTTGGGTCCTTAAATGGTGGTAGGCAATGCGTCCGTCTGGCGTCCAGGATGGTTCGTAGAGTTTGTCGCCCTTTGCCGAGAACGGGCGTGTGAGCCCCGAGGTCATGTCGTGTACCCAGAGATCATTTGTGTTTTGATTGTTGTAGTTGAAGAGAAGCCGATGACCATCTGGGGAGAGGGCAACCTTGCTCCATTCATCGAGCCTTCCCGGCATGTCGACCAGTGTGTTCACAGGGCGACCAGCTACATCGGCGGCTACGACAGCCACTCGATTTTCGGAGTTGTCCTGGGCAAGGTAGATAGCGCGCCGAGCCGATGGGTCCATGGCGAAGTTCGAGATGCCAGAGAAGATGCCTTTGGCGGGCCCGGTCGCCCGGGCGTTGTCGATGTCAAACGGGGCCATCCAAATCGCGTATTCGCGTTCGAATATGATGTGCCCATCCGACAGGATGATTGCATCAGAGGCATCATCGAGAAGAAGGTCCTTATTGCCGGTCTCGAGATCAACCATGAAGAGCGATCTTTGATCAGTCTTCCTATTCCTGAATGTGGCAATGAGTGTTTGGCCGCCAGGGGCAGAGAGCATGAGTTGAGTTGCCTCCCACTCGTCAAAACCTGAAAGAGGGATGGTCACTTCCGGTGCTCCGCCGGAGGTGCTGATGCGGTAGAGCTTGCTCATGTCCAACGAAAAAACGACGATTGCGTCATCAGACAAGTAGCAGAATATATTGGAGTAGGAGTCTTTCTGCAAGATTTCAAAGAGTTTGGTCGATGGGCCGTCGGCGATGGGGATTGAGCGGACTTCTGATATGGGGCGGATTTCGTCCTCTATCTCGATGAGCAGGTGCTCACCGCTCGGCGAGAATGTCATTTTAAAGTCTATATCGGTATTTGTGTTCTTCGCTCTGTCGGTGCCTTGCAGCTTGCGGAAGTTCTCGTCGGACCAGCTTCGCACATAGACCGCGTACAGGGGGGTCCCCTTGTCTGTTGGATGTTCCTTCGCGATCATGGCGATGGTTTCGCCATCGGGAGACAGGGCGATTTGATCGATCGATTCAAAGCGGTCCGCTACCGGGATGGCGAGATTCATGAGTGTGGGGTTCGGGCCGGGCTTGAGGAACCATGCTGTACCTGCAACAGATATCACAAAGACGAACGCTGCGAGTGCGATCAATACGAATGGGGACCTTCGCGCCGTGTTGACGGCCGCGAGCGATTCTCCTGAGCCATGCTCGAGTTCGATGCGGACATCACCGATATCGCGGAACCGTTTGCTCTTGTCGCGTTCGAGGCATCGGGTGAGCACATGACGCACATTGCTTGGGGTCTCGCTGGGAAGCCTTGAGAGATCAATGTCTTTGTGGATGACCGCGCCGATGGAGTCTGTTGCGGTCTCGCCCTTGAATGGGTTTGACCCAACGAGCATTTCGTAGAGGAGCACGCCGAACGCCCAGATGTCGGTGCGTTTGTCAACGCGTCGGCCTCGGGCTTGTTCGGGGCTCATGTATGCGGCGGTGCCGAGGATTGCGCCGGGGATGGTGGGTGAGTTCTGTGGGATGGTTGGGCCGTCGAAATCGGCGCCGGTTGAGCTTAATCCTGCGTCGGCCTTTGCGAGTCCGAAGTCCAGAATCTTGACGATGCCTTCGGTATCGATTTTGATGTTGGCGGGTTTGAGATCTCTGTGGATGATCCCGGCTTCGTGGGCGGCTTCGATCCCCGCGGCGATCTGGACCGCTGTTTCTATTGCTTCGTCAACCGGCAGTTGCCCTGCGTCGAGACGGTCTGCGAGTGTTAGGCCATCGATGTATTCGAGGATGAGGTACTTTGCGCCGTCGAGTTCTTCTAGGCCGTAGATTCCTGCGATGTTTTGGTGGCTCAGTCCCGCGATCGCCCTTGCTTCGCGTTCGAAGCGTTCGAGGCGTGCTGGGTCTTGGGCCATGTCTTCTGGGAGTGCTTTGATGGCAACATCACGCTCTAGGCGTGTGTCGCGGGCGAGGTGAACGACGCCCATGCCGCCGCGGCCGACTTCTCGCTGGATTTCGTATTGCCCTATTCGATCATGGATGGGCTTATGGTACTCTTTTTCGAGGCCATGCAAACCGGGATGTGGGTAATAAATCTAGAATTTATATCTATTGAATCGGGAAACTTAGGGTCATTCTGAGAGTTCGTCGTAGACGGCGTTGATGGCTCGTTCTCTGATGGATTCGAATCCTAAGCCGTCCATGAAATCCCATTGCATTTTAGCGATTTCTTCCTTTGGCGTGCCTTTGGTGATTTCGGTTTGGATGTTGGTGAAGAGCTTGGTGAGGTAGTCCATTTGTTTTTGGATGATTGAGCGGTCGCCGGGCTCGCCGTGGCCTGGGATGACTTTGGTGTCTTTGTCGCAGAGGTTGTAGGATTGGTTGAGGGCGAGGAGCCAGCCCAGTGTGGAACCGGCGGCGGAGGGATCGAAGAAGGGGTGGAGTCCGGAGAAGACGAGGTCTCCAGTGTGGATGACATTATCGTTTTCGAAGTGGACGACGAGGTCGTTGTCGGTGTGGCCTGGACCGAAGTGATGTAGGGTGATTGCTGTTTCGCCGGAGACTATCTTGTTTGCCTGTCCGTTGACGGGATTGGCGGGTGTGATGTCGTCTTTCGTCCAGTTGTCTGAGGCATCGGCGGCTTGCTTGGCGAGGTTGTTGAGTGCTGGGGTGTTGATGTATTTTTCGGCTTGGTCTGGGGCGGACTTGGCGGCGCGTTGTGCGGTGCCGAGCTGGGACTGAATTCTGGGGATCGCATTGGAGTGGGCGTAGGAGTTTTTTGCGTGCGGGAGAACGAGGGCGTTGCCTGCGGTGTGGTCGTTGTGGTGATGGGTGTTGATGAGGGTTAGTGGCGGTTGGTCGGCGATGGACAAAGAGTTTGCGTCTTTGAGCATGGCACCGGCAAGGTAGGGGAACTTGGTATCGATGAGAAGAACGGCGTCCTTGGTGGCATGGATGAGGGCATTGCCTCCGGTGTTGAGGTCAACGAGAGCGTGGAAACCGGGGGAGATTTGGGTCCAGGGGAGGATGGTGTCTTGGGATTTGAGGAGGTTGGCGAGGGCGGCGGTTGGCGCGAGGGCCGTGGCGGTGGTCGCGAGGGCGATGAGTTTGAGTGATTCGCGGCGGGAGAGTGTTATGGGCTGATCGTTCATGGGGTGATCCTATGCGTAAAGGGCGTGGCTGGGCTACGATAGGGTCGATCTGGGGACCGTCCCGGGCACTGCCATTAACTCTGATCGCTCTGCGATCATTCCCAGGAATCTGAATCTATGAAAGCCAATGAAATTCGTCCCGGTATCGCTCTGATTCTCAATGGGAAGCTGTATGTCGTTACCAAGATCGGGCATGTGAAGCCAGGTAAGGGGCCGGCGTATATTCAGGCGAAGATGCGGGCGGTTGATGGGTCTGGGATGAAAGAACAGCGGTTCTCTGGTGCGGAGGTTGTCGATGGGGCGACACTGGATAAGCGTGAGATGGAGTTCCTGTATGGCGACGGCGAGGGCGGGGGCACCTTTATGGATATGGAGAACTACGACCAGGTCGAGTTGTCCAAGGCCTTGCTTGGTGACACTTTATTGTACATGTCGGCCAACGCTACTTGTGAAGTGATGTTCCACGAAGAGAACCCGGTCGCGATCGAGTTGCCTTCGTCGGTGACGGTGACGATTTCGGATACCGCTCCTGGTATCAAGGGCGCGACGGCGACCAACCAGCTCAAGGAAGCGGAATGCGATACGGGCCTGAAGACTCGGGTGCCACCGTTTATTGCGATTGGTGAGAAGGTCCGGGTCTCGACCGAGGATGGGTCGTACATGTCGCGGGTGAAAGAAGATTGATATGAGTGCTGCTGAGCCCAATCTGGTTTTGATTGGGCTGCGTGGGTCTGGGAAATCGACGCTTGGGGTTCGGCTTGCTGAATCGCTCGGGCGTGGATTTGTGGATCTCGATGATGTTTCTGCGCGAGTGCTTGGGGAGAGCGGCGCGGGGGAGGCGATTGCAAAGCATGGCATGGATGCGTTCCGCAAGGCGGAGTGCGATGCATTGCGGTCTGTGCTTGAGAAATCGGGTCAGGTGATTTCGCTTGGGGGGGGGACCCCCACTGCTGATGGGTGCGAGGGGCTGCTTGCATCGGATGGGTGCCGGGTGGTGTATTTGAAGGCGAATCCTGAGACACTCAAAGATCGGCTATCCAATGCGGACAACTCGGATCGGCCATCGCTGACTGGGGGGGGTGTGGTCGATGAAGTTGGGTCGGTGTTTGAGCTTCGGGACCCGTTGTATACAGAGATCGCCGAATCCATCGTGCATACCGATGGGGTTTCAGAAGATTCTGTATTGGCGGCGCTTTGGGCGTTGGCGAGGGCTGGGGTTTAGAAGAGAAGATAAGACATGCTTTGCCGAAGACGGTCAAAGCATGGCACCCAGAAAGAGTTAACCGGCGTCGGCGGCGCGGACGGCGGCGCAGAGGGCTTTGATTTTTGCGTGATCTTTGATGCCGGGTTCTGATTCGACGCCGGTGGAGATGTCAACTGCGTAGGGGCGGCAGGCTTTGATGACATCTCCGACATTGCTGGCGTCGAGGCCTCCTGCGATGATGATGTCTTTGTTGTAGTCCTCTAGGAGGGGTGCGAGTTTGGTCCAATCGAAGGATTGGCCTTGTCCGCCTTCTGAGCCGTCGATGAGGAGTGCGTCGATTTCTGCGACTTTGGCCCAGCGATCCAGCTGGGATTTGACGGTGACTTCTTCGTATTTGAATGCTTTGATGACACCTGGGCCGCATTGCTTGACGAGGTCCACTGGTTCTTTGCCGTGGAGTTGGAAGGTGTGGCAGGGGCAGGCTTGTTCGATCTCGCAGAACTGGTCGATGTCGTCAACTTGGACGACGCCGATGGCGGAGGTCATTGGGGGGAGCTCGAACATGATGGCGGCGGCGTCTTGGGGGTCGATGTATCTTGGGGTGTCTTTGACGAAGATGAATCCGACAGCGTCGGCGCCGTAGTTGATGGCGGCTTGGGCGTCGTCGTGGTTTGTGATGCCGCAGATTTTGATTCTTGTTCTGGAGTTCATTGTTATGCGCTTTCTATTGATTCGAGCTCGGACTGTGCGAGTGTTCGGATGTTGTCGTCGGTTGTTTTTTCGATGAGGGTGGTGAGGATTTCTCTGGCGGCGTCGGGGCTGCTTAGGTCTTGGCTGTTGATTCGGGCACGGATGATGCAGATGACATCGCGTTCGTTGTCGGTTGGATAGGCGATGAGGAGTGCCTGGTAGGCGTCTAATGCTTCTTGGCGTTGACCCGCGGCGTAGAGGTGATTGGCGATGCGGTACTGGGCGTCGCGGTGCATGGTTGTGGAACGGTCTTGATTGAAGTATTCAACCATTGCGAGGTAACGGGCGGCGGCGTCATCGAGGTTGCCCTCGTGGAGGCGTTCTGAGATGGCGGCGCGGCGGGCGGCGAGCTCGGTGGTTTTGGGGTCTTCTTTTTGATCGGGTTTGCGGATCTTGGAGTTTGAGGATTGGGTGGCGGCTTTGAAGGCGCGTTTGCGGTTTTTGTGTTTGAGGATCGAGAAGAGGTCGTAGGGTTCGCGGGCGAGGATCTTGGTGCCAAGCAAGAAGAGTGCTACGGAAATGCCGAAGGCGTAGCCGCCGAGGTGGGCGGCGTTTGCGGTGCCGTTTTCGACTTGGAAGGTTTGAGAGAAGAGGTCGATGGCGATCCAGAGACCGATGAGCCACCAGGCGGGGACCTGCATGACGGTGATGATGATGAGAAGCCAGAGGCATTTGACCTTTGTATTGGGGAATAGGACAAGGAAGGCACCAGTGACGGCGGCGATGGCGCCTGATGCACCGATGGCGGGATGGTCTGATACGGCGACATGGACAAGGGCTGAGCCGATGGCGCCGGCGAGGTAGAAGATGGAGAATCCGAGGCGTCCGAGGCGGTCTTCGACTTGGGGGCCAAAGACAAAGAGGGCGAGCATGTTGCCTGCGATGTGCCAGAAGTCGGCGTGGAGGAAGGCGGAGGTGATCGGGCCCCAAGGGGTGAGGTTGTGGCCCCAGACACGGCCTAGGTCCACGAGCTTGCGTGCGAGGTCCGGGTCTGAGGATTGGAGGAGGATCTGGACGACGAAGATGGCGAGATTAAGCCCGATGATGACGGGGATGACGCGAGTCTTGCGTGCTAATGGGCGGTTTGTTCCCAGTGGGATGAGCATCGGTGATGGTACACCGGCTGGGAGGGGTTTTTGGCGTCGTTGAAGGCTTGTGGAGCCTATAGTTGTATTCGCGCTGGACCCAAGCCCATGTCACGATGACGGGCGGGACAAGTCCAGGCTACTCGATTTGTTTGAACTCGAAAGGATGCCACATGAGCACCGCGCAAAGTACTTTCTCCAAGGGTCTTGAGGGCGTTATTGCTGCCCAGACTGAGATGTCGTTTATCAATGGCACGGAGGGGATTCTCGAATATGTTGGGATCGCGATCGGCGACCTCGCCTCGCAGAGCTCGTTCGAGGAGACTGTGTTCTTGCTGTGGAACAAGCGGCTTCCTTCTGCTGAGGAACTCGGTGCGTTTACGACCGATCTGCGTGCCAACTACGGTGTGTGCGACTCGCTCAAGGAACGGATCAAGGCGTGCCCTGTTGACGCTGAGCCGATGCATGTGATCCGGACGATGATCAGCTCGATGGCGATGGATGATTCATCGCCAAACGAGAACTCTGTTGAAGCGGCTCGTGAGAAGTCCCTCCAGATTCTGGCGACGGCACCTGCGATCGTTGCGGCGTTTGATCGTCACCGGCGTGGGCTTGAGATTATTGAAGCTGATAAGACCTTGAGCTTTGCGGCCAACTTCTTGTACATGCTCAACGGCGAGAAGCCAACCGAAGCGATGACTCGGGCGTTTGATATCTGCATGATTACACATGCGGATCACGGGCTCAACAACTCGACCTTCGCGGCTCGGGTCGTAATTTCTACGCTTTCGGATGTGTACTCATCGATTACCGCTGCGGTGGGCTCGCTCCGCGGGCCTCTCCATGGCGGTGCTAATGAAGGCGTGATGAAGATGCTCAACCAGATTCCTACTGTAGAAGGAGCTGAGGCGCATGTGATGAACATGATCGCCAACAAAGAGCGGATCATGGGCTTTGGGCACCGGGTATACAAATCCAAGGATCCTCGCGCGAGCGAGTTGATGACCCTTGCCAAGCAGCTCGCAGACGATACAGGGAACAGCGAGTTCTACGAGAAATCCCATGCGATCGAGCAGGTCATGGAACGCGAATACGCGTCCAAGGGGATCTACCCGAATGTCGATTTCTACTCGGCGACGACCTACCACTGCATCGGGCTCAAGCTTGATCTGTTCACACCGATGTTCGTGCTTGCACGGATCGCAGGGTGGGCGGGGCATGTGATCGAGCAGCTTGAAGACAACCGGCTATTCCGTCCTACGACGGATTATGTTGGCCCTCACGACGCGCCGTACACGCCTGTTGAAAAGCGGTGAGTGTTTGAAGTTGCAATCCGGGTTCTGGAACATTCCGCATCTGTGCTTGCCTTTCTGACTTGTATTTTGATCGTTGTATTCTCAGTTTAGAATGAGAAATCCGGGGTGCTCTGTATTTTGATTTGATCGCGAGACGGGTCATTTTCTTGAGGTTCCTATTTGAACTTAGAGCAATCGAAGCCGATGAGTCTGGGAGTCTTTGGGACGGTGGCTCGGCACTGGGATTTTTGGTTTGCGGCGTGCGACGGTGCCAATGGGGCGCACCGTGATCTCGTCATTCGTCCGTACGATGGGCGAGCGGATCACGTGTTGATCATGGGGACGCTGCTGCAAGAGTTTGGTGGCCCGAAGCTGCCGTATCATATCAAAAAAATGGCCAAACTTCGGCGAAGAGTTGAGCCTCGAAAGATCGAATATATTGTTGAGAGACTCGGAAGGGATCGGGATTCGCTTTCGATCCTTGTGTATGAGCCTAGCGAGATGTATTCCGACGAGTGGTTTAATGTCGCCAACTCCATTTGTGACCGGGTCTATGCGCCAGACATCCGAGCAAACTGTCCGATCACATTGCCATCGACATGGTCGTTCCCCGAACCCGCCCGATTGCTCCGTGATGAGCAGCCTTGCAATGACAGGCCGATCGATCTTGCGTTCATTACCAGCGGGAAGATGGATTGGAAGGGGCATGGTCCACGGCTCGACTTCATTCGGTTGCTGCGAGAATCTGGGGTCCGGGTGTCGCTGTACGGCCGCAACTTGCCGAAAGACTTACTAGTGCACCCCGACACCTATGGTCCTGTTGAATCCAAGGCTTCAGTTTTGCGGAGCGCGAAGCTTTCTCTTGCGATTGAGAATGATGCGTCGAACGATCTCTATGTGACCGAAAAAATCTGGGACTCGTTGCTGTGTTGGTCACTGCCGCTTTATTATGGATCACGGGCGATTGATTCGATGATCCCGGATGGATCATTTATTCGCTTGCCCGATCTGTCACACGGTGGTGTGCAAGCGGTCCGAGATTCGCTTGCTCAAAAAGGCTTGTGGGAAGATCGGCTCGAGGCGATCGGTCGCGCGAGGCAGCTGGCGCTTGGTGAGTTGCGGATAACAGAGTGGGCGTGGAGAACACTGCCTCGATAGAAGCAGGATCGGCGGCGTTGGCCGGGGCTAGTTAGATATCTTCGCAGGCGGGAACTTTGGAGATTTGAGTTGGGTGGACAGGACTCGCATCACATGCTTTGGACGCAGGGCGAGTGGGTCGTGTCTCATCGCTCTCTTTGCGAGTACTTTGGCGCGGCCCTTTGAGAGTTTGGAGGGTCTTCGGGCGTGGTCTCGAACCCCGCGCCACGCATAAAGACAGAGGATACGGCGAAACTTTTTTTCTATTCGCTTTCTGGGTTCAGGCGAGAGGCTTTCGAAGAGGTGTTTGTTTTGGAGGTAGATTTTATCGAGCACATTGCTATGGCCTTCATGGTGCGTGCGGTGGACTCCCGCGTCGTGCAATCGGTACCCGACGTTCACGCTGTCTACAAAGGCAGATTTCATGAACCTGGAAAGGTGCATCATAATTACAAGGTCTTCATATAGGCTGAATCCTTGAGCGTGTTTGGTGGCTTCTATAAGCGACTCGGTGTTGGTTAGGGGGAATCTGCATTGGACGCCCCCTGGGAACTCGAATCCGATGACCGATTCAAAGACATCGCCGGCTGGGATGTCTTGCTTGATTGTGGTCCATGGGCGGATCGTATTTCCATCTGAGTCAATTAGTTTAAGATCCGAGTACACGAACCCTGCTTCTGGATTGTCGATGAGACATTGTTCTTCCAGCTTTAGTTTCTCTGGGTAGTACAGATCGTCGCCATCGAGATAGGTGATGAGGTCGCAGTTTGATTGAAGGACGCCGAGGTGTCTGTTGGTGCCGTTGCCTTGGTTGATCTCGTTGACCACAATGGTGAATAGGCCCGGGTGGTCGCGATCGTACTGCCTGAGTACTTCAACGGAATCGTCTGGTGATACATCATCGATGACAATTATCTGATCGGGCATTCGCGTTTGCGCGAGTACCGACTCGATCGCTTCTATGAGATAATCTCGCTGGTTGTATGAGATAATACATACAGCAATAGTTTTCCTTTGCATTTGGCCCGCCTCCATACTCAAACTGATTGCAGCCTGAGTGAAAGATTACACCTTCGAATCTTGATTTTCAAAGAGGCACTTTCTTTATGCTTACCTAACAGGTCCCGGGGACGCACAGATCCGGGTAAAATCCGGTTCTCATGTGATTGGAACAGTGTCTTGTTGAGAGATATGTCAGTCTGAGCGCGTGGCGCAGCGGGTATTTAAATGATCGAGTTGGCGAGCACGGGTTCTGGGAGACGGGATGCTTTATTTTTTAGTAATAAGCTTCCAGGGTTTCAGTCTCCCTAATCGACGCTTTAGTTTGGAGGCCTCGATCACGCGGAGATTAAATATCTCTGGGTGGACAACAGATTTTGGCATTTGGCCTGAAACTGAGACATGTGTGGAGAGTTGTGGATATTGATCTGCTTTGGATCGATCCAAGAAAATAATCATGTTTTGCACGTACCAGGGTTCGACTTGTTTGTCTTGCCATAGATCGAGTCGAAGGACATCGCAGAAGCCGTAGTTGTGTTTGTCGAATAGCTTTGCCCAGTAGTCTGGCCATTGCTCGTTGATGTGATGGGTCCCGCCTTGGCCTGGGATTGCTGCGGAGAAGAGGACAACGGGTGCGAGGGTTGTCAGGGTGTTGATGAAATGTTCTGCGGCACTTGCTGGAAGATGTTCCGCGACTTCGAGAGAAGTAGCGAGGTCGAAGGTTCGATCTACTTTGTTCTCCTTGGTAAAGTCTTCCTGTCGGTAGTTGCTGGGATCGATGAAGAGATCGTTGGGATTAATCTTTGATCCATCTAGCCCGAGGACATCCTTGACCCCTTGCCGCTGGAACTCGGCGAGCCATGTGCCTCTTCCGCAGCCGATATCGATGACCGACTTTGGATTAACGAACTGGGTTATTAGGGGAACGCAGCGTGAGGCGGAGCGTGATGAGCCAGAGACTTGATCTTCGAAGAAGCCTTCGTGGTATTTTTTAGTGAGCGAATCGTTTGCTGAGTGTTCTGTCATCGTTGTGTCCGTTTGTACTTCTGAAGTAATTTTTCGGAGATCATGGGTTCAAGGTCTGGCGACTAATCAATGAGGAATCGGTTAGATTCCGGCCGGGCGCTTGAGCTTTGTGGCGAGGAGCCTGTAAATGTGTTTGGGTCTTGCGGAGAGCGGGTTGCGATCTATGGCGATCTTGGCGAGCTCAACAACGCGTTTTCTGGAGTCTGCGGTCGGAAACTCTGAGTGATCCTTGAGGGCTCGCCATGCGTAGCTGCTGAGGACTTGGTTGCAGCCCTTGTTGATGCGCTTCCGGTAATCTGGATCGACCTGATTAAAGATATGTTCGAAAGAGGTGTAGACTTCATTGAGTGAGATGTAGTGGAGGTCTCGGTTTGTGCGGTGCATGCAGCCTTCGTGCTGCCTGTAGCCATGGGTGACTGTGTTGACTACGGCACATTTCATGGCGCTTGAGAGCTGGATGTATATTGCAAGATCTTCGTAGAGTTTGAATCTTTGGGAATGCTTTGTTGCTTCTACGAGTGCCTTTGTGTTTGTGAGCATGAAGCGGCAGTGGACCCCGCCGGGGAAGCTGTGGGAGACGATTGAGTCAAGAACATTGCCTCTTGGAAGATGCTGAGGTTTGATTGCCCATTTTCGGATGACATCACCTTTGGCATCGATAATATTCATGTTTGAATAGACGAATCCGGCTTCTGGATTGTCGATAAGGCACTGTTCTTCGAGCTTGATTTTGTCTGGGTAGTAGAGGTCGTCGCCATCAACCCAAGTGGAGAGTTCGCATCGTGACTCTTTCATGGCGATGTGACGGCTGACTTCACATCCCTGGTTTTTCTCGTTGACTTTGATTGTAAAGAGGCCTGGATGATCCCGCTCGTACTGGCGGAGTACATCGGCTGAGTCGTCCGGCGAAACATCATCGACGACGACGATCTGATCCGGCATCCGTGTTTGTGCGAGGATGGAGTCGATGACCTCGATGAGGTAGTCGCGTTGGTTGTATGAAAGAACACATACTGCGATGTTTTTTCTTGAACTGGACATTTGCTATCGAACCGCCCTTGGTAGCTGAAGATACTTGGCGGGATTTTATGCATCAGATTGATACAAAGAGTCTAAGGGCTCGAATCCTTCTACACCCCGAGCTCGGCGAGGATTGCGTCGAGGACGAGGCGGGTGCGGGATTCGGAGTCTGGGTCGATGTTGATGGTGAGTTTGACGCCGCCGGAGGGCTGGGTGGAGGTGTTGACATGGATGCGGCTGTAGGGTGAGCCGGGCTGTGAGAGAGCGAGGAGTTTGCCGCCTTGGGGGGAGATGGTTGATTTATCGATGACATGACCTTGGCGGAGGAGTTCTGATTTGGCAGCGATGAGGACAGACTCGGTTCGGACACCTGGTGGGAGTTCGGCTTCGAGTGTGCCCCAGAGGTATGAGGCAGAGATTGGGGTTTGGCCTTGCCATGCTGTAGATTTGCGCATGGCGGGGACAGATTCGCAGCCCTGGAGGGTTGCGAGCGAACAAAACCCTATCGCGAGAACGGTGATGATCATTGAATAGCGGGATTGATCGCGCAGTGTGGTGGCATTCATGGGGGAAAGGATCGGCGATATGGGATGTTTGGCTGCAATTGCTGAGAGATGAGGCCTGATTGCTTGACCCTTGGGGCGGGGGTGCCTTTGATAGGGGCCCTGCAGCGAGTGCTGCGGACGATATCCTTGTTAGAGAATGGAGCCCTGATGGCAATTCGGATCAAAACGCGTGGTAATGAGAGTGCTGAGCAGATGATGCGTCGGTTCAAGAAGCTGTGCGAAAAAGAGGGTCTGGTCAAGGATGTAAAGCGTAAAGAGTACTACGAGAAGCCATCAGAGCGGAAACGCCGTGCGGCTAAGCGTGCTCCTGCACGCGACTGATATGATGCTCGAATGAAGTGATTGAATGCCGTCCTGAAAATGGGGCGGTTTTTTTTGTTGAGATTGATGACGGAATGCCGTTTTTAGAGTCATGATCCGATTTTATTGGTAAGCATGCACTAGAATCGCGACCCCTGTTTGGGGGTCGAATGTTGTTCAAACTTTGAGAGTTCAATTCCATTCCTGATCGTGACTTGGGTGACACACAGGAAGAGCAGGAATCCCACCACCACCCAGAGGCACGCACACTATGAGTATGCAACTCATGCCAACATTGGCATCGATAACAGACGCACCAGGAGCGTATTGGCTTGCTCCTGTCGGGGGCATCCTTGCTCTCCTGATGGCCAAGGTCTTCCAGAAATCAGTCATGAGCAAATCAGAAGGCTCAGAAGACATGATCGAGATCGCTCAGGCGGTTCGTGATGGTGCGATGGCGTACCTGACTCGTCAGTACAAGGTCGTTGCGGGCGTGTTTGTCTTGCTCGTCATCTTCCTTGGCATCATGTACGCACTGAATCTTCAGTCGATCTGGGCGCTCATCGGCGTTCCTGTCGCGGGTCTGTTCTCAGGTCTTTGCGGTTGGTTCGGGATGAAGATGGCGACCAACGCTTCGGCGCGGACAACCCACGCGGTGAAAGACTCACTCAACGAAGGACTCACCGTTGCATTCCGCTCCGGTGCGGTCATGGGGCTCAATGTTGTGGGCTTTGCTCTCATTGATGTCTCGGCGTGGTTCTTTGTGTTCAACCAGTTCGGGCTCGCCGATGGCGGGATCACCGAGATCACCACGATCATGCTGACATTCGGCATGGGTGCATCGACACAGGCGTTGTTCGCTCGTGTTGGTGGCGGTATCTACACCAAGGCGGCCGATGTTGGTGCTGACCTTGTTGGTAAGGTTGAAGCCGGTATTCCAGAAGATGACGCTCGTAACCCGGCGACGATTGCTGACAATGTCGGTGACAATGTTGGTGATGTTGCGGGTATGGGTGCTGACCTTTATGAATCGTACTATGGATCGATTCTTGCGACCATGGCACTTGGTGCCGCGGCTGCGATGACGCTTGCTAACGGCGACGCGGCGGCTGACCTCGGGCTCAAGCTCGCTGTCGCTCCGATGGCGCTTGCTGGTCTGGGCATCTTCTGCTCGATCGCGGGTATCTTTGCGGTCAAGGCCAAGGAAAACGCCAACTTCTCGCAGCTCCTTAAGGGTCTGCACAAGGGCGTGTATGTTGCGTCTGCACTCATTGTCGTTGGTGCGTTCGCACTGTTGTGGGCCATCTTTAAAGACAGCGGCGACGTTGCCAACTTCCCTGCTTGGTGGGGCCTTGGCTTGTCCATCTGCTCAGGTCTACTCTCGGGTCTTGTGATTGCTCACGCGACCGAGTACTACACCTCGTACGAGCACCCGCCAACCAGGCGGATCGCTGAACAGGCATTGACCGGTCCTGCGACCGTCATTATTGCTGGTATTGCTGAGGGCATGAAGTCCACATGGGCTTCGCTTCTTGTTGTTGTTGTGGCGATCATCGCGGCGTTCTCGTTTGCGGGTGGTGGCGATAGCTTCCTGATGGGTTTGTATGGCGTCGGTATCGCGGCGGTTGGTATGCTCTCGACCTTGGGTATCACCCTTGCGACTGATGCGTATGGCCCGATCGCGGACAACGCTGGCGGTAACGCTGAGATGACCGGCCAAGAGCCGATCGTTCGCGAGCGTACCGATATGCTCGACTCGCTCGGTAACACGACCGCTGCGACTGGTAAGGGCTTTGCGATTGGTTCGGCGGCGTTGACCGCTATGGCGCTCTTTGCGGCGTACATCCAGATCGTTCAGGTTCAGATCGGCACGCAGGCTGCTAACTACTACGGCGATGGTTCGGCGTTTGTTGAGCCTGCTGGTTCGGAGATCGGCTTTGCTGTTCACCAGGGCTACGGCAAGTTTGCTGTAGTGACTCCTGATGGCGAAGGCAACATGGTTGACGGCGGCATGCTGCTTGATGTTGTGAATACCGAAGGACAGCACAGTTCGAAGATTAATGGCATCGAGAAGGGTGATGTGTTTGCACTCACCGCGAGCCATGATTCACGCTACGAGATCGCTGGCGAAGACTGGCACGCGGTAGTCGCTTCAACCAAGCGTGGCCGGGTGAAAGATGTTCTTGCGTTCTATGACGTGACACTCGCCAACCCGAAACTGCTCGGTGGCGTGTTTATTGGTGCGATGCTCGCGTTCTTGTTCTGTGCGTTGACCATGAACGCTGTGGGCCGTGCGGCTTACGCGATGATGGGCGAGTGCCGGCGTCAGTTCGGGTTTATCCGTCAGGCGTTGCGGAACGATGGCATGTCCGAAGATGACCTTGCCAATCCTGACAACTGGCCAATGAAGGGCGTCGATCTCGATGGTCATCACTACCCTGATTATGCTGAGTGTGTGTCGATCTCGACATCGAGTGCTCAGAAGGAAATGGTGATGCCTTCGATCTTGGCTATTGCTGTACCGATCATTGTTGGCCTGACCTTGTCAGTCGCTGGCGTGATGGGCATGCTTGTTGGCGGTTTGACCTCGGGCTTCGCACTGGCGGTCTTTATGGCCAACGCTGGTGGCGCTTGGGACAACGCAAAGAAGCTGCTCGAGTCATTCGGTGCGACCACCGCTGATGAAATGGTTGCTGGCACTGGCAACTCGGTCAAGATTCCTGACACCGTCCGCAGTGCGATCATGGATCGTGCGAAAGATGCGGTTGCTGCTGGTAACGGTGGCATGATCGTCTACGGCAAGGGCTCAGACGATCACAAGGCGACCGTTGTTGGTGACACCGTTGGTGATCCATTCAAGGACACCTCCGGTCCTGCACTGAACATCTTGATCAAGCTGATCTCGATCGTTTCCGTTGTGTTTGCTGGTCTCATCGTTGCCTACGGCGATGTGCTCGGTGGCATGCTCGGGATCTGATTGATCCGCTGATACTGATTTCATTGCCCCCAACATTTCGGTGTTGGGGGTTTTTTGTGCGCTCTGATACCCGAACCGTTAATGATGGGGATCGGATAGGATGTGGGTAGAACTAATCTTTACCAGGGGACATGGCATGATTTGGATGATGAAGTGGCTGGGTGTATTGCTGATTTGTGTTGGGCTGGCTTCTGGTAGTCCACTGGCTGATGAGGTGCAAGCTAAGGCCTTGGTGATCCTGGATTCGATCGAGGATCCGGCGTCGGCTCAGGTTGGTGTTGACCAGATGAGATCGCTGGCGGACATGGTGGCTGCGTCTGCGAATACTCGGCAGCTTGATGCTGTCGGGGTGGCGGAGGGATATCTTGCGGTTGCGAAGCTCCTCGTGGATTCTGGGCAAGCGGATCTGGAATCGTTTGCGGATCTGCTCGTGGAGTCGCCTAGGTTTGTTGTTGAGTTGGGGCTGTTGATTGATGATGAGCACGACAGTCTTAGTGGCGTGGCGATTGCAGCGAGGGAGTTACTCGAATCGCGGGGGAAAACTGTGGAGGAGTTTGCAACGGTGAGCAGCGCGATTTGCGTTGTTCATGACCAGATGGGGGACTACACGCGGCAGATCAACGAGAACCGGGTGGGGTCACCTAGTAGACTTGAGATCTTTGATTTCATTGCGGGTAACGCGCAGAGGATGCCTGTGAAGCCTAACTCGCTGAGCCCGGCGCTGATGGTTCATGTGGTGGACATGACCGAAACTCCTGAGCAGAGCGTTTGGGCGTTGAATCGGTATCGGGGTAACATGAAGATCGGGGATCGATTCTTTGAGATAGAGTATGACACGGAGCACTTCAGGAGCGGGGCACCCAAGAAGGTGACGCAGAGCGGGGACTACAAGCTGGAGTCGATCCTTCATTTCGGCGGGGTGTGCGCTGATCAGGCGTACTTTGCTGAGGGCGTTGCCAAGGCGAGTTCGATCCCATCGGCGTATGTGTATGCGCGGGGGACGGATGTGTCGCACGCTTGGATTGGGTATCTTGAGATCCGTGGCAAGCGGGCACAGTGGAACTTTAACTCTGGGCGGTACCCAGAATATCAGAACCTGCGGGGTCGGCTGCTGAACCCACAGACCGGCAGGCAGGTAGCCGATGCGCGGGTCGGGCTGCTGGGCGGCCAGTTCTCGACGAAGGAATCGGATCGGTGGGCGGCTCTTGGGTCGAGCAAGGCGGTTGGGCGGATGCATCATGGGGATTGGAGCGGGGACCATGATGTTTCGATTACGAGCGCAGGTTTACTGAGCAATCCACGGGACGGGGGGGTTGAAAGCCAGCTAGGTTTGTTGCGAGCGGGGCTCACCCGTTGCGCGTTTGTGCCTGGGGGCTGGGAGTTGATGACGGATATTGCGGAGGACGGGTCGCTCGGGCTTGGGGATTTGGATGTTTGGGCTCGGGCTGTGGAGAAGATGTGCGGGACGCAGTATCAGGATTTCTCGTTTGATATTGTTGCCGCGCTGATTGAATCGGTTGATGAGTACAAAGATAGGGCGGGGATGTGGGAGTGGGCGTTTAACCGGTATAAAGCTCGACCTGATCTCGCTGCTGCGGCACGGATCAATCAGGGCGAGGTGTATTCGATGCTCAAAGATCAAGATCGTGCATGGCGAATGTATGAAGATGTTTCCAAGCGGTATGTCAACAATGGCCCAATGGTTTTAGAAGCACTGAGCCGGATGGCCCTGATGCTTGAGGTTGCTGGCCGGCGCAGGGAGATTATTCCGTACTTGGAAGATGCCGCGAGGCGTGTCCAACGCCCGCCTGCGATGGGGTCGGCGTTTGCAACTCAATCGAACTACTTTCAGATTCAATCATCTCTTGCGATGGAACTCAAACAGGCGGGGCGGCGGGAGGAATCGGCTGCTGTGTTGCGGTCGATTGGCTATTGAGCTTTAGTTGGACATCACGCCTTACGAATCTTGAAACTCTTTGAAGGCACCGCGCTCTTCTTGGTCGTCAACATACTGCTGAAACTCGCTCATTTTGTAGGAGATGAAACAGAATGCGTGGTGAAGGGTGAGCCATTCGATGTCGGACTTGTCTTCGTCGAGGTCTTTTCGGATGGTGTTGAGTTCGGCGAGGAGGGTTTCGGCTTTCATTGGACAACTTTCTTAGACCATTGCAAGAGTTGCATGGTCATGAACGCAGGCGAGGAGCGAGCGTTTTGATGATGAGTGTGATGAGGTACAGGATGCTTTGGGTGAGGACGATTGTGGGGCCTGCGGGATAGCCGGCGTTGATGCCGATGAGCATGCCGAAGGCGGCACCGGCGGTTCCGATGAGGATTGAATAGATGAAGACGGGGCGGAGCTTGCTGGTGAGATTCAGTGCGGCGGCGCCTGGGAGGACGAGCATCGCGGCGGCGAGGACGACGCCTGCGATCTGCATCGCCATGACGACGGCGAGGGCAAGGAGGACGAGGAAGGTGTTGGTGGTTCGCTTTGAGCTGAGCCCGTAGGCGTCTACGACTGGTTCGTCGAAGGCCCAGAAGATGAATCGGCGGCGATTGAACCAGGTGACGAGTAGGATCGCGGCGGCGAAGGCGATGGCGATGCTCGCTTTAGACCAGTCGGTGTTGAGGATGTTTCCGAAGAGGATATCTTCGATGAGGTGGTGTTGGTCTTCGCTGCCGTGGGCTGCGTGCCCGTGGTCGTCATGACCGTGTTTGGATTCGGCGAGTGTAAAGAGGACGAACCCGAGGGCCATGGACGCGGAGAGAACGACGCCAATGGCGGTGTCGATCCGGCCGTGATGGGATCTTGAGAGGGCCGCGATCCAGAGGGCGGCGGCGATGGAGAAGGCGACGACGATCGAGAGCTGACCGATGGTGCCCATGGTGGTTGCGCCATGGACTCCCAAAACGAGGGCGATGCCGACACCACCGAAGGCGGCATGGGAGATGCCTTGACCGATGAATGCGAGGCGTTTGAGGACGACGAAAACGCTCAACGCCCCGCCCATGACGGCGATGACGAGGGCGGCAAGGATGGCTGGTGCGAGGTCGTTCATGATTCATCCCCACTGCTGCCAGTGCAGCCGCAGTCATGCTGATGCTGGTGGGCGTGTGCTGGGTCGTCGCATGACTCTGCGAGGTGGGCATCGATGTGGATGTCGCCAAAGACTCCTGCGACATCGTGTGCGAAAACCTGGGCGAGGACGGCGGGGGTGAGTCCATCGGGGGTATCGTGGAAGTGGAGGCTGCGTGAGAGGCAGGCGACGCGGTCGGCGACGGCGGCGATGGCTCGCATGTCATGTGAGACGAGGATGACGGTGAGGTCGAGTTCTTTGTAAAGCGTGTCGATGAGTTTGCCGAAGCGTTGTTGGCCGGCGATGTCTACGCCGACGGTGGGCTCGTCGAGAACGAGGAGTTTGGGGCTGCCTGCGATGGCTCTAGCGATCATGACGCGTTGGAGCTGGCCGCCTGAGAGTGCACCGATGGGACGATTTACGAGGTCTTGGAGATCGACGAGTTCGATGGCGCGGGCGATGGCGGCGTTGTCGTCTTCGGAGAGTTTTTTCCATGGCTTGGTGCGGCAGGCGCGGCCGAGGGCGACGACTTGCTGGACGCTGATGGGCCAGTCGAGATCGGCTTCGATGCGCTGGGGGAGGTATCCGATGAGGCCTTGCTGTCTTGCTTGGGCGGGGGTGAGGCCGAACACGCGGACCTGGCCACTGGTTGGTTGGAGGATGCCGAGGATGAGTTTGATGAGTGTGGATTTTCCTCCGCCGTTTGGGCCGAGGATTCCGAGCTTGGTGTTTTGGGCTATTGAAAAGTTTACTTGATCTATAGCGGGGGCGGCCTGCGCGTCGAACCCTGTGGCGGGGTAGGTGTAGGAGACATGATCGATTTCAACGGCGGGTTGCACAGAGGGGGGCATGGATGATTATTGAGATTGGGTTTCAAAGAAACAAGCGGGATCGGAGAGAACTCGAATGGGCTGATGGCTCTGGTCGATGAAACCCGGGGCATAGAATGGTTGAATCGGGGCGGTAGCTCAGTTGGTAGAGCGTTCGGTTCGCAATCGAAAGGTCGGGAGTTCGACCCTCCTCCGCTCCATTTAGTCCGCGTCGTCATCTTTGGCGACGCGTCTTTCATTTTTGGACTCGGGCGGTGTTTCGTCGTCGTCGAATACGGCCCTGAGCGCGGGGGTATCGAGATCGTCGAACTGGCCCTTTTTGGCGGCGATGATGAAGGCGGCGACGCCGAGCCCGGCGAGGAGGAGGGCGACTGGGATCATGATGTAGACGACGGACATTTAGATTGGCTCCGAGGGAGATTTGGTCGGTGCTACATTCTTGCCCGCTCGTGTGCAGATGGCGACGACGGTGAGCGAACTGATGGGCATGATGATGGCGGCGATGAGGGCAGAAATGAGCCCGGCCATCGCTAGGGACGCGGCGACGGTGTTGTAGCAGACGGAGATGACCAGACATATGCGGATGGTGGACATGGTGGATCTTGAGAGATCGGTGAGTTTGACGATGGGGGCGACCCCCGGTTCTATCAGGTAGACATCGGCGGCTTCGAGTGAGGCTTCGGCGCCGCCGTGGACTGCGATTCCGACATCGGCGCTGGCGAGGGCGGCGGCGTCGTTTACGCCGTCTCCGACCATGACTATTGGTGTTGAACCGACATGGCTCTCTTTGAGTGTGGCGATGCGGTTGGCTTTGGCTTCTGGGGTGACGCCGCCGTTGTGGGTTTCAATATTGATTTGGTCTGCGATGGACTCGACAATTCTTGGATGATCGCCTGAACAGATTTCGAGGTTCCAGCCGCGTTTATGGAGGGATTTGATTGATGCGGCGGCGTCGGTCCGGAGCTCATCGCCGACACCGATAAGGGCGAAGCTGTTCGTAGTGGAGTTGTGGGCAAGGATGGGGGTGAGGGCGCGATCGAGGAGGCGGACGAGTTTGGGCTGGAGTTCTGGTGGGATTTCTGAGCTTGTTGAGCGGAGGACGAAATCGACCGAGCCGATGAGGATGGATTGGTTATTGACGGTGCCCGTGATGCCTTGGCCGGTGGTTTGGATGATGTCTGTGGCCTGAAGATCTGAATCGAAGGCGGCGGCGATGGCTCGTGCGATGGGGTGGTTTGAAGATTGCTCGATCGCGGCGGCTGCAGTTAAGAGGTCTTGATCGCCGTAGGAATCGACGACAGTGGTTTGGCCTGCGGTGAGGGTGCCGGTTTTGTCGAGGAGCATGGTGCCAGGCCTTGCCATTTGCTCTAAGACCGCTGCTGATTTGATGAGCATCCCTGCGCGGGCGGAGCGTCCGAGGGCGACGGACATGGCCATGGGTGTGGCGAGTCCGAGGGCGCAGGGGCAGGTGACGATGAGCAGCGCCGTTGCGTGTTCGATGCCGATGGTGATGCTATCGATCATGGTCCATGCGATGAAGGTTCCGATGGCGAGGATGATGACGATGATAACGAAGTAGCCCGCGATGCGGTCGGCCATGCGGACGATCGGGGTTTTGTGCTCGGAGGCTTGGGCGACGAGCTCCATGAGCTTCCCGACGCGGGTGTGCTCCCCCACTGCTTGGACTCGGAGAGTGACCGGGCTGCTCAGGTTGGTCGCACCGGCGAGGGCGGGGTCGCCCGATGTTGATGTGATGGGGAGGGATTCTCCCGTGAGGAGTGAGTTGTCGATTGTGGTGGTGCCGGCGGTGATGGTGCCGTCGGCGGGGAACGATTCACCGGCGGCGACCTGGACAGACATGCCCGCTTCAAGGGTTTCGATGGGGACGCGCTTGGTGTTGCCCTCGTCGTCGATGAGCGTGGCGCTGCTCGGCGTAAGCGTGAGCATGAGCTCGACGGAATCGGACGCGGCTCGCTGCTGGCGGTGCTGGATCCATCTGCCGACGAGGAGGAGGAAGACGAGGACACCTACGGAGTCGAAGTAGATCTCGCCTGTGCCGTTGATGGTGTTGAGGGTGCCCCAGATTCCCGCGCTTGCGAGAGCAAGGGCGATGGGGATATCGAGGTGGGCGGTTCTTGTTCTGAGTGCGGCTAGTGCCCCGGTGAAGAAGATGCGTCCGGGCCAGATGAGCACGATGAGTCCGAGGGCCATTGAGTACCAGCGGAAGGTGGTGCGCCAGGCATCGGATATGCCGTCAAACTCTCCGCCGTAGAGGGCGATGGAGAGGAGCATGATGTTTCCCGCGAGGGCGCCGGCGACGGCGACGCGGATGAGGAACTTGCGATCTTCTTTGAGACGGATTTCGCGTGCTTCTTTGCCTCGCGCGGGGTGGGCGGCGTATCCGAGTTTGTCGAGGGATTGGGCGACGGTTGAGAGTTTGATGTCATTTGTGTTGTAGCGAACGCAGACGGTCCGGCGGCGGATATTGGCACGCGCATCGATGACACCGCCGGCGACTCTGGGGAGGCGTTCGATGAGCCAGACGCAGGCGGCGCAGTGCATGCCCTCTAAGAGGAGTTCGACTTCTGCGGTGCCGTCGTCGGACTCGGTGACCCAGGTGGATTGGAAGGCGGGGTCGTCGAGTTCTTCGTAGTTGCTACCTGTGGTGGCGGCGGCCTGTGCCTTTGAATCGACGGCTGATTTGATTCTGTAGTAGTTTTCGAGTCCTGAGCCTTGAAGGATGTTGTAGACCGTTTTGCATCCGTTGCAGCAGAACTGGTGCTCTGCATCGGGTTCGTAGAGTCCTTGCGGGACGGGGAGGCCGCAGTGATCACAGATAGATTCTGTGGCGGTCATGGGGCTGCTTCTGAATCGGTGTCCTCACCCATTGGGAGGCCGGCTTCGCAGAGTGGGCATGCTTCGTCTGGGTCTGTCGGGACCGAGTCATCGGTGATGTTGAGGTTCTCGCGAGACATCTCTGGGGCTTGGAGGCGGCCCATCGCGGTGAAGGCACCAACGAGAACAACTGCACAAGCACTAATAGCGGGGATCTTGGCGTGGAGGGGTCCGGCGAGCATCTGGATTCCTGCGCCGAGCGAGGCCATGACGGGGAGGGTCCCGAGCCAGAAGACGGACATTGTTAAGCCGCCCCAGATTGGCGATCCGGTGCCGGCGGCGGTGAAGGCAAAGGCGTAGAGCCAGCCGCAGGGGAGGAGGGTGGTGAGGAGCCCGATGGTCATGGCGCGTTTGAACGGGGTCAGCGAGAAGGCGAGGCGTTGTCCTTTTTCTACGGCGTTCTGCATGAACTTTGGTGGGCGGAGATGCTTGATGCGGAGGCCTTTGATGCGGGCGAGGGCGATGAGCCCGAAACCGATCATGAAGACACCGGCGAACATGGCGGCGGCGCGTTGGTATCCAATGAAGGATCCGCCGAAATCGAGGGCTTGACCGATTGTTCCTGCGATGATGCCTAGAAGCGTGTAGGTGGCGAGGCGTCCGCCGTGGTATGCGGATTGGAGTTTGAGTTTGGCGGCTTTGGTTTGCTGCTTGCCGTCGGCTCCGAGCGCAAAGAGCATGAGACCGCCGCACATCCCGGCGCAGTGGAGTGACCCGACGAGCGAAGCCGTCAGTACAGTGCCGATGAGGATGAGCATCGGGTCCATCTCTTTAGCCCTCCAGCTCTACTGATTTGATCAGGAGTGCTTGCTCTCCGGCGTGGCGGATAGAGATCCGGAACTCCCAGAGCCCGGCGGTGTGCATGGACTCGATGCGTGCTTGGTATTGCCCGGCGCCGGCTTCGGGGAGGACTTTGCTGATCGGTAGGTGGGCATTGGCTTGGGAGAAGCAGATGAGCTCGATCATCGAGCCTTCAATTGGGCTTTGGTCGGCATCCACGATCATCACAGAGACCAATCTTGATCCGGTGGGATCGAGCGTTGGACTTGCGGAAATCTGGACATCCCATCCCAGACGGGCGGCGGCGTTGAGCTGGTCTTTTTCGGAGTCCCACTCGAGCGAGCGGGCGTAATAATCAGGCTCGATGGCTCTGGACCCTTTGCCGGCACCAAAGACGGCGGTGACAAGCACGAAGGACGCGGAGACGAGGAACATGCATAGCAGGCCGAGAGGCCAGTGGAGACCACGCTCAATGAAGGTCCGTTTGTCGGGGGTTGGGGGTGATTGGGGGGTTGGATCAGTCATCGGCGGTCTCCGGGAGGGCTTTGAACTTGTGGCCCTTCATTTCGAAGATCGTATCCTTGGTGAACTCATTGTGGTCTGTGATGCGGATGAGGATCTCGATCTGGCTGGTTGTGAAGGCTTCCGGCTGGGCGATGACGACGAATTTTTGAGAACCCTCTTTGCCGGGCTCTACGGTGAGGGTGGCGGAGCCGCCGCTGACGGTGACGCCTTGGGGCTCGACAACGGTGATGGTGTAGGCCGTGGGGACCGATTCGCGGTTGGTGATGCGGGTGCGGAGTTGGTTGGTGATCTCACCTGTTGGGAGTGTGTAGAACGGGAGCCCGGCTTCGCGACCGATCCAGATGTTGGCGTGATTCTTGCTCATCAGAACAGTGATGAATCCGGCAAAGACAAGAACGAGGATCAGGGGATAGATGATCACCCGCGGGCGGAGGAGATGCTGGGCTTTGTGTTCGACAGCGTTCTCGGATGAATACCGGATGAGACCACGCGGGCGATCGATCTTGTCCATGATGTCATCGCAAGCGTCGATGCACTGGGCGCAGCCGATGCATTCGAGTTGGGGGCCCATGCGGATATCGATGCCGGTCGGGCAGGTCTGGACACACATGGTGCAGTCGATGCAGTCGCCCAGAACAGGGAGGGTGACATCGGCGGATTCGGTCTTTGCTTTGCTGGGCTTGCGGCCTCTTGGGTCGCCGCGTTCTTTGTCGTATGTGATGATGAGTGAGTCTTGATCGGTAAGAGCGCCCTGCAACCGTGCGTATGGGCAGACAACGCAGCAGACTTGTTCACGAAAAAACCCGAAATCGAAGAGCATCAGCCCGGTGGTCCCGATGACAAGGATGAAGGCGACGGGGTGATCCAAGGGCGAGCCGAAGATCCAGGAATGAACGACGGTGGTTCCTACGAAGTAGGAGAGGAATGTTTGGGACAAGTGGAGTGAGATGACGAGGTAGATCACAAACTTCAAGAACCGGCGGAGACCCGCGTGCTTCTTTGGTTTTTTCTTCCCCGGGGCCCCATCAAAGAGGCGTTCGATCGGGCGGTAGAGGAACTCGAGGTACACGGTCTGCGGGCACATCCAGCCGCACCAGATGCGTCCGAAGAGTGCGGTGACCAGGAAGATGGTGAAGAACACCATGATCATGAAGAGGCCGAAGAGCAGGGTGTCGTGGGAAAGGAATGTCTTGCCGAAGAAAGTGAACTCTCGGTGCATGAGATCAAGGAGGATGGCGGGCTTGCCGTTGATCTGAATAAACGGGAGGAGCGAGTAGAGAGCGATGAGGAAATAGGCGACGACGCGGCGGCGCAGCCAGAATCGCCCGGGCGAGAGCCTTGGCTTGAGCCAGCGGCGTGAGCCGTCGTCGTTTAGGGTTGAGAGAACGCGCTCGTTGGGCTTGAGTAGGGATTCAGACATAGAGATTCCCGAGTTCCTTGTTCTGACCTGCCGGCAGTGGGAAACGACGAGGGGCTGTTTCCAGCCCCTCATCGGTGATTGTATCAGAAATCAGCCGCCTTGGTCTGCGGCGATTGGTTCTGGGAATGATGGGATTTCTTCACCCTCTACGCCGCGTGGACCTTCGAGGTTTTGACCGCGGAGAGAAGCGACATAGCCGACAACGAGAGCGATCTCGTTATCGGTGAGCAGGTTCTTGTTGGCGGGCATGGCGCCGTTTGCGGCACCGTTGGTAACGACATCGATCATCGCTGTCAGGTCGGTCAGGTTCTTGTAGTAATCGTCGGTCAGGTTCGGACCGATGAGGCCTTCGCCGTTCTGGCCGTGGCAGAGGGTACAGGTACCCGCAAAGACCGATTTCCCTTGGATGAGCCAGTTCTCATCACCCATGACGATGCGGACTTTTTCGAGGTCGTCTTCGATGGTCATCAGTGCTGCGAACTGTTTCTCGATCGCGGCGGTCCGGGTCGATTCAAGTCGGGTGTGTGCACCGGGAACCAGCGCGGTCATCTGAACAACAACGAAATACATGACTCCCCAGATGATGGTGCCCCAGAAGATGAGGTGCCACCAGCCTGGTGTTGGGTTGTCGTATTCTTGAATGCCGTCGTAGTTGTGCTCTAAGAGCTCTTCTTTATGCGTTTTATTGGTTGGATCAGCCATGGCTCACCCCCTTGCTTTCTTTGTTTGTTCCATTTGAGATTTCAAAATCATCTTCCAGAGGCAGGTGCGACTGGTGGTCAATAAATGCCCTCGGAGTTTTGAATACTCCCCATACGATGAGGGAGAAGGCTACGAGAAACAAGATCAGTGCGACGATCGGATACACATCCAGATTCATGTTTGAGACGATATCAGTAAACTTCATTCTGATGCCTCCTCTTCTGATACTGGTTCAGCAATCGGGGCGTCTTTGTAAAGGTCGATCCCGAGGCGTTGTAGGTAAGCGATCATCGCGATGACTTGCTTATCCCAGGTTTCGTCCATCGGTGGGCCGCCCTGCTCTTCGAGTTCCAGAGCGATTGTCTGGGCCTGGAACTGTGCGGCTTCGACGGCTGCACCTTCGAGGACCATGTCGCCATATGGGACACCGAGCATTGCATTGGCATCAACACGCCCTTGGATTGCTGGGAAGTTGATGTTCTTGCTCAGCAGCCATGGGTAACGAGGCATGATCGAGCCCGGCGAGGTGTCCGCTGGGTTCTTGAAGTGCTCGTAGTGCCAGAGGTGACTCTTGCGGCCGCCCTCGCGAGCGAGGTCCGGACCGATGCGGCGCGAGCCCCACTGGAACGGACGGTCGTAGATGAACTCGCCCGGCTTGGAGTAATCGCCGTAGCGTTTAGTCTCCCAGTAGAACGGGCGGATCATCTGCGAGTGACAGTTGTAACATCCTTCTGAGATGTAGATGTCTCGGCCTGCGAGTTCGAGCGGTGTGTACGGCTCAACAGACGCGATTGTTGGAACATTGGACGAGATCATGAACATCGGGACGATCTCGATCAGGCTGCCAACAGCGACGGCGGCGAGCACATAAATACTGAAACGCACAGGACGGCGTTCCCAGTTTCGGTGCCAGTTGCCTTGGAGGAACTTATCGCCGGCGTGTCCGAAACCTGCGTTTGCGGTCAGGCGTGATTTGGCGGCGGGGTCTCCATCATAGTTTGGCGTGAGAGGGGCCGCGTAATGCACGGTTTCTTCGTACTTGTCTGGGCGGCCTTTCCATGTCATATAGAAGTTGTACAGAGCGAGGATCGCGCCTGTGAGGTACATCAAACCACCGACGACGCGGATCCAGTACATCGGGATCAGCACGGTGACTGTTTCGATGAAGTCTGGGTAGGCGAGGCGGCCGGTCTCGTCCCACGCACGCCACATCAGCCCTTGGGTGATGCCTGCGGTGTAGATCGAGAGGATGTAGAGGACCATACCGATGGTGCCGAGCCAGAAGTGCGTTGTAGCGAGTTTGGTGGACCAGAGTTTGTTCTGGAAGAGGCGTGGCATAAGCCAGTAGAGCATGCCGAAGGTCATGAAGCCGTTCCATCCCAGCACGCCAGAGTGGACATGCGCGATGGTCCAGTCGGTGTAGTGGCTGAGTGAGTTAACGACCTTGATCGAAAGGAGCGGGCCTTCGAAGGTGGACATGCCATAGAAGGTCACGCCGACGACGAAGAACTTGAGGACGGGGTCGCGTGCGACTCGGTCCCATGCACCGCGGAGGGTGAGGAGGCCGTTGATCATGCCACCCCATGATGGCATCCAGAGCATAACCGAGAAGACCATACCGACGGTTGAGGCCCATTCTGGTAGTGCGGTGTAGTGGAGGTGGTGAGGGCCAGCCCAGATGTACAGGAACACGAGCGACCAGAAGTGGATGATGGAGAGTTTGTAAGAGAACACGGGGCGTTCAGCCGCTTTCGGCATGAAGTAGTACATGAGCCCTAGGAATGGCGTGGTGAGGAAGAACGCGACAGCGTTGTGCCCGTACCACCACTGCATAAGCGCGTCTTCGACACCAGCGTAGACCGGGTAAGACTTCATAAGGAAGGTCGGTCCCGCGAACTCGCCGGTTTTGATCAGGTGGACGAGACCGGCCGGTACCCAGATGTTGTTGAACACATGGAGGACGGTGACGGTGACGATGGTGGCGATATAGAACCAGAGGGCGACATACAGATGACGCTCGCGGCGTTTGATGAGTGTGCCTAGGAAGTTACCACCGAAGAACACGAGCCAAACGACGGCGATTGCAAGGTCGATCGGCCATTCGAGTTCTGCGTACTCTTTGCCCTGGGTGATCCCGAGGGGAAGAGTGATCGCTGCAGAGAGAATAATGAGCTGCCAGCCCCAGAAGTGGAGTCGGGAGAGCAGGTCGGAGAACATGCGCGCTTTGCAGAGCCTCTGCGTTGAGTAATAGATACCCGCAAAGACCGCATTGCCCGCGAACGCGAAGATCGCGGCGTTGGTATGCAACGGACGCAAGCGGCCGAAACTCAGGAACTCGATGCCGAAACCGGCAGCGGGGAACGCGAGTTGAATGGCAATGATGACACCAACGAGAAGTGCGACGACCCCCCAGATGATGGTTGCCCATGAGAACAATCGAACGATCTTGTCGTCGTAGACAAAGGACTCGAGTCCTTCGCGCGACGCTTCGGTTTGAACCGCGTGCTCTGACACTGTGATTCTCCAGATTTTTTCCACTGTGCGGGTGTACGGGCACCGTGCCCGGCTTGCTCACCAGTGTAAATGGACTAGACCGATTCGTGGGGACTGAGACATCAAAAAACAAGAAACAGACCCTGAATCGGATATTGAAAAGTATCGTAGAACAGTACATTTTCCAATGCCACAAATTGACACTATATTCGATAAGAATATCCTATTTGGACCAGAAGTCTTGTTTTTGGGCTCTCTTGAGGATTCTCGGAGCTCAAAGGCCGGTTATCCGAGTGTTCACAATCTGAGGGATACGGATTGGACTCAAAATGCTCAGAAAGCCCTTCGGATGGTCGATTTGGGCTCGATGAACCAGCAGTTCCCACACCCCACTCCTCACCCAGATTCGATGGGTAGCTCGCCTTTGAATGATGCCCAACTGAGCATGCTTGGATCGAGTGTGATCAATGCCAAACCGGTCCGAAAGGCGGCTGGGTATGCGCGGATCTCGGGATGGATGACACTGATGGCGGGCGTGGTGAGTGTGTTATTTTCTTTGACTTCGATACCTGGTTTGATCCTTGGGATCACTCTTGCGGCTATCGGGATGCGCGAACTGGGATTGGCAAGACGGCTCGACGCGTTCGATGTCCGAGCGACGGCGGGGCTGGCGATCAATCAGTTGCTTCTTGGAGCGGCGCTGATCGCCTACGCGGTGTTCAAGGCGGCAACCTATGACAGTGCCGATTCGATCCTGGCGGGATCACTGGGTTCAGACCCAACGATCGCGTCGATGCCTGAGATGGCGGGGACGATTCAAGAACTGGGTCAGCTTGAATACCTGCTCACACTCGGTGTATCAGGGGTGCTGATCGTTGTGGCGTTTGTTATGCAGGGCGGGACCGCGTTGTACTACTGGAGCAAAGCCAAGCGCGTGCGAACACTCCAGCAGCACATGCCCGGATGGGTGCTGGATATCCATCAGACGATGAGTGACCCAAAGTCAACCAATGGCAATAGACCACAGCGGGCGGCATAACCGAACGACAACTAGTTGTCGGAGCGGCCGTGGATACGGACGGAGCCGTTGGAGGTTCTGACCGCGGAGATTGCGTCGCTGTCACCGAGTTGGAGTTCGAGTGTGTGCTTGGATGACTCGATCAGATTTGCGTTCACCAGCCCGTCGGTTTTGATGCGGCCGTTGGTTGTGCTTACCCTCAAAATACCCTCAAAACCATGTCCCAAATCAAGTTCGATGCGTCCGTTGGATGTGCGGACGCGGACGGGGCCTTGGGTGCCGTTGAGTGTTGAGATGTAGACATTCCCGTTGGAGGTATCGCCTTCGACGAGCCCGTCGGCGTTTGAGATGAGGACCCGCCCATTGCTGGTGTCAAAGTTAACATCGCCGATGGAGTCGTCGACTCTGATGGTTCCGTTCGAGGTGCCGATGTTCATCGGGCCCTGGTGTTTGTCGATGTGGACCGAACCGTTGGATGTACCAACGAGGAGATCGCCGGTGAGATTCATAAGCGTGACATTGCCGTTGGATGTTCTGGCGTTGATGCCTTGGGCGCCGGGGATAAAGATTTCAACATTGGCACCTTCGGAGTTGCGTCGTTCGCCACCGGGCCAATCGATCCAGACTCTGAGCGAGTCATCGCCCTGCCGGTCTGCGTGGACGGTGGCGAAGCTGAGCCGCTCTGCGTCTCTGCCGAAGAGTTCGACTTCGATGGCGACATCTTGACGGTCTTCTTGGAGGGCGCGGATAGAGCCGTTAGCGGTAACAATGTCGAGGGCTGCGTGGGGGACATGCTGGACCTTCATCATCCGCTGCTCATATACGCGGGGAGCGAGGGTGTCACAGCCGGCCAGAACGGTTGGGATCAAGAGTGCGAGGGTTGCGAGGGTCTTTACTGATGACATGTCCGTCTCCTGCGGGGGGTGTTCAACGATAGCGTACCGTATCTATTGATACCGGCTGACAGTTGGTGGGATTCAAACAGATAGTCTTTTGAATTTCGAGAGAGAATCAGATGATTTCAATAATTTTAAAGCGTTTGACGCCTCTGGGGGCATTGACACGGACGGTTTCACCGACGCGGGCCTTCATGAGGGCCTCGCCCATCGGGGAGGTCGCGGTGACTTCGACAACATCGCCATCGGCACTGCCTGAGGCTTCGCCTACGAGCCGGTAGAGTTCGAACTCATCGTCGTCTTCGTCTTCTTCGATCAGTTTCACTGTGGACCCAATAAACACCACACCCTCGGCGAGATTGGACTCATCGACAACATGGGCTGAGTTGAGGCGTTCTTCGAGTCGCTTGATCTCGGCTTCTTCCATGCCTTGCTGCTCGCGGGCGGCGTGGTATTCAGCGTTCTCTTTGAGATCGCCCAGCGCGCGGGCCTCGGCGATGCGTTCGGTAATGACGGACCGGTTCCCAACGAGAAAATCGTAGCGTGTCTTGATTATTTCGCGTTCATCTGAGGTGATGACATCCATGTGAAGCTCCGTCTGTTGTTGTCCATCTACATCTTAATACTTGGACAAACACTGCCCTATTTCGGCACTGCAATGCGCAGGCGGTAGTTTAGGGCTCAATCCTGCGGCGTGCCACCCATCTGGCGTTCTCTAAGGCCCTTCCGAAGATCAATAAGGCCAATCCGACACATGCGACGGCCGCGATGATCCGGAAATGGGCGTTGTATACCACCGCGGGACGACCCAGAACACTCCGATCTGCGGTGATCTCAAGGATGCCCGTGATTGGCGAGAGCATCCAACCGAGGTTGGCATGGGCGACCCCGATCGGTGCGCCTTTGAGTGAGAGGAGTTCAACCATCGGCATACCCAGCACCATAACCATGGAGCCGAGCATGACCAGGGCGCGGGTGCGTCCGTGATTGACCGACCCCGCGATGAGGATGGATCCGATGGACACGATTCCGGCGATGACCAATCCCCATGCGGTGATGTGGAGCGCCAGCGCCAGGACGACTTCTGTGGACCAGCCCCCAAGAACAATCAATCGCTGCGGCCAGATCACCGCTTGTGTCGGGATCAAGATCACGATCATGTCCCTGAGACTTGCGGCGACGATGCTCGGCTTGGCAATGCTTTGCGAGAAGCGGACCATCGGCCAAAGAATGCTCATGCCAAAGATGACGATGACAAGCATCTCTTGGGATGCGGGACGAGACACGGAGGGGGATATTGAATATCCACTTGAGAGTCGCCCAAACATCATGGCTGTTGCAGAAAGAAGGAAGATCATCCACAGCAGTGCGAAGACGCGGGGTTCGCCTCTTCGGTGCGACCAATCGATCAAGTCACCGGGCGGCTCATTGCCCCAGATATCCCGTTCACGCGGTTCCGGCGGCTGCGGAAACTGGAATGGGCCTTGGTGGGGAGTTGGATTTGTCGGTTGATCGCTCACTGATAAGTTTACGCTTGTGATGAGGAGTTAGTTCTCATGGCGTTGCATGGTGATGTCTGGGCCTCGAACATCGAGGATCAGGGCACCTGCATCTATGCGGCCAGTTTTGGTTTGGAGCGCGATCAATCGGTCGAGTTTGACTGAAGATGGCATTTCTGCAGGACGCGAGCGGCCTGGCCCACCCCCAAAGACAACGCGGGCGTCGCCATTGGTCAGGATATGGAGAATACCGTGCTCGCGGTTGGTTCCCAGGTCGATGCCTGTGATCTGGGCGAGGAGGTCGTTTTTCTCGAGCTCTGCGAGCAGACGGAGGGCGTCGTGAATCTCGGGTTCATTCCAAGGGTTGCCCGCGCCAGGGAATGGGAGCGCGGGATTGTGGATGACAAACTGGTTGGATTGGCCTTGGGCGTAGTCAAGCGGGAGGACATTCGCGTCGTAGTCGATGACGAAGTCTCGGCCATCGTTGCGGACCGCTGCGTATGGGACGCGCCATTCGGCATCGAGGGCAATCGAGCCGTCGTCGTTCCAGCGTGCGGTTGGCTCGCCGTTCACCCAGCCGGTGGCGGCGAGGGCAGTTGATGCTTGGTAGAGCGGGTGCCAGCTGAGGGCTTTGCCGCCGGTGAGTGATGCTTGGACATTGGACTCGATGCGGTCACGTTCAGAAATGGGCATCCAGATGTGGCCCGAAGCACCATGACCCCAGTTGATGTGGACTTGTGGGTCTTGATCGGTGATGAGTGTTGCGGCGCGGTCGTCGAGCGTTTTGATACCCATGCCCGCACTGACAAAGATGCCTGCTCCGCCTAGGACAACAGCGGTGATGAACGCGATCTTTTTATTGCGCTCTGCGATCTCTGGATTCTTCTTTTTCTTCTTCTTGGCCATTGGTATCTCTCTAACTGTTCCGGATTGGCTGGTGTTCTCTGAGCGCGGAGTTCACAAATAGTTTGCAGAGGTTGGGCATTTCGAGCCCCGCTGCTTGCGCGGCTTTGGGGAGGAGTGAGGTCTGAGTGAATCCCGGCATGGTGTTGGCTTCAAGGAGCCAAGGGCTTGAGTTCTGGTCGAGCATGAAATCGACGCGAGCCAGATGGCGAACGCCGATCGCATTGCACAGTGATACAGACCAATCATTGAGATCGGACACCAAATCATCGGCTAGATCGGGGTTGATTGTGTAGACCGTGTCGTTGCGTTCGTACTTCGCTTGGTAGTCATAGATTCCTGAGGCGGGAGCGATTTCGACCATTGGGAGGGGCTTTAGCCCTGAGTGGCCGTCGTCGATGATGCCGACGGTGAGCTCGCGGCCATTGATCATGGGCTCGATCATGGAAACTGGTTGATGATTTGTTTGAGCGATCGAGCGGAGGGCATCGAGCCACGAATCATGGTCTGGGCATAAATAGAGCCCGCAGCTTGAGCCATCGGCAACAGGTTTGATGACCAGTGGCGGCTGGATAGGGAGCACGGCCTGCTCAGGATCGTTGAACGAACTTGGATCAAGGAGCACAGCGTCGAGTGTTGGGATGCCCAGCTTGGCGGCCCAGAGTTTGGTGGCCATCTTGTCCATCGCGATGCGAGAGGCTCGGGCTCTGCTCCCAACGAACGGTCGGCTAGTCATTTCGAGTCGTTGTTGGAGCTGACCGCCCTCGCCGAACTTACCATGGAGGACGGGGAAGATGACATCGGTGTTCCAAGAAGCGATCTCTTGGGTGGTGGGCTCGTCGACTATAAGTAGCTTGGCATCGAGCCCGGCATCGAGACATCCTTGGTGTACACCCATGGCGCTGGCGACGGAGACTTCGCGTTCGGCGTCTGGGCCTCCGCCGAGGACTAATACGGAGGTCATGATTGATCCTCCGTGTCTCTTGACCAGATAACGACTTCGTTTTCGAGAGAAACGCCGAAGGTGTCGTGGACCATTGCACGGACCTGATCCATGAGGGCGATGACATCGTGTGCTTTGGCGCCTGGGGTCGTGGTGATGAAGTTGGCATGGAGGTTTGAGACGGTTGCCCCGCCAAGGGTTATATTTTTGCAACCGGCTCGGTCGATGAGCATCCCCGCGCTGACGCGGTCGCCGGCTTCTCCGATGCTTTCTACGGAATCGGTGAGTGTCGGGTTTTTGAAAGCGCAGCCGGCGGATTTTTCGTTCATGGGCTGGGATGTGGTCTTGTAAGCCATGCAGTCGGCGAGTTCGGACTTGAGTTGCTGAGTATCGGCTTGCTCAAGCTGGAAGACGGCGGAGCAAACGATAAGGTGGTTCAGGCCAGAGTGGCGGTAGTCGAAGCCGATGTCGGATGCTTTGAGATCGTGCATGCGTCCGGCGCGGTCCATCGCGTGGACCTCGACGATGTGATCGCCGATCGAGCCAAACTTGCCCCCGGCATTCATGATGCACGCGCCTCCGATGGTCGCGGGGAACCCCGCGAGGCCTTGGAGACCAGCAAGACCGGCGTTGACGGTTTGGGTGATCAATCTTGGGAGAGCGACACCCGCGCCGGCGTAAACGAGTCCGGTTGCTTCGTCGATTTCGATGTTCTTGAAACCATCGGTTTGCATGGAGACGACGAGATTGTTGATGCCGGCGTCGTTTACTAGGAGATTGGCACCTTCGCCAAGGATCTTCATGTCCGCATCGAGTTCGAGGCACCGGGCGAGTTGATCTTGGGACTCGGGACGCACGAGGCGCTCCGCGCGGCCTCCGATACGGTACCAGGTGGAGATAGGTGCGTTGGTTTCGAGTTGGAGATTGTCTGTGTGCAGGGTCATCGGTTCAGGCCTGCGTCTAGGTAACCCTGGCCGACCTGCCAGACTGGTCCGGCACCCATGACAACCAAGAGATCCCCGGGACGGCACATGTTTTCCAGCTGTTCGATGATCGCTTCGAACGGGTAAAGATGCATCGCCTTGACCTTGCGGGCGCGGAGGCGGTCAACGAGGTCCGAAGAGTTTACTTTTTGACGCTCGGCTTCAGAGTCCCGTACGAAGTAGATGTGCGGGACGATCACGACATCGGCGTTCTCGAAGCTTGTTGCGAACTCGTCTAATAGAAAGCGGGTGCGGGAGTGTTGGTGGGGTTGGAAGACGCAGATGAGACGTCCGCCGTGCTTCGCAGGATCTTGAGATGTGCGAAGGGCGCGGAGGGTGGCGTCGATTTCGGTGGGGTGGTGGCCATAATCGTCGATGACCTTGACGCCGTCGCGGGTGCCGAGGAGCTGGAGGCGGCGGTCGAGACCGGCGAAGGCGTCGAAGGATTTAGCGAGGAGGTCTGGATCGGCACCGACTGATCGGGCGAGGGCAAAGGCGACGGCGGAGTTCATCGCGTTGTGCTCGCCGGGGAGCGAGAGGGTCCACGAGTGGGCCTGGCTATCTGGGGATTGGATGGTGGTCTTTCCGTCTGTGTATCCGACGACCCAATCGGCTCCAGGATTGAACCCGATGGTTTCGACATCGCAATTGAGACCTGCGGTGACTTCCCTTCGGTACGCCCCGTCGTGACCGATGATGAGCTTTCCGCCCTGATCCGCACTGGGGATAAGCTGGGCAAAGTTGGTGAAGGCTTCAACGACCGCATCGAGGGAGCCGTAGACATCGAGGTGGTCGGCTTCGATGGAACTGATCGAGGCAACGGTCGGGCGAAGGTTGTGGAAGGAGCGGTTGAACTCACACGCCTCGGCGACCAAGAGCCCTGCCTTCCCCCCCCACCCCCCAAAGTTGGATTCGGTTGGTATCTGTGATGCACCAACCCGGCATCCGACGCGCTGGCCACCGCTGGACAATGCACCGTCTGCGAGTTGCTGACAAGTCGCGCCGACGATGACGGAGGGGTCCAGTTTGG
>Ga0209344_10000515_pt1 | contig 65939 bp, 69 predicted proteins | sample Cruoilmetagenom6_FD_187293 | JGI IMG/M metagenome (GOLD analysis project Ga0209344, IMG submission 187293) | Oil polluted marine microbial communities from Coal Oil Point, Santa Barbara, California, USA - Santa Barbara Oil Seep Sample 6 (SPAdes)... | ecosystem: Environmental > Aquatic > Marine... | reverse complement strand
AATTCGTCATATAATCCAAAGATTCCTGGTTAGAATATATATGGTCGAATTTTAGTTTATCGGTATCAAAAAAGTGCTTTCCAATTAAATGGTACGAAACCATCACGTCAATATTGCCATATCCCAAGCCAACAATATAATCCACAAGTTCTTTGTAATTATCTTTCATTGGGGGCGTTTCGATTAACACGCCTTTTCCATTTTTTTCAACAAAAAAAGCGTGGGTGTTAAAGAAACCCTTGGTCTCATAAGCATGGACTTTTGTTTCTCCATAATCAAAAACCTGTATGGTACCTTTTCCTAATTGAACTGCTTTGGTATTGTGATCAAAAGTTCTCATACTAGGTTCTTGAGCTACAACATTCTGAATTGCAACGGCTACCATAAATGCGTAAACAAATGTTTTCACTATATTTTTCATCTTAACTAAACTATATTTCTGTTACAAAATTCATATACTGCTTTAAATCCCCATCAACAGCTTCTTCCAACAATTTACCTGTTTTCATTGCGTAAGGTTGATTGAAATGTATGTCCCAAACATCGGATTCTGTTCTCCAATGCTCATAAACCGCTAAAGTATCTTCTTGGTCATCTACTGTGTATAGATCAAAAAGAATGTTCCCCTCTTCTTCTTTTCTGGTATGTGTAATGTGGTCTTCAAACTGTACTAAAATTTGTTCTCTATAACTAGGGTTAAATTTGAAGATGAAGAAAATACTAAAGACTTCATCCTCCGGATTAGCAGATTTAGAGTGGTCTGGCAAAGGGTTCGTATCTCCTAAAAAGTAAAATTCGGGCTCAGTTTGCAGTGCAGTTTGTCCTACCTCCATTAACTTTTTGGTATGGGGTTCGTTGTCGTGAGACGTTATTGCCGCTTTATCTGCCCAACGTTCGTAAACAAAAAACACATTGGCATCTGATTTGGATACAAACACCCTTATTTCTTTGTTGCCCGCTTCTTTTCTTGTAGCGACCTGTGCTTCTTTTAAGGTTGCCGTAAACATGTCTCTATGTTCTGGTTTTGCTGTAAATTTTACAATGGTACTTTTCATTTCTATTTAGATTTTGACTATAAAGTCTATTTACAATTGTGTGATTATTGTTTCTTCTGGAAATCTTGATTTTGGAAGCTTTGCATTAAAATCGGTGTCCTTTCTATAGCCTAAAGAGACAACTGCCAATGCTGTATATCCTTTTTTGCGCAGACCAAACTCTTCATCCAAGGCTTTTACATCTACACCTTCCATAGGTACGGCGTCTATCCCCATGGCGGCGACCCCCAATAATAAAGACCCCATATTTAGGTATACCTGTTTTTCCATCCAATGAGATAAGTCTTTTAGGTCGTACTTATGAATGTCGGCAAACAACATACGTCCGCCATGCATTTGGTCTTTGAATTCTTGGGCGGCAAATCGGCCATCTTTATCTTCTTGTTCCAAAATGCTCTTCATATACGCTTCGTCGGCATTCGTTCTTGCGGCAATTACAATTACATGGGAAGCATCCAAAACCTTTGGTGTATTAAAATGAAAGGCACCTTCCGTACCTTTTGCAATACGTTTTTTGCCTTCTTGGGTGTCGGCAATCAAAAAATGCCAAGGCTGTAGGTTTACACTTGAAGGACTTAAGCGCAACAAAGCCTTTACTTGTTCAAAGTCTGAATCTGAGATTTTTTTAGTAGGATCAAAATCCTTTGTGGAATATCTCCAGTGTAGTGTTTCTATTATGTTCATTTTTATTATGTTTTTTAAAATTTACCGTTGTCGTTTTTCCATTCTTCTTTAGGTGCGATGGTTTCCATTACGTCCCAATGCTCAGCAATTTTTCCATTTTCAACACGGAATAAGTCGTAAAAAGACGTGTTTTTATCAGCAAACGAACCTTCGCTAACTGTCAATACGAAATTCCCTTCGCCTAAAACTCTATGAACTTTGTTGTATTTCATAGTAATACCTTGTGAAGCCATATATTCCAATGCTTTCCCAAGTCCTGAAAGTCCATTTGCGATGTTAGGATTGTGTTGTATGTAATTATCTCCATCAAAATATCCAGACAGTTTTTCCATTTTTCCGTTTACTAAAATGTCATTCACAAAATTCTTGACTAAAGTTTTATTTTCTTCTGTTTTGTCAATGTCCTTAATTTCAGTTGTTCCGTCAATCATTGTGTTTCCACTTGGATTTGGATTTTCTGGTGTTTCTTGTAGATTATCCCAATGTTCTACGATTTTTCCATTTTCAAATCTAAAAATATCGAAACCGATTTTTGGTCCGAAAAAATTATAATCTGTTTGAGTGAAAACAAAATTGCCATCTTCAAAGGCTCTAACGGTATTCACTTTCGCAGAATTAGGTGGAAGTTGTTGCAATAATGCACCAAATCCTACAAGTCCGTCTGCAACTCCAAGATTATGTTGAATATATTTATTCGGATTAATGTATCCAACTGGTTCTTGTGCTCCGGTTTCAATGCTTTTTAAAAGCGCAACTACTTTTTCTTTGTTTGAGATTTCCATTTTTCTTTCTTTTTTAGTTATTGAATTTGTTTTTTTGCTCTTGCAAGATGTAAATCCAATTGCTAGAATTACTGTTGCACTTAATAGTATCTTTTTCATGTTCTATGATTTTTAAATTGATACTACAAAGTTGCAATGAAGAAGAAGAAAAGGAACGGTAAAAAAAGTCCTTTGAATGATATTTTTACGCCACATTAAATTCTGCTCTGAATTCAACAGGTGTTTTGTTAATATGTTTTTTGAAGTATTTAATGAAGTTTGTTAACTCTTCAAAGCCTAATGAAAATGATATTTCTTTGATACTTTCGCTTGTGTGAGCTAATAATCTTTTTGATTCGAGCAAAACTCTGTCGTCAATGATATTTTTAGGCGTCTTTCCAAAAATTTTAGAAGTAGCCTTATTAAGTCTTTTTGGTGTTATGCTCAGTTCTTGACAATAAAAGCTGACTCTTTTTTGAGTTATGAAATGGTCATCTAATAAGGTTTTAAAAGACAAAGCTTGTTCAAGGTTGGCGTCTTTTTTTAATTCTATAAAATCTTGTTTTCGTCTTTCCCGTTCGGAATGCAGTAAAAGATTACGCAAATCGTTTCGTAGTAAATCAGATTGATAATTATCTTTAGAATTTCTTAATTCAGTTTCCAATAATTCAAAAATAGTCTCAATAATAGAATGACCTTTTGGTAACTCAATTTGTGAAATAGATAGCAAGTCGTTGAACAAAATATTACTTCTTAAAAACGTTGTATCTGTTTCGGTTTTGCAGAAAAAACTGTCAGTAAACAAAATTGCTTTTCCTTTGAATTTTGTTTTATTATCAAAAACTTGAACGCTATTTTTATTGACAAATAATAATGAGTTCGGTTTAATTTTTATTGGATTGAAATCGACAAAATGAGTTGGTGAGCCTTTTTGAAACCACAAAATTTGATAAAATTCCGCTCGATGTGGTTTTTTTATTTCTTCGGAAAATTCATCGAAAAGTAAGTCAAAATTTATAATTTCAAATTCCTGCGGAAGCCCTTCTTTAAAATCATATTTTTTAATTTTTTCTATCACTTTTTAATTTTTTCTGATTTTTTTTTTTTTTTTTTTTTTTTTTTTTTTTTTTTTTTTTTTTTTTTTCGCCTTGTGCCTAACGCTCTTGTGTATGGTTTACTTCGTCTGTTCGGTGCTCTTGGGTGTGGTGTGTTTAAACACCTAATTCAGCAAATAAAAACCGAATAGACACGAGCAAAGCAAACTGGCGTTAGCAATTTTCGCAGGTAGGCTAGAACCAAGCAATAAATAAGATACGTTGTTACCCACAGTTTTTTATTTCCAACTTTAATAATTCAGTATATGGATTTCCTTTTAAACCTAATAGTTCCGCAAAAGCCGGTTCCGTTTTTAATCCGTTAGATTTTAATTCTTTAATTTTCTGCTTAAAGTCAATTCCTTTTTCGTTTAAAATTCTGTTTTCAATAACCATATGTCGATAAGCGTTTTGCTTTTCGGTTGGAATATTTTGTCCGAAAATCTCAAACAAAAAATTTTCGGTCTTAAATTCCGCAACAGTTGATTCAATTCCGTTTTGGTTTTTTGAATAAACTTTAAAATTTTCTTTTTTTGAAAACTCCTTTGTCAAACATTTTTTAAATTCAGAGCGATTTTCGCATTCACAAATAATGTCTAAATCGCTTTCGGGTAAATCAATTTCGATAGGAATAGTTCCAGTCAGAATCGGATTGTATTTTTCGAGTATTTCAAAAATTTTATAACGTTTAATTTCGTTGAAAGCGAGTTTTTGTCTTTCGTTTCCGTGCTTTAAATATTCTATGTTTCTAAAATTTTTAATCAATTTCGAATTTTTTTTTCAAATTATGGGCAACGTGTTATATAAACTGAATCATATGTTATATACTTCTTGTTTTTCTGGATAAAATGTGTTGTAATACGTGACAGTAAGGTTATAACGTTTATAATATATTTTAGATATTTCTATACGTGACTTTATGTGATTTTTTATCTCCGAAACGAACCAAATTTTATTAAACTCCAAAAAACAAAAAGTCCTATAAGACCTATTGAAGCATATCCTAAAAAGACTGCTGCAAGTAAGTCTAAACTAATTAATAATATAATAGATTTAAAAGTCTGACTGGATTTTGTTGATTGACCTGATTGCTTATTATTTAATAGCTGATTCAAATAAATTTCATCAGACTTTTTTAGATAAAAGTTTATTTCAGATTGGTTAAAGCCACTTTTCTTCATTTCTTTTATCATTTCATTTTTGCCTAATCCTTTTTCTCTTAATGCTATGCTGAAGTCCAGTTTATTCACGGTTTTGTTTTAATGATCGCTAAGGTGGTTGTTATGGTTTATTTCTTCTGTTTGCTGCGTTTGGGTGTGATGTGGTTAAGCACTAAAGTTAGCAAATAAATCATAGATAGAAAGCCTGCGAGGATTTTTAAAAGTAAGCGAAAACTAGCAATTATTTATAGCCATTGTTGGTAATCGTTTTTTATAGTTAATTTTCGTCAAAGTTCAATTTCTTGTTTTCCATTGCGGTTTGCCAGCCATAAGGAAAAATTCCGTGTTTATTTTCTGTTATGTTTACCATTATCTGGCTAACTCGTTTTTTTATTCCGATTGGAAGTTCGTAATACAATTCGTCAACTTTAGTGTTTCTCTCAAAGTCAAGCGTTCCGTTTTGATGTCTAATTGCTCTCTTTTTCCCTTTATGATAAACCAATATATTAATTCGTCCATCATGTGTTCCATTCATTCCATATGTTCCATAAACCATTATTGGATCAATAAATCCATCATTGTCGTAGTCATTTAATTCAAAATATTTTGTCCAAAATTTAATCGAATATTCCTTAGAAACTTCATTACCCTTTGGTAGAATAAAGTCGGTTAATTTCCATTCTTGTATAAATCGGTCGTCTTTGAAATTAAAGCAAAAAGCTTTTATTGAGTCATAGCATTCTTGTCCATTATCGCATTCAATTTCATTTTCGGTCATAATGAGAAAATGAGTTCCACCTTTGTCATCATATTTATAAATACGATATATGGAAAAGTCAATTTTAAGTGAAGTCTTTAAGCTGTCGGTAAAAATTGAATCAATTTCTTGTTCAGTTAATTGGTTTCTTGATATTTCTGAGTTTTGCCCATATCCAAAGTGCACAAGTGTAATTAAAAGGAATATTAATATTGTCTTTCTCATTGTTTTTTCAAATGGCTACGTGTCATATAAACTTAATAATATTATACTATATCCCTTTTGGTTTTCATTATAAAATGTGTTTAACACGTAATTATAAGTTTATAAAGTTATAACATATTTTGGAAATTTACATACGTGTGTTTACGTGCTTTTATGATAAATGGAAGGGTTTGTGTTTTTAGTTGCCTTATTTGACAAATACAACCGCAGTTGATTTGGGTTAGAGAATTGAAGGCGCAAAATTTAGAATAGGCTTTATATTTTGTTATTGTTTAGTCTTCAAATTAGGTGTAGACCTTATTGTGTGTAAATTGGTGTGGATAGCCTTAAAAATATTTTTTCCGAAAATCTAAGGGTGTCATACCTGTTTTAGATTTAAAAAACTTTGAGAAATAAGCATAGTCAGAAAATTGGAGGGTATAGGCTATATTGGCCAAATTGTCTTTAGAATGTACAATCAATCGTTTTGCTTCTAGAATAATTCTCTCAGAAATTAATTGGCTTGTGGTTTTATGGATAGTTTTATTTACGACTCTATTAAGGTGTTTAGTGGTAATGTTTAGTTTGTCTGCATAAAACTTAGGTAGTTTTTCATTGTAAAAATGGGTATTAATTAGGGTTTCTAGCTTTTCGAGGATGATGGTATAGTGTGGTGAATTGAGTTTTTCTAAATTGGTATTTACTGTATATGCTCTTGTTAATTCGATATAAATATGACTTATTAAATTTACAATTTTCAACTCTCTTAATAGGTTGGTTTGTTGATATTCGGTATAAGCTTCTTGAAAACTAAGCTGTAATTGTTCCCGTTTTTTAGGTGTTAATTCTAGTACAGGTGGATTTTGATACGAATAAAAAAAAGGAAATGTATGAAGCTTGTGTTCTAAAAACTTTAGTTCATAAAATTCTTGGGAATGAAAAAAAATGATCCCTTCTGGAGGGGTTTCAAATTTCCAGAAATGTGTTTGTCCAGGTTTTAAAAAGAACACTTTTCCAGGTGTTATACGATAAGAATTAAAATCAATTTCGTGGGTTCCTGTACCTTCAGTAAAGAGTACACATAGGTAAAAATTATGACTGTGTGGTTTGTTTATTAAATGCTTATTGAGCTGTATATGATTTGAAAACGAATTGATGTACACGTCATTGAGTGCTGCCGATTCTTTAAACTGACTTATATTGAGGATTGGTATTTTCATAATAAATGTCTTAAAAGTACAAAAAATGGTGTATATACTATATGTATAGAAACGATTAATGATTTTAATTTCGCTGATGAATAAACACGATGTGATGAGTAAAGTTATAGATGCTTTGAATTGTAAATGTCCGAATTGTAAAGACGGCAAGATTTTTAAAGACAGTGGAAATATCTTCTTATTGAAGATTCCTAAAATGAACGATAAATGCCTTGTTTGTGATTATAAATTTGAACGAGAAACGGGTTTTTTCTTTGGGGCTATGTTTGTGAGTTATGCGCTTGCTGTAGCAGAAATGATTACTTGTCTTGTGGTGTTTTGGAGTCTTATTGATTTTTCGCCTTTACGCGTTTTCTTTATTATAGTGGCAATGGCATTTTTGTTGAGTACTCTAAATTTTAAATTATCAAGGTCTATTTGGATCTATTTGTTTTATAAAGCGAAGGCTTGATACCCGTTTTTAGCGTACATTTTGCTCTAGAATATAGCTACAATTAAAGGTTGAGTTTTTACTGTTCTATTGTGCAAACAAATCTTAATTTTTAAGGGCGCTACCTTTAGTTGATAAAAAAATATTAGCTTAGCAAGAAATATAAAAAACATAAAAAATATGAAACAAATTTACATTCTATTTATTCTTTTTGCTCAAGTGAGTATGGCTCAAATCAGTATTGGACAGATTAGTACTTTTACTGATGCTGGTGATTTTGAAGGTTGGAATAATTTAAATTCAGGGTTTACACCAGTTACAGTGGCTGATGGGGTTTTAACAGCAAGTGGTACCGCTTCGTTGGTTCCTGGAGTTTTGCCTGATAATCTATTAATAATTGATAATATTTTATATTGGGGAGGAGATTATACAAGTGTAGGTGTTGGAGGAATTAGATTTAAGGCTAGAAATTTATCTGGAGTAGATATGGAACTTGTTGTCTTTTTGTTTGATAATGAAACAGGTGATAATGTTACTAGTGCTGAAACAACAAGTATTACAATACCTGCTTCTGCCACAAGTTTTGAAACATATACTATTTCTGTGTTACCTTCTAATTTAACGGTTGCTGGTCCAAAGAGTACTAGTGAATTACTTATGGATGTTTTTGGTATTTCAATTGCACGAATAGATGATAATGGAGATGCTACTGAAAGTCTCGATTTTGATGATATTGAGGCTATTTCTACTGATGGGTTATCTGTAGATGATTATTCGGTAAATACATCTGTTAAGGTGTTTTTAGATAGTGATATTTTAAACGTTATTACTCATAATACAATTAAAACACTTCGTATTTATGACGTAACTGGTAAGTTGATTAATAATACATCAGGTTCTAAAGCAGATGTTAGTGCGTTAAGTAGTGGAGTGTATGTTGCCGTTATTCAAGATAATGATAATCAAACACGGTCTGTAAAGTTTATTAAATAGATTTTCTAAATCGTATTAGTAATAGGTTCATTGTTATTTTGAACTATTTGGTAATGTGATAGTATTCGGAAAATAACGGGGTTATGTTTGTTATTTTCGATTTATAATAAAGATAGCAGTTAGGTACTAAATATTAGATTTAGGACTTAGCTGCTTTTTTTTGCTTTACAGTATTAGGCTTTGGTTCTTTAAAAGTTAAACTCATTTAGTTTTAACTGTGTTTATTTAGTTTTTCTGTTTTTATTTATCCTTTGTTATTGGCTTTTAAAAACTCACCTGCTTCAACATTTAAGCAGGTTAACCATATACCATCGTGTGCATAGGTATCAATACTAATGGTAAGTTTAAAATCTGTTATATCTCCATTTTTCCGAGCATTATGTCCACAAGTCACAGTTTTTGTGGATTATAAATCTGAGGTTTTTCAAATTTCTTCCAAAATAAATGGTGCTCATTCTGTTTTGCTAAACTTTTGTTGCTTTCAAGTCCTGCATGAACAAAAATGAAGTCACCAATTTCTAAATTGAGTAAACAAGAATCGATAAAGTTCTAATATGTATGATCTATCTAACGTATCTAGTTTTGGTCATCCGTCTAGAGTTCTTGATCCTCCATAATGCTCTAACCACTCTGTAAAAATTTCAGGTGAGGATTAGGCATTTGTCACTATTGTTTCATGATTGCTACGGATACATTCAAAATAATTACTTTTGTTTTATACCGTGTACTCCAAAACTTATATGACATTTGTTTGATTGAGGTTAAGCATGAAAATGTTAGTAATTTACTTTTGATTTATTTTCTTACTTATGTTTTATGATAGGATATAGATTGTAAGTTGGATAGATTTCTGTTGTAAAGCCTTCTATGCAGCTCTTTCAATGACTAAATTTACAGCAGGTAATTTTTAGGTAGGGGATTCAAATACAATTATTTATGATCAGATTTTAGATTTTATTCTACTCAAAGTTTCTTGTGATATATTAATATAAGACGCTACTATTTTGTTGGGGAGGCGTCTCACAATATTGGGATTTATTTTGAATAATTGTTTGTAGCGTTCTGATGCATCTAGCGTAGTAAATGATAGTAATCTTTTAGAATTATTTACATAGGCTTTTTCTAAATAGATGCTGTAAAAATCTTTCATTTAGGGACAATTTTCATAAGATGTCTAAAGTCATCGTGCGTGATATATAAGAGCTCACTGTTTTCAATGACTTGAATTGTTTCTTGTGCAGGTTCATTAGTTATAAAACTAACCAGTTCTGTAGCAAATTGATTTTCAAAGGCAATATAACGTGTAACGTCTTTTCCTTCTTCATCTATGTAAAACAGTCTTAGACACCCTTTTTTTACAAAATAACTAACCTGACTATTTTTTCCATTTGAAAGTAAAATGTCGTTTTTACTTTTTTTTATTGTTTTAAAATAAGATAATACAATTTTTAAATCTTCTTCTTCAATAGTAATATTCTTTTTTATGAAGTTAGTGAGTTCAATATAGTCTGTCATTTAGTTAAAATCTCTAACAAATTTACGATAATGAATAATATCTTTTATTGATAGGACCATTAAATTATGCGTCTTTGCAAATTCTATAATTGTACCTTTTTTTGCCATGGTGCCATCGTCATTCATTAATTCGCATAGTACAGCTTCGGGTTTTAAGCCAGCTAATTTCATTAGATCTACGCTTCCTTCTGTATGCCCTTTTCTTTCAAGTACACCATTATTTTTTGCTCTTAGTGGAAAGATATGACCTGGTTTTGCTAAATCGCTGCTTTTTGCATTTTCACGGCAAGCCACTTGAATTGTTTTTAATCTGTCTTTAGCCGAAACTCCTGTCGTTACACCTTCTTTTGCTTCTATAGAAATTGTAAAAGGAGTTTGAAAACTACTGGTGTTTTCTTTTACCATGTAGGGTAAGTGTAATGCGTCTGCTTTTTCATTTGTTAAGCAAAGACAAACAATGCCACTACATTTTCTAATCATCAATGCCATGTGCTTATTTGTCATGTTATGCGCAGAGAAAATTAAATCTCCTTCATTTTCCCTGTCTTCATCATCCATTAATATTATTCCATTTCCATTTTGAAGATGTTTTAAAGCTTTTTCGATTCGTTCTTTACTGTCGTGACCAAATATTTGTAATGTATCTAATTCTGTAAGTACCATTATTAATTTTTATTATTTCAAATGCAAAACTAATGTGGTCTCAAATCAAATTATTTGATGTAAGTCAATAAATTTATTTAAAAAACAATAACAGGTTTTTGAGTTCTTGTTGTGAATTTAGAATTTAAAGAACACTAGCAATTTGTTATAGGTGTTATTTTTCGGTTAAGCACTGTCTTTAGTCAATTCGAGTGGATTTGGGTGTTGCCAAATCTGCCGTAATTACGGTTATACATTGTTGACTGTAGTGTTTTTTTAATGCCATATGTTTGGTCTATCAATATTCATTGCTCTTAAATACGACAGGAATTGTCCTGCGTGAACAGCTTCGTGATATCCAATTCGTAATAAATATTTTACAAGGATTTTCTTGTCTCCATTTCCAGGGTGAACGATTTCTGTTTCGTTTAATTCCTTATCCGAAAATTGTTGAATGCTTTCTAAAAATGTTTTTCTAAAAGGCTTAGCAAATTCAAGTTCATCTTTTAGGTTTATGAATGGTCGGTTGTTCCAGGGTGTTTTATAATTTGTTATATCGTCTTGATTAATAATCATATTCCAACCATAATCAGCCTCCAAAACGTGTCTTATCATTTCTGATGCACTCATTGCTTTTGCGTCAGGTTTCCAATTATAATATTTCTCAGGTAGGCCATTCCAAAGTTTTATACTTCTTCTCCTTATTTCTTTTAAATTTAAAATTATGAGTTCAGATTGGTTCATTTTCTTTTTTTCGAGAATGTAGTTTTACATTACAGCCTATAGACATTGTTGTGCTTTGACTTCGTCGAATCTTCGATTTCGTTATTTTTTTTCTTTCAGTTCAGATTCAACCAAATTTAATATCTCATTTGAGTAATCTAACATTTTAACATACAAGTTTAATCTATTAGTTTCAACACCTGTTTTCATAGCGAGTGGGTGTAAAATATTTGGATTTTGATATAAATTTGAAATTATTTTATTCTGCAACTCACCATCTTCTTTAGCCTTGCTTACGCCAATAAATTGTCGAGTTCTATGATCTAAAAATAATGTTCCAATGGATTTAAATTCATTATGTAATGTATTTAGTAAATTCATTGATAATGTTTCATCTTCAAATCCTTGATTTATTTCAGATGAAAATAACGCTAATTTTGATTTAAGAGTTTCGCTTTTCAATACATTTAAATTTCCACTTCCAATCATAGCTTCATAAGTACCTAAGATAGGTTCGGCTCTATAATAATTAAAAGCTCCATAGTAGATAAATTTACCAATAGAATCTCTCTTGTATTGTAAATCTTTTCTTTCAAAACATTCAATAAGTGATTTACAATTATCAATAACAAAGGTCTGTTTATCGACGATGTCTGAATATATTTTTTTGTTCTCTGTAAAGTCTTTTTGTAGCGTTTTAAGTATTAATATTTCACTCTTTTCTTCTTTTTGTTTTTCATTCCAATTATTAATATTTAACGCAATTAAAATTCCAATGACGACAAGTACAATTTCTCCAATTGCATATTTAAAATACTTTCCGGTTTTTCCTTCTGAAAGTAAATTTTGTCTAATTTTTCTGAAGAGTTTTATCATTGGTTATTGGTTTCTAGTAATGAAGCGCAACGGTTTTATGTATGATTAGTGGCGTGTTTAGGCACTAAAGTTAGCAAATAAATCACAGATAGAAAGTCTGCGAGGACTTTCGAAAGTAGGCTGTAACTAGCAATGAATTATAACGGTGTTAGGAATTGTTTTTATTTCCAGTTAAATTCATTTTTAATTTTCCAATAAAATTCCAAATCGACAATCGGTACTTCTGTCAAATTTTCTTTCTTATAGATTTCAGGAATTTTGTCAATTTCTAAAAGGCCAAAGCGTTGGTTACCAAAATGCACAAAACTCATTTGGTCATAGCTTTTGAAAATTGCATAAGTAATTTCATTATTCAAATAGGCTTTTTTAAAATAAGAATAAAAAAGAGTCCAATATTTTTTAAAATTTGATTTTGCTTGTAAATTGTGGATTTCTGCAACGTATAAGTTATTTTGGACTAGAGCGAAATTCTTACTATTTGGGTAGTTACTGTTTTTTGTAGTAATTTCATATAGTTCTGCAATATTTGTAAAATAGAAATCAGATATTAAATTATTTTGTTTGGCTTTTTGAGTTGAATCAAGTTCTAATTCATTCCAAATTTGTCGCGTGTATTTATTTATTAGTTGGTCTTTTTCCTTAATGTCATTTAGTTTTTTTAAATCTATTTGTTTATCAAAATTATTTTTTAACCAAAAAAAGTGATTTTTAAGGTACATTTTTTTAAACCATTCAGCCAATTCACCTTTTGTGATAGATTCATAATAAGACTCTCTACCATTCAAGTAAATGAGTTGAAATCCATAATTTTTCACAAGTTTTGTTAATTCAGTTTTGAAAAATCCAATATCATTGTATTGGTAGCTATAATTTATAAGTGAATATTTTAATTCAGCTTCATAGCCATAAATTTTTTCCAATTCAAAAATCTTATTTTTTACATTTTGGTAATTTTCAGATTCGTGAATTATTGGATAAATTGAATCATTAATAATTATGTCTCTTTCCGTTTGTCCGTATGATAAATACGCAAAAAATATTATTAAAATAAGTCCAAATGTTGCTTTTCTGTTCATTTCTTTAATGTTAATAACGGTTTTCTAAATAAAATTTTAAGACATAACAAACGTGTAATGACTTTTAGATTTATCCAAAAACAGTATTTTAAAATGATGCTGTAAAATCATTTTATATTACAGTAGTTTATTTATTTTTCGTTCAATTTTTTTCATAATATTTAAGCTTAAAATATCATTTATATATTCAACTTTTCCTTTTTTATCGATTATTATATTATATGGATAATAAGGAATTTTAAATTTTTTAATTAGTTTACTGTCAGGTACTACAGTGAAATCAAGTGTAGTTGTATTTAGAAAGTTAATTAATGAATTTTTATCGTTCCATGTAACAGCAAAAAATTCTACAGATTTACCTTTGAATTTCTTTTTTAATTTATTTAAATCAGGAAATTCCTTAACACAAGGTTTACATTGAATAAACCAAAAATTGAATACAACTATTTTTCCTTTTAAAGATTCCAAAGTGTGTTTGTTACCGTCAATGTCCTCAAAGCTCAATTCCTCTAATATTGAACCATCTATTTGCTTTCTTAATTCTTTTTTTTCTTTTTCAACGATTTTATATCTATCATTTAGCTGCTTTTTAGACTTTACATTTTTCTCTTGGCTGAAAGTGTTAATTGATAACAAAGTTAATATGATAACAAAGTAGATTTTAAGATTCATATTTTAATATGTTAAGTTATTGGATAGAGCCCCATTTTATTATATTGTTGCCAACGTATTTCTTTAGTTTGTAATAAATATCTTTATATAGAAAAAGAGGAGAACTATAACGTGTTTTAGATTAGCGGTTACGTATAAGAATAGTGCGTTTTTGTATGCGAGGATTTTCCGAAGGAAAATCAGACGTAACAAAATTGCAACGCCCTTTGATTAAGCACAATGTAGCAATTATTTTTATACGGTGTTGTATGACGTTTTTATTTTTCCTCTGTTTCTAATTCTTTCCATTTTTCATAAGAAATCACTCCATTTTCAGGTCTAGATTTTCCATTTAGAATTCCGATAAACTCAAGATAGTGTCCGTCTGGGTCGCTAAAATAAATTGCAATCGCAGGAACCCAAGAAAACACCATTGGTCTTTCGGTTTCATCTCCTAAAAAATTCCAGAAATTTAAATTTCTTTTTTTTAGATAATTAACAGATTCATTTATAATCCATTCAGGCTCTGATTCAAATGCAAAATGACGAATATCAATTTCGTCTTTTGGTTTTTCCCATAATCCTAACATAGATTGTTTGTCCTTTCCAATCCAGAAAAATGCTACTCTTCGTTCTTCTTCATAATGGCATTGTTTTAATCCTAAAACTTTTCCGTAAAATTCAATTGACCGTTCAATGTTTGCAACAAATAAATGAGTTTCAAAAAGTCCTTTTATCATATATAGTTTCGATTTTTCTTAAATGACATACGTCGGTTTTGTGTATGATTAGTGGCGTGTTTAAGTAACTAATTTAGCAAATAAAAATCGAATAGAAAATCTGCGAAGATTTTCGTAAGTAGGCTAGAACTAGCAATGGATTATATACGGTGTTAGGACACGTTTTTATATTTTAAATTCAACTCACTATCAATTCTTTCAAGTATTCTATTTTGAGAGATAAATTCAAAATCCGTAGCTTTAAGTTTATATAAATCTAATTGCTTTTTGTAATGATTAAATTGTCTAACTGAAAAAGTCAAGTAAAAAACAAAAGGCGATAAAAAACTAAATTTAGAAAAATCATAAGCATTAAGTGAAAGATTTGAAAATTCCCAATTATTTATACTTAAATGAAGTAAATAAAAACAGACTATTCCAATAATAATTATAATAAGTGAAATAAGAATTCTTGATTCCCATTTCCTCATTTCTTTTTTATAGAATTTAGTGTTTTTAGTTATTTCGTTTTTCTTTGCCATTCATTACAAATAATCGTTTCACAAATATACAGACTAACTTGTTGTTAGTCAGTCTTATATGTAAAGAGTTGTTAACTAAAAATAAGAATATGATTAATATATTATTAAAATATATATTATTATATAAGTAATATGTTGTGAATTAGTATTTTGCAATTATAATATAATCATATATACTGCAAATGAGCAAAAATGTTAAAATATTTTTATTAAAAGGAATTTCAATTGATTTTGAAACTGATGTAAAAGAGTATAATCGTTTACATAGTGTTATAGGATATTTCACAAATTTAAAAGAATTACATAGTCAGTTTGAAAAGAGTTCAATTCAATCATATTCAACAATATGTAGTCATATGAATAAGAAAGGTTTTTATAAGACTAAAAACCCTGTAATTAAATTTAAAAGGGCTGTACATAAGTTTAATGAAATTACAATAACGCAAGTGGAAACCAATAGATTATATCAGAAAGGTGATTATATAGATTTATCAGAGATTTTAAAAAAGGAAGCAAGTGTAATTAATAAGAATAAAGCATTTCTCAATTTTTAGTCTAAATGTGTCCTAACGTGTTTCTTTAGTTTGTTGCGCGGTTTAGCACGTAATTTAGCAAATAAAAACCGAATAGAAAATCCGAGAGGATTTTCGTAAGTAGGCTCTCACTAGCAATGGATTATATACGTTGTTGCCAACCGTTTTTATTTATTTCCAAGTTCCATTTTCAAGTTCAAATATCCAAGGTTGACTTCTCAAACAAGTAAAACCCATTTGAATATCAATTACCGCAGTTTTATATTCTTTATCAAATATTGGTTTTGAAATAAAATAAAATTGGGATGGACATTCGGAAAACATTTCTTTTTTATCTTTTTCGGTTCCATATTTTGCAATAGAGTCGAGTTTTGTTCTGATTACTTTATATTTATTAATATCAACTAATTCAGTTCCGTTTTTAAACATAGAATTTGTCAATTCAAAATCATTCGAAAGGTAAAGTAAACTGTCAAGAGTTTCTTTTTTCTCAATTTTCAAAATTTCCATTAGTCTATTTCTATAATTTAAGGCAGGCATTTTACTCTCAATCGTTTCGAGCAGATTATATTCAGAACTTGACTTAATTATATAACTACATTCATAATTTTCAGTAGAAAAAATTTGAGTAATAAATTCCGACGCTATCTTTTCATAACCTTCCATTTTATTCATATCGTTTTGCTTATTACAACTCAAAGTTGAATAGAAAAAAAAGATGATTATTAATATTTCGGCTGTTTTTCTCAAATTGTTGGCAACGGTTTTGTGTCTGATTAGTGGCGTGTTTAAGTAACTAATTTAGCAAATAAAAATCGAATGGACACTTACGAAGCGAACTGTGCGTAGCAAAAATCCACGAAGATTTTCGAAAGTAGGCTAGAACTAGCCATTAATTATATACGGTGTTGAAGCCAGTTATTTTATTCGATTTATTGGATTTTCTGTTTGTAATTCTATGTTCTTGAGTTAGTTTTGCCAAGTCCATTTTTCTGTAAAAGAGAGATATATTATCATTATCTATCATCTTTTTCAATTATTTCTGAAGCCGTTACTTTATCAGTATATAAGATATGTGTATATTCATTTTGCTCTTCAGGAAATTTTCTACATAAAAACATTTCATGAGATAAGGTAGTATTATAAATATTTTCTTCTCTTTCAATAGTTCTCATTTTTAATCCAGTAAGGTCGCTATTTAACATATTTCCCTCACTAAATATATGATTAATGGACATGATTTTTTTAGAATCGAAATTAACAGTATCCTTTAACAAGTACCCTCCGATTCTCTCTTTGTCAAAAAGGGGTGTAAAAGAATTATGTACGTTTCCAGTTAGCGTAACTATTTTAGTGTTTGGATGTTTATTATGGATGTTGCGTATTTCCCTATACATGGATGAGTCTCTGGGTGAAGATTGGTAATGATTATCAATGAATTTTAAAATAATTCCATCATTTTTAATGCTTTTGTATACTAAATCAAGCCATGCTACACCATTTCTACCATCAAAATTTTTTCCACGAAAGAAATCCACTTCTTTTAACTCGGAAATTGACATCTCGTCTGACAAGTTATTCATATGTGAAGCACGAATTTCCATAGCCATTATCACGCTGCCTTCGTGTTTGGCAATCAGCTCACATAGTCCATAAGCAAATTTAGCAGGTTCATTTGTTCCGTGCATTTCGCCAATCATTAATATTTCAAAATTTGCAATTTCATCGTATATCTTGTTGCTCAACTTTGATAAGCTTTCAATAGGTATCGCATTCTTTTTTAAATCCTTTTGCTTTTCTGTCATTTCTGCAGAATTATCAATAGAATTTGATGTTTCATCAGATGTTGTTTGTTTCTCTGTATTTTCTTTACAAGAAGTTAATCCAAGCAGAATAATTAATAGAAGTAAGACTTTTTTCATTTATAATGATATTTTAACTCTACAAACGTAGAGATTTTATTTAACTTCTACAAATGTAGAATGTGCTTTTTAAGTCTTGATTTTCAATTGGCTACAACGTGTTAGTATATGAGAAGTAGCAGATAAATAAGCTGTTTCCATTCAGATTGTAATCAAAGATAGCAGAAAAGAGCAGAACTTTGAGTTTAGCTCTTAACTGCTATTTTTTATATACTTTGTTGTGGTTAGTTTTTATTGTTTAATTACAGTCATTTCTGTGGGTATAGAAAAGTTATAATTAAATGGTTCAGCATCACCAATAGTACCTCTGATGCATCCATCATTCGTTATAGATACGGTAATTTCTGTTAAACTTCCGGGAATAAATTCAAAATAAGCGTTACAATAGCCGTCCAATTTATTAAAAATTAATTCTTTAAATCCGAAAGTTATTTTAGTGTCATTATCTTGGCATACAGCTTGCAATGTATTATCATCTCTATTCTCACTAATAGTAGAGGGTATTGAATTCACAACGTAGGTGTTACCACCATCATTAGAATAATTATAATTGCCAACTAAATAATCTTCGAATATTTGATTGTCTGCATCGTATTTTTGAGTAACCTTAACAATTTCAAAAATTACTATGTCATTTCCGTTTTCGTATTTCCAAGTGCCTACATACTTATCAAAAGTATTATAAACATCTTTAAAATATGTATTTGTAGGTGCCTCATCAAATTGAATATCTCCACATAATTCAGCAGTTCCTGAAGGTTGTGGTGTGTTTATAGTTATCTGTGATAATCCAATAAATGGAATCAATAAAATTATGCTTAATATTATTTTCATTTCTTTAATATTTTAGTTGCAGTCGATTTCGACTACTTGGTTATTTAATAGGCTTAGTTCTTTGTAATTTGTATAAGTATTATCTGTAGATTTAAATATTGTTATGCCAGAATTCATACCTTGTATCATTTGAACAAAACCTTTTTCATTTTGTGTATTTGAGTTGTCTTGTTTTATATCATATTTTTTCTCAACCTTATCGCGTGTAAATTTAAATTTTCTATTCCATGAACTTAGATGTTTTTCACCAAATTCAAGAAATGCTTCTCTATCATTTATTTGCAAAATGTATGCCGTACCCGTATCATTTACTAATCCGTAAAAGAAATTATCGGTTACCGAACTTATTTTCATAACATTGTACATATCTGCTAAATCATCAACAGAATGAACGGATAATAAATCGCTGTAATGTGAATGGATTATGCCTTGGAAATTTAGAGCACTACTAACAGTCCAAGATGCTTTAGGCTGATTTGCCGTTCCTTGAAAAGAACCATAATCGTAATTGTCCGATTGTGATGGCGATGTATTTGGTGTTGGGTCAGTACTTACTGTAAACAATTTCTCGAAACTCCATTGTTGAGCGGCATTTTTTAGGGTTACCATTTTTTGTTTGAAAACATCGTCATTTTTTAATTTTGCAATGTTTCTGCATGGCTCTGGTTCGTCATCATCATTACCATTAATAATAAGAACAGTTATATCATCTATACAATCTCCTTCTTGGGTAAACTCGGTACAAGGGTCTGGCTCTGTATCTCCCTGGGAATCATTTGTGTTTGAGTTATTACCTGTATTGCCACTACCAGTAGAGCCTCCTCCAGTATTTCCATTATTAGGACCAGTACCTGTGTTTGTTCCTGTTCCCGTGTTTGTTCCGCCACCACCAGATAGACAGCCACGATCCACAATGAAATACGATGTGGTTATGGTGCGCCAGTTACTTCTACAGGGGCTATCTTCTATCTGTCCATTATCACTTACTGTATTTCCGTCTGCATCATCACAGACCATTTCTGTTTCCGTAGTGAACTCGACACAGTTTGAACCGTCTCCATCAATATTACCTCTTGCAGAGAAGTTTGTATTTACCCAACCTTGGTTTTGTAATAAAGTCGCGCTCATCTTTCCTTCTAAATCAATTTCTATACCATCAAGCACTTGTTCTTTTTCTTGCTCGGTTAGGTTATAAGTAATTAAATATGCTCGGTATGTGCCATCATATTGAATGCTCAATAGCAAATTTTCTGTTAATCCATTATCTATTGTGCGAGTAATTGGGAAAGTATAAGAGTGATATGCACCATATTCTATATAGTTGGCAACATCAGTATCTATTGTGAAATCTAACTCAGCATTATATACTTCTCTCAACTGCACATTGGGACTCAATGATTCTATATTCTGTGTGATTGTTTTTAATTTTTCTGATAAGACAAAATTATTAGCAATATCTGGGTCGATTGATTCTTTGAGTATAAATCGTGGTTCATTTGATTGGTCTTGTTTTTTTGAAGTATCGTCAATTTCTTGACAGCTTTTCAAGGTAAATGAGACACCAAAAAGGAAAATTCCTAGTTTAAGATAGAGTTTGAGTTTTTGTTTCATAAAATTAATTGGTTTTAAAGTTAGTAAAAATTCACTGTTCTCGGTCGTGAAATTAACCACAACGGTTTTGTATAAGAACAGTAGGGCGGAAAAAACGCACGAACCATTCGGTTGAACACAAGCCGAATTTTTAAATTTTACTTATTATCTTTTTTTCTCAATAAGCCAAATTTAAAAATTTGGCGACCTCGAAAAAGTGCCTGAAACATTGGGTTAAGCGCCAATTGCTCTATTGTTTTTATACGTTGTTGTGCGTAGTTTTTTACATCGGTTTTTTCCAATATGAACTGGCTCTGGTATATCTTGAGTCTTCCGTTTTTATATCATATGCACTTGCTTGTTCGTGATAACTAACATTTCCTAGAAGAATATCTTTGTATTTACCAATGTTATCAAACTCGGATAAATCCTCAATAATATTACGATAGACAGCATTAAATCCTTTTTTAGGTACGATATGCTTCATAAATTCAAGTTCTTTAATTCGAAAGTCCATTTGCTTTGGTAATTTTACCTCTTTAATTAATGGAATAAAGCTGAATAGAAATTTAATCTGGCTAAATCCTAATCCTTGTTTATCTCCTAATCCATATTTACTTTCTATACTCTTAAATGATTTATTTAAGTCCGAACTTAGTAAGTTGATTTCACGTAAAAACTTAGACCTTTTTTCATTGTCTAACATTAGGTTTAACTCTCGAAGTTTATTTCTTGCTTCAACAAAGTGTTTCTTTTCCCTTTCGTTATAGGCGGCTTCAATAATTTTTTTAGAGTTTCCAGTTTTTTTAGCAAAATATGCTGAGAACAATGGAATGTCAAAAGACAATCCAAAATTATTAGACGTTGCCAATACATTTTTTAAAGTATCTTCAGTTTGATTATTAATTGAATTTCTAAAGTCATTAAACACTCCTAAATTATAAGAAGGATATGTTTTTTTAATTATATTTTGTAGAAATGATTGTCTAAGAGGTTGAATAAATAAATCCGCATACAAATAGTCCGCTGCTAAAACATAAAAAGATGTTCGTTGGGAAATCCAATTTAAACTAGCAACTAATGCTTGAAATTGAGGTGATAATCCATCTTCTCCAGCGGAACTTGTTATTTTACCATTTTCTTTATTAAATGTTATTTGATTTCCTTTATGGTCAAATAATTTTGGCGATTTATTTTTTAAGGGTGAGGCTACTTCATATTGTTCATTATTTTCTTTAAATAAAAGAGAGTGCAGTACACTAAATCTTTCTTTATCTAAAATCGTATTTCCAAGAAGCATTTTTTGGGTTAGAAAGAATTTACTAGATGACATATCCCAAGTGAATTGAAATGTCATATGCATTCTATCAAGATATTCCTTAAAATCGCTATCTGTAATTTTTCCACCTCTTATTTCTAGAGTAATATTTTCGGTAACTTTGTTTGCTGTCTCTACGAATGACTCGTAATCAAAATAATCCTTAGATATGAATCTTATTTTTGGAAAAAATTGTTTTCTATTTTCTCTATACCTGCTTTTGTAGTCATCGATACATATTATTTCATCATAAAATAGAATTGCTTGAATGTAATTTTCAAAAGCTATAATGTCGTTATCAACTATAAACGTGTTTTTTACAGGTATTCCCCCTAATAAACGCTGTATTCCTGTTAAAGTTGAGTTATCAATTAATGCGTATCTCATAGGCTATAAATGCTATTCTTTCCGTTGATTTTAGCATTTATAACATTATTTCTTAAAACGCTAAATATCTCTCTAGGTAATCTGTTTTTATCAACAGTCATAATTCCAATGGAAACAGTAATTTTTAAATCAGATTTAATTTTTTGCATAAACTTGAAAATAGAACTTTCTTTTTCTGACCAATCTTTAGTTGCAGAAAAGTAATATTCATCACTTCCTAAATAAATCCAATATTTAGGATTTAAAGTTTCTTTGGCAATTTCAGATATTTGATTTAGAATAACATTTCCTTTTTCAAAACTGTATTTTAAATTATATAAACTGAAATCGTCAATATCCATTAAACAATGAAATTCCACATCATTATTTGCTAGGCATTTTTCAAGTTCAGTATTTATTTTTATTTCTACGGTTTTCTCAAATTACGCACAACGTGTTATATAAACGTAATCATGCCGTTTATCCCTTTTGATATTCCGGATAAGATGCGTTTTTAACATGGTGTTATAAGGTTATAAAATTAGGGAATAGTTTAGATATTTATATACGTGACTTTACGTATTTTTATAAAAATGAGGTGGTTAAGTGTTTTTAAGTAGCAATTTAGGTTACTGTCTTAAGCTTTGTTTGTGTGGTGCTTACTTTTTTGTAATTCATGTGCTTGTTAAGATGCTGTATAAATCTCGTTGGCTTTTCTGTATTCTGAAGGACGTTTACCCATAACCTTGCTAAAGGTATTACTAAATGTAGGCATGCTATTATAGCCAACCATATTTGCTATTTGAGATATGCTATAATCTGAATTCATTAAATATTCTAAAGATTTAAATATTCTTAATTGTGTATAGTATTTTATAAAAGACATGTTTAAGTCTTTTTTAAAAAGACGGTATAACGATTTGTCTGTCATACTAAAACTTGAAGCCAATTTGGGCAATAGGTGTTCCTGGTCTATTTTATCAGACATATATTTGGTAATGCTTATTAATCGGCTATCTGTAGGATGTGGAAGTTCTAAATGTAGTGCTTGTGAGACACTCTGTTCTAAAAGTGTTTTAAAAGCATATACAATTGGGTATTTGTTTGTTTGAGTTTTGATGATGTCTCCATTCCAATTTTTAGTAAATAATAACAATTCCATGAGCAGGTTGTTAATATGATAAATACCTTCTTTTTTGTAAAAGTCTGATGTCTGCGATGGCATTGGGAAATACAAGTTTCTCATAATTACTTTGGGAGAACTAGGGTAGATGGCGTGTTTTGTACCTGCCGGAATCCACATATAATGCCTTGCTGGTAAATAATACATTCTGGTATTGGTCTTAACATGGACTACGCCACCTTCGGTATATAAAAACTGTCCTTTATTATGACTGTGATGTTCAATAAATAAATCATTCATGGTCGTATGGTAACAAAATATGCTTTTAGGGTTTTTGTCGACCTCTGTTAAATAATATTTATTGTTCATTATATAGGTAGCATTTGTGATGAATGCACTAAATTAATAATACAATGTCTTTTTTTAATAAAAAGACACTAAAAATCTTATATAAATTGCCAAAGTATTTTATTGAAAGCCCAATTGGTGGTTCAATTTTAATCAAATACGAGATTTTTTTTATCCCACAATTTATAAAAGACTCACATTATGCAAAGAATACATTACAGCCCTTATTTAGATAAAATACAGACAACGGAACAAGCTGCTTTATTAATTAATAATAACGATGTTTTAGGTGTTAGTGGTTTTACAAAAGCAGGGGATAGCAAGGCTGTTTTGCCTATGGTTGCAGAAAGGGCGCTTTATGAGGGGTTAAAAGTAACGGTGTTAAGTGGTGCATCTTTAGGCTATGATACAGATGCCAATTTAGCAAGAAATGGTGCCTTAGTTAAACGAATGCCATTTCAAGCAGATCCTACTTTAAGAACTGCTATTAATAAGCATGAGGTTCTGTACGTAGATCAGCACTTGGGACAAACTGCAGATATGCTGCAAAAAATAGATACATTTAAAATTGATGTCGCTATTGTTGAAGCCGTTTCCGTTACGGCAGAAGGTTTTATTGTACCAACAACATCTGTAGGTAATTCGCCTATATTTTTAGAAAAAGCAGATAAGATTATTATTGAAATTAACACCAGTTTTCCTGAGAGCTTTTTAGGGCTGCACGATATAAAAGTATTAAAAAAACAACCTCACAGAGGTATTATTCCTATTCTAAAATCGGATACTAGAATTGGTGACCCATTTATTAGAATAGATCCTAGCAAAGTGGTTGCTATTGTATATACCGAAAAACTAGATTCGCCTGCTGTGATTTCCGATCCGGATGAAAAAACGAAAGCCATATCCAATCATATTCTTGATTTTTTAGGTAAAGAAGTTGATGAGGGCCGATTAACAGAGTCGCTTTTACCATTACAAGCAGGTATTGGAAAAACGGCAAATGCTATTTTATCGGGTTTTACTAAAAGCCGATTTAAAAATTTGACCATGTATTCTGAAGTGCTTCAAGATAGTACTTTTGATCTTTTTGATGCTGGGAAATTAGAATTTGCGTCGGCATCATCTATAACGGTCACAAAACAATGCGCGGATAACATATTTAAAGATTTTGAAAAATATAAAAGCAAATTAGTCCTACGGCCACAGAATATTAGTAATGCTGCTGAAGTTATTAGTCGTTTGGGGATTATTGGAATTAATACCGCTATAGAGTTTGATATCTACGGCAATGTAAATTCTACGCATATTACAGGAACAAAAATGATGAATGGTATTGGTGGCTCTGGTGATTTTGCTAGAAATGGCTACCTGAGTATTTTTGCTTGTCCTTCTACGTCTAAAGGTGGCTCTATTTCGCATATTGTCCCAATGGTATCTCATACCGATCATACGGAGCATGATGTAGATGTTTTGGTCACAGAACAAGGTTTGGCAGATGTAAGAGGTTTAGCTCCTGTAGAACGAGCGCGACTCATTATTAATAATTGTGTACATCCAGATTATAGAGCACAATTGTTGGCTTATTTTGATAAAGCTTATAGTTTGGGCGGACAAACACCGCACATTCTTAAAGAAGCTTTTAGTTGGCATACCCAACTTAAGACACAAGGTACAATGCACATGAATGACTATTCTAGTTGTGATGTTTAATTAGGGATAGAAATAGGGTAGAGACAAGTTCTTTACCCTTTTTTTTTATTCTAAATTAGAAGTGTTTAGTAACCTGTTGTACGGTTATAAAGTGGTGTCGTCATTGATTTCAATCCAATAGCCATTGGGGTCTTGAAAGTAAACCTGTTTAATTCCGTCTTTTCGTATATAATCTTTGTTTGGTGTATTTAGCCAATCAGAGTATTCAATTTTTAAATCTTTTAGATGCTTAATAAATGCATCTATATTAGGTGTTGCTAAAGCAAAGTGCACAGCTTTATTAATTTTTATTTCAGAATTTGGACGAGGAATTAGATGAAGTTGTTTTCCATCACTAAGAGATAGCCATCTTGTTTTAGAGTTTGAAGCTGTATTCTCAATTTCTTTAAGTTGAAGTACCTTTTGATAAAATTCAATAGACGTGTTGACGTCTTTTACAGCAAGTGCTATATGATTAAAGGAAAAAGTATGCATTTGTTTAGAGCTTAAGATAATTTAAAGAAATAGTTAGGGATGGTGTATGAACAACGTTTATATTAGGTTATTAAAATCTATACCCAATTCTTAAATGTAAGTTAACAGCAACATCGCTTTCATTTACTAAAATGACATGATCTTCTTTAAAGTAATGAATATAACCTATTCCAATTCCCGTTTCATAGGTGAAATGACTTCCAAGATTTCTTCTTAGTCCCCAAGTTGGGATTATAGAAATATCACTTATAAAATTAATATTGTCTTCGTTAGAGATTATAAACCAATCAGGATGATATGTCGTTTTTATGGAAATGAAATTACCGCTATTTCCATCTATTCGTCTCGATTTTTCTTCCCTTTTGTTTAAATTGTAATACCAACGCGGTTCTAATGTTATTGTAGGTGTGAGTAAAAATCCATCAATATCATTAGCATCACTTCCATATATTCCTGTGTCAAGTCCAAGTTCACTTCTTAAAACGAATTGATTTGATAGTTTTGATTCATTATGCACCCAAATTCCTAAAATTCCCGCTTGGATTCCGTAAGTCGATTGTTCTACACTTGCATTTTGTGATTTTGCTATTAAAGTCAGTCCGCAGAAAGTTAAGGTCATTAAAAATCTTTTCATTTTGTGTAGGATTAGTGGCGTGTTTAGGTAACTAATTTAGCAAATAAAATGCAGAAAGAAAGCCTAAGTGGGTTTTAGGACGTTGAGAACTTATAAGGATAAACCTAAAGCGATGGATTTAAATTTGTTAGTCCTGTGGTATTACTTATGCTAATACATAATTAAAAGGGAGGCGGTTTCTTGCTTAAAGACGAACAAAGTTGCTCTAGGGTACGAAAAATTAAGTACCAGTAACAGGGGAAAATAGTACTAAAAGCGTTTTACTTTGAGTAAATTATATTTTTATAGATGTGTTTTCTAATAATCACTTAACTTGTGATTGCTTTAATTTACCAAAATATGAATATCTACGTTTCTTTAGTATTACAATTTTTACTGATATCTTCTAGCATCCTTATTTTATTTAAATTTAGAAAGTCATTAGGTTTAGCGCCACTTTATCTCTTCTTAGGAGCTATTCAATATTTGCAATCTCTTTCTGGTACAAGAATAGGTTTAGTCGTTTCCGATGATTTGACGGTTTATCCTGGGTCTGTAATTATTTTCAGCTCAGTTTTATTCGCTGTCTTGTTAATTTATATAAAAGAAGGCACTACGAGTGCAAGAGTACTTATATTAGGAATGATTATTTCAAACTTTCTACTATTAGTCCTCTATGGTGTTACTTATAAGCCAGAACTAACTTCACAAGCTATAAATGATGTAGAGTCACCGTCATTTTTCTTGTTAAACTATAAGTACTTTGCTGTTGGGAAAATTTTATTGCTCCTAGATTTTATTTTGATGGTTGTGATTTATCAGTTTTTAATTTCAAAAATTAAAAAATTCCCCTTCTTTTTCGTGCTCTTTACATCCTTAATAATAGCTTTGTTTTTCGACTCTATTTTGTTTAATTTAATATTTAATTATGGTGAAAAGGATTTTAATCAATTGTTATTGGGGCAAATTTTCGGAAAGTCTATTGCAGCTTTAATTTTAGCCTTTATCCTTTATGCTTTTTTAAAATTTATAGATGCTGATGATTATAAGACGACTTTTATTGCTAATCAAGATCGAGATGTGTTTTCAATATTACAATACAAAAAAAAGTATTTAGATTTAAAGGTTGAAAAACATGAATCTGAAGAAAAATTAACCGCTCAATTAGAAAATTCTTTAAATAATATTTCAGATGGTTTTATTGCTTTAGATTCAAACTGGTGTTATACCTATGTCAATAAAAGGGCGGTAGATCTTTTAGGTAAGTCAAAAGACAATTTAATAGGTAGGTATATTTGGGACGTATTTCCAGAAGGAAAAGGCTTATCTTTTTATAATATTTATAATGAGGCGTTTGAAACTCAAAAAACTATATATTTTGAGGATTTTTACGAGCCATTAGATAAATGGTTTGAAAACAGAATATATCCTTCAAAAGAAGGGCTTACTATTTATTTTACAGATATCACAGAAATAAAGAAAGCAGACACTGATAATCAAATGTTGCGATCATTAATAGAAACTAGTGATGAATTTATTGGATTAGCCTCTTTAGATGGTAAACCTATTTATCTCAATGCAAATGGTCGAAAATTAGTAGAGTTAAATACTGATTTAGAGAACATAGATTCAATTACAGATTTTTTTCCTCAAGCTTATAAAGATGTCATCATAAATGAGCACTTACCTTATATTAATAAGAATAACAAATGGAGTGGAGAAACACATTTAAAGAATTTTAAAACGGGAGATTTAATTCCTATTGAGAAATCAGGGTTTTTAATAAAAGATTTAAAAACAAATCAACCGATAGCATTGGGGATTGTAGCTAAAGATATTACACAGCGTAAGGAAGCTGAGGAAAAATTAAAAAATAGTGAACGACAATTTAGGAGGCTGGCTGCAAACGCTCCAGTAGCCATTTTTCAATCAAATGTAGAAGGGAATTGTAATTATGTTAATGAAGAATGGTTGAAATATTCAGGGCAAACTTTTGAAGAAGCTTTAGGTTTTGGTTGGTCTAATGCGATTCATCCAGATGATAGAACCTTGGTTTTAGAAGGATGGAAAGAATCTATTTTATATAAGGATAAAAAAATACAAGATTTTAGGTTGTTACATAAAAATGGAGAGGTAAAGTGGATTACTTCAAAGGGGGTGGGTGTTTTTGATTCTAATATGGAATTAACAAGCTATATCGGTATCTTAAATGATATTACTGAGCGAAAAAAGGCCGAAGAACAAGTCTTAAAAAGTGAAAAATATCTCGAAAATATAATAAATAATATTGCAGACCCTGTTTTTGTAAAAGATGAGCATAGCCATATACTGTTGGCGAATGATGCTTTTTGTAAGCTAGTAGATCTTCCTAAAGAGGATGTTATAGGTAAAACTCTCGCTGAAAATGTGTCGCCTTCTGAACGCGATGAAGCCTTTAAGATTGATAAGCAAGTTATTGACTCTGGTATAGATAACATTAATGAGGAGACAATGACGCTTAGTAACAAAGAAACTCGTATTATATCCACGAAAAAGACACGGTTTGTAGATAGTAGTAATACAATATTTTTAATTGGAGTTATAAGGGATATTACAGAACGCAAGAAAGCTGAAATAGAATTAGAAAACTATAAGAATAATCTCGAAAAGTTAGTAGAGACAAGAACGGCTGAATTAGAAAAAGAAAAGGAGAAAGCGCAATCTGCTGATTTAATGAAGTCAGCTTTTTTAGCCACTATGTCGCATGAGTTGAGAACACCTATGAATTCTATTATTGGCTTTACAGGGATATTAATTAAGGAATTAGCAGGCCCATTAAATGAAGAGCAAAAAAGGCAACTTTCAATGGTTAAAAACAGTGGTGAACATTTACTAAGTTTAATCAACGATGTTCTGGATATTTCTAGAATTGAGGCTGGTAAACTAGAAGTAACGTATTATCCTTTTGATTATCTGGCATCTCTAGAAAGAACAATTGATTTTTTATTGCCACAAGCGTCAGCTAAAGGGCTTAAAATGAGTACTGAAATTGCAGAAATAGATATTACACTCGTAAGTGATGAACGAAGAGTTGAGCAGATACTTTTGAATTTACTTTCCAATGCCATAAAATTTTCTAAAATCGGAACAATTCTTGTAAAAGTTGAAGTCGTCGAGGATTATGTCGTAACCGAAGTTATAGATGAAGGTATTGGAATACAAAAAGACGATCTAGTTAGGTTGTTTATGCCTTTTGTTCAGCTAGAAGTTGGTTTAAGTCGCAACCATGAAGGTACAGGTTTAGGTTTAGCTATTTGTAAAAGTTTGATAGAAAAATTAGGAGGTACATTACAAGTATCAAGTGAAATAGGAGTGGGAAGTAATTTTACCTTTAAATTGCCACTTAAGCATTCTAATAAAATAAATGAATAATAAATTATGATACTAAACTAAATATAATATATTTAAGTATTTAGTATACTGGTTTTAAATTTTATACCCCCCAAAAAAATATGAGTCCAACTATTTTAATAATTGAAGATAACCAACAAAACATGTATATGTTATCTTACCTACTTACAAATAGTAATTACAACGTTTTAAAAGCCTATAATGGCATTGACGGATTACAGTTAGCCCATGATAATCATCCTGAAATTATATTAATTGATATTCAATTACCAGATATGGATGGTTATGAAATATGTGCTAAACTTAGGCATAACGGTTTACCGAAAAACACAAGTATAGTTGCTGTGACTTCTTATGCTATGGGTGGTGATAGAGAAAAAGCATTAGAAGCTGGCGCAGATGGCTATATAGAAAAACCTATAAATCCAGATACATTTATAAGTCATATGGAAAAAATATATAAAGCAAAACTGTTGAAATAGTATTTATGAAAACCATACTAATAGTAGATGACAATTATCAAAATCTTTACTTGCTAAAAGTTATACTTGAAGAAGCAGGTTATAATGTTATTGAGGCCAAAGAAGGAAAAGAAGGATTAGATTTATTACAGAATACTTATAAAAACAAAGGGGAGGTAGATGTAATCATTTCAGATATTTTAATGCCTGTTATGGATGGTTATATATTCTGTCAAGAATGTAAAAAGAATACGTTGTTTAGTCAAATACCATTCATATATTATACCTCCACTTATACAGAGCAGCTCGATGAAGAATTTGCACTAAAGCTTGGTGCAGTTCATTTTTTAAGGAAGCCTACAGATCAAGATAAAATATTGGAGGTTATTCAGGAGCTCTTTAAAGGGGGTAAATTAAAAAAGTCATCCGCAGCAGAAGTTCAATTTTCTGAACAAGAAGTTTTAAAACTTTATAGTGAGCGACTCGTTAGTAAGTTAGAGCAAAAAAAAATAGATCTCGATAAAGAAGTGTCCGAACGTGTAAAAGCTGAAAAAATACTAATTCATAAAAATGAAATACTAGATTTAATTGCCTTAAATACGCCAATAAATGAAATTTTCAATCAGTTACTTCTAAATTTTGAATCGGTTCATCCTAATTATTTTGGAGCTTTAAGTTTGCTAAATGAAGATGGTGTTCATCTCAACCTCGTAGCTGCACCTTCAATGCCTAAGTCATATAATGAGGCAGTGGCAACTGTTAAAGTAGGCGAATCTGTAGGCTCTTGTGGTACTGCTGCATTTACTAAAAAACCTGTAATAGTTTCTGATATAAGTACTGATAAATTATGGGCGAATTATAAAGACATAGCCTTAGAAAATAGACTAAGATCGTGTTGGTCATTACCTATATTATCTGAGAACAATAAGGTATTAGGAACTTTTGCAATTTATAGTAAATCTATAAATACTCCTTCCTTGCAAGATATTCGCGAACTAAAACTAACACGAAGTTTAATAAGTGTTGTTATAGAGAAGTTTAAGATTATAGATGAAATAAAGAAGAAAGACGAATCTTATAAAGCCTTAGTGAATCAGGCAAGTGATGCCATACTTACTTATACGTTAGATGGGACCATACACTCTTTTAATAAGGCAACTTATCAAATATTAGGTTATACTTTTGAAGAATTTTCCAAATTAAATATTAATGATTTTTTAGTGGGAGATTTTATTTCAAATCAAGACCTTTATGATAGGATAGTCAATGGGGAGTCTGTGCTTTTTGAAAGGCAAATGATATGTAAGGATAAGACAATATTAGACTTAGAAATCACTGCAAAAAAACAAAAGGATGGTAAGGTGCTGTCTATTGGTCGGGATATAACAGAACGAAAAAAAGTAGAAGCTAAACTTCAAGAAAGTGAATATCATTTAAGGCAATCTCAAGCAGTCGCAAAAATAGGATCCTATGTTGTAGATATAAATACGGGATTTTGGGAAGGGTCTGAAGTGCTAAATGAAATTTTAGGTATAGACGAATCTTATATTAAAACAGTTGAAAGTTGGAATAACCTTGTTCATTCAGCAGAAAGAGAAGAACTGCTACGTTATTTTGAATATTGCGTAGCAAATAAAGAACGGTTTAGTAAAGAGTATAGGGTTGTAAAATACAATTCTAATGAAGAAATTTGGGTACATGGTATTGGGGAATTAATTTTTGATGATAAAAAAAATCCAATCAAATTAATTGGAACCATACAAAATATTGCCGACCGTAAGCAGTCCGAAATTAAACTTCAGGAAAGTGAATACAGTTTAAGGCAGTCTCAAGTAGTAGCAAATATAGGTTCTTATGTTTTAGATTTAAATACAAGAACATGGGAATCGTCGGAAGTCTTAAATAGTGTTTTTGGTATACCTGCATCTTATGTCAAAACTATTGATAGTTGGGTGGATATTATTCATCCAAATGAGCGAGAACAAATGTTTAATTATTTAGAAAATGGTATTCGGAATAATCTCAAGTTTGATAAAGAATATAGGGTTATAAAATTAAATACTAAAGAAGAGATTTGGGTACATGGTACTGGAGAATTTATTTATGATGACGATGGGCAATCTGTAAAAATGATTGGGACGATGCAAGATATTACCCATCGTAAAAAATCAGAAATAAAACTTCAAGAAAGTGAATATAATCTAAGGCAATCTCAAATAGTTGCTAATATTGGTTCTTATATAATTGATTTAAAATCTGGGACTTGGGAAAGTTCTAAAGTGCTAGATAAAATTTTTGGAATAAAAGAATCTTATGAGAAATCATCAGACGGTTGGATTGCTATTATTCATCCAGATCATATAGAGAAAACAGTAGGGCACTATGCGAATGCGGTTAAGTATAGGAAAAAAATTGATATAGAATATAAGGTTGTAAAGATAGACTCTAAAGAAGAGGTTTGGGTACATGCTATTGGAGAATTAATTTTTGATAGTGACGCTAATCCAGTGAAAATAATAGGAACAACGCAAGATATCACCCAGCGAAAAAATAATGAGTTAGAATTAAAAGTAGCCAATGAGTTTTCAGATAACCTATTAAAATCAATGCATGAAGGGGTGTTTGCGATAAACTTAGATTCAGAAATAATTAGTGTAAATCCTTCGTTTTGTAAAATGACAGGTTTTTCAGAAGAAGAATTATTAGGTGTGAAACGACCTTATCCGTTTTCGCCACCTGAATTAAAAAAAGACAATGATAAACGTTATCAATTATTATTACAAAATAAAAATAAGAAAGATTATGAAAACATATACATGCGTAAAAATGGAGAACGTTTTCCAGTGCATGTTATGGTATCAAGTATTTATGATGAAAATGGAGATAAAACTGCCAATTTCGCTACTATAGAAGATATTACAGAACGACGAAAAGCTGAAATTGACTTAAAATTAGCGAAAGATTTTAATGATAAACTAATGATGTCTATGCAAGAAGGTTTGCTCATATTAGATATGTTAGGTAAAATTATTAAAGTCAATGAGTCCTTATGCAAAATACTAGGGTATTCAGAGCAAGAACTTATAGGTTTGGAGTTGCCGTATCCTTTTGCGAAAGCGGAAGATTTGGAAAAAATGGAAAATATAAAGTTAAAAGTAGAAAAGGACGAAGCTCCATCTTTTCAACTAGAATTTTACAGGAAAAATGGGGAACAATTTTTAGCCTCGTTTTTGACAGGAACTATAAAGAATGATAATGGGGACGTAATAGCAATATTTGCAACAATTAAGGACAGCTCAGAAGAAGAAAAAGCAAAAAAAGTTTTAGAACAGAATGCCAAAAAATCTTTAGAACGGAAAAATGTTATTTTAGAATTGGCCAGTTTAGTGGGAAAGGATTATAAGGAAGCATTAAATAAAATAACCGCATTAGCAGCCAAAACACTAAATGTTGATAGGGGGAGTATTTTAAAATTTAACAATGATAAATCAGAAATGTTTTGCGAAAAGTTATATAATTTAAAAGATGACTCTTACGAAAGCGGCCAGGTCTTTTATAAAAAAGGAAGTGAAAAGTTTTTTGCTACTATAATTGAAAATAAAATAGTTAGTGCGTCAGATACTCTGTCTCACGAGTTCTTTCAAGGGACTTTAAACACTTATTTTAGGCCATTAAATATAAAATCTAAAATAAGTATTCCAATTCAAGGAATAAATGAAGTGTATGGCATCTTGTGTTTTGAACAAGTGGATGTTAGACGCAAATGGACTACAGATGAAGAAGAGTTTGCTACTTCTATTGCTAATTTAGTGTCTTTAATGATTCAGAGCACAGAACGAAAATTGGCAGAAAAGGCTTCGGCGATAGCAAATCATCAACTTACATTAGCTAATGAAGAACTTAATAAACTTAGGGATCAGTTAGAGCAAGAAAATGTATACTTAAGAAACGAGTTAGATCTAGTGTTTAACTACGAGGAAATGGTTTATGGAAGTGCTGAGTTTAGCAATGTGTTAACTGAAATAGAAAAAGTAGCGCCTACAAATGCAACAGTATTACTGCTTGGAGAGTCTGGAACAGGAAAAGAATTATTAGCAAGAGCCATTCATAATATTAGTGCCAGAAATAATAAACCTTTAATTAAGGTGAATTGCTCAGCTATACCAAGGGAGCTTTTAGAAAGTGAATTATTTGGGCATAAAAAAGGATCGTTTACAGGGGCGTTTAATGATAAAATAGGAAAGTTTGAATTAGCACACAATGGTACTCTGTTTTTAGATGAGATCGGCGAGTTGCCTCTAGATATGCAACCAAAAATTCTGAGGTTTTTACAAGAAGGAGAAATTGAGGTTGTTGGTGGTGCTGGTACAAAAAAGTTAGACGTAAGGGTTGTAGCGGCAACTAATAGAGATTTAAAAGAAGAAATTGCAAAAAAACGTTTTAGAGAGGATTTGTTTTTTAGACTTAATGTGTTTCCAATTAATGTGCCTGCACTTCGTAAACGAAAAGACGATATACCTTTGTTAGTAGAGCATTTTGTAGATAAGTTTAATAAAGATTATGGTAAAACTATTAAATATATTGCTGATGAGTCTATGAATAAACTTAAGCTTTATGATTGGCCTGGTAATATTAGAGAGTTAGAAAATCTAATTGAACGTGCAACGATTTTGTCTACAGAAGAAACGCTGTTTATTCCAGGGTTTGAATCATCTAGTCAAACGGTGAATCCAATAAATAAAAAAGACTTATCATTAGATGTCTCCCAACGTAATCATATTCTTCATGTATTAGAGCAATGTAAATGGAAAATAAGTGGGCCAGATGGCGCTTCTAACTTATTGCAAATCAAGCCTAGTACATTGCGGGACAGAATGAAAAAACTAGATATAAAAAAGCCTTAATATAAACGGTATTCCGTTAATTCGTAAAAAATAAAAAAAGAAGTCACGGTATTCCGTGACTTGTTTAATCCGCTCATTCTTAGTGTTTTATATTTAATTGTCTGGCTGTCAGTAATTTGGGTGTTGTTTTGTTAGAGCGTTTTTGTTTTGGCATATCAATTGGTATTACAATTCAAAACAAATATTATGAGAGATGTAATTCAATATGACGGCATTAAGCTTTGGGTAGATAAGGATATAATTCGCTGTAAATTAAGTCCTGCTTTTTTTAAAACGTATGACAAGACAAGAACAGAAGAGGCATTGTATAATGCTATTTCTACTTTGTATGATAGAGAGTATAAGCCACTTCTATTAGATTTAAAACAATTAAATAGTTCTGATTCGATAGAGATATTTATACTCATCTCTAATAGTGTTTCAATAAACACATTAGTACTTTCTAGAGTGTTTTTAGTGCGTTCTACTAGTTTAAAAATTCTATTAGCAATAAACAATATTACAGGTAATAAGGTTGTCCCTAATAAAATACACACAGATTTTAATGTTGCGCTAGCATACTGCCAAAACAATTATCAGATTTTTAATAGAGTTAGTTAAGAGTAAATACTATGTGTAAAATTATTGGATTTAATAATGCTGTATTCTGGACAGATGAAACTGGAATTCTTTACTGTGAGTTTAGTAATAATGATCCAAATTTTAAATTAGAATTAAATAATGTTAAGCTATACATTAAAGCTATTACAAAACTGTGCGATGGCAAACCAATGCCATTTCTCATAGATTTAAAAGATACTTGTGGTACTTTTTCTGTGTCTGCAGCTAAATTAATGGCTCATAATCCTGAGTTAATTAAATTAAGAATTTCAGAGTCTTATGTTATTAATACATTTGGGATGAAATTGTTATTGTCTTTTTATAAACGTTTGTATGATAGAGTTACTCCGTTTGCCATTTTTACCGATTTAGAATCAGCTAAAGCATATTGTTTAGAAAGGAAAGATAAGTTTTATAGAGGTACTGCGCATAATTTATCAATAAATAGACATGGAGTGTAATTCGTTTTTAAGTGTTAACTCTGTGACTATTATTTGTTTCTAGCAATAATGTCAAACTTAATTAATCCTCCGTCTATACTAGCCCTTTTTAAAAGACCATTTTTGTAATAATAATTGTTTTCTCGCTCTTTGGAGTTCACTTTCTTGTAGGCATGATTTCCTAACGCTATTATGGTGTTAAAATTTCCAGTCTGTTCAGAATAACAGTGATCTACGTGCTTTGGCTCTGTAAAGTATAGCAGAACTGTTGCATAATATATAGGATCTTTTACAGTTTCTTTATCCTTTTCATTTTTTAAAACCTGATAGCCCGTTTCACTCTTATTAGTAAACGTTTTGGCATGTGGCTTATCATTTATGGTGATATCTACGTTAGATGTTTTTAACATATGACCATTAAAAGTAACATTGTACTCATGGTTTACATTAATTTTTTTTATAATTCGAGTTTCAATAGTTGTAGAACTTTGGTAATAGGTTAGTGAATCATTACTTGTTTTAGTGGCTTTTAGGCTGCCAATTGTTTTATTGTTGTACACAATGTCAAAGTAAAGAGTTTCTTCGCTTGTAGAATTGGTTTGAGATGCAATGGTGTTATTAATAGTTAAACATAGTAGCAAAAGCACCATGGTTTTGATCTGATTCATGATAAATTAATTTTGATGGATTATTTCAAAATTTGAAAATAATAAGCTTTAAAAGGATTTCATATTTATGTAATTTTTTTAAAATTAAATTCTTCTCATTTTCTCTGTAACTGTATTCGTTTTTATAAATAATTAAGGCTTACAATTTCAAGTAAAAATACGCAATTCGCATAGACATCACTTTTATAAAGCGTATTAAATTTAGTTTTAATGAGTTGTGAGTTATAACTCTATTCCAAAAAATAATTGAACTGACATATATCATTGTTTATGTGTGGTGAGCTATTTAATTTTATGAATAAATAATAAAAACGCTCATTATGCTATCTATTCTTCTTCCGACAGATTTTTCAGAAAATTCAATGAATGCAATTAGGTATGCATTAGAATTTTTTAAATATCAAAAGACAACATTTTACTTTATGCATGCGTATCAAAATGAGTTTTACGATCATGAAGAACTAAGATCTCGTGATGTCTTTGATGATGTTTTAGATAAAGTTAAAACAGCCTCTCAAAATAATTTAGATATTCTGCTCGATAAAGTAAAGGAAATAGCACCAAATCCAAGGTTTACATTTCATACCATTTCTGCTTACAATACGCTTGTAGAAGAGGTTAATCTTATTGCTGACGGAAAACAAATAGACTTGATTGTGATGGGAACCAAAGGAAAATCAAATGAGCGCCATATCGTGTTTGGGAGTAAAACGTTTCAAGTTTTAAAATATGTAGAATGTCCTATTTTGGCTATTCCTTCTAATTATACAAACACACAGCCTAAGCGTATTTTATTTCCAACCAATTATATGATGCCTTATAAGCGCCGCGAACTTAAACTATTATCAGTTTTAGCTAAATCTTATCGAAGTAGTATTGATGTTTTACATGTTTCTACCAGTCATAAATTGTCTATTAGACAGGAAGATAACAAAGCATTTATTTCTAATATATTGAGTGATAACGACGTGAAATTTTGCCATGAAGAAAGTAGAAAGGTAGCAGACACTATTAAAACATATATCAAAGAAAAAAATATTGACATTATTACTATGGTAAATACGCAGCACTCATTTCTAGAGGATATGTTATTTCCATCTAATATTGATAAAGTGAGTCTTGGATTAAAAATACCATTATTAGCTATGCAAAATAAAACACGTTCTTAACTTATTAGAAACCCTTAGTCGAAATTTTATCATTTAAACAATATATATCCATTCAAAAACAATAAACATAAGCACATGAAACAGATTCTATTACCTACAGATTTTTCAGATAATTCTTGGAGCGCAATTGTATATGCTTTAAAGTTATATGCTAATGAAACTTGCACATTTTATTTTCTTCATTCTTGGTCTTTTCTAGAATCAACATCAAGAACGTACATTACATCAACTTATGTCGATCAATTAAAGGAAAAATCAATAAAAGAACTAAATGAGCTTAAGGGCAGAGTAGAGGTTGTCAATAAAAACCCAAATCATACATTTCAGGTTATTCATACTTCAGAGGTTTTACAAGATGCGATAGAGACAGCTATTAAGAAGTATAACATCGATATGATTATCATGGGAACAAAAGGAGCTACTGGAGCAAAAGAATTTTTCTTTGGAAGCAACACTGTTAACACAATACAAAAGATAAAGCAATGTCCTATTTTAATTATACCTGATGGACTTGACTTTGTTGAACCAAAACAAATTACATTTCCTACCGATTTTAAACGCTTTTATGGAGATGAAATACTTGAGTTAATACAGTTGTCTAGCCTTTATGATTCTCAAATAAGGGTACTTCATATTAATAAAGAAGATAAGTTAACAGACTTACAGATTGATAATATGGGAGTACTAAAAAAATATTTGAAAAACAATGCGTATAGTTTTCATTGGATGCCAGATTATGCTAAAAAATCAGAGACAATACATGATTTTATAGAAGAGTTAGAAATTAACATACTTGTGATGATTAAATATAAGCACAACATTATTGAAAATATTATTAATGAGCCAGTTATTAAGAAATTAGGGTTTAAGGTCACTATCCCTTTTCTAGTTATACCAAGTGCAAGCTGATAAATGTCATTTTATAACATGGTTGTGGATTGTATTTTGCCAAAAAATAACTACTTTTAGCTATGAAAAAAAATATTCTACTGCCAACAGATTTTTCCGAAAACGCATGGAGCGCGGCTATTTATGCACTAAAGCTATATCAAAATTTAGATTGTAAATTCTATTTTTTGAATTCGTATAAAATGAAAGTGTCAACCATGTCTAGTTTTTCTAATAAGTTATTAGAAACAGTATCTAATCAGGCTAAAGATGAGCTTAAAGAGATAAAGAATAAGGCAGAAAACTATAATACAAATACAAACCATGAGTTTGAGATTATTATAAGTTCTGGTGATTTATACGATGCTATAGATGCTTCAATTGAGAAATATAATATAGATCTTATTGTAATGGGTACCAAAGGTGCAACTGGTGCTAAAGAACTTTTCTTAGGAAGTAATACGGTTAATATTATTAAAAAAGTAAAGAAGGCACCTGTATTAATTGTGCCGGACAGGTATGATTTTGTAGAACCAAAACAATTAGCTTTTCCTACCGACTTTAACCGTTTTTATGGCGATGAGTTATTACCTCTAAAAGTTATGTCAGAACGTTATAATTCTAAAATAAGAATTATACATATTAACGAGCAAGAGAAACTTACAGATGTTCAAAACTCTAATTTATCGCATTTAAAATCGTATTTTAAAGCGGATACATATAGTTTACATTGGAAGCCAGGTTATACAAAGAAAACCCAAGCTATTTATGATTTCATTAAAGAAGAAGATATTAATATTCTGGTGATGATTAATTATGAGCATAGCTTTATTGAAAATATCGTTAATGAACCAGTTATAAAGAATTTAGGGTATCAACTAACCATTCCTTTTTTAGTAATACCATGTACGAGCTGTTAATAGCAGATTTTTTACGCTAGAATTACAGGTGTTAAATAAAGTCACCTAAGTATTATTCACCATAGCGCTAACAATTTTTAAAAACGTAACCATTTTATGTGTTACGTTTTTGTGTTTTATAGAACTAAAGTTATAGTGTGTTGCTAGTTCGTAAGCTGTTATTTCTTTTATCTATTTTAATGGTGGTTGTAAGTGATAAAAAGCTGATAATCTTATTGTTATTTTACGGTGTTTATGACTGCTCTTAAAAAGTGAAAGTTTTATTCTTTTTTTCGACAAAACCTGGAGGTAAAGACGTGTTCTTTGCTTAAATTCATTTAGAGAACACCGTTTAATAAGCCATTATAATGCTACTTAATAAGTAACAATTAGTAATTTAGCATTCTAATTAAAAGAAAGGATCATATTTATGTTAACGTGGAAAGAAGTTATTAATTTTTCGGTAAAAGGAAACCCAGAACCAGATCGTAGAGTAGAAAAAACGGAAGAGGAATGGAGAGCTATTCTTACACCAGAACAATTCAGAATTACACGCAAAGCAGGTACAGAAGCGCCAAATTCAGGAGCATTGTGTAGCAGTTATGAGGCAGGAAAATACAATTGTGTTTGTTGTGATACGCCATTATTTGACTCTACAATTAAATTTGAATCTGGTACAGGTTGGCCAAGTTTCTCTCAACCAATTAAAGAAAATGCAATTAAATATATAAGAGATACTGCTTTTGGAATGGTAAGGGTAGAAGTACAATGTAATACTTGCGATGCACACCAAGGGCATGTTTTTCCTGATGGCCCAGAGCCAAGCGGATTAAGATATTGTATAAACTCTGAATCAATGGTGCTGCAAACAGAAAATCAATAAGGAGATTAAAAATCAAAGTTCAACTCATAATAATTAGAATTAAGAGAGTCTTTGGGCTCTCTTTTTATTGATATGAGTTAAACTAAAAATAAGTATCTATATAAATTGCTTGCAATTTGAAAAGTTCAAATGAATTAAAGATGATTATCTTTAGTGAAGAAATAAGACAATGACATTAAAACTCAACATAAAAGATAAATTTAATAAAGCACTTCCTGCAGACTCTATTCTTGAAAATTACAGAAGACAAGTCGAGGGGGCTTGTTTTTCGTTTGTAACACCTAAAATTCCAAGTCACCCTTCGTTAATTCACGTGTCGCCAGAAATGCTTCATAATTTAGGGTTAACAAAAGAAGATAGTGAAACTAAGGCTTTTTTAAACATAGTTACAGGAGCAAAAGTGTTACCTAATACTAAACCGTATGCCATGTGTTATGCAGGACATCAATTTGGGAATTGGGCAGGACAGTTAGGTGACGGAAGAGCAATTAATTTAGTCGAAATTGAACATGATAATAAGCATTGGGCATTGCAATTAAAAGGAGCAGGAGAAACACCTTATTCGCGATCTGCAGACGGATTGGCGGTATTGCGTTCTTCAGTTAGAGAGTATTTATGTAGCGAAGCCATGTATCATTTAGGAGTGCCAACAACAAGAGCTTTGTCTTTGGCATTATCTGGCGACCAAGTCTTGCGAGATGTGATGTACAATGGAAATGCAGCTTATGAAAAAGGAGCAATTGTAGCACGTGTTGCACCATCTTTTTTACGCTTTGGAAGTTATGAGATCTTTGCAGCAAGACAGGATCATAAGACTTTAAAAAACCTTGTCAATTTTACCATAAAAAATCATTTTCCACATTTAGGTACACCTTCTAAGGCAACTTATATTGCGTTTTTTGCTGAGGTCGCTCAACGTACTTTAGTAATGATTGTGCATTGGCAACGTGTTGGTTTTGTGCATGGAGTAATGAATACAGATAATATGTCTGTGTTAGGATTAACAATTGATTTTGGTCCTTATGGTTGGTTAGAAGGTTTTGATCTTGGATGGACACCAAATACAACAGATAGAGAACATAGGCGTTACCGTTATGGTAATCAACCTAATATTGGACTGTGGAATTTATACCAATTGGCAAATGCATTATACCCTTTAATTGAAGCAACAGAACCATTAGAGGCTATCTTAGAACAGTATAAAACAGATTTTGATATTGAATCACTAAAAATGATGCGATCAAAATTAGGGTTACAAATTGAAAGTCCTTCTGATAAACTACTACTACAAGATTTAGAAGACCTTTTGCAGTTAACGGAAACGGATATGACCATTTTCTTTAGAAATTTGAGTCGTTTCAAAAGTGAAAAGCCTTCTGAAGGATTTGCTGTTATTGAAAAGGCATTTTATACTTTAGATGATCTTTCAGACTCTATAATAGAGCAGTGGAATAATTGGTTCCAACGTTATGCAAAACGCTTGCAAGATGAGTCGTTTTCAGACAAGGAACGAAAAGCGGCAATGAATGCTGTAAATCCAAAATATGTATTACGAAATTACATGGCGCAATTAGCAATAGATGATGCCACTAAAGGAGATTATGGGGTAATAGAAGAACTATTCAATCTTCTTAAAAACCCTTATGATGAACAACCAGAATTAGAAAAATGGTTTGCAAAACGACCAGAATGGGCAAGAAACAAAGTAGGTTGTTCCATGTTGTCTTGCAGTTCTTAATCAAAATATAAAAGCATAAATAAAATATAAATTATGACTAACTATAAAAAAGCATACATAGCAGGAGGTTGTTTTTGGGGAATGGAAGATTTATTCAGAACACAACCCGGAATTATAGATACAGAAGTAGGTTACCAAGGTGGTGAAAATGATAACCCAACTTATAAATACCATCCAGGCCACGCAGAAGGCATTGAATTAACTTATGATCCTAATGAAACTTCTTTTGAAAAAATTCTAGATTATTTCTTTAGAATTCATAATCCAACAACCGTAGATCAGCAAGGAAATGATATAGGTTCTAGTTATCGTTCTGCTATTTTTTACCAAAATGAAGAAGAAAAAGCGATAGCCGAAAAGGTTATTGAATTGGTAAACGCATCAGGTAAATGGGATGCTGATGTTGTAACTACTTTAGAACCTTTTTCACCATTTTGGGTTGCCGAAGAAAATCACCAGGATTATTTAGTGAAGAATCCTAACGGCTATACCTGTCATTATTTAAGATTTGAAGAACCTTTCATTAAATAATTTAGAGAGCTTGAAAATTAAGAATAATATAGGATTAGGAACAGCGGCAATCGGTAGACCCATTTATATCAATATTAAGGGTAATGCCGCTTCTAGTGCCTTTTCACGACCTGAGTTTAAGAATAAGGGCTTTCAGATTTTAGAAGAAGCTTATGATAAAGGTGTCAGGTATTTTGACACTTCACCAGGTTATGGATTGGCAGAAGAATTACTAGTTAATTGGTTAAAAACAAAGAAAGACCCAAGCATTCAAGTATCTACAAAATGGGGTTATACTTATGTGGCAGATTTTAATCCTGATGCAAAAGTACATGAGGTTAAAGAGCATTCAATTGATAAACTAAATGCACAATGGGAATACTCTAAACAACTATTACCATACCTCAAAGTATATCAAATTCATTCTGCAACTTTAGATACTGGAGTTCTTGAAAATACAGAAGTTCTAAAACGTTTGCATGAATTAAAAAAGGAAAATAATCTCACTATTGGGTTGTCTACTACAGGAGCCAATCAAACCGAAGTTTTAGAAAAAGCCTTATCAATTCAAGTTGAAAATGAAGCGTTATTTCAATCTTTTCAATGCACTTATAATATTTTGGATCAAAGCGTTTTTAAATATGCAGAAGCTTTAAAAAACCTATCAGGACCGTTTATAATAAAAGAAGCTTTGGCTAATGGTCGATTAATTCCTAACGATAATTATCCAGCCTATAAAAACCTTTACGATTTTATGAATGGTTTAGCAAAGCAATACCATGTTGGAGTAGATGCCATCGCTTTACAGTATTGTATGGCTATTTTTCCTGAAGCATTAATATTAAGTGGAGCAAGTAGTGGTGAGCACTTAGACGCCAACTTAAAAGCAAAACAATTTTTATTAACCAATTCTGAAGTAGATGAGTTAAACACCTATGGAATTTCTAACCGTAAATATTGGCAGGAAAGAAAAGATTTGGCATGGAATTAAACTAAGCTTATGTAATTGAGGCTCACTTGTGATGTATAATAGATAAACTATTACGATTAAAATATAAAGTATATAATGAAAGCAATTTGGGAAAATCAAGTCATCGCAGAAAGTAATAATACAGTGATCATTGAAGGGAACCATTATTTTCCTCATGAGAGTTTAAATAAAGCATTTTTTAAACCAAGTGATTTACACTCTACATGTCCATGGAAGGGTAGGGCATCTTATTACACATTAGAAGTAAATGGGAAAGAAAATAATGATGCAGCTTGGTATTATGAGAATCCATCAGAGTTAGCAAAAGGAATAAAAAATCACGTTGCTTTTTGGAGAGGAGTAGAGGTCACAGAATAAAGCGTTGTAAATAGTAATGAAGCACTTTGAAAAAATAGGATTTGGTGGAGGATGTCATTGGTGTACAGAGGCTGTCTTTCAGTCACTTATTGGTGTAGAGCAAGTACAGCAAGGTTGGATTGCTTCAAGCGGAGATAATGCTACATTGTCTGAAGCGGTAATTGTAAATTATAATGCAGCTTTAATTTCGTTAGAGGTGTTAATTGAAATTCATTTGTACACGCATAAAAGTACATCGGATCATAGCATGCGTCAAAAATACCGTTCTGCAATTTATGTTTTTGATAAAATTAAAGAAAACAAGGTTTTAAACGTGCTTAAAACACTGCAATCTAAATTTAATAATAAGTTAGTTACGCAAGTGCTTCCATTTTCTGAGTTTAAACCTTCAAGAGAAGCAATTTCAAATTACTATTATAAAAATCCTAACAAACCATTTTGTGAAACCTTTATTAATCCAAAATTAAAATTGCTTTTAGAAAGGTTTGGTAACTATACCGACATAAGTAAAACAGCACATTTAAATATTAAAGTATCATGAAAAGTAACAGAATAAAAATAAAAAATAATAAAGGCTATACACTAGCTGCACATTTAGAATTACCAGCCAATCAAAAGCCAAATTACTTTGCCGTTTTTGCACATTGTTTTTCATGTACAAGTAATTTAAATGCAACAAGAAATATTTCAAGAGCCTTAACAGCACATGGTTTTGGTGTTGTACGGTTTGATTTTACAGGTTTAGGTAGAAGTGAAGGAGAATTTGCTGAAAGTCATTTCTCAGCAAACGTAGATGATTTAATTGCTGTGAATGATTATATTACAGAACATTTTAAAGCTCCTAGTTTATTAGTAGGACATTCTTTAGGTGGAGCAGCGGTTATAGTTGCAGCATCTAAATTAGAAAATATTAAAGCGGTTGCAACTATAGGTGCACCAGCAACTGTAGAGCACGTAACACAGCATTTTTCACACAATATAGATGAGGTTGCAGATAAAGGAGAGGTGGAAATAAATATTGGTGGACGACCATTTAAGGTAAATCAAGAGTTTATTAAAGATTTTAGTAAAACCGATTTGCCAACGATAACAAAAAACCTACGCAAACCCATACTCATAATGCATGCTCCTTTTGATAATATTGTTGGCGTAGAAAATGCACAGCAGCTGTATTTAAAAGCAATGCACCCCAAAAGTTTTGTGAGTTTGCATGATGCAGATCATTTGCTTTCAAGTTCAAAAGATAGCACGTATGTAGGTCGTATGATTGGCGAATGGGTTAAACTGTATTTACCACAGTTAGAAAACAAAATGCTTAGTACAGAAGATGAACAATTAGTGGCACATCTTAATTTAAAAGAGAATAATTTTACAACGCAGCTTCAAACTAAAAATCACACTTTTGTTGGCGACGAGCCTGCTAGTGTTGGTGGCGACGATTTTGGACCGTCTCCTTATGAATATTTAAATGCAGCTATTGCCACATGCACGGCTATGACTTTAAAGTTGTATGCAGAGCGAAAAAAATGGGATTTGCAGGAAGTCTTTGTGTATATTTCTCATGCACGTAAACATAGTGACGAATTAATGTTAGATATTGAAAAACCAGGGTATTTAGACCATATTTCTAAACGTTTAAAATTTGTTGGAAATTTAGACGACAAGCAGAAACAACGCTTAAAGGAAATTGCTTCTAAGTGTCCTGTTCATAAAACAGTAGCTAGCGAAGTAATATTTGACACTAAAATAATAGAATCATAGTTTGGATACAACAGCCTTAATTACAAAGTTTAAAATAACAAGAAATGCAACAGAAGAGATTTGTAAACCTCTAGAAATCGAAGATTATTCGGTTCAGCCTATTGTAGATGTGTCGCCACCTAAATGGCATTTAGCACATAGCACATGGTTTTTTGAGCAGTTTGTTCTTAAAGCTTTCAAAAAAGGGTATACCGTTTTTAATGATGATTTTGCTTACCTTTTTAATAGTTACTACAATAATGCAGGCGAACGTGTATTGAGACCAAATAGAGGTTTAATGACGCGACCAACTGTAAAAGAAGTTTACGCTTATCGTAAGTTTGTAACGCAAAATGTTATTGATTTATTAACTGAAAATAGCTCGGAAAGCTTATTAGAATTGCTTGAAATAGGTATTAATCACGAGCAGCAACATCAAGAACTGTTGGCTTATGATATTAAATATATTTTAGGACATCAACCTACATTCCCTAAATACGATGCTCATTTTGTACTTTCAGAAGCACAGGAAAAACAAGAATTTATTTCTATTGAAGAAGGAGTTTATGAAATAGGCCATAAACGCAATGATTTCTGTTTTGATAATGAATTAGGCGTTCACAAAGTATATATTCATCCTTTTGAAATTTCAAATCAACTTATAACCAACAAAGCATATCTCGAATTTATTGAAGCTGGAGGTTATCAGGATTTTAATTTGTGGCATGCAGAAGGCTGGGATTTTATTAATAACAATAACATAAAAGCACCTCTATATTGGCATTTTACTAATGGTAAGTGGCATTATTATAATTGTAATGGTTTGGAAGCGATTAAATTAAATGAACCTGTAATGCACATTAGTTATTATGAAGCCTTTGCTTTTGCAGAATGGAAAGGTATGCGCTTACCAACAGAATTTGAGTGGGAAGTAGCGTCTTCAAAATTTAATTGGGGCACCTTATGGGAATGGACCGCAAGTGCTTATCAACCGTATCCAAATTTTACAAAAGCAGATGGAGCACTTGGAGAATACAACGGTAAATTTATGATAGGGCTTCAGGTATTAAGAGGTGCCTCTATAGCAACAGCAAAAAATCATAGCAGACACACCTACAGAAACTTTTTTCATCCGAGTTTACAATGGATGTTTTCAGGAATTAGACTTGTAAAATAATATGAATACACAATTTAAAAAAGACTTAATAGAAGGGCTTTCTAAAGAACAAAAAACGCTTTCGTCTAAATATTTTTACGACGATGCTGGCAGCCGGATTTTTCAGGAAATTATGAATATGCCTGAATATTATCTGACCAATAGCGAGTTTGAAATTTTGTCTTTACAGGCGAAGCAAATTATTAAAGCCTTAAATTTTAACGAACCCTTCAATATTATAGAGTTAGGTGCAGGTGATGGCTTTAAGACTTTTAAACTACTGGAATACTTGGTAAATAATAACATCAATTTTCATTATGTACCAATAGATATTTCCCAAGGAGCTATGGATGATTTAACAGGGAAATTGAAACAAAAATTGCCACAGCTATCTATTCATCCAAGGGTTGGCGACTATTTTGAAGTACTTTTAAAAGAAAATATGCAAACCAAGATTCCCAGTTTATTATTGTTTTTAGGAAGTAATGTTGGAAATTACTCTAAGAATGAAGCTGTATCGCTTATGCAGCTGTTTAATAGTAATATGAAGCAAGGTGATAAATTGCTTTTAGGTGTAGATTTAAAAAAGAATCCTATAACAATTCAGAATGCTTATTTTGATAAGCATGGCATTACTAAACGGTTTAATATTAATTTGCTTTTACGTATCAATCGTGAGTTTGATGCCGATTTTAAAATAGATGATTTCGATTTTTATTGTCATTATAATCCAATAAATGGCGAAGTGCGTAGTTATATAGTAAGTCTTCGTAATCAGAAAGTAGAATTGAAAAAAATTAACGAAAGTTTCGATTTTACTTATGACGAGTTAATCTGGACGGAATTATCTAAGAAATATAGTCTTAAAGGTATTGAAGAACTTGCTAAGGATAGTAATTTTAAAGTTGAAAATCATTTTTTAGATTGTAAACACTATTTTACGGATACATTATTAATAAAATAAAAATGTAGAAAATTTCTTAATCAAAAGTCGCTACGTTTTAAGATCTAGTGTAATAAATAGAATATTTATCAATTTCATAGGTTTTTAGTACAAATCATATGTATTGTGGTCCTATATTTTTAGGATTTAAAACTTCTTTTAGTATTATTCCATAAGATGTAATTTAAAGAATATAGAAATTGTATTTTGCGGAAAATGACTACAACTAAAAAAAAATAATAATAAATGGATTTTACTAATCCTCTCGTTTACGGAGTTCCTTGTTTCTTGGGTTTTATAGCTCTTGAGCTTTCTTATAGCAAAACATTTGATAATAAAAACCTATATAAATGGAGGGATTTAGTATCGAGTTTGTCATTGGGAATAGGGTCAGCAGTACTTGGTGCACTTTTAAAAACTGTTTCTGTAATGTTGGTTTTTAATTTTGCTTACGAGGTTTTTAATCCTATGGTAGACGGAGTTAGAACTAATATAATGGGATGGGAGTCCTTTGGTTATGCTTGGTATATTTGGGTAATATGTATGCTCTTAGATGATTTTTCTTATTATTGGTTTCATCGCCAAAACCATATGGTTAGGATATTTTGGGCAGCGCATATTGTACATCATTCTTCTGATAATTTTAATTTAGGAACTGCTGTTAGAAATGGGTGGTTTACATTGTTTTATAAACCCTTTTTTTATGTGTGGATTGTCATGATTGGTTTTCCGCCAGCAATGCTTTTATTTTGTTTAGGTCTTGAATCTTTATGGCAATTTCAGCTTCATACGCAGTATGTTAAAAAATTAGGATTCTTTGATAAGTTTCTAAATACACATACCATGCACCAAGTGCACCACGCTAGAAATATTGAATATATGGATAAAAACCATGGAGGTATTCTTAATATTTTTGATCGTGTTTTTGGAACTTGGAAAGAATTAGACGATGAAGTTGATATTGAATACGGAGTTTCAACACCCCCAAATTCCTATAATATCTTTATAATTCTAACTCATGAATACAAAAATATTTGGGAGGATATGAAAAAATCTAAGCAATGGAAACACAAGTTTATGTATGTTTTTGGTCCACCAGGTTGGAGTCACGACGGAAGTACATTAACCATAAAACAAATAAGAAACGAACAAGCTAAAAATGTTTCTAAGGTAAAGTAAAGCGCTATGAAGGCTTAAACTTAAGCGCTTGTTGATGTATTTTTTAATTAAAGAAGAGTTGATAAAACTAGTGTTCCTACAATCCAAAGTATCAAGGATAATACACCTCCAATAATTAAGAAGTGTTTAAACTTATAAGCACCAGTACCATAAATAAGCGTGTTAGTTTGATAGCCAACAGGAGTGAAAAAACTAAAATTAGCTCCAAACATAACGGCTAATAAAAATGGTTTGATATCTAAATTCAAACCGCTAGCTACGGCAATAGCAATTGGTGCCATAATAATAGCTGTGGCATTGTTAGAAATAACTCCAGACATAAGCATAGTAATACCAAATAAAATACCTAAAACTACCATTGGAGTTTGGTTGCTCATTAAAACTAATAAATGTTTAGATAGCCAAGTATCTGCACCACTATTAGACATGGCAATGCCCAATGGAATCATTCCTGCTAATAAAAAAATAATTTGCCAATTGACTTTTTGGTAAACGCTTTCTAGCTGAATTATATTAGTCAAGAGCATGGCGGAAACACCAACAAGGGATGCTGTTAGAATACTTAAAATGCTGGTTGCAGCTAGAGTAATGACTCCTAATAAAATAAAGAGCGCCATTGTTCTTTTAGATTTAGAAACATTGGGTTTAAACTCGTGTTCGTTTAGTATAGCAATATTTTTAATATTATATAAGTCTGAAATTTTATGCTCTTGCATTTCAAGTAGTATACGATCACCAGGCTTAAGATTGATGTCTTTTATGTTTTTACGTAATAAACGTTCTTTTGTATTTCTTATGTTTCTTCGCTTTTTTATAGCAATAGGATAAGCTCCTTGAAAAGACATACGACGTAAACCTCTTAATGTTTTACCAATAAGGTTGGAACCAGGAAGTATAAGAGTTTCTACATAGGTCATATCGTATTCAGAAGTCGCTTTGTCAGAATTTTGAGTTTGCTGTTTTTGTCGTTTTTCATTTAATACAAAGCCATTTCTTTTCATAAATGGTTGAAAATTTTCCAAGTTGCTCATTAATACTAAACTATCATTAGCTAATAGCTTTATGTATTTTCCAGGGTTGTTTATAACTTGGTTATTTCGAATTAGCTTTAAGATTTTTGCATCTTCATTATTAAAAAAAACAATATCACCTAATCTTTCGCCAATTAACGGTGCATCCTTAGTCACTTTAACTGTAAAAACATAAGATTCAATATTGTAATCTTTAGATAAATTGCTTTGTTTTTTCTTTGGCAAAAAGGGAGAAGCAATCGTCATAATGACCAATCCAATTATAAAGAAAACAAGACCATATAAAGAGAACTCAAAGAAACTAGAAGCTTCAATACCATGTTTTTTTGCAATAGAATTCACTAATAAATTAGTAGAAGTACCCATTAAAGTACAGCTTCCACCCAATATACCAGCAAAAGAAATTGGCATTAACAAACGCGATGATGAAAACCCGTATTTTTCAGATAGTTGATTAACTATTTTTATAAAGATAATTACAACTGCAGTTGTACTTATAAAAGCTGAAATACTCGCTGATATAACCATAAATGCAGGTGTGAGTAAAATAAGAGGAAGGATGCTTAATTTTTTAATACCATCAGATATTAGTTGTATTACACCATTTTCTTCAAGGCCAACAGCTAAAATCATTAAGGCTAATATGGTAATTGTAGCTGGGTTAGCAAAACCACTAACAGCTTCCTCAGGAGTAGCTAATTGTGATAACACTAAAGCAACAATAATAAAGAACGAAATTTTATCTACAGGAAAGAATTCAGTAATAAAAAGCAGAATACTAACACCAATAATCGCAAAAACCAATATAATAGGTAATTCCATAAAAAGTAATGCGTTAAATTAATTGTCTTTTACTTATTGGTCTCATTCACTTTGCCATAATAAGTTTAAACATAAGTTGAGGATACTAAAGATAGTTATCAATTAAGTAAGTTTTGTAACTTAATTAGTAATATTTTTATCTCATTTAGAAGGCGTTAGAGCCACCAAAATAGTCTCTTTAAAATATTTATTTAAGGTATTTTCATTGCTGTTTGAGTTAAGTAATTTCAAAATCTAAGCTTAAGTTTGTGTACTATTTTAGAATCTCATTTATATGAAACAATCTTTTTTTACAATTGTAAGTTTTCTTTTTATCGTTTTTACAGCTTCAGAAGCTAATTCGCAAAGCTATACAAAACAAGAGTTAAGAGATTCGATTGCAAAGCTGCCTTATTTTTCAATTCATAAAGACAATTATTTTATTACTGGAGTACCAACAAATAAAACCATTAATAAGAATACGGCAAACGCAAAGTATCAGATTAGTTTTAAACAAATTCTAACCAGAAGTCGCTTACCTTTAGATACTTATTTGTTTATGACTTATACGCAACGGTCTTTTTGGAACATTTATAAAGAATCTTTTCCTTTTAGTGATATTAATTTTAACCCGTCAATTGCTTTAGGAAAGGCTTTTTTTGATAAAAATGATAAATTAAAAGGTATAGCCAATCTTTCGTTTGAACATGAGTCTAATGGTAGAGATAGTATTTTTTCTAGAAGTTGGAACCGTTTGAGCTTAGAATACACAACTAATGTTGCTAAAAACACCATTGGTAGGTTTAAAGTATGGGTGCCTTTTGGTTACAAGGAAGGAAATCCAGATTTATTAGAATACACAGGCTTAGGACAGATTAATCTTTCTCACATTATAAAGCCTGATAAGTTTTTTTTCGATGTAAGAGTTAGAAAAGGTCTAAATTTTGATCTAAAAGGATCAATTAGAACACGTGTTTATTTTAATCCATTTGATAATAATATCTCCAATCAATACTTAATGCTCGAATGGTTTTTAGGACAAGCAGAGGGGATGTTAAACTATAAACAATCGCAAAGCATGATTAGAATAGGATATGTTATTAGGACCAATGAGTTTAGGTGGTTAGGAGGTAGTAAATAGTAAATTTAGTTTCCTTTTATTCTCTCCCATAAATCTTGCATTAATTTTTTTCCATCGCGTTGCGTTTTTTCTTGTTCTATAAAATTAACATTTCCAGAAGCATCTACATCAATGAAGTATTTAAACACAAAGTTTTGAGATTGAGATTCCATATTCAATAGTCCAAATCGCAAGTCGTTATAGTATAATTTATCATCTATTTTGTTAATGGTGTACCAACCTTCAGAAATAGCAATCATACGTTTTACTTTTTCGTTTTCAATTAGTTTTCCTAGCAGTTCATGGTTTTTAGGGTAACTTTCAAAGGTTATACCCTTAGTGTCAAAAAATGAATAATCGCCTAATAAGTATGCCTCTTTAGTTTCGACATTAGCGTTCCATAAAATGGTATTTAAAGGAGAAGGTCTAATATCTATTTCTTGGTAATTAATATCTTGGGTTTGTAAGGCGCTCTCAAAATGATTTAAAGCTGCGTCTTTTAAAACAAAGGTTAAGGCTAAATAGGCTGTGCTTATAGTTAATCCAATGCCGTTATAAAGTTTTCTTTTTTTAGATGTTCGTTTTTGAAACATCGTTAAAATTAAGAATACTAAAAAAGGTAAGGTGTAAAGTGGGTCAATTACAAAAATGGTTTTAAAAGCCAATCTTATATCCAAAGGCCAAAATAGTTGTGTGCCCCAAGTCGTATGTGCATCTAATATAGGATGTGTTATTAATGCCCAGAAAAATAACCAAGACCAAGCTTTAAAGTCCTTATACTTTTCGTAACGAGAAACTAACCAACCAAAAATAGGAGCAAAGAGCACTGAAAAAACAATAGAATGCGTAAAGCCGCGATGAATCGCCAAAGCCGAAACCGTATCTGTAAAATGAGAAGCAAAAATATCTAGATCTGGTATCGTACCTGCGATAGCACCATATAAAATAGCTTTATTGCCTACTTTGTTTCCTAAGACAGCCTCGCCTACAGCTGCACCTAAAACGATTTGTGTGAGTGAATCCATAATTGGATGTAAAAATACATTTTCTAATACAGAAAATTAGTATAATTTTTATAGTGCTTTTAAGCAGCATTGTAACATTAGTTACCTAAGTATTTCGTATTCCTTAGTATCTTTATTCAAACTAAATTTATATGAAAAAAATTATTGGATTTCTTGTGTTAATTATAACTTTAGTGGGGTGCAACTCAAGTCATAAAACCAAAGACACATATAGTAGTGCTGATAAATCTAGTGCAGCAACAGAGCATCCTGGTAAAAAATTAATGGAAGCAAATTGTTATGTGTGTCATAATCCTACTGCAACTGAAGCCGATAGAATTGGTCCACCGATGATTGCCATTAAAAAACATTATATTAATAGTGAAACGAGTAAAGAAGATTTTATTGCTTCAATGCAAACTTGGATTAAAAATCCAAATGCAGAGGATGCTAAAATGTATGGAGCTGTCAAACGATTTGGTATGATGCCTAAACAAGCATTTGCAGAGAAAACTATAGAACAGATTGCAGATTATATGTATGATTATAACATAGAGCAACCAGAATGGTTTGAAGAGCATTTCAATAAAGAACGAGGTAAAGGCATGGGAAATGGTAAGGGTATGGGAAATGGTCAAGGTAAAAAGCATGGTATGCAACAAGCCCAAACTAATTTTGAAGACTTGTCTTATGGAGAGAGAGGTTTAAAGTACGCCTTGACAACAAAAGCGGTTTTAGGTAAAAATTTAATGGGAACCATTCAGAAAAAAGGAACTTTAGAAGCCTTAACATTTTGTAATGAACGCGCGTATCCTTTAACAGATAGTATGTCAGTGGTGCATAATGCTGTTATTAGACGTGTGTCGGATAAACCAAGAAATCCAAAAAATAAAGCAAATTCAGAAGAATTAGATTATATAAACACCTTTAAAAAGGGTATCGCTAATAATGAAGAGGCAAGCCCAATTGTAAAAGAATTAGACAATAAAGTAAAGGTTTATTACCCAATTACGACTAACACTATGTGTCTTCAATGTCACGGAAAACCTAATGAAACATTGAATGAAACCACTTTAACTAGAATTAAGAGTTTATATCCTATGGATAAAGCAATTGGTTATAATATTAACGAGGTAAGAGGTATCTGGAGTATCACTTACGATAAATAAAAATAAGTCAGGTATGAGCAAATTTTCAGAAATAATAAATCAAGATCAACCCGTTTTAGTTGATTTTTTTGCAGATTGGTGTGGACCATGTAAAATGTTGAGCCCAATTTTAAAACAAGTAAAAGAAGCTATGGGTGAAGATGTTAGTATCATTAAAATTGATGTCGATAAAAATCAAGCCCTAGCTTCAAAATATCAAGTGAGAGGAGTGCCAACTATGCTTTTGTTTAAAAATGGGAAGCAAGTATGGCGGCAGTCTGGAGTGCTTCAAAAAGATGAGATTATAAATGTTATAAAATCATCTAATTAATTTTTAAAGATTGTTTAATATTTTTTCTTAGAATGACAAATGTCATGTTTAATAAAAAAATAAGTAATTATTTTTATACCCAGAAAAAATAGATAATTTATATGATTAATTCTTCAATAACATTGTATAGTTGGACGAGTGGAGTGGTAATGATAATAATCTTCGCGTTAGTCTGTATTACCTTAGTAGGTATATTAATTAACTTTATGTCAAAGGGAAAACCTAAAGACGAAGAGCCAGAAGAAAGATAGTTATAACATATTTATAAAAATATAAAAAAGGTTATATGTAATACAGATAGCCTTTCTTTGTATCAAAAGTTACTTAATTTCTTCTTTTTCATTCGTATTTTTATAGCTTAAAACTTGGCTATGGAAGACATGATCTTTTACGATAGATTGCAATTTGCATTTACTATCACTTTCCACTATATATTTCCGCAATTAACCATGGGATTGTCATTAATGATAGTCTACTTTAAATGGAAATTCCTTAGAACTAAAATTGATAAATATAACAATGCAGCAAAGTTTTTTATGAAAATCTTTGCTATTAATTTTACTATGGGAGTGGTAACAGGAATTCCAATGGAATTTCAATTTGGAACCAATTGGGCAAAGTTCTCAGAACTCACAGGTGGCATTATTGGTCAGACTCTAGCTATGGAAGGCATGTTCTCTTTCTTCTTGGAATCTTCGTTTTTAGCTTTGTTCATTTTTGGTGAAAAACTAATGGGACAAAAACTGCACTTTCTAACTGGTTTTTTAGTCTTTTTAGGCTCTTGGGCAAGTGGATGGTTTATTTTGGCCACCAATGCTTGGATGCAACATCCAGTAGGCTACGAGATTTTAGATAATGGTAAATTTGTTTTAGAAAACTTTTCGACACTCTTTACGAATCCTTGGTTATTACCTGCTTTTTTACATAATCAATTAGCGTCTGTGGTAACGTCTTCTTTCGTTGTCGCGAGTATTGGTGCATTTTATGTATTAAGAAATAAACAAACCGAATATGGTAGATTGTTCTTAAAAACAGGTGTTGTTTTTGGTTTAATCTCTAGTGTTTTGGTTGCATTCCCAACAGGAGATTGGAATGCTAAAAATGTTGCAGAATACCAACCAGCAGCTTTTGCAGCTATGGAAGGGATTTTTGAAACGGAAGAAGCTGGCGCTGAAATTGTACTTATTGGACAACCTAATATGGTTGAAAAAAAGCTAGATAATAAAATTGCAGTACCCAACATACTAAGCTTCTTAACGCATCAGGATTGGAATAAACAAATTCCAGGAATGGATCAATTTAAAGAAGAGGAATTACCAGATAATATTCCTGCGCTTTACTATTCGTATCATATTATGGTTGGTTTAGGTACTATTTTTATTGGAGTAATGGCTTTAGCGCTTTTCTTTTTATGGCGAAAAAAATTATATACAATAAAACCTCTATTGTGGACTATCATGTTTTTAGTTCCATTTCCATATATCGCAAATCTTACAGGTTGGTATACTGCAGAATTAGGAAGACAACCTTACCTCGTTTACGGTTTATTAAAAACAAGTGATGGTATTTCACCAACAGTATCTTCAGGTAATACATTATTTACCTTACTTGGTTTTGTCGCATTATATATGCTACTAGGCTTATTATTTTTAGTCTTAGTTGGTAAAACTATTAATCATGGTCCAAAACCCCAAACACATTAATTATGGAAGTATTTTGGTATATAGCAATTGCGCTAGTTTTAGCAGTGTTTTTTACTTTAGATGGTTACGATTTTGGAGCAGGCATCATCCATTTATTTTTTGCTAAAAAAGAAAAAGATAAAGAAGTAATAGCAAAATCTGCCGGCTTATTTTGGGACTCAAATGAGGTTTGGCTTGTTGCCGCAGGCGGAATGCTTTTTATGGCTTTTCCGACGTTTTATGCCTCTGTTTTTAGCGGATTTTATTTGCCTTTAATTCTCGTATTATGGTTAATCATTTTTAGAGCTATTGGTTTAGAGTTTAGAGGACAATTTAAATATCAAATGTGGAAAGACATTTGGGACGCCTCATTCGGAGTTTCTAGTTTGTTATTAGCCTTGTTCTTTGGTATTGCCTTGGGGAATGTTGTAAGAGGTGTAAATTTAGGAGGTGTAGAAAACGGCGCCTCTGCATACGAAGGCCATTATTTTTTCTTACCCTTATGGGACAGTAGTTTTAGTCCTTTAAGTGACACACCAGGCATTATAGATTGGTTTACAATAATTATAGGTTTAATTTCTGTGGTCACCTTAGCGATTCATGGAGCCAATTGGGTGATTTTAAAAACCAATTCATCAATTAATACTAAACTTAAAGGCGTTATTTTTAAGTTGAATATTGCGCTAACAGCACTAACTGTATTTTCATTGATTGTTTGGCAAATCGTAAACCCTAATTCACTAGATAACTTTATAGAAAGACCTTATTTAATAGTCTTTCCTATTGTTTATTTCACAGGTTTAATAGGATTGTTTTTTATTAAAACATTCAAAAAAGAAAATCAAGGTTTTATGTTTTCAACCTTACTAATTGTTGGCGGAATTACATCGTCTTTGGCATCATTATTTCCTGTAATATTGCCATCAATCAATAACACTCATGAACACTTAACTATTTACAATACAGCCGCAGAACATTATGGTCTGTCAGTAGCTTTTAATTGGGCAATTATTGGGTTTATTCTTTTAATTGTTTACTTCATAGTTCAAAAAAGACTCATGGGAGGAAAGGTTGATAAAATGGATTACGGACACTAATCTAAACTCGTTATTATGACTGAAACATTAATTTCTTTAATTAGTATACTAACAGGAATAATAGCTGCCAATACTTTTGGATATATTAAAAAGTCATATACGTTTGGCTTTACTGGAAATACATTAATTGGCGTATTTGGAAGCATTTTAGTTTTAAAATCTTTTGGACGATTGGGTTTTAATCCATGGTCAATAATGAAAGATGGAAGTATTGATGTTTCTTTATTTATCATCAATATATTGGTGTCTGCTTTAGGTGGAATTATCGGACTCGTATTAGCTAAGATGATATTTCGAAAGATGGATACATAAATATAAAATAATCAAACAGGTGATGGTTTGATTATTTTTTGTAAATTTATTAACCAATTGGTTAAACCATGTAGTTGAAATGAAAAAAACAAAAGACGAAAATACCGAAGAGCTAATACTAAATGCAGCAAAACACATTTTTCAATCTAAAGGAATGGTTGGCGCACGAATGCAAGAAATAGCCGATAAGGCAGGTATTAATAAAGCGATGTTGCATTATTACCATAGAAATAAGCAGTTATTGTTTGAAGCTGTTTTTAAGAATGCATTTTCGTTGTTAGCACCACAATTGAATGCCGTTTTAAATGATGATTCTTCTATTGAAGATAAAGTGAAAAATTTCACATTAAACTATATAAACTTTATAGCGAAGCATCCGTATTTGCCAAATTTTATCATTCAAGAACTCAATAGGAATCCAGATTTTCTTTTAAAAATGAAAGATAATCCAGCTTTTCCTAATATTGAAAAATTTAAGAAACAAGTCGCTCAGGAAGTTGAAAAAGGTATTTTAAAACCTATTAGTGCCGAACAATTATTTATCAATATTATGGCTTTAAATGTTTTTCCGTTTGTAGCAAAACCGTTACTCGTGGCATTCACTAATACCGATGATGAAACCTACAAACAACTCATAGAGGATCGTAAAACAGAAGTTGCCGACTTTATTATTAATTCTATAAAGCATACTTAAAATGAAGCAGTTATTAATAATTTTATTCCTCTTAGTTGGCTTACCAAGTGTTGCACAACAAAACATTACATTAGAAGAATGCTATGATTTAGTGACAGAAAACTATCCGTTAGCAAAACAGTCAAAACTTTTAGAGGCGCAAAACAAATTAGATGCAGAAGTTATTGCTACTTCAAAATTACCTCAGTTAAGCTTAGATGCACAAGTAACGTATCAGTCTGATGTGATTGAGTTTCCTTTGGCAATGTCTGGAATCGAACCATTAAATAAAGACCAATATCGTGCAACCGTTTCTGTAAACCAATTAATTTATAATGGAGGAGTAACAGCAGCGTCTTTAGATTTAAAATCGGCGCAACTAAAAACGAAACAAAAACAAGTTGAAGTCAGTTTGTATCAACTCAAACAGCAAATTAATCAACTCTATTTTTCTGTGTTGTTAGCGCAAGAATCTCAATTATTATTAAAAGCGAAAAAGGTTCAATTAGAAGCAAAACTAAAGGAAGTACAATCAGGAATTAAGTATGGTGTTATTTTGCCAACTTCAGATAAAGTTTTAGAGGCTGAATTATTAAAAATAAACCAACAATTCAATGAATTAGAAAGTAACAAAGCAACCCTTATCGAAACATTATCAAGTTTAATAAGTCAGCCAATAGGTGCTTCAACAACATTTCAAAAACCACTTATAGAAACACAGTTACGAACAGAATTAGCAAGACCAGAACTGGAATTATTTCAATTTAAAAAAGATGAAATTGAAAATTATGAAACCCTGTTATCAAAACAAAACGCACCTAAATTACTTGGTTTTGCAACAGGTGGTTATGGAAATCCAGGATTAAATATGTTAGATAATTCGTTTCAAACATTTTACACCGTTGGTGTTAAAGTGAATTGGACTGTTTTCGATTGGAATGCGAACAAAAAACAAAGAGCATCTTTAGCTATCAACAAAGATTTTATAGAGAATGAAACCGAAATTTTTAAACTCAATACTAACATTGCGCTAAATCAACAACAAAAAGAAATCGATAAAATTGAATCTTTTATTACTTCAGATTTAGAAATAATTAATCTTAGAAAAGACGTGCTAAAATCGGCAGATTCACAACTTAAAAATGGTGTGATTACATCTTCGGCATACATCACAGAACTCACTAATTTATATGAAGATGAAAACACCTTGATAAAACATAACATTCAGTTACAATTGGCAAAAGCAAATTATAATGTCATTAAAGGACAATAGAAGAAGATCTAATAGATTCCGCAGATTAGAGTAGAGAAATAAATAGTAAGATCTGCGAAAATTAGCGAAATCTGTGGGAAACAAAAACTATAAATATGAAAAATAATAAATACATACTAGGACTAAGCATTATTGCTTTTAGCTTGTTTTCTTGTGGAAACAATAACGGAAAAGCAGATGGTTACGGCAATTTCGAAGCCACAGAAATAACCATTTCAGCAGAAACTAATGGGAAACTAATGCAGTTTAATCTCGATGAAGGCGATGTGCTTCAAAAAGAACAATTTATGGGCTATATAGATACCATTCCTTTAGCATTAAAACGTGAGCAGTTAGCGGTCTCTAAAGCTGTCATTGCTTCAAAATCTAAAGGAGTCTTATCTCAAATAGCGGTTTTAAATTCTAAATTAAAAACAGCAAATACCAATAAAACACGAATAGAAAATCTGATAAAAGATAATGCAGGAACACAAAAGCAATTAGATGATATAACAGGAGAAATTGATGTCATAAAAAATCAAATTAGAAGTATCGAAATTCAAAATGCACCTGTTGTGAATGAATTGAAATCTATCGATGTGCAGTTAAAACAAATTGACGACCAAATCCATAAAAGTAAAATTGTAAATCCTTTAATCGGAACCGTTTTAACCAAATACGCAGAACCAAATGAAATTACTGCTTTTGGAAAACCGTTGTATAAAATTGCTGATTTAAGCACCATGCAATTACGAGTTTATATAAGCGAAACGCAATTAGCTAATATTAAAATAGGACAGCAAGTAACGGTTAAAATTGATGATGCAGATGGCATGAAATCCTACATAGGAACGATTAGCTGGATAGCTTCGGAAGCAGAATTCACACCAAAAATAATTCAGACTAAAGAAGAACGTGTGGCCTTAGTTTATGCCGTAAAAGTGGATGTTAAAAACGATGGAAGCTTAAAAATTGGAATGCCAGCCGAACTATGGCTAAATGCTTCGGAGGAACCTATGAATAATTAAATAAAAAACCATAACTAAAATTATAGAATCATGGAAAAACATATTTATAACGTCGATATTAAATGGACGCAAGACAGAAAAGGAACCATGTGTTCCCCAGAATTGAAAAATGAGGCAACTAATGAGACTAATTGCATTGAAGTGGCAACACCACCAGAATTTCCTGGTGGAATGCCAAATATTTGGTCACCAGAGCATTTATTTACAGCAGCAGTAAGTAGTTGTTTGATGACTACTTTTTTAGCAATTGCAGAATATTCAAAATTAGAATTTGTGAGTTTTGCATGTGGTTCTAAAGGTATTCTAGAAAAAGTGGATGGCAAATTTGCAATAAGTGAAGTGTTATTATTTCCAGAAGTTGTAATTACAGACGCATCTAAAAGAGAACGTACAGAACGTATTTTAGAAAAATCGGAAAAAGCCTGTTTAATTTCAAATTCTGTGACTTCAAAAATTACAATGGAAGCTAAAATTATAGTTCAAAATTAAAATATAGTGAGTATAACGGTCAACCATATTAGTAAGTCTTATAAAAATGTAAAGGCCTTAGAAGATATTTCTTTTCAAGTAAAAGAAGGGGAGCTTTTTGGGCTTATTGGTCCTGATGGAGCAGGTAAAACAACGTTATTTAGAATTTTAACAACGCTTTTAATTGCTAATGAAGGTTCGGCAACGGTTGCTGATTTTGATGTGGTTTCAGACTATAAAAAGATTCGGAATAATGTGGGTTATATGCCAGGAAAATTTTCACTCTATCAAGATTTAACGATTGAAGAAAATTTAAACTTCTTCGCAACTATTTTCGGAACAACCATAGAAGAAAACTACGATTTAATAAAAGACATTTATGTTCAAATAGAACCTTTTAAAGACCGTCGTGCAGGGAAATTATCTGGCGGAATGAAACAAAAACTGGCTTTATGTTGTGCTTTAATTCACAAACCAAAAGTGTTGTTTTTAGATGAGCCAACAACAGGAGTGGACCCAGTATCGAGAAAAGAATTTTGGGACATGCTAAAACGTTTGCAGCAAAAAGGTATTACCATTTTAGTATCTACACCATATATGGATGAAGCCGCTTTGTGTGATAGAATTGCATTAATTCAAGGTGGTAAAATTTTGCAGATTGATACACCTCAAGCTATAGTGAAACATTATCCAAAAAGGATTTATAATGTTAGGGCAAGCAATACATACCAACTCATAAATGCTTTAAATGATTATGAATACAATCATAGTGTTTATCCTTTTGGTGAGTTTGTACATTATACAGATAGCAGAGAAGATTTTAATCCGGAAGATTTATTAGATTATTTACAATCTAAAGATTTATCGCATATAGAAATCGGAAAAACCGAACCAACCATTGAAGATACTTTTATGGAATTAGCGAAATAAATGTCTGTTCGAGCGCAGTCGAGAACTAATAAGACATCTCGACTGCGCTCAATGAGACAAAAAAGAACTAAATGAACAAAAACAACGTCATAGAAGCTCAAAACCTAACCAAAATGTTTGGAGATTTTTCAGCAGTAAATGCTATTTCTTTTAAAGTTAAAAAAGGAGAAATATTTGGTTTTTTAGGAGCAAATGGAGCAGGAAAAACAACAGCTATGAAAATGCTGATTGGGATTTCTAAACCAACGTCTGGAGCTGCAAAAGTCGCAGGATTTGATGTGTTTACTAATGCAGAAGATATCAAGAAGAATATAGGTTATATGAGTCAGAAGTTTGCGTTATATGACGATTTAACGGTTAAAGAAAACATTACATTCTTTGGAGGAATTTATGGCTTGTCAAGAAAAAGTATCAAAGAAAAATCTGCTGTACTAATTGAAGAATTAGGGTTAGAAAAGGTGGCTAGTAAATTAGTAGGATCCTTACCATTAGGCTGGAAACAAAAACTATCATTTTCGGTGTCTTTGCTTCACGATCCTAAGATTGTGTTTTTAGATGAACCAACAGGTGGAGTAGATCCTATAACGAGACGTCAGTTTTGGGAAATGATTTACAAAGCAGCCCATCAAGGCACAACCGTTTTTGTAACCACGCATTATATGGATGAAGCTGAATATTGTGATCGTGTGTCTATAATGGTAAACGGAAAAATAGAAGCTTTAGATACACCTAAGAAATTGAAAGAGCAGTTTCAAGTAGGTAATATGAACGATGTGTTTTTAAAACTAGCAAGAGGATAGAGAATTTCCCGCAGATTCCTCAGATTTTCGCAGAAATGGACTTAAAAAAATCAGCGAAATCAGCGAGACATAGAGAGTTATAAAAAAATGTCCAGCAGATAATGCAGGTTTTAGTAGAAAGAGTAAATATCAAATCTAAAGGAAAATTAAAAAAGATCAGCGGTAATCAGCGAAATCAGCGGGAGAAACAGAGATATAAAATTATCCTGAGATAATACAGGTTAGAGTAGAAAGAGTAAATATCAAATCAAAGAAAAATTAAAAAAGATCAGCGGTAATCAGCGAAATCAGCGGGAGAAACAGAGATATAAAGTTATCTTGAGATAATACAGGTTAGAGTAGAAAGAGTAAATATCAAATCAAGGAAAAAACAAAAAAGATCTGCGGTAATCTGCGAAATCAGCGGGAGAAAAGAAATAAATAATGAAAAGATTCATAGGCTTCATAAAAAAAGAATTCTATCACATTTTTAGAGATAGACGCTCGTTGTTTATTCTCTTCGGAATGCCAATAGCACAAATTATGCTCTTCGGCTTTGCGATTACCAATGAAATAAATAATGTCGATATTGCAGTATTGGACCATTCTAAAGACGCAACAACAAAAGAAATAATTAATAAAATTTCAGCTTCAAAATACTTTAGTATCAATCAATTTATTGATAGAGAATCAGATATTGAAACTATTTTCAAAAAAGGAAAAGTAAAAGCAGTTTTAAATTTCGAGGAAGGTTTCAGTAAAAGCTTAATTAAAGATCATACAGCAACTATACAAATTATTACAGATGCTACAGATCCTAATACTGCAAATACCATAAGTAATTATGTCAATGCTATTCTTCAGCAATATCAAAAAGGATTGCATAAAGACATCACAATTGCCTATCAAATTGTACCACAAACCAGAATGGTTTATAATCCAGAATTAAAAAGCGTGTACATGTTTGTTCCTGGTGTGATGACTATTATTTTAATGCTAGTTTCTGCAATGATGACTTCAATTTCTATTACAAGAGAAAAGGAATTAGGCACCATGGAAATCCTTTTAGTGTCACCTATAAAACCAATTCAAGTTATTGTTGGTAAAGTGTTTCCATATATTTTTCTGTCTATTATAAACGCCATTGTCATTGTAGTTTTAAGTATATTCATATTTAAAATGCCAGTTCAAGGCAGCTTGTTTTTATTAGCTTTTGAAAGTGTTTTATTCATAATCACAGCATTAGCTTTAGGTATTTTAATCTCAACAATTTCTGCTACACAACAAACAGCAATGATGATTTCTTTAATGGGATTAATGCTACCAGTAATTCTTTTATCGGGTTTTATTTTTCCAATATCAAGCATGCCTTTGCCATTGCAAGTGATTAGTAACATCATTCCTGCAAAATGGTTTATCATCATCATAAAAGGGATTATGCTAAAAGGCGTAGGATTACAATATCTATGGAAAGAAACCTTAATTTTAGTTGGAATGACCATCTTTTTTATTGGATTAAGTGTGAAGAAATATAAAATACGATTAGAGTAAATAGAAATAAGTTGTCTCGTCTAGCGCAGTCGAGACGTTTATAAAAAAATGAAACTTAAAAAAGATTCCTGCCTACGCAGGAAGAGATATGAAAACAATTTTATACATCATACAAAAGGAGTTCAAGCAAATCTTTAGAAATAAAGGCATGCTTCCTATCATTTTTGTTTTACCATTATTACAGCTCGTTATATTATCTAATGCAGCTACGTTTGAAGTCAAAAACATCAAATTTGGTTATATTGATAACGACCACACATCAACGTCTAGAGCCTTAGTTGAAAAATTTAACGCATCTACTTACTTTAATGTGTTAACAGATTTTCCTTCGGAAGCTTTAGCAAGTTCAGCGATGTTAAAAGGTGAAGTGGATGTGCTTTTACAAATTCCACAATATTTTGAACGCGATTTACAAAAAGAAAAACAGAACAGCTTAGGCGTAACTATAAACGCAATTGATGGCGCAGCAGCAGGTGTTGAAAATGTATATGTCACACAAATTGTACAACGTTTTAATCAAAACATAAAGGTTGATTTGTTACAAGTTTCAGATAAACAAATACAACCAATTACTATAGAGACTATTCCATTATTTTGGTATAATAAAACTTTAAATTATAAAACCTTTATGGTTCCTGGTATATTGGTTTTACTAGTTACTATGATTACGCTCTTCCTTTCAGGAATGAATATTGTCCGCGAAAAAGAAATTGGTACTCTAGAACAAATCAACGTCACACCAATTAAAAAAAGTCAATTTATTATTGGGAAACTTTTTCCGTTTTGGGTTATAGGAATGGGCTTATTAACGGTTGGATTAATTTTAGCGAAAGTCATATTTAATGTTCCAATGCTAGGGAGTTTACCGCTTATGTACTTATATACATCAATCTATATTCTGGTTATTTTAGGAATCGGTTTATTCATTTCTAATTTTACAGATACGCAACAACAAGCTATGTTTATTGCGTGGTTTTTTACAGTCATTTTTATTTTAATGAGTGGTTTATTTACACCAATAGAGAGTATGCCAAAATGGGCACAAACACTTACAGAATTTAACCCAATAAGATATTTTGTAGAAGTCATGCGTATGGTGATGCTTAAAGGTTCTGGTTTCAACGATATTCTTCCACAGTTATTAAAAACAGCCCTTTACGCTTTTATAATGAATGGATTAGCGGTTTGGAGTTATAAGAAGACGAATTAAAAGACTTGTGTAACATTAGTTGCTGTGTGTCATTTTATTTGATATTACCTTTAATTAAAATTAATGATTATGTCTAAAATTGTCATTCTTGGAGCCGGAATTTCTGGTCACGTTGCAGCAACGCATTTACGCAGAAAACTACCAAAAAAGCACGAAGTTGTTGTGGTATCACCTAACAGTAATTACCAATGGGTTCCGTCTAACATTTGGGTGGGAATTGGTAGAATGAAATCAGAAAAAATCTATTTTCCGTTAGCGCCTTTATATAAAAAGAAAGGTATTGCTTATAAGCAAGCCAAAGCGATTTCCTTTTTTCCTGAAGGAGATAAAACCGAAGAGAAACCTTATGTTTTATCCGAATATGTGGTTGGAGAAAAGAAAGGACAACAAGAAAAAATAACTTATGATTATTTGATTAATGCCACGGGACCAAAATTAAATTTTGAAGCTACTGAAGGCTTAATTCCTGGTGAAAATAAAGCCTATTCTGTTTGTACATATTCACATGCGGACCATGCTTGGGAAGGTTTAAAAGCGCTAATTGAAGAAATGAAAGCTGGTAAAAAAGCTAAAATTTTAATTGGTACAGGTCATGCAAAATCAACCTGTCAAGGTGCTGCTTTTGAATATATATTAAATGTAGAACAAGAATTACGTAAGCATAACGTACGTG